>Ga0180438_10004451_pt1 | contig 20174 bp, 20 predicted proteins | sample SS_ome_12_FD_132455 | JGI IMG/M metagenome (GOLD analysis project Ga0180438, IMG submission 132455) | Hypersaline lake sediment archaeal communities from the Salton Sea, California, USA - SS_3_D_2 metaG | ecosystem: Environmental > Aquatic > Non-marine Saline and Alkaline > Hypersaline >... | reverse complement strand
TCCTGTACGATTGCTACGCGCTGGGCAGGCAAAACCGCGACGTGATGAGCGCGCTGTACATCGGTGAGGGCACGTTCAACCGCGCCCGGCGCGGGGCAGTGCGCAGCGTGACCCGCGCGCTGGCGGAGATGGAGCGCCAAGCGCAGGCCATGTCCCGTCAGTAGGGGCTGTGCTTTGCGGAGGGCTTGGCGGTTTGTGGCAGCTTGACCCCTTGTCTTGGCATGCGGACTCGTGTGTAATGGAGTTGTTGACTTGAGCTGCGTGTGACCTGTCGGTGCGGTGTGGCAGGACGCGCGGCGGTGTCCGCATAGGAGGTCAGAATGGCAGACATGGGACGGAACTGGGCGCGATCGGCGGCGCTGGTGCTGATGATCGTGGCGACGGTGTTCTGGCTGTGGTTCGGGATCGGCTCCGCCTACGTCGAGCGGCTGGGCCTGACGAACTGGGTGATGCACATCGTGGTGCCCGGCGGTGCGTTTGTGCTGAGCACGTTGCTGGCACTGCGCCGGCCGCGGATAGGTGGCGTGCTGCTGGCGGCAGAGGGCCTGCTGGCGCTGTTCTTTGTGTGGCGCGACATGGCGGCTCGCGGAGCATGCCCGGTGTCAACCGTGGTGCTGATGGTCCTGACGCTGGCGCTCCCGCCCCTGGCAGCCGGAGTGCTGTTCTTTGCACAGGCACGCGCGCTGGGCAGGCCAGTCTAGGGGGCTGGACGGAGGTGAGCGGGGATGCTGCTGCGGGTATGGGATATCACCTTCATCGTGTCCGACCTGGCTCGGGCGGTGCGGTTCTACGAGGACGTCCTGGGGTTACAGAAGAAGTACGAGTTCTCGAGCTATGCCGGCTTTGACTGCGGTGGGGTGGAGATCGGGCTTGTGCCTGGTCCCCAGAACGCTCCCTCGCCGGAGTCGCCCTACGTCGATTTCCTGGTCGACGACCTCGACGCTTCGTATCACACGCTGCGCGAGCGCGGCGTAGCCTTTGTGAAGGAGCCTGAAGGCACGCTGTGGGGTGCCCGCATCGCGCAGTTCACCGATCCCGACGGCCACATCCTGCAGCTGGTGCAGATCGACTGGCCGGCGTACCTGGCTGCGTGCGCATCCTAGCTGCGCGCTGCGGCAAGACTGACTCGCGGGGAGTGCCCGCGGGGGCTTGCCTGGTCTGGGAGGTGTGCTATGTGGCGCAAACTGTGGTCCATGCTGCGCGACCCGCACGGTTTCTTCGAGCAGGTGCGCGCAGAAGGGTATCGGGAGGCAGTGTGTTTCCTGCTGCAGGTGTCGGCGGTGATCGCCGTGTTCACGCCCATCGTCAACTACCTGGGCTGGCCGAGCACTGACCGCTCTTCGACCTACCAGGCCCAGATCATCGCCTGGCGCTTGACAGAACAGCAGCTTCTGCCGCGCATTGGCAACTGGGCCTACGTCCTGGAGGCACTGCTGATCCTGGGCCTGTCGATGGTCATGGCCGTGGTGTTGGCCACCTTTGTGCATGTGATCTACCGCTTGCTCGGTGGGCAAGGTGCCTTCGTTAACGCCTGGAAGTCGACCTGCTACGGCGTTGGGCCCTGCGTGCTGCTGGGCTGGCTGCCCTATTGGACGCTGTTTGTCGGCGCCTGGTCCTTCGTGCTGCAGCTGTACTACGGGCCCAAGGTGCTGTACCGCATGCGCGAAGGGCGGGCGCTGCTGATCCTGGCGGCAATGTTCGGTGGGACGCTACTGGAGTTCGCCACCACGGGCACGACGGTCGGGTTTTGAGGTTTTGTGTCCCCGCAGCATCCGAGCCGGCGTGGCCGGTGAGGCACGATGGGCCTTTGTGGCCGCCGGGGCAAACGGGGACGAGCCCCTATACTACATAACGGGCGATGTAGAATAGGCCCTCGTGGCCGTCAGGGACGGCTTGCACCTCACGGCGCCTCGCCTTGCCAGCACTCACTTCTGGGCCGCAGGCCCCCCAGACCCTGTGCTGGACGATTCCTCTGATGCACAGTATGATAGGCCCGCTGCTGGGCCGTGGCAAGATGGCGCCTCACGCCAACCAGGAGGGACGGTTACACATGAAGCTAAAGCTCAATCCCTTTCCGTTGATCTTTGAGCAGGGGGACACGGCAACAAAGCTGTGGTGCCTGGAATGCCTGGGCTTGGCTGACTCGCGGTGGGCGCACGAATGGCTGCTTGAGCTGATCAGGGCGCAGCGAGCTGATGGCACCTTCCCTAGCGCGCTGGATGCCAGACAGTGGGGCATGCGCGAGACTGTGCGCAACACGCTGCTGCTCCTGGTGATGGGGCTGTCGGCAGAAGGCGCCAACGTGGCGGCGGCGGTGCGCTTCGTGCTGGAGCATCCCCTGGCCGAAGGCGGTTGGTGCGAGAACCCGGGACTGGACATCCCGCCCTTTCAGCAGACGTTTCTGAGCGGTAGGCGGGGCGTGACCTGGCTGACCGCCGATGCGGTCGAGCTGCTGCGCCAGGTAGGCCTGGGCGAAGGTGAGGTCTGCCAGGCGGCGATCAGCTGGCTGCGCGCTCAGCAGAACGCGTGGGGCGGCTGGCCGAGCGTCCCGCCGGACGAGGATGAAGAGCTGCCCAACCGTGGCGACCCCGACGCCATGGCGCAAGTGACCTTTCTGCTCGGTGCCCTGTTCGGCGTAGATGATCCCCAGTACCGGAGGGGCCGCGAGCTGTACGAGGATTTCCTCAACGAAACGGCTGCCGACGCGGAGCGAGGCTACCGCATTCGCGAGAGCGACGGTTCGCGCGAGGATGTCGAGGTGTACGGCCTGACGCATCTGCTCCTTTCGTGGCTGGGCGACCGGCCGCGGCGCATTCACGCCGGATACGATGTCCACGACCGGCGGGTGCAGTCGCTGATGAAAGCGCTGCTCGCCTGCCAGGCCGACGATGGCGGCTGGCGGCCCTTCTGGTCGGACGAAAGCTCGCCGCTGTACGCTGCGTTGGCGGCAAAGACGCTGGGTCTGACCGGTGTGGTGCCCATGCAGGACGTGCGCGATATGGCTCTGGGCGTGCTCAGCGGCTCGATAGGGTGATGGGTGACAGCGCCGTTTCAGGAGCTTGCGTCCCGTGGAGGGCGGATGGCTGACATCAGAGCGATGCGCGAGGGCGATCTGGATGGACCCGGATGGGTGAGTTACGGGCACTCAACGGTTCAACAGTGATGTGCGGACTGCGAGGTGCACACCGTCGACTTGCTGTGTTCGATTTCCACAGTGTAGATGGGCGTCGTGGCTTGTCTTGACCGGAACCCGAAGCGGATCTGATGCGTCACCCGACGTCTTCCTGAGCTTCAGCAAAGTGTCTACCACAGACGAACGTCCTCTTTTCTCCCCTGGGAAGCACATGATGACGCGTCCGCCGACCCGAGAATGGCCTTGACACTTTGTATAGATGACTTGACAAAGTGTGTATTCTGTGCTATAGTGTCACAGAGTGGCCTTTGACAGCCGTTTTCACTACCGGCTACATTTCGCGGTTTTCGAAGATGAGATCCGGATTCTACCGCAAAGGATGCGTAGAACTGTGTTCGATCCAAAGGAAGGTCAAAGCGCGCCACATACGAACATCCCCGCCATGATTGTGGAGCTCATCTTCTTCCATGCTGTTTCACCCCAATCCCTTTGGGATTCTCCGGCCTGTTTAGGCTTTCAAGCCCTGGTTTCCGGCCAAATCTCTGCACTGGCTGCGCGCCTCGTATCGAGCCACAGCGCAGAGCCAGACTCCCTACCCGCCGGCGCGTTGCTATGGGCGGGTGGCACTAGCTTCAAGCCTTCCCTGGGGGTAGCATGGAGCCAGTAGGAAGAGCCATAATGTCTACCAGCAACGCCCAATTTGGCGACGACTCCGGCGGGTCCTACCGCCGTCGTCGGCGACTTGTTGAGCCCGGCGAAGTGCTGCGTTCGTTGATAGCCCTGGCCGAGGGCGTCACTCAGATACTGGGCGAGTGCTGTGAGGTAGTCATCCACGATTTCTCCCACTTGGATTCCTCCATCATCCACATCACGGGCAACGTGACTGGACGAGAGATCGGAGGGCCACTCACAGATCTCGGCCTGGCCATTCTCAGACAAGGCCAGGTACCTGATGCCTTGGTTGGTTACACCACCTATACTCCTGATGGCCGCAAGCTCCGTTCGACTTCCATATTTTTGAAGGATCAGCATGGAGCGCCCTTTGGATGCGTGTGCATCAATCTGGACACTTCCAGGCTTCCGCCGCACGGCGAGAACCGCAACATAGCGATGCGTCTGGGGAATGGGCCTGTGGAGACTTTTGCACACAGCCCGCAGTCAGTCATTGCCAACATATTTGATAGGCTAACGACCGAACTGACTGGATCGGTGAATGATCTCACTCGACAAGACAGGCTTGACCTGGTGCGGGGACTGGACGAGGCAGGAGTCTTCAGTCTGCGAGGTGCCACCCAGGTTGTCGCGGACCTACTAGGGGTCACGAGAGCTACGGTATACACCTATCGTAGGGTGATACGAGATATTTCAAAAGGAAAGGAGACTTGCGATGCAGGCAGCGAATAATACTGTGCTGAAAGGAAAGAAGGGGGTATTTGTTCCCCAGGGGATGATCACGGCCATGGTCACACCATTCGGGCCAGACGGCAAGCTTGACGAGGCAACCCTAAGGGGGCTGGTCGAGTGGCAGATCGGTGCCGGAATGGATGGCCTCATGATTCCGGGTGGTTGTGGCGAGTTTGTCAACATGAACGATGAGGAGCGGATACGGGCCGTTCAGGTGACCGTCGAAGCGGCAGCGGGCCGCGTCCCGGTGATTGCTGGGGTGCTGGCAGCGACGACGCAGCACGCGCTAGACCTGACGCAGCGAGCTGAGTCGGTCGGTGCGTCTGCCGCGCTCGTACTGACACCGTACTATATCAATCCCTCTGATGAGGGCCTCTACCGGCATTTTGCGACCATTGCCGAGGCTACGCCGCTACCGATAGTGCTCTACAACAACCCCGGACGCACCAAGATCGACATGGGGGTGGAGCTTCTCGATCGTCTGGCGGACATACCCACGGTTGTGGGTATCAAAGAGTGTCAGCGTGACATCGGGCTGCTGAGCGAGCGCATTCGCGTCGTGCGAGACCGGATGTCGTATTTGGCGGGCGATGACGACTTGACCATTCCCATGTTCTTGTTCGGTGGCCGCGGTGATGTGGGCATTACACAGCTGATCGCTCCAAAGCCTCAGGTGGACCTGTGGTCCGCTCTCAAGGCTGGTGATTGGGCCAAGGCTGTCGACATCCATCTGAACTTCATACTCCCCATTTTCGGTGCTGTACTCACCAAGAACCACCCAGCACCGATCAAGCGCATGATGGCACTGGCGGGGCATCCCGTTGGTGATGGGCGGCTACCCTTGATGCCCCCTACTGCGGAGCATGAAGCCAAGATCAACAGCGCGCTTCGGGCCATAGAGCGCTTCCTGTAGTCGAGCAGCGGCGGGCGCTCAACCGATTCATGGGATTGCCTGTGGGTCTTTGCTGTTGGATTGCTGTGAAAGGAGCGCCGAATGGCCGTAGTGCGGAAGTACAAGGACACTGAGGCTATCACAGTCAGAGAGGGTGCAACGAAGAGAGTCGTCCTCGGGCCGAGGCAAGGAGCACCCACCTTTGTGATGCGCATCATTGAACTGGAGTCGGGCGCCTCGTCCCCACACCACAGCCATGACTGGGAGCACGAAGTGTTTGTCTTGAGTGGTCGTGGAGCGGTGGTTGACGAAGAGGGTGAGATTGCCATTGAGCCACATGACGCGATTCTCGTAGCGCCTCATGTCAGGCACACTTTCCGCAACACGGGCGAGGACACTTTTCGCTTCATGTGCCTGGTTCCTCTGAGAGGTGAGGACAACCCCTAGGCCCGGTGGTGGGCTTGAGTGACCTGAGGGTGCTAAACCTCCAGGTGGCAGGCTGGTAGGAGTGCTGTCGGTAGGCCCGCAGATGTTGGGGGGACCACCGATGTCGTTCGAACCGCGGGTGGCAGCTGAGCGGGGCAAGGGCTTGCATGCGGTGCGCACCTGCAGATTGCCACTCTTGCGGGAGCAGCGTCTTCGAGCGTGACGATCAAGGGCCACCGCTGGCCTACGGTGCAACGCCGGGATCTCGCCGCGGCCAGTCCGAGCCCTATAGGAGGGATTGGGATGAGAGTGGAAGCCAAGTTGAAGGAGATGGGGCTAGAGCTGCCAGGAGTCTCCAGACCTGTGGGCAGCTATGTCCCTGTCGTGCGCAGCGGGACGCTGCTTTTCTTGTCCGGTCACGGGCCTTATCGTGACGGCAAGCGTGCCTACACGGGCAAGTTGGGCCAGGAATACCATGTGCAGGAGGGCTACGAGGCGGCTAGACTCGTAGCCCTGAATTGTCTGGCGACGGTCAAGGATCTGCTGGGCGATCTGGACCGCGTGAAGCGCGTGGTGAAGGTGCTGGGTTTTGTCAGCAGTTCCGATGGGTTCGTTGAACAGCCTCAAGTCATCAACGGTTGCTCGGATCTGCTGGTGGAGCTCTATGGCGAAGCGGGACGCCATGCTCGGTCAGCGATTGGCGTTGCCGAGTTGCCCGGTGGGATGCCCGTCGAGATCGAGATAGTACTGGAGGTAGGCTGACCGGGCACACGGTGCAGGATGCGTGCTATGAGTGGGCTGTGATGCGCCAGCTGTCGCAGCGGCGACTGCTGGGCCCGAGCAGAGTTACTGTCCAAGTGCTACAGTACGTGGCAGCAGGGACGGAGTCAGTGACGGCACCTGCATATGGTCAAAGAGCACGTATATGAACGGCATCCAGCCCGCGAGCGACGCTACGTAACTGAAGACGGAGGAGACAGAGTGTCAACCATCGACGCTGAACGTGCTCACACGAGTGGACTCTATCCCAAGTCCGACATCCAGATTGTGCGTGGCCTCGCGGCCCATGTCTGGGACTCGACCGGCCGTGAGTACATAGACTGCATGGCCGGCTGGGGCGTTGCCATCCTAGGTCACTGCCATCCGGACGTGGTGTCAGCGATCCGGTCCCAGGCTGCGACGTTGATAACCTGCCCTGAGAGCGTGTACAACGATCGCCGAGGTGAGCTGTTGGCTCGGCTGGCAGATATCGCACCGGACGGGCTTGACCGTTGTTTCCTATGCAACTCTGGAACAGAGTCGATAGAAGCGGCCATCAAATTCGCCCGTTTGACCACCCGACGCCCCGGCATCATAGCCACGGTCAATGCATTTCATGGCCGGACTCTTGGCAGCCTCTCAGCGACCTGGAGGCCCAAATTCCGCGAGCCATTCGGGCCTCTGGTGCCTGGATTCGGCTTCGTGCAGTTCGACAGTCTGGACGAGATGGATGAGGTGGTCAACGATGAGACGGCAGCGGTACTCCTGGAGCCGGTTCAGGGAGAGGGAGGCGTACGACCCTGTAGCCCCGACTACTTGCGAGGGCTGAAAGAGATCTGCCAGGCGCGTGGGGCGCTTCTTGTCCTGGATGAGGTCCAGACTGGGATGGGACGCACTGGTCGCATGTTTGCCTGCGAACACTACGGGGTGGCGCCGGACATTCTGTGCCTAGGTAAGGGCATAGCTGGTGGGGTCCCGATGGGTGCAATGCTGCTTGGCCCGCGGATCCCCGAGCCTCCCCATAGCGTCCACGCGTCGACTTTCGGCGGCAATCCCCTGGCGTGTGCCGCATCCCTGGCAACGATAAACGCCATTTGTGAGCAAGACCTGGCGAGGCGCGCAGCGCGGCTAGGGGCGTGGTTTGTTAAACAGTTGCGAGGACTGGACAGTTCGAAGATACGCGATGTTCGCGGCCTGGGACTGATGATTGGCATCGAATTGCAGGTGAGCGCCACGTCATGTGTATCCGCTCTGCAAGAACGTGGGATCCTGGCCATGACGGCTGGACCCAACGTGCTGCGCCTTCTGCCTCCTCTGGTGATTGAGCAGAGCGATCTTCTGGAAGTGGTCCAAGCGCTACGGGAGATACTGGCTGAATAGCCGCGCCTGGTGGCGTGCTGTCAGCCATGTGACCGCCGGAGGGGGCGTTCTATGGATGGTGAGAGAGGAGACTGGATGTGAGGATTGATGTTGTGTTGGAGGATCTGCAGTTCGAAGCCGATCTCTTTGTGGATGAAGCGCCCGAGACCTGCCGAGCCTTGCTCGCAGCTTTGCCCATTGAATCTCGTGTGATACACGCCATGTGGTCAGGGCACCTGATCATAGCGACTCCTATCGATCTCCGTCTGAGCAAAGTGGAGAACGAGGTATCGATTCCGGTGCCAGGGGACCTGTTGTACCACCAGCGCCACAAGGAGATCGCCATCGCCTATGGCGAAGCACAGTTTCGGGAGCCGGTTGGGCCAGTCTACGTGACGCGATTCGGACGCTTGAGGGGTGACCTGCGCGCCTTGGCGCAGCTTGCGTCAAAGGTTCAGTTCGAGGGAGCAAAGACATTCCGTCTGTCCAAAGGCTGATTTCGCAGGACGAGGACTTGCAGTGACTCTGGGACGTCAGGGATGGGGTCTCGACCTTTGCGCCTTGGCGCGAAGGCAGGTGAGTGCCAGGGCTGGTGGAATGGCCCAAGGTTCGCTCCTGCAAGCTATGTTGAAGGTGCCTGTTGGCCGGCGGTGTAGGAGATACTCGCGACGGGAGCATTCTCCAGAACCGTGGAGGGAGAAGGGCTTGCCAATGAGAGCGCAAAACGACTCAGCTGAGCAAGAGGAAGTCATGAGACCGGTTCCCCTGCTATCGAGAAACGAACTGCGTTCGTTGATGGAACGCCTGCCTCGGGCCCGGATAGATCATACACCGACCCCGTTGCAGGACTGCCGGCATCTGTCTGAGGTGCTGGGCGGACCTCGGCTGCTCATCAAGCGAGACGATCTGACAGGGCTTGCCTTTGGTGGCACCAAGACCCGTTCGATAGGATACATCATGGGCGAGGCCCTCGAGCGTGGAGCGGACACAATCATCGTATTTGGATTCGCCAGACGCGTGTCCAACCATTGTAGGTTGGTCATATCAGCCGCGGCCAAGTTGGGAATGAAGTCACTACTAGTGCTGGGCGGCAGAGAACTCGACAAACGGCAGACCAATGTGCTGTTGTGCACTCTTGCGGGTACAGAAGTCAGACTGGTTGACACGGAGGACATTCCTGCTCTGGGCGCCTTTTGCAGCGATCTTGCGTCCCAGCTTCGGGGTGCTGGTCAGCGGCCATACGTTGTGGGTATGGACATGTTCTACGGAAGCTACGGGGCGCTGGGGAGCATGGAATGCCTGTTAGAGCTGTTGGACCAACTTGACGACCTTGACTGCGCGGTCGATCACGTGTACGTGTGTTCGCAAGGAGGCACTCACGCCGGATTAGTGTTGACCAAGAAGGCGCTTCAACTTCCTGCTGAGGTGGTGGCGATCTCCTCCATGCCAGCCGGGCTACGCGCCTGGCCTGGCCGGGTTGAGCTGCACGCTGATATCGCGGGGTGGGCGAACGGCCTTGCCGAGGTCTTGGGACTAGGTGTGACAGTAGCGCCGTCCGACGTGGTGAATTTCCTGGAGTACGTGGGAGAAGGATACGGCATAGCCACGCCCGAGTGCTTGGAAGCCATCAGGCTCGTCGCTAGCAGCGAGGGGATAATCCTCGACCCCCTTTACACTGCCAAGGGGATGGCGGGGCTGATCGATCACGTGCGGCGCAAGAGAATAGCAGCTGATAAGACGATAGTCTTCATTCACACTGGCGGGACTCCAACACTCTTTGATTACGGTGAGCTACTGCTGCCCTAAGGCTGCGTAGCGGGGCGCCATGCGTGAGAAGAGCGCTGTGCTGGCTGGGCCGTATAGTGGGGCCAGATGAGAATAGAGCTAGGAGGGACTAGGATGTTTGACAAGTACAGGGTAATCGACCTGAGTCTGGAGTACTACGAGGGTATGTTCACCTACCCGGCAGACCTGCATGTTCGGACAGAACTTACGATCATGGGACGCCACTTCTTGGAAGGCCGAATGGCGACCAAGATAACCATCGGAAGTCATACAGGCACCCATGCAGATGCTCCTCTTCACCAGATCGCGGACGGTATGTCCATTGAGCAGATAGCCGTGGACAGGTTTGTGGGCTGGGCAGGCGTGATTGACCTGACTGACAAAGCTCCCAAGGAAGCCATCACTCGCAAGGACTTGGAGGAGAGGGGCAACAGCGTACGCAAAGGAGAAATCGTCATCCTGCGTACGGATTGGACGCAAAAACACTGGGACACGAAGGCTTTCTACGCAAACGAGAACCCCTACCTGACCGATGATGCTTGCCAGTGGTTTCTGGATCGCGAGGTGCGATGCATAATCACCGACATTGACATTGAGGACATCCATGTGCAGGTGAAACCTGGTCCTCACCACGTCCTGCTACTGGGCCACGGGATTCCGTTGGTTGAGTACCCCATCAATCTGGGTGAACTGACCAAAGATCGGGTCTTCATCTTCGCCGCGCCCATCAAGATAAGAGGCTGCGATGGTGCCCCTTGTAGAGTCGTGGCCTTGGAAGAGGTATAGTCTCTCTACTGGGGTTTCCATCTGTGCGCCTCTAATGGCGTGACGGACAGAAGTCTCAAGAGCAAGGATCGGGCAGAGTTCAGTGTCCGCTGTACATGACCTGCTACAGTTGCCGGTTGTGCTACACCCGCCGAGCCCTCAGCCGAAGCGGGGGTTGCGGACATTGCCGCATGTGATTGCATTGGCAAAGCGTTGTCGTGTGTTGCTTGAGTGAAGCACGCGATACTGTGAAGGGAGAGGCCATGACTGATATCGGGCTAGCAAGAGGTGTCAAGACTCTGCTGGACATCAACCTCAATCTGCAGGCAGGTGAGGATGTGGTGGTAGTTACGGACCCGCAGAGGCATTCCATCGCCGAAGCTATTGCTTTTGGGGCATGCGAGCGAGGTGCCGAAGTGACGCTTATCACAATGCTTCGGCGGACTCGCCATGGTGAAGAGCCACCAGCGCCGATAGCCCAAGCGCTGAGTGTTGCCCAGGCAGCGCTTCTGCCCACCACCTACTCTCTAACTCACAGCAAGGCGGTGCGAGCTGCGAGGCATGGTGGCTGTCGTGTTCTCAGCTTGCCCGGCATAATCCAAGACTCGTTCTACAATGGGTCGTTGGAAGTCGATTTCCTTCAGTTGCACACCCTGACTGTGGAGGTCGGCAAAGTGCTAACCGCGGCGCGGGAGGCCCGAGTGCTATCTGGAGAGGGAAGTGTTCTTACAGTGCCTCTGGCGGGCCGCCCGAGTTTTGATCAAACGGGCATTTGCCATGAGCCTGGAACGCTGGGTGTCCCACCGAATATCGAGACAGCGGTTAGTCCCCTCGAAGGTGCAACCTTTGGCACCCTGTCTGTCGATGGCGTCGTGGTGCCTGGCGGGCCGGTGGCATCGCCAGTCGCCGTGCACTTTGAGAGCGGACGCATAACGGCAATCGAGGGTGGTGCTGATGCGGATCGACTCAGGGCCCTTCTTCAGGGGTATGATGATCCCAACGTATTCTGCCCAGTGGAGCTTGGTCTAGGCCTAAACCCAAAGGCAAGAATGGGAAGGGGAAGTCTGCAAGAGGACGAGGGACAGTTTGGCTCCCTACACATTGGCCTGGGCGAGGGAGCCAGTTTTGGCAGCAGTATTCATGCCAAGGCGCACATTGATCTGGTCGTGAGGGCACCGACGTTGGAACTGGACGGGAAGACTGTCCTTCAGAACAAGGCATATACACTGCCAGGACTGAGTTTCACGCTGGGGAAAGGGGGAGAGCTAGAAACACAATGACAGGCACACCTTGGGTTGCGGTAACCAACAGCTACGATTTTCCGGTGGATGAGGCTGTGATCGCAAAGACCCTGCGTGGAAAGGCTGAATACCGCCTCATCGAACTCCCACACAAAGCACTGGCGCCTGAAGAGGAAGATGATCTGATTGCGAGGATCAAGGGCGCGGAGGCACTCTTTGTTCGCCCGGGCATAATCAGTCGCCGAGTCATCCACTCACTGCCAGATCTTCGCATTATCGCCGTCCACGGGGCTGGGGTAGATCAGGTAGATGTCGCCGCGGCAAGTGAGGCGGGTGTGGTCGTCACGAATGTGCCAGGCGGGAATGCCAACGCTGTGGCTGAGCTAGCACTTGCGCTGCTGTTGGCCTTGCTGCGGCGGATACCTCAGAGTAGCTGGATGGTTCAGCGTGAACGCAAGTGGGATGAGGCGCGGTGGATGGGTAGTGAGCTGCGCGGCAAGACAATCGGAGTGGTCGGCTGTGGCTACGTGGGAAGGAGAGTCATAGCACTGGCCGATGCCTTCGGGATGTCGGTTTGGGCGCATGACCCTTACCTTTCTGCAGAGGCTGTGGAGTCCCTTGGGGCCGTCCCCAGAGGTTTCCAAGAGCTGCTCGCGTCCAGTGACGTGGTAACGACCCATGTTCCTCTAACGCCACAGACGCATCACCTCATTGGCGAGGAGCAACTAGCACAAATGCGTCAGGGAGCACTGTTGGTCAACACATCCCGTGGGGCTGTGATTGACGTGCTGGCACTGTACGAAGCGTTGGCCAGCGGGCATCTGGCTGGCGCGGCACTGGATGTTATGGAGCAGGAACCTCCGCCTCCGGACCACCCCCTGTTCAGCCTCCCCAATGTGATCGTCACACCACATGCAGGGGGGTCGACTTATGAGGTTCTTGCCACACTGGCACGCGTGGCGTGCGAGGACATTGTGCGAGTCCTGGAGGGACAGCGGCCGCTGCACCCGGTAAATCCGGTGATACTGACCTAGCAGGGGATGCACGTGCATTGGACGAGCAGGCTTGGAGGTGTCGCACGAGGCTTCCAGGGCCGGCATGCAACCAGGTAGGGGAGTCGCCGACGACAGCCAGGGCCGCAGAGCCCAGCTACGAAGAGTAGCCACGGGCAACTCGGCCACTCAATGATCAGGACAAAGGAGGTGAGGTTTAGAGGGACATAGGCATGCTAGCGTATTGCACGCGTCGCAACGGCACCACGCAATTACGCCATCGGTGGTGCCCAGGTAGCCGGGGCCCCTGGCTGCCACAGAGATTCCACAAGGAGGTACGAGATGTTCGGCGAAAACAGGTTGCTGTGGCGAGCGGTGGTGTGCTCGCTCGTAGTCCTTTCCGTGTCGCTGGCGGCCTGTGCGCCCCAGACCCAGCCCCCAGCGGCTAAGGAAGTCAAAGTGGCCCTTATGTACCCGTACAGCGGGGCCAGCGCACGCGTGGGTCAGTCGGCCAAGTGGGCCTACGAAACGGCGGTTGAGGTAATCAACGACGCCCATCCCGAACTGGATCCGATCCCGCTGGCCAAAACGGAGGGCCTGCCCAATCTTGGAGGCGCCAAGATCGTGTTCGTGTATGGTGACACCCAGAGTAGCCCTGAGGTCGGGTACTCCGAGACCCAGAGAATGATCTCTGTCGAGAAGCCGGCCGTGGTTATGGGCTGCGATGCCAGCTCCGTCACCAAGACCGCCAGCCAGGCAGCAGAGCGTGCTGGCGTGCCATTCGTGAACGCAGACTCGACCTCACCGGCACTGAACCAGCGTGGCCTGAACTGGTTCTTCCGCACTACACCTGACGACTCCTTGTTCGCAGAGGACGGCTTCAAGTTCCTCAAGCAGCTGAAGGAGCAGAAGGGCAAGAAGGTTGAGACCGTTGCGCTCATGTTCGAGGACTCGGAGGCTGGCACCCAGCTCACGACCCTTGGACGCAGCTTGGCGCCGCAGTACGGGTTCGAAATCGTAGAGGACATCACCTTCCACAGCGGCACCACCGACCTGAGCAGTGAAGTGCTGCGGCTGAAGGCAGCGAACCCCGATGCCTTGATTACGATGGGCTACGACCCCGACGTAATCCTGTTCGTCAGGACCCTCAAAGAGCAGCAGTATGTGCCGCCCATTGTCATCGGGCACCGCGGAGGCTGGTCTCTACCGGCTGTAGCGGAACAACTGGGCGCTGACTTTGAGTACATGTGCAGCACCGGGGTATTCGCCGCTGACATGCTGGCGACGAGACCCCTGCTCGCGAAGGTCAATGAGATGTTCAAGGCCAAGTCGGGCTATGACCTCGACGCCGATACCTCCCGCATCGTCGTCGGCTTCCTGGTCGTGGCGGAGGCCATCAACCGCGCTGGTTCCACGGATCCGACAGCCATCCGCGATGCCTTGATCGCGACCAGTTTCACGGCCGAACAGACCCTGATACCATGGGAGGGTGTCAAGTTCGATCCCGTCACGCTGCAGAACACGCTGGGCCGTGGAATCCTCACCCAGGTCATCGGCGGCCAGTTCACCACCGTATGGCCTTTCGACGCCGCTTCTAAGGAGTTTGTCTACCCGATCCCGCCATGGAGCCAGCGATAGGGTCCATAACATCGGTCTGGACCGCACAATCCGTCCGGACACCACGTTAGATTGGCACGAGCAGGGTTCCGTCGCGCCAGATGCGTCGGACCGCTTGGGCGGCGGAACCCTGCGGATCTCGCTGAGGTCCCGAGCCCCCTAATCTGAAGCAAGTGGCTGAGTCAAGGCCACATGCTTGGCCGTTTCTGCTGAGGTGTGGTCTTGGACCGCGCTGTTGCAGGCTTTGCCGTTGCAACGTGGGAAATCGTCCAGCGAATGGCTTCTACACCTGTAGGAGGACAAATGCTTGCTCAACTGCTAGCGAATGGTATTCTGATGGGCAGCGTCTTCGCGCTCATTGCCAGCGGCCTAGCCTTTATATACGGCCCCCTCAACTTGGTCAACTTTGCGCACGGAGATCTGGTTATGACCTCCATGTATGTCGCTTTTCTGTGCGCAGACAGGCTGCACGTCAGGATTTGGCTGGCACTTCCCATCACGTTTGTCATCATGGGGATCATCGGCCTCTTGGATTATCGCTTCCTAGTGCGCCCCGTATTGCACGCTCCTCGCCTTGCTCAGGCCTTGACCACGCACGGCTTTGGAGTCGGCTTGCAGGCGCTCGCGCTTTTCTTCATGGGACCGGACTTCCGCACGATCTCCAACGTGACATTCAGCGGAACCTTGTCAGTCGCCAGTCTGAACGTCGGCGTGGCGCGCTTCATGGCCGGAGTGGCCGGCGTGGTCGCGTTCGCACTGCTGTACGTCTTCTTGCAGTATAGCAAGACTGGAAAGGCTGTTCAAGCCATTGCCATGAACCGCGAAGCGGCCGCGCTAATCGGCATCGACCTAGAAAGAATGTATGCGCTCTCTCTGGTCATCAGCATGCTGTGTGTCGGCGTCGCCGGCGTGTTCCTGTCCCAGTTCTATTACATCTTCCCGGTGGTCGGGCCGCCTCTGCTAAGCATGGCCTGGGTGGCGATGGTCATCGGGGGATTCGGAAGCATGCCGGGAGCGTTCATTGGCGGGATCATCGTCGGGTTGACCCAGGCAATCAGCGGTTACGTCATGAACCCGGCCCTGAAGGATGCCATCATGTATATAATCTTCGTTGGGCTGATGGCCTTCAAACCGCGCGGACTGTTCGGATGGTAGGGCAGGACTCATGAGCAATCCGTTCAAGAGCTTTTGGGGGAGGTTCTCGATGCTACGTTCGCGCGGAGGCTACTGGTTGCTCCTGTTAGTCGCGCTTGTCTTACCCCTGGTCCTCACGCCGTCGTTCTTTCGTCACATCATGACAATGACGTTGATGTATGCCTGCATGGCCCAAGCCTGGAATATAGTGGGCGGCTACGCCGGGCAAATCGCCCTAGGCAATGTGGTGTTCTTTGGATTGGGCGCGTATTCGGCTGCGCTGGGATTCGTCAAGTTCGGGCTTTCGCCATGGCTGGGCTTGCTCATTGGCATCGTGGTAAGTGCAACGGTGGCGGCGGTCATTGGTTGGGCTTCCTTCAAGACCTCCGGCATCTACTTCGCCATCGCCACCCTGGGTATCGGCGAGCTGGCCCGAACCCTCTTTGTAAGCTGGAGGTGGGCCGAGGGGTCGGTGGGCATCGAAATGCCAATCCTGCCCAGCTCTCTGCTGAACTTTCAGTTTCATGGCGCCCGGCTGCCCTACTACTACATGATATTGGGATTGCTCGTGCTGTACTTCTGGATTGTGACCCGGATTGGGAACTCCCGTTTCGGCTACTACCTCCGCACGATCAGCGTGAGCGAGATAGCCGCTGAGGCCGTGGGAATCGACGTGCTCCACTATAAGATGGTGGCATTCGTTCTTGCGGCCGTCATGACTTCGGTCTGCGGCACCTTCTACAACCAGTACCTCTTGTACATTGACCCTTGGTCCGTATTCCCGAGTACCATTTCCATGATGATGTTGTTCATTACTGTTTTCGGTGGCGTGGGCACTGCCATCGGGCCGGTCATTGGCGCCGCGATTCTGATCCCGCTCGGAGAGCTGACCCGTGGCGCGCTGGGCGGGCAGGGCAAAGGCATTGATTACCTCATCAATTCAGTGCTGATGGTGGCGATCACCATTCTGGAACCGAGGGGCGTGCTGCAGCTCTTGAGATGGCTATCTGGACGCAAGGAGCGCAAACATGACCAAAGTGCTTGAAGTCTTGGGACTGACCAAACGCTTCGGTGGGTTGATAGCCAACCACAACATCACGTTGGATTGTGCCGAAGGCGAGGTGCTAGGGATCATTGGGCCAAACGGCGCCGGCAAGACCACGCTCCTGAACTGCATCAACGGACAGCTGAGGCCTGACTCTGGGCAGGTGCTGTTGGCAGGTCACAACATCGCTGGGTCTTTGCCGCACGTGGCATGCAAACTCGGCATCTCTCGCACCTTCCAGATTGTGCAGGTCGTGGATAGCATGACCGTGTTAGCCAATGTGATGGTCGGCGCGTTTGTTCGCTCAACGAAGGTCAGTCATGCCCAGGCGGAGGCGGAGGAAGCGCTTGACTTCGTTGGCATCCAGGCCCTGGCTGAAGCTCCTGTTAGCTCCCTCACCTTGGCGCAGAAGCGAAAGGTCGAATTCGCGCGGGCATTGGCCGCACACCCCAAGGTGCTCCTGCTGGACGAACTGCTGGCAGGGCTTACTTCGACCGAAATCAAGGAAATGACGGCACGTATCGATCAGGTGCGGAAGCGGGGCGTCGCGATACTCTGGATCGAGCACGTCATGGAGGCGATCATGCCCGTGGCCGATCGCATCTTCGTCCTATGCTTCGGAGAGAAGCTGGCCGAGGGCAAGCCGGCCGAGGTAGCACATGACAAGCGCTGTATCGAGGCATACCTGGGGGAAGATACCGATGTTGAAAGTTGAAGCACTGACGGCTGGCTATGGTCAGGCTGTCGCCATTCGCGACGTCTCGTTTCAGGTTGGGGAGGGCGAGGTGGTGGCCCTGATTGGGGCCAATGGCGCCGGCAAGTCAACCACATTGCGTGCCATCTCGGGCGTGGTGCGTCCCATGAGTGGGACGATCAACTTCGAGGGGAAGCGCATCGATTCCTGGAAACCCCACGAGATCGTGCGATGTGCGCGCATCGCCCACATCCCCGAGGGCAAGCAACTCTTCGGAAAGCTGAGCGTCGCAGACAACATCATGCTGGGCGCCTATACCCTGAATTCGCCTCAGGAAATCGAGGCACTCAGGGAGCAGGTGTTCACGCTCTTCCCACGCCTGGCGGAGCGGAAGACTCAGCGTGCGGACACACTTAGCGGCGGCGAGCAGCAGATGCTGGCCATTGCGCGTGGCCTTATGATCCGCCCGAAGCTGCTGATGCTGGATGAGCCTTCGCTGGGTCTCATGCCCACTCTGATCTCGAACCTGTGGCAACTTCTCCGACAACTCAGGGGCGAGGGCTACACCATTCTGCTCGTGGAGCAGAACGTGCGCAAGACGCTGCAACTGGCCGACCGTGCCTACGTACTGCGGAATGGAAGGATTATCCTGGAAGGAGCCGCGGCAGATTTAGTGAACAATGACTTGGTTCGCCAAGCATACCTGGGGATCTGAGCGATGACAACTGCGAACACAAGAACGGTGCTAATCGTGGACGGCGTGCGCGTGGCAGACTCTGACCTTCTTGCACCTGTTGCCGAGGGTCTTGGACTCGAACTGCTGACAGCAGTCGATCGCGGGCCTGGTGAACTCACAGCGCTGGCAGAATCAGCCGATGTTCTGATAGTCAAGGCGGCACACGTCTCCCGGCAGCTCCTGGCTTCCTCGCCAAGGCTGCGACTTGTGTACAGGCTGGGTACCCTGACCAGCAACATCGACACCGAAGCAGCAGCTGAACTGGGGATCGAGGTGCGAACCACCCCTATTCCAAGTGCCATCGCGGTTGCTGAGCACACGTTCTGCTTGATGTTGGCCGTGGAGCGCCATTTGCTGCAGGCACATCAGTCCGTGCTGGCTGGGACAAGGCTACCGGGCCTTGAGCCCAAAAGAACAACGGAGCTGTCCTATGCCTACAACTGGGCGGGACTGCCCCCCGCGACCTTGCTGTATGGCAAGACGCTCGGCCTGATAGGTGTGGGCGAGATCGGCGCACAGGTAGCGATCCGTGCTGCTGCCTTCGGCATGAAAACCCTGTACCACAAGCGAAACCGGTTGAGCCGCGAGTTGGAGAACCAGCTGTGCGTGTCGTATCGACCGCTTGTCGAACTGCTCCCCGAAGTGGATGTCCTGAGCCTGCATCTGCCATATAGTTCTGCCACTGATAAGCTACTGAATCGAGACCGACTGAAGCTGATGAGAAGCTCCGCGATTCTGATAAACACAGCGCGAGGCGGACTTGTAGACGAGGCTGCTCTTGTAGATGCTTTGTCTTCAGGCGCTCTCGCCGCAGCAGGGCTGGACGTGTTTCAATTCGAGCCATTGCCAGATGACAGCAAGCTGCTGCAGCTGGGCAACGTGGTCCTGACCCCTCACATGGCGGGAGCAGGGATGGAGGCGTGGCGCGAGACACTAAGGGCAGTCATTGAGGATATTGCAGGCGCTCCTTGATGCTTGACAGGCACAGATTGTGGCTGCGGGGTAGGCCCTCAGAGCGTGGCCGCCTGGGGGCCGTTGACCCTGCCGTTGGAGCGTTTTTATGCTGAGCGAAAGGTGAGGGCCAGGCATGACAAACTACGAAGCGGTTCGAATGAAGGAGATCCCGTTCTCTGCGATCCGCGAGGTATTCGAGAAAGTGAATGCCATGCGCCGGGACGGACGTGCGGTGGTTCCGTTTCATATTGGCCGCCCTGATTTTGACACCCCAGAGCACATTAAAGAAGCGGCCAAGAAGGCACTTGATGACGGTGTGACAGCCTACACGTCGAACTTTGGTCTGCTAGAACTGCGCAAGGCAATCGCCAGTTCGCTTGCAAGGGATGATGGATTCCACGTCGATCCAGAGCGACAGATCATTGTTACCGTCGGCTCCAACGAAGCCATCCTGATGGCAATGCTTGCAACGCTAAACCCAGGCGACGAAGTGCTGATCCCAGACCCTATGTGGCTGCACTACTTGTACTGCGCCAGGCTGGCCGGTGCTGACGTTGTGAGCGTACCTCTGGCCGAGGGCAATGGATTTCAGCTCGATCCAGCGGATCTCGAAAGGCGCATTACCAAGCGCACGCGCATGGTGCTCCTAAATAGTCCTCACAACCCGACGGGCGCAGTCTTCACACGTGAGACGATGGAAGCAGTGGCTGATGTGGTCTACCGTCACGGGCTGCTCCTGCTATCGGACGAGATTTACCAGAGAATCATCTACGATGGCGTGGAGAGCACGAGCCCAGGCACTTTCGAGAGCATTGCCGGACAGACCCTGACCGTTAGCGGATTCTCAAAAACGTATGCCATGACGGGCTGGCGCTTGGGTTATGTGGTGGCCAGTCCGGAGCTTATCAGCTGCTTGATCCGTGTCCACCAATACACGACCGTGTGTGCGACGTCGTTCGCACAGGCGGGGGCCGTCGCTGCCTTGACCGGTTCGCAGGATTGCGTGGCGGCAATGGTGGCGGAGTTTGACCGCCGCCGTCAGGCCATCCTAACCGCTTTCAGGGACATGCCCGGTACTTCGCTGGTGCCCCCCAAGGGTGCGTTCTACGCTTTCCCCAACATCAGTGCCCTTGGCGTCAACTCCCGGGATATCGCTGGCCAGCTGCTTGAGCAAGCGGGGATAGCTCTGGTGCCTGGCAATGCGTTTGGACGATATGGTGAGGGCTACCTGCGCATCG
>Ga0180438_10004450_pt1 | contig 20175 bp, 26 predicted proteins | sample SS_ome_12_FD_132455 | JGI IMG/M metagenome (GOLD analysis project Ga0180438, IMG submission 132455) | Hypersaline lake sediment archaeal communities from the Salton Sea, California, USA - SS_3_D_2 metaG | ecosystem: Environmental > Aquatic > Non-marine Saline and Alkaline > Hypersaline >... | reverse complement strand
CGAAGCGCAAGCAAATGATTGGTACAACGTCCACATATCCGATGCACAGATAGAAGCGGTGTCAAACCTTGAAGAAGCAAAAGTAATCATGAAAGATATGTCTCTTGCGCTTCGCAATTTAGGAATCATTGTCATTGCCATGCGGGATAGGCTTTGGCCTGACCTACCAGAGTGATTGTCGGAAAGTAGAAAATGGAACAATATCTAACCCTCTTTTTCAGTGTGCTTGCTCTTTTTTTGAATGTTGACCATTACAGGAGTGGCGGTCAATCATTTTGGAGGCTTGTATTCTGGTTGATTTTTTGGGGCACTTCTGCTTTGTTTTATGTTCTTGTTTTATTTACAGATATTGGTATGCACCCCTACTCCCCTTCTGTTCGATTGTTCCATGCTGTTTTATTGCTATCGTGGTTTTTCAGAGGTTATATAAAGCACAAGGAAAAACAAAATGCCTGATTGGTTACTCTCTCTCATTGCAATTGTAATACCAATCATCGTTACATGGATAGTCAATAGGCGTATGAATTCTTCTCTTATCAAAAAAACACAATCCGATACTAAACGGATAGAAGCCGACACTGGCAAAATACAGATTGATACCATTTCAACGATGCAAGAGACAATTGAGAAAATGGCAGATCAACAAAAATCTGACAGGAAAAGTATTGAGGAGTTGAGAGAATCTATCAACAGGTATGAAGGCTTATTGGATGAATACAAGGTTTTGCTATCTAAGGAAATAGAGAAAAGAAAAAACCTTGAAAAAGACAACCTAAAAAAAGACGAACAAATCAGGGCTTTACAAAAACAAATTTCTGAAATTGTGAGACAACATGACCTAGAGAGGGAACAGCTTATTGGTACAATTGATCAATTGACTGTGAAAATGAGATTGTTGCAGGAAGAAAAAGAAGAAAAATAAATTATAATTATGCTATCTCAAATAACTGTACCCGCGATATAGATACGTTGCTCAAATTCAAGTAAATAGAAGAAACAAAAAAATTGGGAGGTATGATACTCCTGAACAGGCCGCAATAGCTTACAATGAAGCTGCCGTAAAGTATTTTGGTGAATTTGCTAGGTTGAATGAGGTGTGAGAAATGCCCACAATAAAACATCCCCCTGGATACGATATTTCGAGATATGAAACTGTAAATGATTTCAACCTAATTGAACCAAATCCATTCTTGATTATTACTAAAGCGACTGAGGGGCTAACTTATATTGACCCGACTTTTGAGACATATTTTGGCGGTATCAAATCATCCAATATTCGCAGGGGTGCATATCATTTTCATCGCAAGGCTTACAACCCGATAGACCAAGCAAACCATTTTTATGATACTTGTTTTAGTACCGGACTTGACAATAATGATATTCTTGTTTTGGATGTAGAGGAGGGCGGGGAAACCGCTGACCAGTTAGAGCAATTCACAAAGCAATTACAGGCGCATTGTGACAACAAAATAATAATTTATTCCAGAAAAAATCTATTAGACCCTATTGAGATGACTCAAGAACAGAGGGATTTTTTTATTGAGATTCCTATATGGACGGCAGGGTATCCATACAATCCAGATGCTTATGATTCTCCCCCTGCTCATTACATTCCAGATCAATCAAAATGGGGAGCGGTTTGGATGTGGCAATATTCAGATCAAGGCATTGTAAAAGGCATTGATGGTAAAGTAGATTTGAATTGGTTATCCCCTGCCATAATTGATTGGTTGGGAGTTCCCCCGGAAACTACCAAAAGTTATTTTTATGATATTGCCCCTGAAAATGTTGTTCGTGCCGAGGTCACAGGATACCCAACATTTCGGACAGTTGAGCAGGTAGCACAAGAATTCCATGCAACTGTACAACCCGGAAACCACTCGATTGTTGTCAATGGGGATGGGTGGGGAACGCACACCCTGAGAGTGTGGGCAGAGAAACTCATGCCCTTGATTCGTCCTGTGCTTGTGAGGGCTACTTATCCAAACGGGGATTGGGTTGTGGATGGGATTTGGAAACACATACAACCAAGAGACACATATCACCCCCGAATCACATTTGACTCCCAACAAAAAGGTGCGATTGCAGAGGCGCGAGGGGCGGGGTGGTATCCAAATCAATTGATTGATCATAACGCATTTGGCTTGACTCGTAGGCTTGTCGTGAATTCTGTAATCAACCCTGCTTTTCAGGAAACAGGGGAACTAAACTCTCGAATTGGATTCGGATTCACCCCGGATGGTCATTTGATAATTTGTGCAAAGGATGGGTGGGATTACTATAAACCTGACAATGGCAAAACTCCCCCCGCAGGCTGGACTTTGACCAAACTCGGTTTAGAACTGATTTCGCGCGGCGTTGTGATGGGAGGGGATGGGGATGGCGGCGGTAGCATGACCATCGCGGTAGACGGTCAAGTTATAAATGGCTATAATAACGATGGCGAGAAAATTATGCGCAATGTTTTCAATTGTGTTATGTTGGAGGTGGCAGAATTGGACGGTTTGCCAGAACCACCAATTGAGCCGCCGCCAAATGGAGGCGAAATGATACCCGGTGAAGCACAAGAAAAACTTGGAAAAACTATGACTGTTCGTGATCAACCCGGCGCGGTTTCCGGGTCTGACATAGGAGAGCGGATTTACCCAGATAAAAAATTCGATTGGTACGCAATTGTGGATGATGTAAATTATCCGAATGACCAAAATTATCAGTGGTTTGTGATTGCGATTGATGCCGATGGAAACCCAACGAAGTATACCAATTACATTTACCCCCCGAACGGGGAACGGGCTACAATATTGAGCGAACCGCAAGACCCAACAGAACCACCGCCTACAGAGGGAAGAAAAATAGCTGATGCGATAATCAATTATGATGACGGGTCAAGCGAAAGGCTGATACCAGAATGACTAGGTTGACCATCAATTATGATGACGGGAGCAACGAGGTTTTAGTCAGTGTTCCTCCTCCATCAAATGACCTTGTTTATCCAGAAGGCTACGAACTTGCTTGGGTAAAACCCGATTGGTTGCTTCCGGCGTATGGCGATTCTGTTGGATTTGACTATGATATTCGCAGTAACAATCTAACGGATAGAGGGCAAGGTACTCCGGGCGTCCATCGTTTTGGAGAAATGGGGCCGAGGTTGGTTTATCACACCTATACAAGCCGCTCGGTGTTCGACAAAGGCAAACAAGAATTTGCGGCTGATGTGCTGGCGGTAAAAAGATATGGTAAGAAATTGAACGAACTACCCCCCGATCAGGCCGCTCATATTAGAAAGGTGTTCGGGGCAGAATATTCTCACGGTCTTTTCATTACGAATTTTGCCGGGGTTGATATTTGCAAAGATTACATCAACCAAGAAAACTTGGACAAGGACGATTCAAAGATTGACCCATTTATTGTCCACACTAATACCATTGCAGTAAAACGGATTGATGATACCTGGGTAAGAGCTTATGGTTATGAAGTGAACGAGAAGTTGCCAGAAGTAATTCCTGAATTACTTGAAGCAGACCCGCGTATTTTGAAAGCGGGTATCATCTATCCGAAGAAGTTCACAGAATTCCCGAATGACCGAGGCGTAGTCTATCCCAATCATTTGGGGTATGCCTATGTCATTGGAAGATTCCCAACATATCAGGACGGGAGCGGCACAGATGTTTTGTACCCGTTTTTCATTCCTCGTGATACTAACGGTCATTACCCTGCTGAGTTCCTACATTTCTACTCAGACGGCGAAGAAATACGGTTGCCATATAATCCGCCTAAGTAGGAGAGTGATCAATGCGCCAATCCCATGACGTGAAAGGGGTACAGAAATTCAAAGGGGCTTATTATGGTGGGAAAGCCTTACTTGTACTTGGTGGAAATTCGGCTGAGAATTGGGAGTCTGTCAGGGATGATATAAACCCGGATGTGATCTTAGGAGCGAATGGTACTTGTTTCAATATAGACAATCTTGATTTTCACATGGTTACAGAGAATATGCACATGGCGTCAGGCAAGGCGGTACAGGGAGACAAACGCTATCAGGAAATCATGGGAATCATTACCAATAAGCACAATGCTAAGGTCAGATTGATTTCTTATCTAAGTTGGGATTTGTTGGATTACAGGACTAAAGAGAAATCCATTTGTATAAAACGGATTGGGGAATTAGGCGATGACTATGAGAGTCAAATGCAAGATTTCTCTTTCAGGGAATACAAACATGGTTATTTGGCTGGCCCTCTATTTGACCATCCCGGCACATTGACAAGCAAGCGGATAAAATTTAGGGTTGGAACGGTAGCAACCCAATTGTTACATCATGCCGGGGTTTTAGGGGTTTCGGAAGTTCATACCGTTGGAATGGATTTTTGTTTCAAAGACCAAAATAAACATCACAACTATAACTATCCTACTTACCAACCAGATAGGTTTAGAACTGCCAAAATGTTTACAAAATACAAAGATGTATCAACTATGTGGGATTGGGTACAAGGAGGCCTATGGATGAAAGAAGTTGTTGAGCCACTTATGGAACGTGACGGACTGAAATGGGTTGATCATTCAAATGGATTATTGAAAGTTATGGGTTTGAGGTGTGCAAATGGTAGATAAGGGTGCAAGCGTAAACCTGAATCAACCCGGCTCGAATGCAAATTTTGAGCTAATCCAATTATGGAAAGATATAGGGAGCGGGTATCATGCTCCTATTTTTGGAATAGGTGGCTCCGGGGTTGAAAGTACACAAAATTCTACAAATGATAATTTGGCGGCTGGTGGGGTTTACAACGGTGAAAGTGAGTATGTTTTGCATTATGGGGAAATTACTATTTCAGTAATTGCAGATGTTATTAGTGCCGCAAATGGTATTGAATGTTTGTTTTCTTTTGATAATGTAGATTGGCATGTAACAGATGAATTTGAAATAAATTCAGAAGATTTGGATACGGTAAAAACTTGGAAGATTCAACGGGTTTTGCCATATTTCAAGATACGTTATACAAACGGCGCAAGTCCTACAACGCATTTCCATTTGACTGTTATGTATTCAGGGGTTGCCAGTGTTCAATTTTCTCACAGGCTTGATTCTGATTTGTCAGGCGTTGACGATGCGGGGTTGATAAAAGCAATCTTAGCCGCTGATAGCGGCGATGGGAAATCGTTTCAAAATATCAGTGTCCAGAATCCTCTACCAATATCACCTTATAGAGTGTTCAAGCCTGATATTGATAGAGACACAAGCACTTCAACAAATTGGACGGGAGGAACTGTTGTAACCTTGTTTGATGGTTCTGGTGTGTTGGTCAATTCTACGTCAGAAAACCCGAAAACAATTTTGATTGACCTGAAAAAGGCTATAAGGACGAGCATTTTAGGGATTGGAACAGTTGCAGGGACATCCTTTAGTAACACAAAAATTACTGCCATTTTAGGATTTGGGGCAGATGCAATCTCAACAGTTTTGATAGATGAAAGCGGAGATAACACAGATAAAACCCTTCTTGTCCCTGACATTGCTCCTGTTGAATTTAATCAACTTTTGATCGAGTTCCACACTGCGGATACTTGCGCGTTGGCATACGTGGTAATCGTCAAGGCAATTTCTACTATTTCCAGAATTCAGGGGAGTAAACCAGATGGGACGATTGCTGATTTTCAGGCTACAACCGCAGGCAATTTTAAGGTCAGTTTAGAGGAATACGAGACAGGTGTTGTTTTGCCAGTTTCGCCGGAGGAAGATTATTTCCTAGAGGTGCAGCGCGGAAATCGAACTGGAAAATCTGTCGTCCATAAATTCGGTGGTTCGGCGTCCGTTGTTGCGACTCTAGTCCCGGTCACAATTTCAAACACTTACAATACCCCTACTGCTCCTGTTGCGCTGGAATTTTTATCAAGTAGTGCGAATGACAATTCTGCCGGAAGCGGCGCAAGAGAGATAATAGTACAAGGGATACAATCCGCAGTAACGTGGGAACTATCAACGCAAACATTCGCCACAAATGGAGTGACTCCAGTTGCAATTGGTTCGTGGTTGCGCATTTTTAGGTGGCTTGTTTCTGAGTCTGGAACTTATGCAACCCCTGCTGCTGGCTCTCATGCTGGAATATTGACCATCCGTGTCGCTGGTGGGGGAGCTACCTGGACTCGAATACCTATTACCCCGTTTCCGGTTGCACAATCTCAAATATCTGTCTATACTATTCCGAGCGGCAAAACTGGTTACTTCCGTTCTGCCGATGTTTATGTGGATTCCACTAAAAGTCTGAATGTACTATGTTTTCAACGACCGAATGCAGATGTAGTTACCGCTCCATATTCGTCTATGAGGCTTGTCAACCAATGGGTGGGTTTGAGCGGAGAAATGCACTACGAACCTGATTATCCAAACGGCCCCTATGTCGGCCCCTGTGATTTTGGATTTATGGCTCAAGGATCAGCTGTAGCCTCCGATATTACAATTGACTTTGAACTTGAGCTTATTGATGATGCCTAGAAACAGGCTGAGGGTGTTTTTATGGCGATGAATTGCCGACATTGCAATAGTGATCGGATTATATTTGTCAAGCGAATGAGAAACGTTGATAAATATAATTGCAGGAAATGTAACAGGAATACATTTTTTCCAATTCCAAAAAATGAGCGGAATCCCCCGCGTACAGGAAGTGGATATAATCGCCGCCGCTACGCTCATATTCCGGTACATATTGCTCCCCCTAATAGTTTTGTGTGCTTCAATCACCAAGATAAAGGAAATGCTTATGTCCGGGCATTACAGGGAGTAGGCTACAACAAACTTGAAAATAGGGATTTTCAAAAAGGTCTTGAAATTGTCCTGACAGATAGTGACATCATGGGTCGCAAGGCGGCACTAAATAAAATGAGAAATTTAGGGGCAAAGACAACATTCCTAATCCCCCATACTGCAAGACCCAATCTAGTGAATGATATTGAGGACGGGTGGGAGCATACAACCGCTCAATTTGTAGTTTCGCGGGGCCATAAAGAGATCATGGAAAGTTACGGTTTTGATAAACCGATTCATCCGGTAGGCTGGACACTCTGCCAAATTCGTAAATTCAAACCCCGCAAAGAACCAAGAAATGTTTTGTTTGCCCCTATCCATCCCCGGTGTAGTAAAGTAGATCAAGATGTGAATGCAGAAACTTTCAAGAGGCTTGAAAAACTTGCCCGGTCAGATGACATTATTCTTACAGTCAGGTACATAAAAAACTTATGGGATTCTGGATTGAAGCAAGTCAACCATCCAAACATAAGATATGTGCCTGGATATATGGGTCAGGAAGATGCAACTCAATTACAACAACTGAATGAGGCTGATGTTTCAGTAGGACATCAAACCTTTGCTTGGAAATCGGTCTCGTATGGTATCCCTACCGTTATGATGGCTGAGAGGTCATTGCCTACACATATTCAAAAGCGGGGCGGCTCGGTGCAGTATGCCCGGAATTGGAATAAGTATGTTGATTTGCTTGCCTATCCCCTGGACATCCTCGAAACCGATGACACGCTTGGACTTTTGCGCCGAGCGGTTTCCTCGGATGAAGAAATTAAGGATTGGAGGCGTAGGATGATAGGGTATCCGTTTAGGGCAAAACGTTTTATAGAGATTGTGAAAAGTTACCTATGAAAAAAATCGGTGTTATTCCTGCGGCCGGATACGGAAAGCGCTGGGGTTATTATCCTAAGTTCTTGTTACCGTGTGGTGATAAGAACTGGTTATTGAACCATAGCATTGAATTGTTTCCATGTGATGAAATTGTTATTACTGTCAGTGATCAAACGAGGCATGATATTTGTAGTCATATCACTAGGAGCAGCATTACAAAAAACTTTTCTATTTTGGATAATACTCATATGGAGCTTGACTTTTGGGGTTCTATGCTTGCGGCTCTTGAGGTCGAAGCGGATTATTATTATTTCACAATGCCTGATACTTATTGCCCCAAAGGGATATTTGAGCAGATGCCAGAAACAGGGTTTTCTTTGGGGGTTTTTCAAACTGACAAATCAGAGAGATTCGGAATGTTACGGGATGGGGTTGTGATCAACAAACAAATGGGTGAGCCTGGGCTTGCTTGGGGGATGCTCGGATGGGATAAAAAAGTTCGTGACCTATGGCGTGTTTCTGCACTCGAAACTTATACAGATGCAATCAATCTAGCTTTACAGGAATTTTCAAGTACACAAATTGAAATGGAATATTATTATGATATGGCTACCTGGATTGATTATATAAAGTTCATTGAACAAAGGTTTTTGCAATGAGTAAAAAATTTGCGGTATCACAAAACAAAGACGCGGCAAATACTTTTGTCTATGCTTTACGTGTTGCGGGGTATGAATACACAAAGCGATTGAAGGATGCTGATTTTCTTCTCTTTGACCATGAAAGCAGAGGCAGGCGAAGGGTTACAAAAGAAAAATTTTTAGAAAAACACAAAGGGTTTATCTATCCTCATACGCCCCTTACCTATTGGTTGTGGGATGGGGTATACAACCCCTTGCCCGTTGCTTGTAATTTTGTTTCTGCTCCCGGTGCGAAATTGTCAATGGAGAGTTACGGATACCCCTACCCCATTGAAGTAGTTGGGTTTCCGCGTTGTGAAGTTTTACCCTTTCAAAAAACAGACGGGAAACGATTGTTGTTTGTTCCCGCAAGACCCCGAAAAGATAAAGGTCGTCAGGAGATTTTAGATAATCAGGCGTTATCTTTTGTACGGGAATATGCAAGTTATTTTGAGTCCGTGACCATATGTAGATTAGATGGACAATTCCCCAACTTGAAGGATGGGGATTTTGGAATGCGGGTTATCACCACGAATCCGAGGCAATCAAAAAATCCTGCTCAAGAAATGATTGAACGGATTGATAAATCTTCTCTGGTTATATCTACGACAACCCCCGCCGCTCTTGCGGTTGCGAGGGGGAAACCCACTGTATTTTATGGAGAAACATCTATACCGGAAACTATTACAGGCTTGCCGCCCAAAAGCTACAAACTATATAAAGATATTCACAGGTTTCCGGTTACACTTGAGAGTATGAGCATCGTGGATGTTTTGGGCCAATGCAAGTATACAAATCCATCCGTTGAGAAGTGGAAGGAGGATAATATTGGAAAAAATTTTGACAAGGAAAGATTTTTGAATGTGATCAAGAATCACGTTGAGTCGTGATTCTTTGGTACAATGAAGAAATAGAAAAGGAGTCAAACATGAAATATCTAGCCCCTGTTATCATTGTAGCCCTCGTTGTGCTTTTGCCCGCTGTTGGCGGTACTGTTGGGATGGGTTTTGTAGACCTGCCCGAACCTGTTGAAACAGGTATTACCGCTGTTGTAGTATGGGCAATTAGTTGGGTTTTCGTCCAGTTGATTACCCTCGTGCCGTTTTTGAAGTTTCTCGATCAATTCAAAATGCCTTTGGCAATGGCTATTTCTGCTCAATTGATCTCTCTAATTGAAAATCTTGTCCCTGATGCCTTTGGAGGCGTTGCTATTTCCGGCATAGTATTTGTGTTGGCGGTGCTTGCCTTGTTTGGTGTCGGTGGGAAATTGGCAGAAAACAACGCTCCCGGTTTCCGGGCGCGAAAGTGATCAAGAGTCGAAGTTCGACATTGAAGAAATCCCCGTCAATCAGGCGGGGATTTTGATTTTTAGAGTAAAAACGCACAGGAGCGTTTCTAACGCGAAAAACCGGGGTTTGGCATATAGGAACTGCTTTATACTCTCCCTCTTGAATTTACCTATGCCCTGTCGTGCCTGTATAGCGTCTAGGTTGTTTTGTCAACTAAAATCCCCCGCCGAAAACAAACCACAGGAAAAAGAAAAGCAGGGTTGCGGCTATTCCTGAAAAGAAACCAATGAAAAACCAAGAGGCTTTTATTATTCTCTGTCCTTTTGCATATGCCCTAGATAGCTCATGAAATTTTTCTTTATAGGATTCTATTTCAGCATATTCCTCACTGGTTACAAATTCTGTATTGTTGCACACTATACACTTAGTTACCTTGTCAGAAACTTTTGTGTTACATTGTCCACAGTATTTCATAGTTCCTCCATACAATATTCACAATCGCAACATATTAGATTTACATGCCCCTTTGCCCGGTCAATATCTGTCAGATTTAGTTCTCTTGCTCTTTCCAAAGTGATTGATTTCCGAGGCCCAAATCCGGGGATAGGCCATTGCATGACAAGAGCCTCGTTATCATGCCTGACCCAAACTACAAAACTGAGCGCATGAATCGCGTGTTTGTTCAAATAGTCAATTTGATGTTTCCCATGCTTGGTCATAATTCCCCAAGTGAGGTTTTCGTCAACGCTGGAAGTCTTGACCTCCGCGCGAATTGCGACTCCATCTGTCCTGTGCCCCATAATATCCCCGGTTGCCTTTTTTTTGAAAAAGCCTCTTACCTTGCCCCCACTGGAAATACTAACTACAGAAAACGGGGTAGGGATTTCTTCGGGCATACATACGCCAATTTCAGCGAGTTTTATCCTCGCTATTTCTTCCCCTTTGTTTCCGCGTCTTTTATTGCTCATATTTATTGCCGATTTCAGACCAATATTTGTTAGCATAGTGGGTGATTGCGTAGCAGATCAAAATTATCAATAGACCCATGCCGCAACATATATATGCAACTCTGCCTAAAATTTCTCCCATTTTTACCTCACAATCGTCCAAGAAAAAACAAAATTGCGAACGACAACCATATAACAGTTGCGAGGGCTATCAACAAAAGCAAACAGGGGATTTTGTCTTTGTGCATCATTGTTGTTTTTTATTGCCTCTTGCGCCCTCAAATAAATCTACCGCAAGCGGTTTATTGAGAGGGTTTTTTCTACACTTGCCCTCATGACTGTTTGTTGCGTTGATCGCTCCGCGTTCGGTCTGATATTGGTCAGACCAACCACAACCGAATCGGCATTCGGTTTTATGTTTGGTCGGTTTGGTCGGTTTCGGTGTGCTTTCGGTCTGCTTCGGTTTTGTTTCGCTTTTCAACGAAAAAAGCGATTTCCCAGCGACAACCGCCGCAAATACAATAGACAGATCGGGCAAAGACGCCCATGCTACAGCCACAGTAATTGCGACCCATGACTCCAAAATTGTTTCGGACAATTCAATCCATAATGCAGGCGCAACCGCAACGGGCGATAGGCACAAAGCTAATGCCATTGCCCCATAACCTAAATACCTGCGCCTCGGAGATTGGATAGCTGATACCCTAGACGACCCAAAGGCTAGAGATAGGGAGGGGATAATACCCGCGACTGCGCCCATGTACCATCGCTGAAAATATATATCCCCCGCAACACTAAATAATACAGCTTGCACAATCCCCGCCACGATTGGGAGATAGTCGCCATTTAGTTTTATTTTCATCTTTTTTCCATTCTCTAGTTGTCTAGTCAATTGATTACTATGCCTGATATTACAGGAGACTCAGTGTCGTCAACCTCCTCCCCACCGTCATCTACCCTATGATTCGCGCTCATATGAGTGAATTGATCGGGGAAAATTGCATTTTCTGGAAATACAATCGTTATGGGGAAGTGGGTTGGTTTTGTTCTTTTTATGTAGCCACAAAACCATTTCCCTATTTCTGTTATATGATAAAGGCCGTTTTCGTCAACGATTGCAAAGCCATTATCAATCAAGAAATTCTCACGGAAGAAAACAAAAACATCACGGCTCCAAAGTGTTTTTGAGTCATCTGCTCCCTCCCATTTGTTTATGCCTAATGTCTCCCCGCTAACAACAATCCTTTCGCAGAATTCATAGAGTTGATCGAGGCTACAAAACGCAATCCCCGCCCAAATGCGTGTACCATGACAGAAGTCAAACTCAATCCCGTTTTTCCCTTTTTCTTTTTGCGAGGTTTCGTAATATTTGTCAAACGTGTTTGCTGTCTTCGATTCTGCTGGTGCTTGTTCCCTGTAAATGCGACTTGCTCTGACAACTATCCACAGAAATGCGATAACTACAATAATTGCAATCCCAAAAACAATCATTGCGATATTTCCAATATAAGATATTCTATCTGCCATTTCAGTGGCTTCTTTGGTTTGGGTTGCCGCGATTCTCATGGCTTCATCCTGTGCGATTGCAAGCGCAACCTGAGCTTCCCTGTCTTTTTGCGCCATGACTGCCGGGAAAGCGGTAGCAGTCAGGTCAAGACGCCTTTGCTCTAGTGCGAGTTTTTCCATTTCCCTATCATGCGCATCCTGTTCAACCTGGGCGGTTGCATCAATGTGCATTGCCTCTAATGCGTTGGTAGTTCCAACTGCATTGTTCGCTTTTTCGCGCTCTATATTGGCCTGTGCCTGTGCTTCATTGGCCTGACTCTCCCATGCCTGAGCGGTCAATTCGTAGCCGATTGTAGCCGTAGGAATGGGGGTATGCGTTGGCTTTGCCCTGGTTGGTTCTGGCGAATGTTGTACTGTTACGGTTGACTGCTCTGCAATTGCGCTGGTAGTTGGTAGCTCAATATCTGAGCAGGCGCGATAACCAAAAACCAAAGCAATTGCAAGTACAACAGAGATAACCACTTTTTTCATAGCTCACCGTTCCCGACCAAAACCAGCCAGTACAATCCCGCGAAGATCAAATGGACAAGACCTGACAGGACGAAAAACAAAAACCCTATCAATGCGCCTCCCACAACCATAGTCAGATCGGTTGTCTCTGGATATAGATACATCCATGCAAACGGATAAAGGCAAGAAGCCCAAAATATTCCCAACGCAATTATCATAAGATACCGAAATAATTTTGACCTATGATAGACCTGCTCTATAAATCTAGTGTTGCTCATTTTCGCTTCCGTGTTTTTATGGGGGGAGGTGAGTGTGTTTTTGTGAACAAAGAAAACAGGTTGCTTGCAGAGGGTGGAGTTAGATCAAAAAAGTTATCCTCTACCGATATGACCTCTCCGCCCTGAACAACTACATCCGTTTTATACAGTTGTTCGTTTTCTCCCTCCGCTGGCCTGCGGGAATTGATTTCGTCTATTGCCTGATTGCAATCTTCAACCGTGATTTCTCCTGACCTGATAAACTGGTTTGGGTGCGCGAACGAAGTCCCAACTGAGGCGCGGGTTTCTTCATCGTCCCAAAAATATGAGATCGTGAATGGCTTGCTTTTCGTTGGCGATGAATTGATTTCTTGGAATATCGAAATAAGTAATTGCAGGAAAACTAAAATCACGACCGAAAGACCGATGATTATTGCCCCTAATTCGCTAATCTCGTTTATGTTCATTTTTCCTCTACTGGCTCAATTATTTCGTACCGGGTGGTTTTCCCGTCATCCCTTACTCTGACCATTCCTCGTTTTATCATCCTGGGAAGCAGGTTCAAAACAGACCCATGCGATTTATATCGCGCCGTTTCTGCCATTAGATTCAGGGTCATCCTCGGCATAAGGCTTTGCTGTTTTTGATACCAAATGCGTTGAAGTTCTTTTAGATCGTCCTCGGTTTTTTTTGTAGGCATATTCCCATTATACGGTTTTGACAGATGTTGTCAATACCCAATTTTGGAAAATATCTTGACAGGCGGGGAATGTTGCGCTAAACTGTATGCAGATGGTCAGGGTGACTCCCTCATCCTGATTAGCCCCGAAGCCCTCCTAGCTTTGGGGCTGGTTTTTATCTAATGGTATTATTACAATAAATACTCTTGACAAATAAAAGATAATCCCTTATACTTCTCTTATCGAAACCATCCAATATAATAGGAGATATTGAGAATGACTAAATACTTACTTGCAGATAGAGAATTGAACGGCCCAAGCGATTCAGATTTTTATGCTGTTTTTTGGGATACCGAAAAGCAGGAAATCCGCTCTGAGTTTTACGGTACTACACGATGCGCCGCCCCGACCGTTGCGCCTGTTGATGAATATCCTCGTGACATTCCCGAAAGCGAACTTGAAAAGGCTCGGGAATATTTCAAGGCTAGTTTGTTTGAAATCTTGAAAAATCAGGATATTCGTGAACGTGATAAACCGCAAGATGCAAGCCGGGGGGATTTGTTAGCAGTTTTGGACTCTGGCACATTCAAGGATAAGAAGCGAGGGACAGAGGTTGAATATCAGGCTGGGGAAACTGGTACTGTAATTTGGGTTGGTACATTCAACAAGATATATCGCAACGGATACAACAAACGCGATAGATCAACCCTTAGAGTCGGTTTGAAATTTGAAGATGAAAGGGTTATCTTTGTTGACTTGGAAAAATGCAGGCAGGCGCGGGAATACAAAAGCAATGAAGAATTAGAACGCGCCTCTGAACGGATAGCGAAAACAGACCGTTTTCATATTTTGTTCAACTATCACGGCTTCATCAAATTCTAGGAGATATTGAATTTGAAACGTGGCCTCTCCCCGGTTGTCGTCAAACGGGCTGAGAAAGAGGTGTCACTTGAATTGCCTGCTCTACTGGATACCGTAGAATGATTGAACTGTTACACCTTTTGGTTTACGATGTAGTGATAATAGTCATCCTGATTTGCGCCTTGAAAAGAGGATAAGAATGATATTTGAATTTAGCGCATATGATAAGGACTCGAATTGCAAAGTTTGTAAAGAGCATGTAAGCAATCTCCATTTAGATGGGTGTGAGGTTGGGGCAATTCGCAAGGCGTTGAAAAGGACACAGGAACGTGAGAAATTCTGGCAAGAAAAGGCCGGGAGGATGGCGCGAATTGCTAATTGGATGTACCAGAATATCAAGGATAGCGACCTGCCAGATAATGAGGTTGATCAAGCCCATGATTATTTTAGGGAGATCATGGAATTGATAGACTTTGACGAAGATTTGATTTGACACAGGATAGAAATCGAGTATAATACCTTTACAACTTAGGCGCGTGACAAGTACACGTGCCGACCGTGTGGAAAGCGGTAAACTAGCAATGACGAGAACTCCCCTATTTATGGCGTTCTGTGCATCTTGCCCCATTCATTGTTACGGCACTTTCCACAGATCGCAGAACGCCATAAGCAGAGGAGTTTTTTTATTTCAAAAAAGGATAAGGTATGAGCAAATGGGATTTGAAAAAAAAGAGAGCCGTGTACAATAAAACTTCTGATGAATTTATGAGAAAGGGTATCTTATGAGTATAGGAGTTATGGAAGCGGTTTTGAAAGCAGATTTTCCAAAGTATATTGAATGGGAAAAAAACGGAAAACCACGTAGAACAAAATCAACAACTGCAAAAATTCTTTTGCTGTGCTATGCCGATAAGTCAAACGAAGAGGGAGAGGGTACTTATCCCGGTTACAATCGCCTGAAAATAGAAACGGGGAATTTGAGTGATCAAGGGCTTGCGGATACGATTGAGGCTCTAAAACAAAACACTTTTTTAGTTTATGAGGGTAGAAGCAAATACAATACAAATTCCTATAAGGTCAATATTGAAAAACTCAAATCAATGTGTCATCCTGTGTTTCTCAAGCCACTTGAGAAACGAGACTCAAGCCACTTGAGAAACGAGACTCAAGCCACTAGAGAGAATCCGTTAGTTAAACCGTCAGTTAAACCAAATGGTGCTAAAGCACAAAAAGAAAAATCATATAAACCTGATTTAGAATCTGCAAAAGAACGTATTGAAAAACAAAGAGCAAGCAAGGGAGATATTTTAGACTTCTTTACTCAGACCCAACCAGAAATAAAAATCATCACTGAAATGCGTGAGCGGGTTAGTGCCGCTGTTGGATTGAACCTTACTAGAGAGTGGGATAAGACCCGCTCTGATTGGAACGGATACGAAAAGAAATTGATAAAACGCGAAGTGGAAACAGGCGAAACGATTGAGCAATTTATGGAGTGGTACAACTCCGATGAATTTAGGAGAGACAACCAACGGATTTGGTTGAAACCTGATGTGATTGAAAAGTTTTGGCCTAGTGCGTTTTCAGAACAAGAACCAGATCGCCCGGAATACAAAAAGGTAAAGTATAACCCTGAGGATGACAAAAAATATGCCCCGCCTCCCGAAACCAAACCCCGAATATTACGAAATCAAGTTGCAAAAAATCAAGAATAAATCTGCTCCTATACTTGCAAAATTTGAAGCAGGAACAGGAAAGCAAAGAGACTTGGCAATATTGATTAGTTATATGCAGGAACTTGATTTCCTTTATGATGAAATGATTACCAATCCCCCGGCTGTTATTAGTCAACCTCTGAGTGAAGAAGATGCAAATAAAATAGCCGATTTTATGACAAGGAAAAAAGAATGACAGAACAAAATATTCCCCAAAACTTAGAGATAGAGGAAACCGTTATAGGGACGATTTTTAGGGGAGGTCGTGAAACCTACGAGTTGGTATCTGATTTTGTCTCTGTTTCCGATTTTTATAGTCATTCCTTGCAAACAGTTTGGAATGCGATTGAAAATGTCTATCAAGATGGGTTGCAGATTGACTCCATTACCGTAGGTGATTTTTTAGAACGCAATAGACGCTTGCAGGATGTAAGTCATGGGCAAAAGGTAGGACTCGTGTACTTGTCATATATACACGAAGCGGCGGGGTTGCCGGGGAATATCGAAAGTTACGCAGATCAACTAAAAGAATATTCTGTAAAACGAGAATTACTGAATCAAGCTAATCAAATTGCCGCTTGGTCATTCAATGGGCGTAGGGCAAAGGATATTGTTTCTGATGTGGTTCACAAATTCGGGGAAATTCAAGTGACTAATGGGCAGGCTGATAAACATACACAATCAATTGGGGATGCCGTTTCAGATGCTTATACCCATACATCAAAAGCCGCAAATGGAGAAATCCATTGCGTACAAACTGGATTGATTGATTTGGATACCCTGCTGACGGGGGTATATGGTTCTGACTTATTGCTTATTGCAGGTCGTCCGGGACAGGGCAAAAGCGCATTGCTTACCACAATCGGAAAAAACGTTGCAGAAACCGGAAAACGGGTTGCAATTTTTGGTCTTGAAATGTCAAATAAACAAACTGCTCAAAGGTTGGTTGCTCAGGTTAGTGGAGTACCAACAGACAGGCAGAGAAGCGGAAAATTACTAGAGGATGAATGGGTAAAATATACAAATGGAGTAGAGGAAATAAGCCAACTTCCAATTATCCTAAACGATATGCCTGCAATTAGCCCAAATGGGATTAGAAAGGTTTTGCGTAAAATAGGCGATGTTGATCTTGTGATTGTAGATTATATTCAACTACAAAAATCAGACGAAAAAAGCGATGTGCGCTATCAGGAGGTGGATGCAATTTCACGCGGATTGAAGGGGGTTGCAAAAGAATTTGATATTCCTGTTTTAGCGGCGGCTCAATTATCCAGAGCAGTAGAGCAGAGATCAAATAAGCGGCCTGTGTTATCAGACCTGCGCGAAAGTGGGGGATTAGAGCAGGATAGCGATGTAGTTATGTTTATTTATCGCGCTGACCTGTACGAAAAGAACGCAACCCAAAACATTGTTGAGGTGATTGTAGCAAAACATAGAAATGGTTCTGTTGGGAGCGTTGAACTTGTATTCAGACCTACCCTAACGAAATTTGAAAATGCTGTTACTAAACAGGTAGAGTTTGCGTAATGAAACGTTCTTGACAAGCAACGCAAGCCATGATAAGATGGATGCAGATAGGAGAAATGAAGGTGAAAACTGAAACAAAACCAGTTGTATATCAAGAGAAATGTCAAAGTTTGACATTTTGCTCCCCCGAATTTTTGGCTGAGATCAAGGAACACGGCGATACAATTGAATTCAATATCTTTGAGATCGCCCAAAAAGTACGGGATTACATGATTTCTAATGCAACCATCCCGGTTGAAACCGTGTACTATGAAATTGCTACCTATGCCCTGAGAGGCCGCAAGCCTCGGACGGTCAGAGATTGGGTTGAGGGGATTGCGGGATTTCAGGATGAATCAATCACAGGATGGACAGAGGCAGGGCTTACAATGTCTCATTTCAAATCTGCCCGAAAACTGTACCGGGATGATTTCGTAGAATCCCCCTCCGAGGCTTTGGATGCCTGCATAAACCAGCGCAAAGAATCAGATCGCCCCTTGACCGTTTCACAAATGGAAAACCTTTTCCTGCCTGTTGAAACCGGGCAAGAGGAGTTATTCAAATTTGCTACGTGGTTGAGAAGTATTTTAGACAGGCAACCCCCGGCCTTTTGGCCTGAGAGTAAACGAAAAGAATTTTCAAGCTGGCTTGATTATGGTAAAAAGTTCATGCCGGAACTAAAATCAAAAAATGTACATTCCGCATAAACACTAGTTGGGCGGACTCGTCCAAACGAAAGCGAGTATAAATGATAACAACTCAAGATAAATGTGTATCAGTAGATGATGCGCTAAAAAAGCTAAATTTTATGAAGGCAAGCGGACGGCGTATGTTTTTTTTGAGTGAACTCAATCCAGACGCTGCCCAACAACGCGTGCAGCCGACTCGTTGCACTGTGCCGAATTGTCACGCTGGCATGGTTCCAGATGGCACATCAGCGCGTAAAACATGTCCAGTGTGCAACGGCGGCTAACGCAAGTCCGTTAGCTGGCTTCTTTGCCAGAGAAAGAAGGAAACAATGTCAGAAGAAATTGGTTTTGAAGTCTCGCATGAATCCGCAGTCAAAATTGCTTTGTCAATGTATCTTGGCGAGAAGTGTAAGTATTGCGGCAAAGAGTATAAAACTCTTGAAGATTTGAGTGATACGGTATGGGCTGGCTATCACGAACATGGTCGCCTTGCCTGTCAATCTTGCTGGAATAAAAATAACGCCAGCTAACAAAGCATGGAGCGGACGGTAGAAATGTTACCTGAAATCCTGACAGCTTTATCGTCCGCCGCTCATGCAGGCCGTTAGCCTGCTTCGTGCGGGCAAGGAGAAAACATGAACACACGTGATAAATGTAAAAATTGTGGCGGTGATAACAGCATCCATCACTACCAAACAAATCAATGTCCTGTTGGTGGGTGCGAATCCGCAATTGGCAGGAAACAGGAATACATGACAACCACCTTTGAGCCTGATAACGAAAGTGAAGTCTCAGAGTTACGTAATTCTGTAAAGGAATTACTTGCCCGCGTTGAAGAACTCGAAGCGCAGGTTTCACGCCTGCAATCTGGTGCTGAGTTGGAAGAGTCTGTGCGTATCTTTGGCGCAGGCTAACACAGCGTGCAGGCGACAAGGGCGGGCGGTGGTTCTTTACTGCCAAAGTTATACCGCCCTTGCGCCTAACGCAAACCGTTAGAAGGCTAAAACATGTTCACTTTGCACAACAAGGATGTCCGAGAAATAATCGAGTCTCTGAAACACGGCGATATTGATGTCGTGTTTACAGACCCGCCCTATGGCATAGAAGGCTCATCTGGCAAAATAAATCTTGCGCGTGGCAAAGGTAATTATTCCAGCGAGTTTGAAGATACGCCAGAGTACATCGAAAAAGTTGTTGTGCCTATTGTCAAGAAACTTATTTCAGTTTGTGGGTGTGTGGTTCTTACTCCGGGTAACAAAAACTTTTCTTTGTATCCCCAGCCTGATTCGTTTGGTTGCTTTTATCAGCCTGCCGCAGTTGGCTTGCAAGTGTTCGGAAATCTTGACGCGCAACCAATTTTTTATTATGGCAAAAATGCGTCAAAGAAAAACATGGGCGTTCCATGTTCCTACCAACTCACCGAGAAAGCCGAAAAGAACGGGCATCCATGCGTAAAGCCTATAAAGGCATGGAAGAAAATGCTTTCAAATATTAGCCTTGTAGGGCAAACAGTATTTGATCCATTCATGGGTTCAGGCACAACAGGCGTTGCCGCATTGCAACTTGATAGAAATTTTATAGGCTGTGAAATCTCACCTGAGTATTATTCCATCGCTGAGAAGCGCATACAATCGGCGGCTTTACAGCCATCGCTCTTTACGCCTTCTAACAACCGCTTGCACCCTGACGTGGGGGATTCACCCGCGCAGCAAGCATTATTCACCCCAGAAGCGGATACCGCCGAAGGGAAGTTACCTGCACCCGCCCCCCCGCAGGTAAAGCGAACCGTTAGGCCGCCCCTTGCCTGAGAATGGGGCAGAAAGGAAACCATGAACGCAAGTATCAAGGTGATGAATAGTTATGATTATTGCCATTTTGAAGTGGCATTATCAGCCGAAGATGTCTCTCTTG
>Ga0180438_10004449_pt1 | contig 20190 bp, 19 predicted proteins | sample SS_ome_12_FD_132455 | JGI IMG/M metagenome (GOLD analysis project Ga0180438, IMG submission 132455) | Hypersaline lake sediment archaeal communities from the Salton Sea, California, USA - SS_3_D_2 metaG | ecosystem: Environmental > Aquatic > Non-marine Saline and Alkaline > Hypersaline >... | reverse complement strand
TCACCGTCGGGAATGAAACATATCTCCTGGCTTTCCGGTTTGCGAGCGACCCGCAGCCCCAACTCCTGCGCCAACCGTCGGGTGTCCTCTTTGCGCTGGTCGCCGAGCGGGAAGATCAATCGCGATAGTTGGTGTTGGGTCAGCGGGTAGAGCGCGTAGCTCTGATCTTTGTCTCGATCGAGACCTTTCAGCAGCAGGTAACGATCCGAGGCGTCGTCACGCTGTATGCGGGCGTAGTGTCCGCTCGCAAGGTAATCCGCCCCGAGTGCAATGGACTCGTCGAGCAGCTTGCCGAATTTCACGTACCTGTTGCACCGGATGCACGGATTCGGGGTCTGTCCGCCGAGGTATTGGGCGACGAAATCCTCGATGACAAGCTCGCGAAACGGCTCGACGTAATTGACCACGTAATGTTTGATCGACAGATGAGTCGCAACCTGTCTGGCATCGCGCGCGGCTAGTTCGGAACAACACTGGGACGGCGCGTGCGAGCCCTGATTCTCGCCGGACCAGACGCGCATTGTTATACCGACTACATCGTATCCCTGACGGAGCAGAAGAGCGGCGGCGAGCGAGCTGTCCACTCCACCGCTCATCGCGACATAGACTTTTTGCTTCATTCTGTTTGGAGAATTGTGGCTGGTAATTCGTTGCTGAACTGCTGAAACCGTGGTGCTGTCGCACCCGCTGTGTCAGAAGTCCTCGGAATAGGCCGCGGTACCCTCGACGGGTAGTTCCTCTTCGTCGGGAGTGTCAGTCGACTGCACCTGATGTTGGGCACTGCCGGTCACGCAGCTGCCCTGGAACATTACCCCCAGAGCCATGGACAGTTTCGACGCCTGTATGTCTCCGTAGAGAGAGCCTGTGGACTGAATCTCCAGCGTATCCTCAGCGGTTACGTTGCCGCGGACCTCACCCCCGATGATTATCTGTTTAGCGTGGAGCGAAGCGTTGACCTTCGCGTTCTGTCCGATCATGATCGTGTCTTCAGCCTCGACCGTTCCCTCCACGGCGCCGTCAACCCGTATGGTCCCGCTGCATCGGACCTCTCCGCGAATCGCACAGTCGGTGCCGATAACCGACGTCACAGTTGTCTCCTGGACGCCCTCTCGTTTTCTTACATCGTTGCGTACCACGAATAGTCCCTCCCGCCGAAGCCGAGTTTTTCGCCTTTCCTTATCACCTCACCAGGTATCGGTACGGGTTCACGTTTTCCCCGTTACAGATAACCTCGTAATGGACGTGCGGACCTGTAGTTCGCCCTGTGCTTCCTTCCAAGGCGATCACGTCGCCGCGCCGCACCTTGTCACCCTTCTTCACCAGCAACTTGTGGTTGTGCCCGTACCGCGTCTTGTATCCGTGGCCATGGTTTATCGTGACGACCCAACCGAGACCACCGTCCCACCGGGCCTCGGTCACAACACCGTCGGCAGTCGCCATAACCGGCGACTTCACCGGGGCCACGATATCCGCCCCGTCATGAAACGCACGCTTACCGCTTATCGGATCTTCTCGGTTGCCGAAACCGGAAGATATCCACATGTCCGGCGCGTCAACCGGCCAGATGCACGGGGTAGCCGCGAGCCGTTCCTGTTCTCGCGTCACATGGTCTATTAACTCGCTGAACGTCTCTTGCCTATAACGGACTTCTTCCAAGAGCGCGGGAAGCGTCCAAGTGGGCGCTAGGCGACCGGCAAGCAAAAAGGACATTCTCGATAGGCCGCCTTCATACGCGACCTGCTCCTCTCCTCCCTGGCCGCCCTGTCTCGTGTCATCGGTGGGGGACCTTCTAGGTGGCATTCCGGTCAGATCTCGGATCTTCGCTTCAAATCCGGTCAGCGAGTCCATCTCAGCCGCGAACTCCTCGATCTGTTTCGCCTGGCCCTCAAGATCCGAGCGGAGCCGCGCGTTAACTGCGCCGGCTTCAGCCAACTCCCTGTTCCGTCCGATCAGTTTTGTCAGCGTTAATCCCAGCAAGCCGCAGCTCACAAAAAACAGGAATACTACCGCAGCACACACACCAATGTGCCACTGGGCAATACGCAGTGTGCGAGCCAAGCCCTCGGACTGTGGAATGAATATGAGACTATATCTTTTCATCGGGACTCTCCGCCGTCACGCCGTAAACGCGGCACAAGATACCCTCATTACTCTTATCCGGACAGACCCACAGAAACCAACCTTCCCTCCAGCAAGAATTGTACCACAAAACCGCGCTCCCGTCAACGCTAAGTCAGACGATACACCACCCTCCCCGCTGCATGGCTATCTTTACACCGACACGCCTCTATTTCAATGCCATGCAATCGAGAAGCCAAAACTTGCGCTTAAGGTCAGCGAGGGCATCAGTTCCGCGCACACTATCGCATGTTAAGGGTAGGTTCTCTTTTGGCAGCATCGCTTTCAAAAACGTCGTTGGCGATTACATCTACGAACGGCTCGCGTTGCCATCCATTTCCGCCGCGTGCGAGTGCGCAGCAGTTGCAAATGCCGGGAGAATCTGATAGATTGTCCGGTGGCCGCTTGCTAAAGGATGGTTAGACGAGCTTGTTTCTCGCGCGACGGGCGCTTAGGTTGATCTCGGGCCTACCCTTGGCAGCCGAGATTCTGGTCACAGTACATCAGGAGAGGGAATATGAAGAGAGGTTGGCTTGTCTGGAGCGTATGGGTTCTGGTTATCGTAGTATCGTTGGCGGTATCGTGTCGCACCGTCGGATTCGCCGGTTCGCAGAGTGAGGGAGAAATGAGCTCGAAAAGAATCATCGTCAGCGCCGGTAAGCACGAACGCAGAGTTTGTCCCGTCGAGGTTGCGGTTGACGAGTCATTAGCACGGTTAGGTCCGGTCTCCCTGGTGGATGAAGAGACCGGCATGACGATCCCGGCACAAATTGCCAAGCGGGGGGGAAAACATGTTCTAAATCTCGTCGTCCCGTTCGTGGGCAGCGGACGAAGCAGCAGCTACCGTCTGGTCGAGAAGGCGACCGAAGCGAAGCCGGTAACGCTGACGAGACAGGGCGACGTTCAGATCGACGTTGCGGTTGGCGGCGATCCGGTGACAACGTATCACTTCGCGTCGGACTACAAGAAGCCGTTTATGTACCCTGTTCTCGGCAGTGACGGAGCGCGCATGACTCGCGGCTGGCCGATGGAGAACATCGAGGGCGAAGAGCGGGATCACGTACATCAGAAATCGTTCTGGGTCGCGCATGGCAAGGTGAACGGTGTGGATTTTTGGGGTGAAGGACGAGGCTCGGGCACGCAGAGGACAGATGAGATCACAAAAGTGGAGTCGGGCGACGTGCAGGGCGTGATCCAAGCCCGGAACAGCTGGGTCGACGAGGACGGAAAAAAGATCGTGTCTGAAGAGCGAGAGTATGTTTTCTATCTCACGCCACCCGAACTGAGGATCATCGATCTCACCGTTACTTTCACCGCGCCGGAGCGAGACGTGACGTTTGGCGACACGAAGGAAGGCGGCATCGCGGCGTTCCGTGTCAATCCGGTTATCAACGCGAACCGTAAAGGTGAGATCAGAAACTCGGTGGGCGCTGTCGGCGAGCCGGAAGCCTGGGGCAAACGCGCTTCGTGGTGCGATTACAGCGGACCCATTGACGGCAAAACGCGGGGCATCGCCGTGCTTGACAACCCCGGCAACCCTCGTTATCCGGCGTGCTGGCACGTTCGAGGGTACGGTCTTATGGGCGCGAACTATTTCGGATATACCGATTTTAAAAGCACCTATCAAAAGCAGGGAGATTTTGTGCTGCCGGCCGGCGAGTCGATGACGTTCCGGTACCGCATACTTATCCATGACGGAGACGGCGTCGAGGCGAACATCACCGACAGGTATGTCGACTACATTGCGCCGCCCCGGGTGAAGGTTTCCTCGTAACAGTAGTTGAAGGCTGTTTCGGAATAGAAGCGGAACTTGCGAGCGTCTCATTTGCCGGGGCGAACTATTCGTCCAAGAGAAAGGGTACGGACACGTCTCCGTCCGAACGCGCGACATCCGCAATACCAAACGGGCCTCCCGATCCGCGCGCACATTGAAACGTGGGACTCCAGAGTTTTCGCCCGGTTATTCTCGCACTCGGGCAGCACGCGGCCCGCACTGGTCGTCACTGCGCGTCTGAAGCGATATGGGGGAGGTAATGAGTGTTCGAGTAATTTCCGGCACTGCCAAAGGACACAAGCTGCAAGTGCCGCGCGGTCTAACGGTTCGTCCTACTCCCGATAGAGCGAAAGAAGCGCTGTTCAGTATTATCGGCAACCGCGTTGTCGGTTGTCATTTCCTCGATCTTTACGCCGGAAGCGGTGCGATCGGTATAGAAGCTTTAAGCCGCGGCGCAGAGCAAGTCGTGTTCGTCGAAAAACGTCCTCGTGTAGCCCGGATCATAAGGTTCAATCTGACCAAAACCGATCTTGCAGCGCGTGCCAGAGTGGTCGTAGCCGATGTCGCGCAAACCCTCGTGAAAATGGCAGGAAAACCGACGATATTTGATGTAATCTTCGCAGATCCGCCCTACAACGACGAAAATACGGCTCTTATTTTGCAAGTCCTTGGTAGAAAAGAACTTCTGAACGAAAACGGGCTCGTTGTGTGGGAACATGCGACTCCGGTGACCATTCCGTCGAACATCGGTAAGTTGGTGTCAGTCAAGGATGTACGATACGGCGACACATCTTTCGCATTTTTGGCTTGACACCCTAGATGTTGTGTGTTATAATACGCCCATCCCAAGATAGGGTGTTTCGGAATAACGGGGCTTCATAAGACCTATCAGAAGAAAGTTCTGGGCCTTAAGGATGAGGATTCCTTCAGCAGATACAGGCTAGTCCTTTCTCTCAGTGACTTCGCAGGTACGGTCCGGATGAGATGTCCCTTTTGCAACGCTAAAGAGGATAAGGTCGTCGATTCTCGCACGACCAAAGACGGTGACGCCATTAGGCGCAGGCGGGAATGTCTTAAATGCGAGAAACGGTTCACGACATACGAGCGGGTGGAAGAGATTGCTCTTATGGTTGTGAAGAAGGACGGTCGGCGTGAACCGTTCGATCCGCGAAAGATGAAAGCCGGCGTCCTCAAGGCGTGCGAGAAGCGTCCCATCGGGATGGAACAAGTAGACAGGGTGGTTGAGGAGATAGAGCACACGCTGATGGGGTCGGTGGATAAGGAGGTGTCCAGTGAAAAAGTTGGTGCCCTTGTGATGAAGAAGTTGCGCAATCTCGACGAGGTTGCCTACGTGAGATTCGCATCGGTGTACAGACAGTTTCGGGACATAAACGAGTTCATGGAGGAGCTCAGAGGACTCTTATCTTGAGTCCTTGGAGGGGCTACGTAATGGCAGGGATGAAAAGATCCGGAGGCGCTCATGATACGGGGGGAGACGTGGATTTCCGTGCGATATTTACGGATGTCGAGCAGCAGGACGCGTGTGCTATCGAGTTGATAAAGAAACGCGACGGCAAAGTAGTACCGTTCGATCGGTCGAAGATCGCTGACGCCATATTCAAGGCGGCCCAAGCGGTAGGTGGAGAAGATCGCCAGCTTGCGGACCACGTGGCGGTAGCGGTGACGCTTTTTTTGCATAAGAAGTTCGACGCCGCTGTCCCGACGGTCGAGGACGTACAGGATGCCGTGGAAAAAGTGCTCGTTGAGATGGGGCACGCGAAAACGGCGCTCGCGTACGCGCGTTACAGAGACAAGCGGACTCGAATAAGGCGGCTCAAGGGCGGAGACGTCGCGGAGGTGGTCGACGAGATCATGGCGGCGCGTCGCGAGATGCGCGACACCACCGACCTGTCGCTTTTTGTCAGGACGTCCGAGGAGGATCTATCGGGTTGGGACAGACAGCGGATCGTGGATGCGCTGGTACTCGAGACGGGACTCAATCGCAACATGGCGAACGCGATAAGCCTGGAGGTTGAACAACAGACTATCGCGTCAAAGATCAAGGTGGTCACTGCGCCGCTCATTCGCGAGCTCGTTGACGCCAAGCTCATAGAGTACGGGCTCGAGGAGTTCCGCAGGAAGCACACCCGTCTTGGCGCGCCGCTGTTTGACGTCGACAAGATCATAGCTGTGCCCAACAAGGAGAACGCCAATATCCCGCACAATCCCGAGGCGACGAACCTGATGCTCGCCGAGCGCATCAAGAAAGAGTACGCTCTGCTGAGCGTTTTCTCGCAAGATATCGCTGACGCGCACATTTGTGGGGATATCCATCTGCACGATCTCGGATTCATAGACCGACCGTACTGTTCGGGTCAGTCTCTGGAGTACGTGAAGAAGTTCGGACTCGACCTGCCGAACGCCCTGTCGATAGCCAAACCCGCGAAACATCCTGAGACACTCCTGGCACACATGGTGAAGTTCTCAGCGGCGCTGCAGGGTCAGTTCGCCGGCGCCATCGGGTGGGACGCGGTCAACATATTCTTCGCACCGTTCCTCGAAGGAATGAGCGACCGCGATATGCGCCAGCTCGCCCAGATGTTGATCTTCGAGTATTCGCAGCAAGCGGTGGCGAGGGGCGGACAGGCCATCTTCAGCGACATAAACCTCTACTGGGAGATACCGAAACACTTTGAAGGTGTGGAGGCTATAGGCCCGGGTGGTCAGCCGACGGGCAGACGTTACTCGGATTACATAGAGACCTCACAACGCTTCCTGTGGGCGATGTTCGATGTGTATCGTGAAGGCGATGGTACCGGCAGACCGTTCTTTTTCCCCAAGCCTCTGGTTCACATCACGGAGAAGTTTTTCGAGACGCCGGGACACGAGGAGTTTCTCAACCATATTTGCGACATCGCCGCCGAGAAAGGCAACACGTATTTCGTTTTTGATCGCGGGCAGACCGCGAAAATATCCGAGTGTTGCCGGCTGTCGTTCAAGCTGGAAGAGTCCGATCTCGAGGATGCGAAGAACCCGTGGAGAATGCGTTACTCGGCGCTGCAAAACGTGACCCTGAACCTGCCGCGTGCCGCTTATTCGGCAGACGGCGATGACGAGAAACTGTTCGGCAAGCTCGACGAGCTCATGGAGACTTCCACGAAAGCGCACCGGCAAAAGCGGGAGTTCATCGAGAAGCTTCTCCGGCTTGGTCCGAAAGGTCCGCTCTCTCTGCTCAGCATGAAACGCGACGGCCGACCGTATCTGAGGATGAACCGCGTCACGTACCTCATCGGGTTGCTCGGGATGAACGAGCTTGTCCAGGCCCACACCGGAAAGCAGCTTCACGAGTCCGAGGAGGCGTTCGATCTGGGACTCAAGGTCACGGCGCACCTTAACCTGGCTTGCAGGAAACTCTCGCTTAAAGAGGGTATGCGGTTCGTGCTCGAGCAGACGCCCGCGGAATCCACCTGTTACAGGCTGGCAAAGCTCGACCTGAAACATTTCCCGGACAGGGCGGTCGAGGTTGTCAAGGGACAGCAGTCCGAGAAGGGCGACGTCTATTACACGAACTCGACGCAGTTGCACGTCGGGGACGTAGTTAACCCGATTGTCCGCGTTCATAGAGAGGGACAGTTCCACGACATGATCGAGGCCGGCGCGCTCACCCACGTGTGGCTCGCCGACGCGCGTCCGTCCTCAGAGTCGATAGCGAACTTCGTCAAGAAGGCGTTTTACCAGACCAGAAACGCCCAGATAGCGTTCTCGCCGGAGTTCACGTCGTGCAGATCGTGTTCCAGAGTGGACCGCGGGCTCAGCGAGACGTGCACATATTGTGGTTCGGCTGAAGTCGACGGGATAACGCGTGTGACCGGATATTTCTCGTTGGTCTCCGGGTGGAACGCCGGCAAGATAGCGGAACTGCACGACAGGGCCACATGGAACGTGAGCTCGGTCAAGCCGATGGCGTTTGGAGCCGCGAGCGGTAATGGCGACGGGATACAAATTTTCGGCATCAGCAAGAACGTTCTGCATCCGGACGGATGCGCCAGATGCGATCAGGCCAAGCGCATTATCGGTCAGGAGCTCGGAAGAAGTTACACGTTCTGGGATATAGAAAGTCCCGCGGGGCTTATGGCGCTGTCCAAGTACGATCTTAACGGTCTTGCGGAACGGCACTTGCCAATCATCCTCATTGGAGACGAGACCTTCGACGTGCTCGGGAAAGCGGTAAAGTATCTCAAGAAGAACGGACACGGTCTCGTACCCGAGCCAGCCAGCACAGGCACAGCACAAACAAGCGAGTGATTCGTCTGGAGATCTACCAAGAGAGTAGGTGAGCGAAATGGGTCTTAAGGTCTTCGAACATTACAGGCGAGCGACCGCTGAATCGCTTCCCGCGATCAAGGGGTTCATCGAGACATCCCTGATCGATTGGGACGGTTATATTTCGGCGGTCGCTTTTCTGGGACGATGTAATTTTGAGTGCCCGTTCTGCCACGACCACGAGCTTCTTACCGGAAAAGGACCGACCATCCCCTTCGAATCCGTCGAGGAGATGCTTCTCGCACAGAAGGGATGGGTGGACGGCGTAGTAATCACCGGGGGCGAGCCCACGAGTCACCGCGGGATAGCGCAGTTGCTTGATCGGCTGAAATCGCTCGAACTCAAGGTGAAGCTGGATACGAACGGAAGCAATCCGGAGGTCTTGCGGGATCTTATCGCCGCGGGCTTGGTTGACTATATTGCGATGGACATCAAAGCCAGCCTATCCGAAGAGCCGGTCGATAGCGCCGGTACGAGAAAATACGATCTCGCCGCTGGACGAACCGTTGATATCGGCGCCATAGAAGAAAGCATCGAGTTGGTGCTCGGCGGCGAGGTGGATTACGAGTTCAGAACAACCATTGTACCCACCATTGTCGGCAGACGGGACGTGGAGAGCATCGCCTGCCGGATCGCCGGCGCCCGCCGGTACTTTTTGCAACCGTTTGAACCGTCGCACGCGCGCAGCCCGTTGCTCCGAAGAGTCCACCCGTACGCCCCCACCGAGATGAACGAGATGCTCGCCAGCGCGCGAGAATATGTGCCGCAGGCCTCAGTTCGGGGCAAGATGAAATCCGCCGGTTAGATTGTTTAGCGTTCATCAAATCTAGGTGAGGCAGGCGTCTCGCCCTCCCACAAGCGAGATCGATCACCGAGTCGGCTGTCCGAGCTTGAGAGTGCGCATAGCCCGTTCGGCAGCATCGGCAATCCAGGACGAGGCGTTCCTGAACGATGTCTCGAGATCGACCGGTCGGGGCGCTATCGTGAGTACAGACGCGAAACCTTCATCGTGAAACCTCTTCTGGTCGCCGTCGAACGCCCCGGCTATCGCGATCGCAGGTATGCGGTACTTGGCCGCCAGCCGTGCCACACCCAAAGGCAGTTTTCCCGATAGAGTCTGCTCGTCGAGCTTTCCCTCGCCTGTTATGAGCAGGTCAGCGCCGCGCAGTTTCTCTTCGAGACGGACGGTCTCGATAAGAAGTTCGACACCCGAGCGCAGTTCCGCACCCAGGAACGCGACGAGTCCCGCCGCCAACCCACCCGCCGCGCCTGCACCGGCCATCTCTGCGACGTCAACCCCGATATCTCGCTTTATTACACGAGCGAGATGGCCGAGCCCCAGCTCGAGCTCGTCAACCATCTGAGGCGTAGCACCTTTCTGCGGTCCGTAAACGGCGGCGGCGCCCCGGTCGCCGCAAAGCGGGTTGGTCACGTCGCACGCCACTTCAAACGTGCATTCTTTGACGCGCGGATCGATACCGCTCATCTCAATACTGTCGATTCGTGCCAGGTTGCCTCCGCAACCCCGAACCTCTTCGCCCGCGCTGTCGAGGAACCGCACGCCGAGCGCCTGGGCCATACCTGTGCCGCCGTCAACTGTGGCGCTGCCTCCGACACCCACCACGACGCGTGACACGCCGTCGTCAAGCGCGGCTTTGACCAACTCGCCTGTACCGTGGGTGGTCGTGTTGAGCGGGTTGCGTTTATCCGGTGGAACCAAATGGAGCCCGGAAGCCGCCGCCATCTCGATCACAGCGGTGTCGGACACGACAGCGTAACTCGCCTCAACGCTCTCGCCGAGCGGGCCGGTCACAAGACATGTCCGCAACGATGCACTGGTCGCCGCCGCGACCGCTTCCACCGTCCCCTCGCCGCCGTCGGCCATCGGTACCTTGACCACCTCAGCGTTTGGGAAAACACGGAGTATACCGCGCTCAACCGCGTCGGCTACCGCCGCGCTTGAAAGACACTCCTTGAAAGAATCCGGTGCAACAACAATCTTCAACGGTTATCCCATAGTCTCGCAACGTTTCGGTCTAGTGGGCAGCTATAGTCTACTAGCTGAGATATACTTCTGTCCATCCTTCGTGGGAAGTTTGAGGATCGGGAACCAGAAGTGCTAGACTTGTGAGGCATCGGCCGGTTTACCTATGGCTAAACCATTTTCCGCCGGGCGGCATCTTATCTGGTGAAAACGAGCGATGAAGCCGAAAGAAACGGCGGAACCATAGGAGATAGGCTCAAATGGCCGGTGAGACGGTAGTAAAAAGCAAGGTCCAGCGACGGCGGTTCGCGCGGATACCCATCGCAGGGACGGTGCATTACATATGCGCCCCGAATGACGGGGGCGTCGGCACCTGGCAGGATGTGGGCCGAGGCGGTGCGTGCATCCGGTTGGACCGCAACCTTCGGCCTGGCAGGCACGTGCTGCTGTCAGTGAAGCTGGGCTCCAAAAGCGATATCTACGTGGAGTTGAAAGGCAAGGTTGCCTGGTCTCGCCCCACCGGATCGAATGGGCCTTTTGTGGCGGGGTTGAGGTTTTTCCACGATGCACCAGAAGCGGGATCGGCGCTTTCGGAGCTGATTAACGATGCACTGGCGCAGGTTGGGGAGGACGATCGTACAGGTGCGCAGTTCCGATGGCACAGAAGTATTCTAGCCCGAGTGACCAGGCAGGGTCCACGGCATGCTATAAACCCTGACGGACTCCGACGGTCTAGTAGGTTGACCCGGAAAGGACTAAACCTTTCTCCATTTAGCGGCATCCTATAGTATGAAGAAGAGCTTGAAGACGTGGTGAAGAGCAGAGCAGCGACGAAAATCGGGCCGGAACCCGAAGGCACGACATCAAACGAGGAAGAGGTTCTTGTGCGACAAGCGCAACAAGGTGACGAGGGGGCGTTCGAGCGGCTGTATCGCTGGCACGTCAACCGGGTCTACGCGTTGTGCCTGCGGCTGTGCTGCGATGTTGTACAGGCCCAGGAGCTGACGCAGGATGCGTTCGTACGCGCATGGGAGCGGCTTGATTCGTTTCGTCACGAGAGCGCGTTCTCGTCATGGCTGTACCGGCTCACGGTTAACGTCGCGTTGGGCGACCGGCGGTCGCGGCAGCGTCGCGTCGCGAAATTGGAGGAGGCGCAATCGATGGGAGGTCTCAATCCTGGCGCTGAGATGCCGTCCCCCGAAACGCGCCTTGACCTGGAGGCGGCGATAGCGCTGCTGCCGGATGGAGCCCGGCAGGTGTTCGTGCTGCACGACGTGGAAGGTTACAAGCACGAGGAAATTTCCAGGCTGGTCGGTATAGCGCCCGGCACGTCCAAGGCGCACCTGCACCACGCGCGAAAGGTTCTCAAGGAGCAACTGGCATCATGAATAGAGAGGAAATGGAACGGCGATTGAACGATTACGTTGACGGCCTGCTGTCGGAAGAGCAAGTCCGCGCGGTTGAAAGAGAGCTGGACGCGAACCCCGACCTGCGCAAAGCCGAAGCGGAATTGAGAAGCCTGCTGGCGACTGCAAGGCGGCTGCCGAAAAACATCGAACCGGACCGCGACCTGTGGGAAGGCATCCAGAAAAGGTTGCAGCCCAAATGGAGCGCAGCGCGGCCGGCGACAAGACCTATCAGGGTTATTCAGATCTTGCGCTGGGCGTTACCCGTGGCCGTAGCGGCGACAGTGCTTGTGGTATCGGGAGCAGGTCTCCGGACGAGGACTCAGCGCGCCCGTCCCACAGGCACGCCACCTGAGGAGCTATATCCGGCAGACGTCCTGGAAGTCCAGCTCATCTCTGCGGAGCTTCAGAAAGTGGAAGCAGACCACAATAGCACGGTTGCGATGCTGCGCCAGGCACTGGACGAGTCGAAAGAATCGTTATCGCCTGAAACCGTCGAGGTCATCGACGAGAATCTGGAGATCATCGAGCGGGCAACAGAAGAGATCCGGGCCGCGCTGAAAGCGGACCCCGGAAACGAGCGTCTCTTCCACAGCCTGGTCGCTACTTACAACAAAGAGATCGATCTGTTACAACAAGCTGTACGCCTCCCTGAGGCGGCGTAAAGGAGCGTGACGATGATGAAGAAGATGATCGGAGCCTGTGCGTTGAGCCTGGTTGTGCTTGTCGCTGCTGTATCCGTTGCGGCCCAAACCGAGGTGGATCAGACTAAGTCTGCCAGGCCGGATGGCCGCGTCGAGATCAATAATGTGCAAGGGTCGGTCCATGTCGTCGGCTGGGATCGGAACGAGGTGCGCGTCCACGGAAAGCTCGGTAGGGGTGTCGAACGGCTCGACTTCGACGTATCCGACGGACGTACGATCGTTCGTGTCGTGTACCCGCGTTCCACGCGGAGGTCGAGGCCTTCCCACCTGACCGTCCAGGTGCCGGGTGCGAGCAGGGTCGGGGTTGATACGGTAAGCGCGGGCATCCGTGCAGAGAAGGTGCTGGGCGCGGTGCGCCTCAAGTCTGTGAGTGGAGACCTAGAGGTGTCGGAAGCACCGGGTGCCGTCGATCTGGAGTCAGTAAGCGGAGATGTGAACGCGTCCGATGCCGTGGGTGATGTCGAGGTTCGCACGATAAGCGGGGATATCGAGCTGCATCAGGCCTCTCCGAGCGCCGATTACTCCGATTTCGGCGGTCCCAAAGGTGAGCCTCTGCACCGCGTTATGTCAGGCAAAGTGCGGATGAGGTCCGTGAGCGGGGATATAGAGATTACCGGGAAGCTCTTGCAGGAGGTGGAATGTGAGACGGTGTCCGGCGATATCCAGATAGAGGGCGCTTTCATCAATGACGGCGAGGCCGAGTTGGCTACGACCAGCGGCTCCGTGAAAGTGGCCGCCGACAATGTTGAAGTGCAGATCAACTCTATAAGCGGCGATATCCGGATTGCCGGGGAATCGTTGCGCGGCGCCGAATGCGAGACGGTGTCCGGCTCGATACGTGCCGAAGGAAGCTTTGTCCCGGACGCAGAAGTGCGCGTGAGTAGTAACAGCGGTCGAGTGGAGGTGCTCGGAGGCCATTTGGCAAGTGTGGATGCTGAAAGCAAGTCCGGCAGCCTCACCGTCAGAGGAACCAAACTCGCGCCGGACGCGCGGCTCAGGTTGGGTACTCACAGCGGATCGATCTCGATGACGTTGCCGCGCGACTGTTCTGGTCGGTTCGATTTCGAGACGCATAGCGGCAGGATCTCAACCGACATTGGGCCGGAGCCGACATCGGTGAGCCGCCATGGACCGGGGAAGAAGCTTAGCTTCACTGTAGGATCGAGCAAGGCAAGAATCTCGGCAAAGGCGTTTAGCGGAAGCATCACATTGAGGACGCGATAGCGGAACCAAGTACGCAAGTTGCGCGATTAGTCTATTGTATTCGCAACGGCGGGGATCAGTTACTTAGGGCGAACGACACGGAGGAGCGATCATGAAGATCGGTAGCAAGGTAATGGGAAGAAGCGGTGTATTGATGCTCTGTGCGTGCTTGATGCTCCTGGAAACAGGTTGTGTCACTATCGATCTGTCGCGCGGATGCAGCGAGGATGATCCGCAGGGCCTTTCGCCCAAGGGTACCGTTTACGAGGCTGGCCGAGGAGTTACCAATGTCGCCTTCTGCTGGCTCGAGCTGCCGGCTGCGGTTGAGGGCCGGATACGGCGAGGCGGTCCGGGTCATCCGTTCGGCATAATCTCGACCACGTTTGATGTCGTCTTTGGAACTGTTTGCGGCACAGTTCGGACTGTGCAGAGAGGTGTTGGCGGTGTGGTTGAGGTTGGATTGAGCCCGTTCCCGCCTTACGAACCGCTTATGGACCCGGCGTTTCCCCCTTACCTGAATCGTCAAAGAGCGCCGGCCAAGGAAGAGTGCCGCTGCAAAGAGGAGCCGTGCGAGGACGAGGATTAAACCGTCTCGGCACGACCTGCGCGGCGGCCGCGAATCCGGCTCATTTCCAGCCATACGAGGCAGCCTGTTTCAGAGCGATTCGTTCTGAAGCGGGCTGCCTTTTATCTTCCACCCTACCCCCGCCACTTGCGAAAAGCCGGAGAGGTTGATTGGCGCGTGATAGAGAGTAGGTACACCACGCCTGCCTGCCGAAGGCACCGGCGCATCTTCGGTGAGATCTTAGTTTACCCCAAAGAGTAGAGAGATTTTGGCGGTTTCTTGGCGAGCGAGGAGTGGTCGCCGCTACGACGTGTGCGCCCCGCGTTGAGGCAAGGGGTTGCAACCCCTTGTCCGGACTGGAGGGCCGATGACGAAGGTAACAAACCCGAGGTGTACCTCGTCGCCATACATTATTGGCCGGCTCTGCCCACGAAAAAAGGCTCTATCGCAAAACCCTCCACCCCACCCGATGTTGACTTTGCATCGGCGTTGCCTTACAGTTGGGATGAAGTTGTCTTTCGGTATCATTGAATCTCACTAAGACGTGCCGGACTGTCCGCGAAGCAGAAGGAGGATGACATGGAGATCGAAGGTAAGGCGGCGGTTATCACTGGTGGCGGGACCGGAGTCGGGCGCGCGACGGCGCTATCGCTGGCCAAACGCGGTTGCTCGGTGCTTGTGAACTACAGCCGATCGAAGAACGAAGCGGAGAAGACCGCCGCCGAAGCTGAGGCGTTCGGCGTGGAATCGATGCCGTGGAAGGCGGATGTGGCGGACGACGCAGCGTGCCGCAAAATGGTTGATGCCGCTGCGAAACAGTTCGGTCGGCTCGATATACTCGTCAATAGCGCCGGAACCACGAGGTTCATACCACACACCGATCTCGAGGCCGTCAAGGATGAGTACTGGGACCGGATCCTTGCTGTGAACGTCAAGGGGGCGTTTCATTGCGCCCGAGCAGCGCGTGGTCCGATGCAGGCAGCCGGCGAGGGCGAGATAGTCAACGTTTCCAGCATTGCCGGCGTTGCAGGGATAGGGAGTTCGATCCCATATTGCGCGTCAAAAGCCGCTCTGAACAACCTTACGGTGACGTTGGCGCGGGCGCTTGCACCCAAGATACGCGTCAACGCCGTGGCGCCAGGGTTTGTCACAGGACGGTGGAACCGGGAAGGTTGGGGCGAGGCTTACGACGCGGTGAAACAGATATCGGAACAGCGATCGCCACTTCAGCGTGTCTGCGAGCCGCAGGATGTGGCTGACGTTATTCTCGGCTTCATCACGGGCTCTGACCTCGTCACCGGCCAGATCGTTGTGTGCGACGGAGGTATGCTGATCGGAACACTCTAGCACTACGCGCAGTACATCCCGCCTCGACAAAACGAACAGTCTCAGGATCCCGTCTGCTCTTTAAGCACCTGGTGGTATCCTCCCATATCCTCCAGACGCAGCAGCAGCAGGTAGTTGAGTCCGAACGCATAACCCTGCGGCGCCATCGACCGGCGCTTTGGCGAAAGGCCACGCCCTTCAAATCGCAGAGTGTGCTTGCCGGCGCTGAGATCGTGCAGATCAAAGTTCACCCAGAACGGGTCGGCACCCGAGACGCACAGGTCAAGTTCCTCGCCGACAGGTTTATCGTCGAGGAACGGTTGGTAGCGGCTGCCGAACACCGAGTGGGTTATGAAAGCGCTGACCTGGTAACGCCCTTCCTTCGGCACCTCGAAATCTATCTCGATCCGGGCGTCAGGCTGTTGCGGGAGGTAAGTCAGTTCCGCCGGCGTCTTCTCAAGACCGGCTGCCGGCATAGCGCGAACCTCCAGGTCGGCGGAGCTCAACACCGTGTACGGCGCAATTCGCTCGGCCGCGGGCGGGATCGGGTCGGCGAACGTAACTATAGGCGACTGGTACCAGAAGGCGACTGAACTCAGCCAGTCGGGCCGTTCGAAAAACTGGCCCAGATGTTGACCTTCGTCGGTGAAAACGCTGCCCCGGTGCTCGATCGATACCTTGAGCGATTTCTTGAAGGCGACGGGGTTCATCAGATGCCACCTGTATGCGCTTCCGCGGTCGCCCGGGAAATATCCCTCCCAGAGCGGTACTCCGAAGAAAGGCGCGTAAAACTGGCGGAATCCCCATGCGTCGCCAAAATACTCTTCGGTTCCCGTACCCTTGATCGACGGGCGCTCTTCACCGTCAACGTAAAATCGGTCATCACCTTCACCGAACCAGCCGAGTTCGACCATCTGCGCCGAATAGACTGTGCCCACATAGTTGCCTTTTCCGGTGGTCTCGAGGATGACGTAGTCGCCCGGTTGTGCGGGCATCGCCTGACGGTAACGGGCATGGAAATACAGGATATCCTCAGGCAACTTTTCGCGTTTTTGCCAGTTGATGTGGTAATAGAACGAGTCCGTTTCGTACTCCTCGGACTCGTTGGTGACGGTTATTTTGGCGCTCTTACGAAACGGCATCCGCCAAAAGCAGTTGAGCGACCGACCCCACGACTCGACGCTTACCGGGATCGACCTGTACGACACCTTGGCGCCGTGACCCAGCCCGAAGAAGTCGTGAAGCGGCGTTTCGACGCTCGGTTTCTCCGCGCCGTCCCAGTATATTCGGAGCAGCAGCGACCGGCCGTAAAAAGGGTCAAATGACGCGACCGTGAACCACATGTGCGTTATAATCCCCGGCCCTTCGAGCTCGGCGACAACCAGAGTTCCCCCAGGTTCGATACTGCGTGCGTCCGCGTTGCTGTTTAGATCATCAGCGGAACTGCTGTCGCGCAACGTCCGGTACTGTTGAGGTCGGTAAAGGGTGTCCAGTGTTGTTGCGCTCCCATCGGGTTCGGCCGCCACCGCCCGGTCGAGGGTCGCAATCCCGACGATACACACTATAACCAATACACCTGCCAGCCATTCCCGTTTCAGCCTCGTCATATCCATCAGTGTTTCCTCCTTAACATCGTGGTGCTGCCGTCGTCTTTTCCCCAGGAGAAGCCACACTAAAGAGTACCTTCTTCTCGCACCGTTTCACGATTTGTCTTCATTCTGGAAGCTGCTCGTCACCTGGCCAAGACAGTGGTCGGCGTACGGACATTCCACAGCGCAATCCAATTCGAGACGCGGATTCCTGAACCTGTAGCCGCAATGGGGACATCTCCTGCAACTGTCGTCCTTGAAAAACTCGACCGGCTTGTTGCACGCCGTGCACGGGACGCTGAAGATATCTTCCGACTTCCAGAATCGGGTACCCGGCCCCGGACACTTCACTCGAACCTCCCCCTCCTAGGCCATACCTTGCTCTTCTCGCCAGAGGTGTTTACCGCCAGCTATTAAATCACAGTGTCTTCGCCGCGGTCAACCGTGCCGCGGTCGACCCGATAAAGCCGGGGAAACGCCGATTTCCGAAGGTTTCAGCGCGAGGCGAATTAGCTTGCATTTGATGGCGGCGGTATGTATAATGCTCTCGGAGAAGGGGGTCATCAAATGGTTGAAATGCAGGTGGCCGGAGTTACTCTGGACGAACAGAAACATCCTGTCGTCATTCTCAGGAACGGGAGCAAGATCCTGCCGATATGGATAGGTCACGCCGAGGCGTTCTCGATATCGCAGGCACTGCAGAAAAGCGAGTTCGAACGGCCGCTGACCCACGACCTGATCTGTTTCATACTTCAAGGGTTTCACTCCACGGTCAAGCAGGTTGAGGTGTACAAGCTTGAGAAGGGCACGTATTACGCCTGTATGACGGTCACCGAGACCGATACCGCGGGAAACGAACGGTCGATTATCAGGATCGATTGCCGTCCCAGCGATGCAATAGCTGTCGCGGTGCGGCTGTCCTGCCCGGTATACGTGGCCGAACAGGTGCTCGCCGAGGGCGGACACGACGCGTCGCTCTTCACCGAGGACGACTCGGAGTAAGCCCGTCCTGTCACGGACCGCATCGACACCGATTGAGAACAATACCGCCCTGTCCACCGGTGCAGCAGCAGACACGGCCAAACGAATGATGCGATTCTAAACGGCTCCCTGGATCATCGCGAACGCCCTTGATGCCGGGAACTTGTCGGGGTACTTCAGGAACTCCACGTGTCCGTCCAGGTACAGGCAGTTCAAGCCTCCGGGCAGGTGGTTAAACTCGCTCGGCACCGTTGAGACAGTGCCAAACATTACAGGTATCTCGCTCGCCGCCTTGGCGGACCCAGCCGGGTTGTTTATATCGGTGATCATGAACCGCTCGATCCCTATTCGCAGCCGGTAGACCGTGTCGCCTCCGCCGTTACCCCTGCCCGGCGAAAGGCCGTCGCCTGTGCCGATGTCCTGGTCGTGCTTAGCAGGGTCAGCGAGAATAGCAGGCAGCGCGACGTATATCAGGTTGGCATCAATATCGCTCCACGTGATATTCGGGTCGTTAGGATCAACGCCGATGTTAACAAGCTCGTAGTCAGACAGGATCCACCCGGCATAAATATACGAATCGTTGCCAAGGTTGCAAAGTTCGAACACGGGATTACCGCTCGACGGATCGATCTCGCCGAGATGAGAATACCGCTCGAAGAAGTCGCTTGCGTCGGAATCGGACGGGCAGATCAGCACCTTCAAATCGCTCAAATATTCCGGATACACCGCTTTACCCTCGAATGTGAAGTTCACGGCTTGTGTTGCAAAGTTCGTCCCGTTCACAAAGTACGTTCTACCTACGGGCTCCGCCGTGCACCGGAGCACCTGCAACTGTGGGAATCGCCCGTTCCACTCGTTGGCGTACATGTTGAACACCAGGCCCATCTGTTTGAGGTTATTAGCACAGCTCGCCCGTCGTGCGGACTCGCGAGCTCGCGCTAACGCCGGCAAAAGAATGGCCGCCAGTATCCCGATGATCGCAATCACCACGAGCAACTCTATAAGCGTGAATCCCTTGTTTCTTCTCTTCATGTGTACCACACCCCTTTCGAACAGTTGACGGACTAGGCGAACATCCTGCCACGCCCTTGACAGCGGAGGCGCCCTGCCCGAATATCCCGATCTCCGGATAGCACTCTGTTCCGGACAGCCACCTCCCACATAGTATAACCTGATTATGCTCCATTCTCATCACCTATTCCTGCTATGCAAATGAGTTCGCCGCCCCACGTTCACGCCGGATGAGGACGAGGTTTCTCGTGTATACGATGAGGCCCACGCCCTGCCCCAGTATGAACACCGGGTCGCGTCTGTAAACAGCGTAAGTCAACAGCAGCAGACCGCCTCCCAGGCTCAGGAACCAGAACGCAAGCGGCATGACGCTCCGTTTCTTCAACTCCGAAGCGATCCACTGCACGAGAAACCTTGCGCAGAACAGACCCTGTGCCACGAACCCAACAACCAACCATAGTTTAGGCATCATCTTCTTCCACCTCATATTCTAATGCCCGCTTTTGCATCCACACAACCGCCAATAGGTCTATGAAAGCCCTGACCATCCTGTTACGAATGTTGTATTTTGATTTCCCGTATAGTCGCGGATGATGCCGCACGACCACCTGTCCCACCCTGTACCCTTCCATCGCCACGAGTGCATGGAAAAAGCGGTGCATGCCGTTGTAGAGTTTCATGTTCGCTATACATTCGCGTTTGAACGCCTTGAGCGAACATGCGCTATCCGGCACACTCTCGTGGGCGAAGGTGTTTCTGACGAAGTTCGCGATCTTCGAGGAGAGTCTTTTGAGAAACTTGTCTTTTCTGTCTTTTCGCCAGCCGATAATCACGTCGTACTCACCGTTGCGCAGTTCGCTCAGCAACGCGGGTATGTCGGCGGGGTCGTTCTGGAGGTCGCTGTCCATGGTAACCACAATCTCGCCCCTCGCCGCCTTGAACCCTGCGTCGAACGCTGCGGTCAGCCCGTGGTTCTTGTCGAGATGAAGAACACGCACGTGCGGGTGCTCGGATCTGATCGTGCGCAGTATCTCGCCGCTTCCATCCGTGCTGCCGTCGTTGATGAAGATGACCTCGTGGGGACAAGCCAGCGACGACACGACGGGAAAGAGCCGTTCCGCAAGCGGCATCAAGTTATCCCCCTCATTGTAAACCGGAATAACCACGGAAACGTCGAGTCTGAACATGTCAGGCGCATCGACCGAG
>Ga0180438_10004448_pt1 | contig 20194 bp, 13 predicted proteins | sample SS_ome_12_FD_132455 | JGI IMG/M metagenome (GOLD analysis project Ga0180438, IMG submission 132455) | Hypersaline lake sediment archaeal communities from the Salton Sea, California, USA - SS_3_D_2 metaG | ecosystem: Environmental > Aquatic > Non-marine Saline and Alkaline > Hypersaline >... | reverse complement strand
TCCGTGCAGCTCTCCACCGGCTCACTGATACAGCTGCCTGCACCGTCGCAATAGTTGGGCAGCATGCAGTTCTCGTCATTGTCGCCATAGCTGACAAGCGTCTGCCCGCAGCCGTTGCTGCAGATGGGCTCATAGCACGTATTGTCCGCACAATCGGTCGCGTCCTGGCCGCAGTTCTCGCCTTCACTGCATACGCCATCCCCGCAAACGACAGCCCCTATGCAGCTTCCGGCGCCGTTGCAGTAATTTGGAGGAACACAGACTTCGTCATTGGCTCCATAGCCTACAAACGTCTGACCGCAACCATTGCTGCAGAAAGGCTCGTAGCACGTGTTGTCAGCGCAGCCGACAGAATCCTGACTGCAATATTCACCTTCCTCGCATATGCCATCACCGCATACGACAACACCTACGCAGATGTTGTTTTCACAATCACCGCTTATGCAATCCGTGTCAGAGAGGCACAGCTTGCCAATGCCACAGTCATCACAAGAACCGCCGCAGTCAATATCAGTCTCATCCTGGTTCCTTATGCCGTCCACACAGGTCTCAATGATGAATATGTCAACGCAAACCCCGCCTTCGCAGTCACCGGTAATGCAGTCCATGTCAACCAGGCAGGCTTTTCCAGTTCCACATGGGTTGCACGAGCCCCCGCAGTCCACGTCAGTCTCGTCCTGGTTCTTTACATCGTCCGTGCAGCTCTCCACAGGAGCTATACAACCACCGGCGCCGTTGCAGAATGAAGGGAAAGCGCAGCTTTCGTCATTGCCTCCCTGCGCAACCACTATCTGCGTGCAGCCGTTGCTGCAGAATGGCTCGTAGCAGGCATTGTCAGCACAACCAAACGAGTCCTGATAGCAGAACTCGCCTTCCTCACATACGCCATCCCCGCACACGACAGCCTCGACACACGTGCTATTGTCGCAGTCACCGCTCAGGCAGTCAGCATCATTCACGCAGAACTTGCCGGTTCCGCAGCCGCCACAAGACCCGCCGCAGTCCACGTCAGTCTCATCCTGATTCTTTGTTCCGTCGCTACAACCTATAGCAGGCACTGATGCAATGCAATATCCGTTCTGGCACGTTTCTTCAGTACCACAAGCGCCCCAGTCAACCCTTTCAAGGCATCCGTCAGCTCCGGCAAAGCATGTATAAACAGAATTCCCGCTGCAGAAGCTTCCTGCAGAGGGGCAGCCGGCATCATTGGTGCAACCCGTATCCGGAGCACCATAATCGGCAGGAACGCACCTGCCGTTCACGCAGTCGTACTGAGCACAGTCAACAGGGAAATCATCCACGACCCTGTCACAGTCATTGTCAAGCCCGTCGCAGACCTCTGGCGACGGCACGCAGCCGGTAACTGGTTTGTTTATATCAGCCCCTCTATCACCAGAAACACTTGACCAGTTATTCCCGCCCTCACTGCCGGAATCCACATTTGAGTCCCCCGTATCCGTTGTCTGTGTGCATCCCGATACCAGCAGCACGGCCACCAGGCCCAAAAGAACGAGCGATCCAAGCTTCATGATTAATATTGTTTCGCATGTTAAAAATTATTAATGGGCCCACCGGGAGTCGAACCCGGGTCAGACGCTCCGCAAGCATCCATTCTATCCACTAAACTATGGGCCCTTTTATGCTGGTTGCTGGTTTTTGATTTTCGTTTTGGGTTGGTTTTCCTTGGGCTTGCATTGAACCTGGCTTGTAATCCTATATAAAATTTTTTATTAAATAGTTTTCATGGGGCAGAAGCTGATAATTACTGACTGGAACGATACAGTGATAAAGGACTCAAACGACAATGCAATTTTCTGGCAGATAACATGGGATGAATTCCTGCGCTGTGCCAGTCACAAATCGCTTATGGGAAAGGCAGCCAAGCTTTTACCTGCGGGGCTTAAACTGAGAAGCCTCATGAAAAAACAAAAAAACGGACATGGCTTGCAGACGGAAATCGTTCAGTCATCATATGACCTGTTCAATGAATCGGTGTTAAAAGACGTGCCATTGGAAAACATACAAAAATCAGTGAGCAAATATGCAATCCGTGCCAAGAAACCATCGAACACGTTTCATATGGAAACCTTCAATGCATTGTTGAGATGCAAAACAATGGATAATTCGCAGATTGCCATAGTCACCGCAGCCTGCGAAGACGGCGTTAGAGCAATACTGAACATAATGAAATCTGAAGATTATTTTGATTTTATTTGTGGGAGCGAGCTGGATAAAAACGAAGACGGCACAGCCCTTGGCATAAGATTAAAAAATTACGATGACAAGCATTCAGCTATTGTAGATTTATTCAAAGAGACAGAACCAGACACTGAAAAAACCGTATACCTGGGAGACGATGCAAGGGATGCAAAAAGTTTTGATGTTTTATCGTACAGGATAAAACGTTTCGTTGTTGCGCCAGGGGCAGATGAAAAATTCAAAGAATACATGTCAGGAAGATACGGCTGGAAAGTCAGGACGCCCGGACCCAGCGAGAAAGATGTTTACAAGGCGCTCACTATGGATTAGCTATTTTATGGCCTTAACCTCATCCTTATCAAGGTCCAGTGATCCGGCCAGGGCCTTGTCGCGCTTCAGCATTATCCTGAGGTATGGTAAATACTCCCTGGCCACCTTGCGCTTTGACGCGTGCAGCGCCGAGCCGAGCTTGGTGAATACGGCGTCCCTGTCCGCTCTATGCTTCCTCGACCGGGCAAGGTCCACCATGCGCTTCGGCGGCTGGTAGGGCGTGAAGCCGTGATGGCCATGTTCTGAATCCCCTGGATTAGGATTTCCTGCTTCTCTTGCAATCGATACGCCTGCCATCATGTCTACCATGTAGCCCTTGAATCTCCAGTTCTGCTGGTTTATCACAAGCGAGCGGAAGAAGTCGGCCTTGGCAAGGGTTTCGAAGGCTGCAGCTATCTGCTCCGGGTGCCTGAATTCCTGGTGTATGTTGCTCTCTATCCACCAGAATATATCGTCAGAATCCTTGTCAGCCCCCCATATGGCCTTCCTGCTCGCTGATATGTTCCCTGACTTGAATATGGTAGGCAATATGTCAAAGACAGAGGACTCGCGTTCCCTGTAGCCAAGTATCTCAAGGTCCTTGGTGGTCAGCTCGGACTTGCCCTGGGCCACCATCTGAAGGTCATTGATTGCGGAGCGCAGGTCGCCCTGCGCCCATCGGGCCAGGTGCTTCAGCGTTTCAGGCTCGGCCTTGATACCTTCTGCCTCGCATATCTCCCTCAACCTTTTCGCCACTGACGGGATGGGCACCTTGTGGAACTTGACCATCTTGACGTGAGGCCGCAGCGGCCTGAGCTTGGCTGCCCAGGGATCATTGGCTACCAGGAAGACAGGAAAACTGGACTCTTTTATCAGGCTTACTATGGCGCCCACTGCACCGCGGTCCCGGCCTGATATGCCGTCCACCTCATCCAGTAATATTATCTTGCCCTTGCTGAACAGGGCCCTGGTTCTGGTTGTCTGCGCGAAGCCGCTTATCTCGTCCAGGCCCCTCTTGTCAGAGGCATTGAGCTGCATGAGCTCCATGCCTTCCTGCTTTGCCAGGGCCTCGACCATCAGGGTCTTGCCGCAGCCCGCCGGCCCGAACAGCAGCGCGGCCTTGTTCGCGGAGAAGACGCTGAGCGCTTCCTCTGCTGCCTTTTTCTGCCCAACAATCCCGTCCAGATGGCCGGGCTTGTGCTTATCCGTCCAGATTTGATTCATTGAAGAAAGTTAGAAACAGGGTTTTTATTGGTTAAGCTCAGTAATCGTGGAAATAGAAGTAAGATGAAGTGGCGGCCACGGCGCCGTCGCCGCACGCGCTTATGACCTGCTTAAGCGGGTTGTCGGTGCAGTCGCCTGCAGCGAACACGCCCGGCACATTGGTCTTCATATCCTTGTCCACCACGATGAATCCCTTTTCATTAGTCTTGATGCCAAGCTTTTTCGCAAGCTCTGCAGTGGGCACCTTGCCAAGGGTAACGAACACGGCATCAACAGGTATGTCCTGCTTCTTATTTGTCTTCGTGTTCATGACCTCAATGGAACGGACGAACTTGTCGCCCTTTATCTCTACCGGCACGGTGTTCCAAAATATCCTGACCTTTGATTTCAGTATCTGCTCCTGCTGCGACTCAACGGCACGCAGCCTGTCCCTACGGTGTATGAGCATGGTCTCCGAGCCAACGCGCTCCGACAGCAGCGCGCCCATGACAGCCGAATCGCCGCCGCCTATGTAAAGCACCCGCTTGCCCTTGAACATGGGAGCGTCGCAGGCCGCACAGTATGACACACCTCTGCCAGAGTATTTGGTCTCGCCATTCACGATGCCTTTCCTGTGCTTTGTGCCGGTCGCCATTATGATTGTCTTTGAAATGTATCTTGGCTTTCCCGACCGTCCGGTCATGACTGTAAAGCCTTTGCCGCCTTCTTTGGCTTTTTTCCCATGCTTTTCTATGGCAACGACCTTCTCCCTGACCAGCTCCGCACCGGCATGCTCCGCGTGTTTCACGAGCCTTTTCACAAGCTCTGCCCCCGCAATACTAGTCTCGCCCGGCCAGTTGTCAATGACCGTGGCCTCTTCGGCCTGGGACATGGATCCCGGGTCGCCCAAGACAAGGGTCTTAAGTCCCCTCCTGGCCGAGAAAATGGCCGCAGTGAGCCCCGCAGGTCCTGCTCCTATTATCGCAACGTCGTATTCTTTCATGTTTAATCTATTTTACACTCCTTTATATCTTTATCCTGATTCACGTCACCATACCAGCACGCTTATCTCTGCCTGCTGGCCCTCCTCGGTGGCGTGCCTGGTAGTCTTGGCATACACGCTTGACGCGTTCGGTGTTGGAGGCCCGTAAAAAGTGACAGAGTCGCTGACATTAACAACAACCCTGAAATCGCTGTCTATGCCCAGGCTTTCCCTGAACGCCGGATAGCCATGGGATGCCATGCTGTTTATCTTTTCCCAGGAAAGCCTTCCCTTCATGACAGCGGACCACGGCATGGTGCGGTTAGCCGGGACACCGAGCCCCCCGCCGGTACAGTTCATGGTGCCGCTTTCGTCGCTGTAAGTTACTGTGAAGTAGTTGGCTCCTGCGTCAACATCGGACCGCCAGTACAGCCTGTTCCCGGTGATGTTGCAGGCAAGCGGGGTGCCGCTGTTGTTGTAAACCCTTGTCGAGTTCTTCGCGCCTTCGTTGGGCCACACATAATCGAAGAAGAATACGGCATTGGCAGCGCCGCCCGAAGCAGTGTGCCTGACAGGGACCTCATAGAAATCAACCGTAAGGAAAGAAACGACATCCCCGCTTACAGTGTCCGCTGTCTCTGCCATGGTCTGCGGCACCTGGCCAGGGAACACCGCAAAGAAATAAGCAAACGACCAGGATACGAACACTATGAAAAGCATGATCGCTACGATGCCGTCTATGTTGGTCATCCGAACACCTCCTTCAGCCTTTCCAGGAACGTTTTCTTGCTAGTCCGCTTGGCCCAATACATCCAAATTACCCATATACCAACAACCAGCGCTATCAGGCCGAGCTGCCACAGGTAGTCGTGGATCATCAGCGCCATTGCCTTGCCGTAAGCGTCTTCTGCGAGTACCACACCAATCACCCGGCCGAGGTTGCCAAGCCATATGGAGGGCAGGCCGAAAATCAGGCCCCACAGCCTCTTGCGAAGCGCGATGCCCGGAACAGCGAACAGCAGCGCGAACAGGAAAAGCATGCTCTTCCAACCAGTGCAGTCCTGGTTTATCATGAAGTAGAAGGGCTCCGCATCACTGCCCGCAATGGTCGTGATGAAGACGCCGCTGTGCTGGACCTGGAATCCCATGCCCTTGAGCACCAGGGCGGACTGCCCGGCAACTGCGGCCTGAAGCGGTCCGAGGACTGACCCGCTGATGCCCAGGCCAATGACGAGATAGAGGGGTATTGACAGCAGTAGCAGCCTGACCAGGAACTCCAGCCCGGACCACAGCCTCTTCTGCGTCCTGTTCAGCCTTTTCGGTCGGCGCCTGCGAAAAAACACTGCCAAGGATTTCTTTAGCTTCACGCTATCCCCGGTTAATAATTACCTGTACCGGCTTTTATCCTTCTCATCTTTAAAATAAAACAAGCAAAGCATTGCCTGTTTATCATTTTATCTCGGCTTGAAGCTGTACCTGAAGTCGTCCTGACCCCGAATCCTCTTGTGAGATGAGCCCGAAGCGTTGAACGCGGGCATGGATTCGGCTTCAGTGATTTCCTCGGGCTCACGGCTCCTGGGCCTCTTTGCTGCACCAGAACCGCCACCGAATTTGGGGACGCTGAAAGAGCCAATCCTTGGGCCGACCTTTAAGTACAGCACAATAACCGCTATAACGAAAATCACTCCGAGCGCGAAGCCCGCGCCGGTCCAGTTGACAGAAACCATGCCGGTCAGGTCGTTCAGCTGTATGTTTTCCTGCTCAAGCTCTGTGTTTTCGGCTTCAAGGCTGGATATCAGCTGCTGCATCATCTGCTTGTCAGCCGAGAACTGGCTCTCCACCTCTGACACGTCTTTCTGCAGCTCGTTCATCTCATTCATGAAATCATTCATGTCCGATACCGCGGTTTCCAGGGTTATCATCTTGGCGTTCGTTTCGTCAAGCCTGTCCTCTATGTATTCCTCAAGGTCGTCCTGCTCATCCATGACGTTCTCGATCTTGCTCTGTATGGAGCTCAGCTTGCCTGATATGGGAGCTGTCACGATGACGGTGAGCTTGGTTACTGTGCTGCCGTCAGCGCGGATGTTCTCGCTGTAGCTTCTGATGTCGGCGTCGTCCGGAACAGAAACCTCAATCTCCAGCCATTCGCCGCTGGATATGGTGTCGGGATGGGATACCCAGTCATTTATGTCGCCACTGTGCGTGATGTCGGCGGTTCCGCCTCCGCTCATATACAAGTAGAATTGCACGGTATTGCCCTGCTCCATGTCAAGAATAACGGTTTTCTGGTCGCTGTCAAGCGCGCTGGCGCCGGAAGCCATCGCAAGGGACAGCATGACCGCGAGAACCAAAAAAACTTTCCCCCTCATAGGGATTAATTGTAGTTATGATATTTAAGCTTTTTTGTTGAAAAAACCAATTACCTCAAAAACGCTGCCAGAATCACAACAATTAATATGACAACGGCCACCGCTATCCCCGCCATGAGCGCGGGGTCCATGCCTGCCGACAGCTCTGATTCAACATAAACGGCATCCCTGCCGGCAAGGTCGAAAAGGCTCATTCTGACTGTGTCTCCTTTTACTTCGCCAATTTCCGCGCTGGTTATTTTTCCGGGCATTTTCAGCGTATAATCCATCCTGATGTTCATCATTGCAGCCATCTGCTTTGCCTGCTGTATCTGCTCGTCAGTAACGTTTTCCTGTCCCTGCGGTTCGCCAACGTCGGAGAGCGTTTTGTAGATGTCCTTTACGTTGTACCTGTACGTTATCGACGAACCATCTGACGTGATTGCCAGGGCTTCGCTATCGCTCAGGTCGAGTTCCCCGCTTATGGTTATCCTTGGTCCGTCAGAAACGCTGCAATGAACATTCGACCAGCGCGCCTTTTCCCTTATTTCATCGCATGTAGAGGTCATGTTCTCCCTGATTTCATCAATGTCCGGTCCGGTGCCGTTCATTGCCCTGGCCATGTCCGCGATGTTGGATAGGTTGTATGCCAGTTCTAACGAAGAAGTGCCGTCCCCCCTTATGGTCTGGTTTATTTCGAGATTTATGCACCCGCTTACAAGAATGGCTGAAAAAACTACAAAAACCAAAAACAAATGTTTATTGCTGCTCATTGGTTAATAATTGGAGACAGTAGAATAAAAATAAGCACACATCGGCATACAGCAGTAGGACAAGAATCTATGATTCCTCGTCCTCTTCCTTGGTATCGGTTATGCCTTTCCTGGACTTTATCTGCTCGATTATTTTTGGCTCGAGGTCGCGCGGCATTGGCTCGTAAAGCACGTCGATGAGCCAGAAGAACCCCAGCCCGCCTGTCGAGGACTTCAGGGCGGAGTTGAAGCCGAACATCTCCGCCACCGGAAGCTTGGTCTTGATGGAAGTGATGCCGCGCTCCTCTGTCATCTCGATTATGCTTCCCCTGCGGTTGTTCACTTCCTTGGTCGCGCCGCCGACCTGCTCTGTCGGCACGTCTATCCTGATTATCTGCTTGGGCTCTAGTATGAACGCCTTCGATTTCACCATAGCCTCCCTGATGGCCCTCCGGACAGCGGGTATGACCTGTGCAGGCCCCCGGTGTATGGCGTCCTCGTGCAGCTTTGCATCTACAATGCTGACCTTGACGGCCGCGCAGGGCTCCCTGGCAAGCGGACCCTCGTCCATGGCGCTCTTGAACGAGTCCTTCACCATCTCCATGACCTCGAGTATTGAGTGCACGCCGTGCGTCATGTCTATGAGCATGTTCTTGTTGTATATGAGCTTTATCTTCTTGCTCTCGTCCCTGTCAAAACCCAGTTTAGCCAGCTTGTCCTGGAGCTCAACGTTCTTCTTCTTGACCTCCTGGTCAAGTATGTCGCCGTTCACCATGGCTTCGTAAACCTCTTTTTCCAGGGGCTCCACCACGAAATAGAACTTGTTGTGCTTGTTCGGGGACTTGCCCTCGACCGTTTCCGGCGTCCTGTCCCTTATCGATTCCTCGTATATCACTATCGGAGGGGACACCGATACCTCAATACCGGTTTCCTTTATCGGCCGCTCTATCTTCGCGTCAATATGAAGCTCGCCCAGCCCGGAGACGAGGTATTCGCCTGTATCCTCGTTGATCTTGACCTGAAGCGTGGGGTCCTCCCTGCCAGTCTTCTTCAGGAATTCTATGAGCTTTGCGAGGTCCTTGGGATGCTTGGGTTCTATTGCCTTGGTAACGACCGGCTCGAACAGGTGCTTGATGGCCTCGAATCCTTCTATGACGTTGTCGGGGTCGCAGAGCGTCTCCCCTGACGAGGCGTCCTTGAGGCCGACTATGCCGACTATGTTCCCGGCGTCCACCTCGCTCATGTTGACCCTTTGCTGGCCCTTGTACACCGAAACCTGCTGAACCTTCTGGTCCTTCAAGGCCCCTGTCAGGTGAACGCTCTGGCCCTGCATTATCTTGCCAGACATTATCCTTACGGTAGCAACATAACCGGCGTGGGGGTCAGGGTAGACCTTGGTGACAATGGCTGCCAGCTTGCCGTCTGGGTTGGCATTCATCATACTTTTCGCAACGTCAGATTCCTTGTCACCCGGCCATATCTTGGGTATCCGGTATTTCTGGGATGTCAAGGGGTTCGGAAGATGCTCAATGACCATATCGAAAAGCACCCCGTGCAAGGGCGATTTCTTGGCCAGCTCCTTCTCGGTCCCATCATTTGTCATGTCGATTATGTCCTTGAAGCTGATGCCTACCTTTTTCATAAGCGGGACTGATATCGCCCAGTTCCTGAGGGCTGAACCGAAAGCGACAGAGCCGTCCTCGACGTTTACAGTCCATTCATCCTTATACTGTTCCTCGGCGTACTTCTGGATAAGCACGTTGACGTTGGTTATGACCTTCTTGAAACGCTCCGACATCTCCTCGGGCGTGAGCTTGAGCTCCTTGATGAGCCTGTCAACCTTATTGATGAACAGCACGGGCTTGACCCTTTCCTTGAGCGCCTGCCTTACCACCGTCTCTGTCTGCGGCATGCAGCCCTCTACTGCGTCAGCGACAACCACGACCCCGTCCACTGCCCTCATGGCCCTGGTCACGTCACCGCCAAAATCAACGTGCCCTGGAGTATCGATTAGATTGATAAGAAAATCCTTATTATTCACAGTGTGCACCATGGAAACGTTTGCCGCATAAATCGTGATTCCCCTTTCCTGCTCCTGCTCCACGAAATCCATCTTCAGCGCGTGGCCTGCGTCTTCCTCGCTCATCATACCGGCCCCGGCCAGAAGATTATCGGTAAGCGTGGTCTTACCGTGGTCGATGTGGGCGACTATGCCGATGTTCCTGATCTGCTCGGGCTTCCTCATCAGCTCCTTTATTGTCTTCGTCAAATCCTCAGCCATGTCTCAAACACCATTCAATACCCAGTTATTCAACTGTTCGCTATATTAGTAAATACTATATTATATATTCCTTACCTTTAGGCACATGCATATTTATATGTGATTCAGGACCTCTGTTATGCTGCTTATGTCCCTGCCAACTATCAGCGTCCTTACGCCGGCATTCCTGCCGGTGACCTCATCAATCTCTGTGTCGCCAATATACACAGATTCATCTTTGCTCACACCGAGCTTATCAAGTATGTAATATATTCCGGAAGGGTCCGGCTTCGGATTCAGGCCGTCCGTTTCATAAAGATCGGGCGATACGTCAAATTCCATTCCGAATTTATCCAAAAGCGCGTTCTTCACGTCCCTCCTGTTGTTGGAAAGCAAGGCCCTCTTTATCTTCCTGCTTTCCAGCTCTGAAAAAAGCGCATTAACCCTGTTGAAAACCGCTATCTCCTCCTTGTGAATTAAGAACGATCTTATCAGGGCTTCCTTTGCCTTTTCATAATCCCCATCATCCATACCCTTCTCACGGCATACGGCGGGGAATGAATTTCCCCAGCAACCCACGTTGAACTCGCCAAGGGAAAGCTTTCTTCCGGCAGCCCTGAAAGAGTCCTGCCATGCCTTGAACCAAACGTCCTTTGAATTAATCAGAACGCCATCCAGGTCAAAAATAACAAGCCTTATGCTCATTCCCCGGCACCCTTGTCAGAAGCGATGTTCGTCTCATCAAGTTCTGGGTGCACGGGCCGTGCGGCATCTTTTGCTTCATCCGGCTCTTCAGCGGTTTCTTGTGAACCGGCCTTCAACACCTCTATCCGCTCTATCTCAGAAAACCTTACCGGGTATATCTTGTTGCCCAGCTTCCTTATATCTTTCTGCAGCACGCCGCCGGTTATCGAGCGTATGAATGAGTCCATTCCGGAACCCTTCGCGCTTTCCATGAGCCCTGAAACCATGATTTTCCGGACCTTTCTCCTTACCTCGATGTCCGTGTTGCGGTTCAGTATGACAAGCGAAACTACCTGGAGCTTCCAGCCGTCCTTTGTCTCTACATTGGTTGTCGCCCTGACCTTCTGGCTCCGCTTCCTGATTATCCTGAACAGGTGCTCCTTTGCGCAGGAATAGCCATGGAACCGGGTTGAGGCGTTGTGGTCATTGACGCCGGTGATCTTGAACTTGAGATTCATGTAGTATTTGTCCGGCTGCCCGAGCAGCTCTGACACATTGGACTCCACGGTCCTGCCTACAAGGACTTTCGGGTCTATGGCAGGCGTTTCGGCCATCTGCGTCTCGCTGAACATCTTAGGAGCCAAGATAACGTACCAGTCCTTTCCCTTCATCTTTTTTGATGCCTTCTGACCTGACTGTTTCTGCTTGCCTGCTTTTGGCTGCTCTGTCCTGGCTTCCTGCTCCTTCACCGGATTCTCTGCCGGCTCTTCCTTTACTCTCTGCTGTCCCATGTTCTATTGCCTCGCTACTGTCGTTATTGTTTTTATCAGTATTAATCTTCATCAATATTTCCTCTATGCTATTTATAAAACTTTCTTCGGATTCCTTTGGTATGTTCGCGCCAGCCGCTCCAGCATGGCCGCCGCCTTCGCCGCCAACAGTTTTTACTGCCTCTGAAATCACTTCCTGAAGGGAGAAGCCGCCTTCAACGGCCTTGTCGCAGACCCTTGCGCTGATTTTGACATCCCCCTTTTCCGTGTCAGCAAAGGCGAACACGGGCCTGCATTTCTCCTGGTCGGGCATCATGTCAGACCGCTGTATTATTGACACAACATTGGAGATTATTGTTTCGGGTATGTGCGTGCCGGCGAGTATGTAGTTCGCGTGTTCCGTCCTCTTTATGAATTCCGGGTGTTTCTCGACCCACCTCAGGGATTTCCCTATGCTTTTCCTGTACCGTTCCAGCATGTCGTCTACCATGGGGAAGTACTCCTTGTTGTTGAGGCAGAGGGCCATGCCTATGTAGCCAAGGTCCTGCTTGCCGGCTGAATTGAGTATGGTAGCGAACTCGTTTGCGTCCTTCAGCCCGTGCTTGTCGAGCATGTCATAAACCTCGCCGAATATCCATTCCGGGTTTTCCTGGTTTTCCCTTATCCTTTCCTTGATTATGCCCGTTGCCAGCTTCTTCATCTCTGTTTCGTTCAGGCTTGACAGCGTCTTCCATGCACCGCTGTCGTCCTTCAGGCCTATGCCCAGCTCCTGGAGGAAATGCACCGCCCCCGACTCTGAGCCCGATATTCCCGGGATGTAGGGATCGACGGAATACTCCAGGGCCTTGTGCACCGGCCTTGTGGTCCTCCCCCACAGCCTGAGGCCCCTGCTTACCCTTATCTTGCCGCTGTTCTCCGCGTCCTTGAGCATTTCCTTGTTCAGCCCGAAAAGGCCCCAGTGGGACCCGATGGAACCCACCTGAGAATCCCCGATCGCCCCGATAATGGCAAGCGCGCTCAGCTCCCTGTTCTCCGGGCTCATGGCCCTTGCGACAAGGTAAGCCGTCCCCGAACCCGAGATGTTCTCTTCTATGCCGAAATCGAAAGGGTTCAGGTGAATCAGGTCGTCTGACACTATCTCCCCCTGCACCCTGTGGTGGTCCAGTACGATGGCCCTCCTGCCACCCTTGAGCAATGTTTTTTGTATCGTATCCAGCTGTCCCGACCCCATATCCAGGAAAACAAAAAGCTTGCTGTCATCACTGGAAAGCCCGGATATCACGTCCTCGTATAGCTGCTTTATGAAAGATAGATGGAAGCCCTTGCCTTCCTTTGCGAGCGCCCTTGAAATTATGGCAGCGGAGCATATGCCGTCGGCGTCATGGTGGGATATGATCCTAACATTGCCCATGAACGACCTGATGAGATCGGCAATGCGCTCTGATTTCGCAACCATCCTGTCAAGGGCCTCTGCTTCCACGCTGCCGCCTGCCCCTTTACCGGCGGATTTTTCATCAGAATTCATGGGTTATTATTGCTGCCAACTTATATAAAACAGAACCGGACAAGCCGCCCAACGCGCCGCTGATTGGCCTTCATATCTTGGCAGGCGTGTACTTCTTCTCAAGGGCGCTCCATTCATCTTTACCTGACTTGGCCCTCTCCTTAAGGAAGTAATACACGCCAGCAACAGCGAGCACGACGCCGCCCACCACTATCAGTATCCACCACGGGAATTCCGGGCATGGCCCCACGCTGTAAGTCCCGCCGCAGCAGTAGCCGCTGGCGTACGTACCCAGGCCGCACCTGCAGCCGGTTGGCGGCACTGCGCCGTCCGCGCAGATAGTATCGGTCTGGACGATGCAGTCGGTGATTTCGTCAGTGGCACCGTCGCAGTCGTCGTCAAGGCCGTTGCCGCAGACCTCGTCAAAGGGCCCGATCTGGCCGGTGCACTCGCCCCACACGCAGTTCGTGCAGGTCCTGGTGCCTGGTATGCATTCGCCTACCGGAGAGCCGCACATCTCTGTCTGGCTTTCGTTGCACACGCACCCGTCGTCTATGAAGCCGTTGCAGTCGTTGTCAATCCCGTCAAAAATCTCCGAGGTGGGCAGGCTGCCGTCATAGCACCCGCAAAACGTGCTCTCGACAGAGATGCCGCCGCCAACATCGTCGTTCACTCCGTCGCAGTCGTCATCCTGCTGGTTGCAGGTCTCTATGCGAGGTGACGGGCAACCTAGCCATACGCCGTTGGCGCACGTTTCACTGCCTATGGCGCATATGCCATAACGGTTCGATGAGCATGGCCTGGTGTCACCTTCGTTGCAGGCGCAGTCTGATGAGCATGTTGTTGAATTCTCCCCGCTGTCGCACACGCCGTCACCGCAATACGAATCCTGCCTTACGGAGAAAGCAGAGAATCCGGAGACGTCCATTTCGAAAAAGTTCCCGCTTACGACAGGGGCCTCGCCCGTGTCATTCCAGCTTCCGCTGCAGGACCTGTTGGAGAAATTCCAGTCCTGGCACACGTAAAGGCCTATGCCGTTCTCGTCATCAACGTCATCCTCGTCATAATAAACCCTTACGACAGCGCTGCCGAATCCATAGTCCGTCTCTGCCGCATAAGTGAGCACAAACCCGGCAGCAGCCGGGCCAGGGTCGTCCATACCCATGCGCCTGTCAGTGTTTTCCCATATGTCCACACCCTCGAGCAGGACCACGAATTCGTCGCCGAACGCGCTGAACTGCAGGTCGTACGTGCCGTTAGGCACGTCCTTGTTCTGGAAATTGCCGGTCGTTGAACTGAACGAATCAATGGTGTTTGAAGACCCGGCCTCGAACACCACGACATCCGAATCAACGCCGTCACCTTCGCTGTCGCTTACGTTGATGTCTATTGACACAGAGGCAACCGAAGCAAATGAATCCGTCTCGCTGGCCGCGTTGCCTGAGGTGTCGTTCGCGAAAAACGTAACGTAATGCGTGCCTGTCACTAAGGCAGTGTAATCAGTGTCCCCGTTGTTGGTCAGCATCAGTGTATACTCCCCGGCGCCGGGATAATCAATTACCGCCCAGACCGCATCAACGGCAACATTGTCCGAAGCTTCGATGTGTATGGTTACCTGTGATCCGTTCGAGACGGTCTGCGGCGTGACAGAGTAGTCTTCAATGACGGGATCTTGTGTGTCGGATGGCGGGGTGGAATTGGTTACAACGTTAAGCGTCCTGTTCGAGGGGCCCCAGCCCGGGTTGCCGGCAGTATCAGAGGCCATGCAGTTCCAGATATACTGGCCGTCTGAAAGGTTCCCCCTTACAAAAGACGTTGAAGCAGCCGGGCCGGACAGCGCATCTGTGCCGTTCGCCTCCCAGGAACCGGAATAGTTCCAGTACAGTGTTATCCCGGTTATGTTGTTGGGTGAGCCGGCAGAGCAGCCGATGCTCACGCCGGATGAATTGTCAATCTCATAGTCATCAGCAGGCGAATCCAGCGAAACAGACGGCGATGTTATGTCATAGGAAATTTCAACACTGGTTATGTTTGGCGCGCTCTGGTTGTCAGTTGTCGTGGCGTTCACGTAATACTGGAAATACCTGGCCAGGGCGGATACGTCATAGTTGTTTGATGGCGGCACGAACCGCACTCCCATATCCGAGCTTTCGTTGCTGTAGCTGTAGCTGAAACCGACCGTATGGTTGCCGGGGTTGGTCTCAGTGCTCCAGTTGAAAACCCCCAGCAGCACTATCTCGCCGGCATCAAAAACCCTCGAAGCATAGCCTCCTGCAGGATAGTACACGCCGGTCGCGTTATTGATATCCAGCGTCAGCTTGTCGCCGCTGGTCGTGGTGCTGGAATACGTGCCCAGGTTCCAGTCCGCAGCAACGCTGTCAATAAACGAATCCGCGAGAATTAAAGCAGGCATAACCAGTATTATCACGACAGCTGTCGAGAATACCAGATAATGCCGCAACGCCCCCCTCATGCATAATAATTATATATGCCCCTAAATAAAGGATTAAGCAAAACACGACAAAATCAACCAGCAACAATCAACGGTTGATTCGTTGTTGAAGTGTGATCAAGATGTCGGCTAAATACCAGACCCCGCGCGGGACGCGCGACTTCATGCCGTGGGAAATGGCCAGGCGGCAGTATCTTTTTGACGTAATCAGGAAAACCTTTGAGCGCTTCGGTTTCGCGCCGATGGAGACCCCGGCTTTCGAGAGCTGGGAGCTTCTGGGCGCCAAGGGCAGCGGAGGCGAGGCAGTCAAGGACGAGGTCTATGTCTTCAAGGACAAGGGCGGCCGCGCAATGGGGCTTCGATTCGACCTCACGGTTCCGCTGGCAAGGGTGATTGCAAGCAACCCCCAGCTTCAGAAGCCGTTCAAGCGCTGCCATGTTGGAAGGGTATGGCGATATGACAATCCGCAGGCGGGCCGGTTCAGGGAGTTCTGGCAGGCCGACATCGACGTGGTTGGATCTGCCTCGATGGCTGCGGAGGCTGAATGCATAGCCGCGTTTGCGGTCTGCCTGAAGGAATTGGGATTCAGTGATTTTGAAGTCAGGATAAACAACCGCAAGCTGCTCAACGGGATGATAGAGGCGGCCGGCATAGACAAGAAAAAGGCCGCTCCGGTCTTAAGGGCCCTTGACAAGCTGGAGAAGCAGGGCCGGCAGGCCGTGGAAAAGGAACTCAGGAGGGCAGGGGTCACGCCCAAGCAGGTCGGCAAGCTGATGGGCATGGCCTCAATCAGGGGAAGCCCGGATGATACCATACAAAAAGCCAGGCCAATGCTTGAGGGATTCCTTGATGCTAAAGAGGGCCTGAACGAGCTTGAGGAGATAGCCATTCTTTCAAGCGCCTATGGCACTGCAGGCAGGATAGTGATAGACCTGAGCCTGGTGCGCGGCCTGGACTACTACACCGGCCCGATATACGAAATCAAGGTAAAGAGCACAAAGTCCGGAGCCGGCATCGGCAGCATAGCAGGCGGCGGCAGGTACGACAACCTGATAGAGCTCTACGGGGGCCAGCCGACCCCGGCAACCGGGTTCAGCTTCGGCATAGAGAGGATTTACGAGATAATGCTGAAGGAGGGCCTGTTCGCAGGCGTGATGGAAGGCAGCACAACAGCGCTCGCTGTTGCGGCAACGGATGAACCGAAACTCAAAAACGCGGCCATAGAGGTGGCGCAGAAGCTGCGCTCGGCCGGCATTGCCGCAGAGACCGACGTCATGGGAAGGAAGCTGAAGAAGGTGCTGGAATACGCGGACGGCAAGGGTATACCCTACCTGATAATAATCGGCGAAAAGGAGCTTAAGTCAGGCAGGTTCACGCTCAAGGACCTGAAGAAAAGGGAGCAGAAGACGCTCGGCTTTGCATCCATAATAAGGGCGCTTAAAAAATGAAAGAAAAATATAGCGGGGGATGGAATCACAGGCATCAACCGTGCTCACAGTCAAGCCTTTTGAACCATCGACCTTCCCAGGATAAACATATATCCTTTTGGGTGACTCAGAGCATTTCCATATGAGCCCAACGAGCACTCCAGGCTGCTCCACCCCGCTAGATTAATTAATTAAGTACACAGTTCTTTTTAAAAGCGTGCTGTGAGGCCATGAAGCGGCACAACCATCAGGCCATAAGCAAGCAGCCAGCAAACACAAGAACCAAATATAAACAATCCCGCCCAAAGAATATTATATTAATAACACAATAACAATATTATATAGCGTATTGTTAACAACGGACCAGTATAATCCGTGTTGTTAATAATTCATGCTTGGTGTGCAGATGTGGGGGAGATGTTCGCGGCTGTTCTTGCTGACTTTGGCAGCACTCGTTTTCTCGTCAGCGCTGCTTTACAGCGGCGCGAGCGCGGGGTTCTGCCCCCCGAACATGGTGGGATACTGGAAGTTTGACGAGTCAGCGGGCATGACAGCAGAAGACAGTGCCAGGGAAAACGACGGCGATCTTGGCTTTTATACCGGCGATTGGAGCCCCGCGGACGACTGGGTGCCTGGCATGGCAGGGAACGCGCTGTATTTTGACGGCGAGTATTCAACAGGACAGGGCTATCATGTGGACATGCCCAACGGAGGCAGGCTTGACATAGGCACGAACGATTTCACCGTTGCTCTTTGGTTCAGGAGGAACGGGAACATCGGGGATACGACCCAGACCCTTTTCTCAAGCCTTGGCGATTACGAAGGGCAGGACAAGGTTATCTGGATATTTTTAATGGACGATGATGTCAACAAGATAAGGGTGAACGTGGCTGATAATTATGGAGGTGAGCCCATGTCAAGCATTTATTCAGCCAGCGTCGTAGACGACACCAACTGGCACCACCTGGCCGTGACGTTCGACAGGGACGGCTTGGGCCGGATATACTTGGACGGGCAGCTGGACGGCTCTGCTGACATAAGCTCGCAGGCCGGGACCATGGAGAGGGACGGCTGGACGCATATCGGAGCCTACGGGTCCGGACTGCCACCTACGTGGGCCTTCTTCAACGGCACCATTGACGAGGTGGCGGTCTACGACACTGCCATGACCCTGGAAGAGGTCGAGGACGTCCGCCAGACAGGACTCGAAGGCAAAGGCCTCTGCGAGGGCTGCATAAACGACGACCAGATAATCATGAAGACGTTCTCCCCGTCGAATGCCCACGGCGCATTATGGGACGACGCCGACTACGAATACAAGATATGCTACGACAATGTTTTTGAAGAGCTTTACAGCAAAGGAACCCCGCACGACTGCACCGGCAGCAACAGGGTTGCGGGGCTCTTTGACACCACGAACGCCCATGCCGAAGAGCCGGGCCTGACCAACTACGCCACAGACGTTTGCTTCGGGGACCTTTTCTGCGTGATGAGGGACATAGCATGTGATGATGGCTTTGAGCCGGTTATTTCGCTTTTCGCCGACACCAACTCCCACATAACGGACCCGAAATACGTGCCTGACGGCGCGGTCGGCCTGTGGAGGTTTGACGAGCAGTCGGGCGCGGACATGGCCCCTGACGAGATACGCGGCAACGACGGCAGCCTGACCAACATGGACCCGGCAACGGACTGGGTGCTCGGCAAGACTGGAAACGCCCTGGATTTCGACGGCGTTAACGATTACGTGAGCGTTCCTGACGACGGCGCTCTGGATCTGCGCAGGGCCATAACAGTTGAAGCTTGGTTCAAGGCCGACACGTTCACCAATACATACATGCCTCTGGTATGGAAAGGCGACGGCACCGGGCAAGACGGCAGGACCTATACTGTCTGGCTGGTAGACGACGGCAGCATGTTATTGACATCAGCTGATTCAACAGACCAGGAATACGTCACCGTCCCCGCAGGCACGATAGGGCTTGGCAACTGGTATCATTTCGTTGGCGTGATAGACAGGAACACCGGAACCAACGGGCTGAGGGCTTATATAAACGGAGTGGAGGTCATCACAGGGGACGTGAGAACAACAGACACTGTTTCAAGCGACCTTGACCTCATGATAGGCTATACCACAGGAGCTGAAGTGACAGGCTTTGTTTCCCCCTTTGACGGCATCATAGACGAGGTAGCCGTATACAGCACTGTCCTGTCGGAGGAAGACATACAGCACCGCTACAACCAGGGCATGTACGAGAAGAAGATATGCTGCCAGGGCGAGGGGATAGACCCGACAGTGACCATAGACTATGCCAGCACGCTCGTATACCCGCACAAGTTCGGCCCCTCCGAGTTCGGTTACAATTACCCGGTCACCTACACCGCAACCGCGACAGACAACTCAGGAACAGGCATAAGCGAGGTCAGGATTTACATAGACGGCGCGCTTGCCCGGACCTGCGCTTTCTCTCCGTGCTCCCTGACGATTCCGGCAGGCTATGGCGCCGGACAGACAGTTGATTTCTACGCAGAGGCCGACGACAATGACCTGGCAAGCCTCACAGGGGTTTCCGCACCCGGCAGCTTCACGGTATGCAAGCTCGAGTCCGCTTCCATAGACGACTCGACCTGCGCTGATCCGGTCAATGGCTGCGTGCCAGGGGATTCGGTGGACGTTACAGCAGTGTTCTCAGGGACAACATGCCTTGACGACCCCGCACCCCTTTTCGCCCAAATTGACGCGTCCTCCGGCGACGGCTGCGACGTAGAGGCTGCGGTAGGAGCAGGTGACATGGTGGGCATAAGCGCTGACATAGACAAATGCATGTCCCACGTGGCCGGCTACTGGAAGTTCGACGAGTCATCAGGCTCGACGGCCGACGATTACATGGGGAACAATGACGGCGAGCTGTACATCCTTGATCCATTAGACCCGCTCAATACCGAATGGGAGGATTGGGTGCCGGGCAGGGCAGGCAATGCCCTGCATTTCGCCGGTGAACAAGGCTTGGGTTCAGGCTATACAGTTGAGCTTCCCTATGATGGCCTGGACATGGGCACAAAGGACTTCACCATATCCACCTGGATCAGAAGGGCGGGAGGCTTCGATGAAGGCCAATATATTTTCATTAAAGCGGGAGCGGCCGGCGATTTGTACGATTGTGATTTTTCTACAGAAACATATTATGGCCTGTATCTGGACACTGACAACACCGTAAAGGCGGGTTTAAGCGACGACATGAGCGGTGAGATACCAACCTTCGGGTCAGCGACTGCCATAACCGACACCAACTGGCACCACGTT
>Ga0180438_10004446_pt1 | contig 20200 bp, 12 predicted proteins | sample SS_ome_12_FD_132455 | JGI IMG/M metagenome (GOLD analysis project Ga0180438, IMG submission 132455) | Hypersaline lake sediment archaeal communities from the Salton Sea, California, USA - SS_3_D_2 metaG | ecosystem: Environmental > Aquatic > Non-marine Saline and Alkaline > Hypersaline >... | reverse complement strand
GGGCTCCACGGGGCGCCGTGGCGCAGGCGGTGACCCGCTATAGAAGGATGAACCGTCAGACCCATCGAACGCGACTGCCTGTGGAATCTATGCCTTGACAGACCGCCCATACTCATAGAAGGGCCCTTTCGCGCGGCGGAGAGGAACCAACGCCTGCTGTCCGGCCACACGTACTTCTCGCGCTTCTTCCCCGCGCCGGGCGGCCTGCTGGCCAACCACCACGCCATCGCCCGCAACGGGCAGGTCTACTTCGGCACGCTCAAGCGGGCCGTCCTCGACGCCGACGGGGCCCTGCGCCTGCGATGGTGGCCGGGCAACGACAAGCTCAAGGCCGACGCGACCGCCACAACGCCCGCCGCGCCCACCGCCGCGGCCGGCTCGCCGGTGGCCCTGCTCGCCCACACCTTCGACGTCGGCATGGGCGTTATCCTCGAAGGCCTCCTCACCCTGCCGGAGGCCAAGGGGATGCGTCGGCGCGGGCTGTACATTGAGTGCGGCCGCGGCAAGGGGGCCGCCATCCTCGTCAGCGCCGCCGGAGCCGTTGAGCTCGGCCCGATCGGCACCGACGGCAGCGGCTTCAAGGCCGAGAAGAAAGCCGACCGCCAGATCCCCTTCGCCCGCCCGGCCCGCTTCCGGCTGCTGCTGAAGGGATCCCTGCTGGAGTTCTACCTCGACGACGTCCTGATCGAATGCTTCAGCCTCCCCGCCGACGCGACCGGCCGGATCGGCACGATCGCCCCTGGCCGAAGCGACACCGTACGCATCACGAAGGTCTGGCAGCTCTAAGCTGCCTGCAACAGGCTCTGGTCAGTGCGCCCGGCCATCTCCCAGAAAAGGAGACGCCGCGCAGCCTTCGGCCGCAACCAAACGGTCCGTAGAGGCTGACCCCTGCACGGAGGTCCCAGCCGCCTCCGTGCGTCCCTCGGTTTGTGCGGCTCGCCGCCTCCCTCCCTCCTTGTCTTGCGAAGGGAGGGAGGCAGCAGCTCAGCGATCCCGAATCTCGCTGATGGCCGCCACCCGAACCGCGGTCTCGGGGCAGTCGTGCTCGCAGACCCCACAGCCCGTGCATCGCGAACTCACCACGTACGGGCGAGGAATGCCCGTGCCGGTCGGCCGCAACTCGATGGCGCTGTATTGGCGCGGGCAGGCATCCGCGCAGATGAGACATCTGTCGTCGCGGGCCCACGGCAGACACAACGAGCGGTCTATGGCGGCCAAGCCAATCGGAACACGCGGTTTGTCTGCTGGGTGGATTCCTGCGATGGCCCCCGTGGGGCACGCCTTGCCACATGCCGTGCAATCGGGCAGGCAGACCCCCACCCGCGGTACCAGGTGCGGCGTGAAGACCCCGTCCAGCCGATCGGCCCGTACCAGGGGCAGCAGGCCGCCGGTCGGGCACATGGCCAGGCATGTGCCGCACCCGATGCACCGACCCACGAACTCAGGCTCCGTCAGCGCGCCGGGCGGCCGCAATGGCCCGCTACTCGCGCGACGCCGCACCAGCAGCCCCGCCCCGGCACCGGCGATCATCGAGGCCAACAACTCCCGCCGTGAAAGATCAGTCCGCCGGGTGCCCTCCGCACCGCGGCGCTCATGCACGGGGCCCCGGGCGAAGCCCAGCGCGGTGGCCTGCTGCCCGCAGGAGGCCTCGCATCGGCGACAGCCAATGCAGCGGGTCGGCGAGCTGTCCGCGGGCGTGTTCCCCATCGGGCAGGCCCCCAAGCACGCCCCGCATTCGGTACACGAGCCGCCGGTTCGACGCCGATACGGAGCCAGCCACGCCGGCAGCGAGAGAGCGGCACCCAGCGGACAAACGGCCCGGCACCACAGGCGCGGCGCGAGCAACGCAAGCCCGACGGCTGCCGCCACCAGCGCCAAGGAAATGGCCGCGACGAAGGAGCCCTGCCACACGCCGCGCCCCAGGTGCAGCGCGCGGAAGCTCATCGCCAACGGGTCGAGCCAACCACCGAAGTTCGCCCCCGCCGCCGCCCCGCCGAGCAGTGCCCCGAAGACCCAGAACCTGGCCCTCGAGACTTTTCGGGGCACCCGGACGCCGGCCCACCTGCCCCGCAGCCGTCCGACCCCGTCGATCACCGTGCCCAGTGGACACACCCAGCCACAGAACACCCGTCCGAACACCGCGGCCACAAGGACCAACGCGAGGGCAATCCAGCCCCAGGGCGCTGGTCCGCGCGACGCCGCCGAGCCCAGCAACCACGCCAGCGGGTCGAGCCGAAGAAACGCATCATACGGCACCGGCGATGGCCAGCCACGCCGAGCCCCAACCGCCAGATACACGAATGCACCGAGGCCGGCTGCCTGCACTCCGACTCGCAACGCGATCAGCCCGGTTCGCTTTGGCCGACGTCGATCCGTCATGACCCACCGAAGTCCGGCCTGCTTCGACGGCCCGATCCGGCGCGGGCCGCGCCCGGTTGGGCGCTAGAGCCGCCGTTGCCCCTGAATATCCAGATTCGTGAGGCCCGCCGCCTTCGCCGCTCTGACCACTTCCGCGTACTCCGCGCGCGTGATCCTGCGCGAGATCTTCGGGTATCTGGACGCCCTGTACTCCGGCCTGTACTGAGACATGATATTGAGGTAGGTGTCCTTAGGGAGATTCCCGGCGATCCACTTGACCACCTCCTTCGCCCCGCTGACACGGTTTGGCATGACCAGATGACGTATCATCAGCCCTTTGCGCACAAGGCCGTCGCGGCCGGGCTTCGCGACGCCGACCTGACGGTGCATTTCGAGCAGGCTCATCCTGTTGAGTTCCGGGTAGGTCTCCGAAGATGAGTATCTCTCCGCAACGTCAGGGCGCGAACGCTTCATGTCGGGCGGGGCGAGGCTCGAGTACTTCAGGGCCATCTTGCCGTCCGCGTACTTCATGTCGGGGAGGTAGATGTCGACGATGCCGTCGAGCTTCTTGAGTATCTCCAGGCGCTCCCATCCGCACGTATTGTACACCAGGGGAAGCCTCAGGCCCTTGGCCGCCGCCTGGTCGAGCGCGAGAACGATATGCGGCGAATAGTGGGTGGGCGTGACCACGTTGATGTTGTGGCAGCCCTTCCCCTGAAGGTAGAGCATCATCTTCGCCAGGTCCTCAATGCTCCTGCGGCGGCCCTCTCCTTTGAGGCTTATCTCATGGTTGATGCAGAAGACGCACCGAAGCCCGCAGTGACAGAAGAAGATGGTCCCTGACCCTCCTCTGCCGACGAGCGGCCTTTCCTCGCCGAAGTGCGCGTGGCATGATGCGATGACCAGCTCGGAAGTGGCGTCACAGAAGCCCTTCTTCCCACCGATCCGATCGACACCACATACCCTCGGGCAGAGCTTGCACGGCTTCAGTCGCTTCCACAGCTCCTGCCCCCTCTTCTTCAGCTCGCCGTTCCTATGCAGTTTCAGATAGGCAGGCTCGAACGCCCCACCGACCTTGGCTCCTCCTCCGCGTGGGTTTCGGCTTCCCCTGTCGTCGCCGGCGGCCTCGGACGTTGCCGTCGGCCTGTCCTCGTCCCCGCACCCCGCACATAGGGAGCCCCCTGCCGCCAAGCAGGAATGCAGGCAGGACTGAATGAATCGTCTTCTTGATTGCCGCTCCATTGCGACCGCCAAGGAGATGTCAGACGTGCCCCCCCTGCCGCGACGCGGCCACGTCGGGCAGCTCTCGCTATCTGAGCCGGTCGACAGCGTCGCGCACCATGGCGCCGCGATCCATCTGATCGTACTGAATCGCACCGGTCCCGTCAAGGGCCGAAGTCGGCCCCCATCGGGTAGCGTCCCCATTTTCACATTGACTTCGAGGACGCTGGTGACGTTCACCGCCGCGCCGCTGCTCGGTCGAGGTCACCACGAGCCCGTCACGCCGGTCGGACCTTGCGGGCGCCGGCGGCTTGGAGCAGTCGGCGGAGGGGGGCCCCGGAAGCGGGCCAGCCTTCCAGGTCGATCTCGACGATCAGCGTGCGGGAGTCTCTGGCCGCGCCGCCGCGCCACCACCAGTTCCGGTTGGCCGGCTCGACCCAGTGCAGCCAGTCAACCAGCGACCAGGGCCTTTCTCGGGCGGCCTTCTCCTGCTTGCGCGGCGACATCGCGCTCCAGCGCGCGACCCAGACGGCCAGCTCCTGCTCGCTCATCGGCGGGGCGAAGTGGTCGACGAACCAGCCCGGCAGGATGCCCCGCCACTTCTCTTCCGACGGCCAGTCGCCCAGCGCCTGGACGGCGACGAGGCGGAGGACCTCCTTCGCGCGGGCCAGGACATCTTCGGCGTCGCCCCGGCAGGTGGCCACGAACGACGCGGGCTTCGTGCCGGGTGCCGACTCGCCCGCCGGCGCCGAGGCCGCCAGACGCCTCAACTCGCGCTCGTATCTCTCGTCCGCCATAGGCTCGTCTCCCCGCCCGCCGCCGTGCCCGGCGATTGTAATCGCCCGGGCGGCGGCTGACAACGCGGCGCCGCCCGCCGCGCTTGACCCCGCCGCCGGCCGGGCGTAGGCTGCCCTGCCGATCGCCGAAGAGACGACGGACGCCCCCGGCGAGATGGCAGGAGGACACGGAATGAGCGCACGACGGACGGGAACCGGAATCGCCGCGGCAGTCGCGCTGGCGCCGGCCATGGCGGTCGCCGGGATGGCGGCGGGGGCGGAGGGCGTGGCAGGTTCGGTGGCGGATCGGGCCCGGCGGATTCTCGGCGCGGCGGGCGTGACCGGCGGGCTGGTCGTTCACGTCGGCTGCGGCGAGGGGAAGCTGACCGCCGCGCTGGGGGCCGACGACCGCTACGTCGTGCACGGGCTGGACACGGAGGCGACCAGCGTCGACGCGGCCCGCGCCCACGTTCGCGGGTTGGGCCTCTATGGCAGGGTGTCCGTCGACCGCTTCGACGGCCGGTCCCTGCCGTTCGTCAGCGGGCTGGTGAGGCTCGTCGTCGCCGAGCGGCTCGGCAGGGTGCCGATGGCCGAGGTCATGCGCGTGCTGTGCCCGGGCGGCGTGGCGCAGGTCAGCGACGGCGGGGGCTGGCAGCGAAAGGTCAAGCCCCGCCCGCCGGGGATGGACGAGTGGACGCACTACCTGCACGACCCGCGGGGCACGATGACCGGGGGCGACGAGATCGTCTCCCTCCCGCGCCGGACCCGCTGGCTGGCCGGGCCGAAGTGGCTGAGGAACCACGACTTCATGTCCTCGCTGAGCGGCATGGTCTCGGGCGGCGGGCGGATCTTCTACGTCATCGACGAGGGGCTGCGGAATCACATCTACCTGCCCGCGCGGTGGGCCGTGATCGCCCGGGACGCCTTCAGCGGCTGCCGGCTCTGGCGGCGGCCGATCGAGAGGTGGTTCCCGCACACCTGGCCGTTCAAGAGCGGCCCGGCCCACCTGCCGCGACGGATCGTCACCGACGGCGAGCGCGTCTATGTGACGCTCGGCATTACCGCGCCGGTCAGCGTTCTCGACGCGGCCGGAGGCAAGACGATCCGAACGCTGGAGCAGACGAAGGGGACCGAGGAGATCGTCCTGGCCGGCGGGGTGCTCTATCTGCTGGTCGATCCCGACAAGAAGCCCATGGCCTACAAGCACGCCTCGGACAGCCGAGGCAAGGAGCGCGATCGCGCCAACGAAGCCTTCGGCTGGTCCAGCGCGAGCGGCAAGCGGCAGATCATGGCCGTTTCGGCCGAGGAGGGCAAGACACTGTGGACCCGCGCCGATCGCGTCGGGCCGCTGACGCTGGCAGTGGGCGGCCGGAGCGTCTACTACTACGACGGCGAGCACGTGGTGGCCCTGGATCGCGGCAGCGGCAAGCGGCGGTGGGCCTCCGACGCGGTCGGACAGACGAAGGCGCCGGCGACCGGCTACGCGCCGAGGCTGATCGTCGCCGACGGCGTGGTCGTGCTGTCCTTGAAGGGCGGCCGGGGCGGGCGGTTGGCGGGCGTGTCGGCCGACGACGGGAAGATCCTCTGGCGGTCGGACCAGCCGAAGAGCGGCCACTTCTCGCCCGAAGACCTGTTTCTGGTCGACGGGCTGCTCTGGTCGGCCGCCACGGGCAAGGTGCAGAAGCAGGGGACGCACTTCGTGGCCGTCGACGCGAAGACGGGGCGGAAGGAGCACGACTTCGTCGCCGAGCAGATCCACGCGTTCTTCATGCACCAGCGCTGCTATCCGGGCCGGGCGACGCGGCGGTACATCCTGGCGGCGGGGACGGGGACGGAGTTCCTGGACCTGGCCACGAAGAAGTGCGACATCCACCACTGGCTGCGCGGCAGTTGCCTCTACGGTCTGATGCCCTGCAACGGGCTGCTGTACAAGCCGCCCGACTCGTGCGCGTGCTACTACCAGTCCAAGCTGCCCCATTTCTACGCCCTCGCCCCGCGGACGCCGGGCGAGGGCCAGCCGACCCCGGCAGGGGAGCGCCTCGAGAAGGGGCCGGCGTACGGGAGGACCGGTCCGCGGGGCGGCGCGGAAAAGGGGACAGGCACCCTCGCTGCCCCGCCGAGCCGGCGTCCTTCTGACGACTGGCCGGTCTACCGTCACGACAGCGCCCGCAGCGGCGCCACGTCGATGGAGGTCTCGGCCGAGCTGAAGCCCGCGTGGAGGGCCGAAGTCGGTGGGCGGCTGAGCACGATGACCGCCGCCGGCGGGCGGCTGTTCGTCGCGTCGGTCGACCGCCACAGCGTCCACGCGATCTCCGCCCACGCGGGCAGGGAGATCTGGTCCTACACCGCCGGCGGGCGCGTCGACAGCCCGCCGACCATCCACGCGGGCCTGGCCCTGTTCGGCTGCGCCGACGGCTGGGTCTACTGCCTGACCGCCGCCGAAGGGAAGCTGGTCTGGCGCTTCCGCGCCGCGCCCGGGCCGGACAAGATCGCCTCCTACCAGCAGATCGAAAGCGCCTGGCCGCTGCACGGCAGCGTGCTGGTCCGTCAGGGCGTCGCCTACTGCCTGGCCGGGCGGAACGCCTTCCTCGACGGCGGGATGCGCCTGGTCCGCCTGGACTGCGCAAGCGGCAAGCTGCTGTCCGAGACGGTGCTGAACGACAAGGACCCCGCCACCGGAAAGAACCTCCAGACGCTGATCGCCGTCAAGGCGATGCCCGTGGCCAACGCCGACCTGCTGAGCTGCGACGGCAAGTACGTGTACATGGCCGGGCAGCGGTTCGACCTGGCGGGCCGGCGCGTGCAACTGGCCCCCGAGGCGGGCAAGGAAAGGGATCAGAAGGGCGAGGGCAGGCACCTGTTCTGCCCGACCGGGTTCCTCGACGAGGCGTGGTTCCACCGCTCCTACTGGATCTACGGCAAGAACGCCGGCGAGGGCCACGGCGAGTACACCGCACCCCGCAGCCGCACGCCCTGCGGGAGGATCATGGTCTTCGACCAGGCCAACGCCTACGCCCTGATCGCGCAGAACGTGGGCAACAACATCAACCCGCGGACGAGCTACACGCTCTACGCCGCCGCGAAGGACCAGGCCCTCACCGATTCCCCGGCCGACCGGGCCGCCAAGAGGCGAGGCAGGAAGCCGGGGAGAAAAGCGGCGGGCAGGAAGACGCCCCGCAAGCCCGCGGCGGGCGGAGGCGCGCCGGCCGGCGCGGCGGCGCCTCGACGCCGCCAGGGCGGCATCGGGCACCTGTGGGAAGTCGCCGACTTCGGCGTGCACGCCAACGCGATGGTCCTCGCCGGCGGGAAGCTCCTCCTCGCCGGGGCGCCGGACGTGGCCGACGAGACGAAGACGCGCGGCTACGTCTACGGCGCCGACGGCGAGATCAACCGCCAGATGCGCCGCCAGGAAGCCGCCTGGCTCGGCAGGCAGGGCGCGGTGCTCTGCGTCGTCTCGGCGAAGACGGGCCAGAAGCTCGCCGAGCGGCCCCTCGACGCGATCCCCGTCTGGGACGGCATGATCGCCGCCGGCGGACGGATCTACCTCGCGCTGAAGGACGGAACCGTCCTCTGCCTGACCGGGCGGTAAGGCCGGCCGGCCGGAAAGGGCGGCGGGCTCCGCAGCGAAGCGAAAGTGCCTGTCCCCTTTGCGGGCGTGCCCTGTTCTGTCCCCGCGCGGAGAAACCGAAAGGTGTAAAGATGAAACGATTGAAGCGTCGTGAGTTTCTGCGGGGCCTCGCCGCCGCCGCGCTGGGCTGTGCGGGGCCGCGGAGGCTCGATCGCGCCGAGGCGGCGGCGAGGGGGGCGGGCGGCGGGGCGGACGACGGGCCCAACTTCGTGTTCATCCTCGCCGACGACCTCGGTTGGGCGGACCTCGGCTGCTACGGGAGCACGTTCCACGAGACGCCGAACCTCGACCGCCTCGCCCGCGAGGGCGTGCGGTTCACCGACGCCTACGCCGCGAGCTGCGTCTGCTCGCCGACGCGGGTGAGCATCATGACGGGCAAGTACCCCGCCCGCGTGGGGCTGACCAACTGGCTGACCGGGCGGATCCGCAAGAAGCTCCTCGGCGCGCCCTATGTCAAGCAGATGCCCCTGGAGGAGGTCACGCTGGCCGAGGCGCTCAAGTCGGCCGGGTACCGGACGGGCTTCGTGGGCAAGTGGCATCTCGGCGGGCAGCCATACTGGCCGGAGCACCAGGGCTTCGACGTCAACGTCGCCGGCTGCCACGCGGGCTCGCCGATGGGGGGCTACTTCGCGCCGTGGGGCAACCCCCGCATGAAAGACGGCCCGAGGGGGCAGTACCTCACCGACCGGCTGACCGACGAGGGGCTGAAGTTCATCGAGGCCAACAAGGACCGCCGCTTCCTGCTGTACCAGTCCTACCACACCGTGCACACGCCGATCCAGGGCAAGAAGGAGCTGATCGCCAAGTACCGCGCGAAGGCCGCCAAGCCGCCGTTCAACCAGCCCGCCCCGCCGATCGCCGAGGCCGAGCGAAAGGTCCGGCAGACGCAGAACCACCCCGTCTACGCCGCGATGGTCGAGGGGCTCGACACGAACGTCGGGCGGATCCTCGCGAAGCTGGATGGGCTGAAGCTGGCCGGCAGGACGGTGGTGATCTTCATGTCGGACAACGGCGGGCTGAGCACGTCGGAGGGCTCGCCGACGTCCAACGTCCCGCTGCGCGCGGGCAAGGGCTGGCTGTACGAGGGGGGCATTCGCGAGCCGATGATCGTCCGCGCGCCCGGCATCGCGCGGGCGGGCGCCGTCTGCCGCGAGCCGGTGATCAGCACGGACTTCTACCCCACCATGCTGGAGCTGGCCAACCGGCCGCCGAGGCCGAACCAACACGCCGACGGCCTCAGCCTCGCCGGCCTGCTCAAAGGCGCCGAGTCGCTGCCGCGCAAGGCGATCTACTGGCACTACCCGCACTACTCGCCCCAGGGCGGCCGGCCCGCCTGCGCCGTCCGCGCCGGGCGGTACAAGCTCATCGACTTCTTCGAGGACCGCCACGTCGAGCTGTACGACCTGTCGCGCGATCTCGGCGAGAAAAACGACCTCGCCGCCAAGATGCCCGACAAGGCCGCCGAGCTGAAGAAGATGCTCCACGACTGGCTGAAGGCCGTCGACGCCAAGATGCCCAGGCCCAACCCCGGGTACAGGCGGCGATGATGGGCATGATCCTCTTCGTCATCCTGATGCTGATCTCGCTGGCCGGGTACGGCGTGATCTTCGCCCTGTCCGTCGCGCCGCTGACGCCCGACGTGGGCGGCCGGAACCACTACGTCGTGTTCATCCTCTACGGCACGTTGTTCTACGTGATCTCCACCGGCATTCACGCCGCCCTGCCGATCCTGCTGTTCGACACCTACTTCGGGCAGCGCAGGCACAGGCGGAAGCGCTTCCTCCTGTTCGTGCTGCCCGTGCTGATGCTCGCATACATGATCTACGTCATGACTGTAGGGAGCTGATCGTGAACGCTGGAACGCTGATTGTGCCGGGCGCGCTGCTGGCTCTGCTGATTCCGACCGCGCTGCGCGCCGCCGAGCCGGCCGCCGAGCCGGCCGCGGCGCCGAAGGCGGAGGCGAAAGGCATCGCCGCGCGGTATCCCGGGGACGCGGGGATCGCCAAGGACACCGACGTGATCTTCGCCGACGACTTCGAGGCGTGGCAGGAGGGCGGAACGAAGCCCCCGGCCGGCGCGTGGAACGTCCGCAAGGGCAAGACCGGCCGAGCGCGGACGGTCGCCGGGCAGGTGACGACGCCGGACGGTGCAAAGCTGCCCGGCCAGGGCGTCCTGGAGATCGCCTGCTGGACCCGAGGCAGCGGCTCGTCGGTCGGCGGGCTGTGGAAGAAGCTGGGCAACTACAATCACGCCAACGAGGGCCTCGGCGACGGGCACGAGGAGCTGTTCATCCGCTACTACGTCAGGTTCGACGACGCCTACGAGGCCGTCCGCAACCACGGGGCCAACCTCGGCGGGCGCGACGTGACGAAAGGCGGCTCGGCCTGGGTGGGCATGGCGGGCATCCGCGACGTCTCGACGCGCGGCTACTTCTATTCCGGCGTCCAGCCGCGCGGCAAACTCGGCGGCCGCGAGCTGGAGATCGGCTTCTACAGCTACCACCTCGACAAGCGCGGGCCCTGGGGCGAGAACTACCCGGTCCAGCGGCGTTTGCCCCTTCGCGTCGGCACGTGGCACTGCGTCGAACGCCACATGAAGCTCAACTCCGTCGACCGCAGCAAGGCCGACCCCGCCCGAGCCGACGGCGTCGAGGAGCTCTGGATCGACGGGAGACTCTCGATCCACAAGCAGGGCGTCCGCTTCCGCCGCACGCCGAACCTGCGCATCACCTACTTGGGCCTCGAGACGTACTACCACGGCCTGCCGGCCAGGTACGGCCCGACCAGCCCCATCAAGGTCTACTTCGACAACCTCGTCATCGCCCGCAGGTACATCGGCCCGGCGGCGACGAAGGCCGGACCGCCGCAGCCGGCCGCCAGCCGCGCACTTCGCGCACGCGGCGCCCGCGGGATCCGGTCGGCGGAGCCCTACAACGGCTTGCCTTCGTATTCGCCGGTGAGCGTCTCGAGGAACGCGACGATCTTCGCGACGTCCGCGTCGGACAGCTCCTTGCCGTATTGGTACTTCGCCATGATCTTGACGGCGTCTTTGAGCGCCTTCGCGCCGGCGTCGTGGAAGTAGGGGAACGTCAACGCGATGTTGCGGAGCGTGGGGACCTTGAACTTGTAGCGGTCGGCCTCGTTCTTCGTGGCGTTGAACCGCCCGTAGTCGGCCTCCTTGACCTCGCCGCGGTCGCCGAAGTAGTCGCCCGCCCGCCCGATCAGCTCGAACGACTGTCCTCCCATGGCCGGCCCGCAGTGGCAGGTGGCGCAGCCGTTGCTCCGGAAGAGCTTCCAGCCGGCCTGCTCCTCGGCGTTCAGCGCGGCGGCCTCGCCCTTGAGGAACTTGTCGAACCGGCAGTTGGGGGTAATGAGCGTCTTCTCAAAGACGGCGATCGCCTCGGTGACGGTGTCCTTGCTGATCCCCGCGGGGTACTCCTTCTCGAAGGCCGACTTGAACGCCGCGTCGGCGGTGAGCTTCTTCGGGACGTTGCCCCAGGACTCGGCCATCTCGATGGGGTTCTCCACGGGCCCGGCGGCCTGGTCCTTCAGGTCCGCCGCCCGCCCGTCCCAGAACTGCTTGACGTTGAACAGGGCGTTGAAAACGGTCGGGGAGTTGATCGGGCCCTTGGCCTCGCCGACGCCGGTGGCCACGGCCGCCTGGTCCGTCCCGCCCTTGTCCAGCCCGTGGCAGGAAGCGCACGAGAGGCTGTTGTCCTTCGACAGGCGCTTGTCGTGGAACAGGGCCTTGCCCAGGGCGACGATCTCGGCCTTCTCGGCGTGGGTTGTCGGCAAGGGCTGGATCACCTGCTGCTGAAGCGCCTTCGGCAGGCCCGCCACGGCGAAGTGCTCGACGCGGACCGCCTCGATCCACGCGAGGATCGCCGCCTCGTCGGCCGCCGAGAGGGAGGCGTTCCAGTGCAGCAGGAGGTACTTCGTCGGCGGCATCGTCCTCTGGGCGATGGAGTGCTCGAGCTTGGCCAGGGCGACCTCCGACGGCACGTGGTTCTCGGTGGCCAGCCCCTCGGCCAGGTCCAGGTACTTCAGCCCCATGTCAACGTCTGCCTGGATCATCCCCTTCGCGCCGGGCAGGGAGGCGTAAAACGGCAGGCCCGCGTCGGGCGTATGGCACTCGGCGCACTTGCCCTGCATGATCCCGATCGCCCTGGCCTGCACCGGATCGTCCGTCGGGATCGCCGCCAGCGTCGGGCTCTGCTTCGCCCCGATCACCAGGTTGGATACCGGAAGGGCCAGCGCCAGCAGCACGAGGATCACGATCAGGTTGCGGAACCAGTGGGAACGCTTCTTCTCTTCCATCAGCTTCTCCGATTCGGGGCCGTCCGGCCCGCCTGCTTCCTTCCCGTCCGCATCGTGGAGACCAACCCGCACCTGCCGTCAGGCCGGAGGACGTGCCGCGCGGACCGGCTGCATGTGACTTCCTCGGCATTATACCCCTCAGCTTGCCCGCAACGCGGACGGCCGGGCCGCGCCGCCCCTGCTCGGGCCCGGATCAGCCGGCCTTGCCAAGGCAGACGACCCGGCCGCTCGTCGTGCACAGAAAGAGGCGCCCCCCCGCGGCGATCAGGCCGTCGAACACCGGCGGGGACTTCAGCTTCAGCTCCGAGAGCGTCTTCCCGTCGGCGGGTGAGCAGGCGCGGAGCACGGCGCCCATGCGCCCCTCGAAGGAGGCCATCGGGTCGTCCTCGTCGACCGCGTCGGGCGCCCCGGCGACGAACAGATGCCGACCCGCCAGGACCATGCCGCGGATTCGGACGGGCACCCACGCGTGCCAGAGAGGCGGCTTCAGGCGGCCGAAGCCCCATCCCTTCGTCGTCCCCCGCGTCCGGTGGTCGAGGACCGGCTCGTTGTCGTTGTCGTCGGCGAACAGCAGGTAGCCCTGCTTGCCCGGCGTGAACAGCGGGCTCTGGAGGTTCCGCGACGGGTAGGCCTGCACGGCGTAGGTCCTCTTCGGCCCGACGACGAGCAACTGCCCCGTCTTCGCGCCGCGATGGGCCAGGTAGTAGCCCGGCCAGGTCTCCGAGTACATCCAGTACGTGCGGTTGTACCACGCGTCGTCCAGAAACCCGCCGGTGCTCAGCACGTGGCGCCCCATCCGCCGCTGGCCGAGGCTGTAGCCCCCGTGGGCCTGCTTCAGCTCGGCCAGCAGCTTCGGCTGCACGCGGTCCAGCCACTTGCGCTGATGCGTCTCGTAGTCGCTGTTCGGCTGCCGGTCGCCCACGACGTAGGGCTTGCCCTTCAGCTCCATCGCGACGGTCTTCTCCGCGTCGCCGGGCATCACGTAGGGGGCGGCCTGCTCGGCCAGCTTGCGGTCGAGCTTGTACTGGCCCATGTAGATCCCCCCGCTTTCGCTGACGAGGACGTCCGACTGGGCGCCCTCGATGTGATAGCCCGGGATGAACGGCTTGCCCTCGGCGTCCTTGCGCGTCGGCGCCCAGGTGTCGAGGCACGTCTCGTGAACCACCTTCCCCCCGGCCGGATCGAGCCCGAGGACGCGGATGCCGCCGTCGAGATACGTCGACCGCCCCGCCGTGCAGTAGGCCAATCCGCCGGCCACCAGCACGCTGCCGTGCACGCGCCAGGGCGATTCGAGCCGCCCGAACGCGACGATCCGCCGCTCGCGGGGCGCCGCCCGCACCCGCCAGGCCAACTCCCCGTCCGACGCCCGCAGGCAGTAGACCCACCCGTCGGCGCAGCCGAACAGCACGGCCCCGCCGTGAACCGTCGGCGGGGAGTCGATCCGCCCGCCCGCCGTGAACCGCCAGGCCCGCTTGCCGCCCTCCACGCCCAGCGCGTACAGCGTGTGCTCGTCCTTCGCGGCCACGTACACCCGGCCCCCCGAGGCCACCGGCGGCGTCAGCTTCCCGCCGAGACTCACCTCCCACCTCACCGAAGGCCGTGCCGTCACCTCGCACGCCGTCGCGCCGCTCCGCCGAGCGTCATGACGATACGTCGGCCAGTCCGCCGATTGCGGATTGCGGATTGCGGATTGCGGATTGGTGCTCTCGTACGCCGGGCCACGCTCCAGACGCGCTACCGTCGAGGCCGACTTGCCCTCCCCAGCGTCCGCCGAGCGGGGCGCCAACGCGGTGAAACCCGTCAGCTTCACGCCCGGATAGCAGAAGCACGGGTCCGGCGGGGAGTAGAGCAGGCCGTTGCACGGGATGATGCCGTAGCGGCACGGGCCGCGAACCCAGTCGTGCTGCGTGTTGCCTCCCCCCGTCAGGCTCAGGAACTCCACGCCGCGGTTCGGCGTGATCAGGTACCGCTCGGTGGCCTTGGACTGGTAGCAGCGGAGGTGGTGGCCGCGCGTGAAGACGTCGTCGGTCTTCAGCGTCGCCGCCACCTTCCCCGTCGCCAGGTCTCGCCCGACGATCTCATGCCCCTGCCAATGCCACGCCCGCCCGGCGGCGGCGAACAGCTCGCCGCGCCCGATGCCGGCCGCCACGGCCCAGAGCGGCTCGCCCGTCGCGGCGGCGACGGCCTCGAGGTTCCTGCGGGAGGCCAGCAGGACTCGCTCGCCGCAGACGAGCAGCAGCGAGATCGGCTTCCCGGCCGGCCTCTGCCAGATCGGCTTCCCGTCACTCAGCGCCAGGCACTTCAGCGCCCCGTCGGCCTGGAAGAAGACCTTCCCGCCGGCTGCGGCCAGCGATTGGGGCTGGATTCTGCCGGCGGCCTCCCAGAGCTTCCGCCCCGTATTCGCGTCAAAGGCCATCACGGCGTTCCTGCCCTTGCGGAGCAGCAGCACGCCGCGGAGGCATCGCATCTCCTCGGTCTGGTCGCTCCCCTCGCACGTCGCGACGGCCTCGCCGGTCGCCCCGTCGAGGATCGACACCGGCGCGCCGAGGCCGAACGTCACGAAGACGCGGTCGCCCTCGGCCACGAGGCGCCGCGGCACGGTCGGGGGGATGCTCCGCAGCGCCTTGCTCTTCCACTGCGCCGACCGCCAGGTCTCCATCGGGCGCTTCCACAGCAGCACGCCGTTGAACGCGTCGCGCGCGATCAGGTGCCACCGCTCCGGCAGGGGGTCGTCCGTCACGCCGGTCAGCCCCTCGTCGAAGACGTAGAACAGCCGCCCGCCCGCCGAGACCATCGCGCAGAGGCTGGAGGTGAACTCGTGGCTCCGCGCCCACAGCGGCCCGCAGAGCCACCGCAGCGACTTCGGCGGGCCCACGTGCGTGTCGCGCGCGACGGCGTTGTTCGACGCGTCGTGCAGAAAATGCGACCACTCGTCCATCCCCGCCGGCCAGGCCTTCCGCCGCGTCGACCACTTGCCGCCCTCGCCCTTCACGTACGCCACCCCGCCCGGCCGGAGCACGCGCATGATCTCGGCGTCCGAGACGCCGCCGGCCTGCTCACAGACCACGAGGTTGACCAGACCGTCCGAGTAGGGCAGCGACGCTCCGGCCAGCCGGTCGACGCTCACCGGCCCGTAAAGCCCCTTGGCGTGAATCAGCTCGCGGGCCTTCCCGACATTCTCGGCCTCCGCATCCAGCCCGTGAACCAGATAGCGATCGTTCGCGCGCAGCGCAGCCGTCAGCGCCCCGCCCCCGCAGCCGAGATGCACCACCAACCCGCCCTTGACGCCCGTCGCGCCGAGGATCTGGTCCGCCGTCTGACCGACCGCAACACCGCTCCCCGCCGACACCGCCATCACCGCCGAAACGATTGCCCAACAGCGCATAAAGAAGCTCCTTACAGGCCCGGCTGCACGTCAGATGGCATATTCCCTGCCGCTCGACGGATCAAGCCTCTTCTCGGGGAGGGGACGCGAACCGCGCGCTGCCGGGCCGGCCGAAGGACGCCGTCAGACCGCCGCGTCCCGGGCAGGCGGTCATTCATCGCGGCCGTAAAAATGCTTCAGCACGTCTTTCCGCGGCAGGCGCACGGCGGGCAGGACATCGGAGCCGGCGACCCAGATGACCTTCTTTTCGGCCAGCCAGTAGACGATCAGGTTGTCGCCCGACTTGCCGAAGACCACCAGTTCGTTGCCCGGCTGGGCGGCGAGGTCCTGCCCGCCGGACGCCTTGGTCGTCGGGTCCGAGGCCGGCCCCCCTCTGCCGCCAACCACGCAGGCGGCCTCTGCCGCGTCGAATCGGGACGGGCGGATCACCGGATACGTGTTGCCCTGGACCAGATAGCCGTACAGCATGAACACCAGTAGAACCTGGACCAGGAGCATGAACGCGGTGACGGCAAACCATGCCCTGCCCCACGGGGACGCCTGCCTCCACGCGGCGCCCGGCTTCTTCCCACGAATGTGCCGCCGGATGCGACGCTGGCCGTACACCAGACAGGCCAGCAATAGAAGGCAGTAGAGACCATAGAGTTCGAAGGGCTCCTTCGTGGTCCCCTCCCGGAACAGCTCTGTCAGATCGCCCGGGAAGGAGGTGACCGCCCGGAACATCTCGGACGCCTTCCGCACGGCCATGTCCGGGCCCTCTGCTGCCGGGACCAGCAGATCCCCCTGGTTCAGGATTATGCTGGACAGGCCGATGGGCAGGATACACGCCAACGGCACGAGGAGTTCCACTCGTCTGACGATCCATTCGCCCTTGCGGCGGAGGCTGCAAAAACACATGCGCCGGCACCACCTGCGCAGCGCCATCCACAGGCCCGGCCGATCGTCACGACTGCGGGCACGGGAATGCCCCAGGCCTCTCCTCCGGCAGAAGCGGATCGTCGCGAGGACCATCGTCACGACCACCATGGACAGCGCCCCCACAGCCAGCCATGACTTGAACAGCCCACCGGCCGCACAACAGACCGACGTGATGAAGAACATGCCTCCGGAACGGATGATCTCCTCCTTGGGGCAGTCGACGCTCGCCAGGCCGAGCATCCGCCAGTGCGCTTCGCCCGCCAGGTAGCCGATCGCGTAGACCAGCCCGCTGATGCCCGCCAGCAGGCCCAGTACGCCCTTGACCCAGCCGATCGTCCCGGTGTCCTGCTGCCTCTGCCGACCACCGTCTGGCCGGCCGTCGGTCGGCCCCGAACTGCCGGCCGGTTTGCCCGTTGCCCGGGAAGCGTTTTCCGTCATCGCGGTCTCCCCTTTCTTCGGGATTGTGCTCACCGCCCGGCCGGTCGACCGTCAATGGCGCGGCGCGGCGTTCGGATCCCGCCGCGGCTCGTGCCGAAGCTCCAGGCGGCCGGGGAAGCCTTGGATCTGGTTGGAGATGAGTTTGTTCTGGACCGCCTTGAAGCCCTCGATCGCGCTGCGGAGGCCGTCGCCGTCGTCCCTGTCCCTGGCGAGATTGGCCTGCACCGCGTAGGCGGCTCGCCGTCGCCGCAAGGTCCAGCCGTCCTGCGCTTCGGCCTTCACTACCGGCTCGAGCTGCATCCGAACAAACCGCCCGAACTCCGGGTCCGCCCGCAGCGGTCTGCCGGCCAGTTGGGCGCTCTTTCTGCCCACGTAGTAGTTGGCTTCGTCCCGGTCCTTCTCTGGCAGGCCCTTGACGGTTCCGGCGGCCCGGCGGAAGTAGCCCTTCTTCAGGATGGCCGTCTCGGACAACCCGCCCAGCTTCAGGTAGATATCCCTGGCGATCCTCAGGTCGACGGATGCGGCGAGATTCCGAGGCAACGCGCGCTCGGCGTTCTGGAGGGCCGCCTTGGCCGCATCCCTCTTGCCCAGGACCTTCCCGTAGACGTCGGCGACCATCAGGTAGCTGAAGGCTCTGTCTATCGGGGCCATGCGGGTGGTCGTAAGAACGTTCTTCGCCTTCCTGACGCTCTCCTCTGCCTGCTCTCGCCTGCGCAAGGCGGCATAGGCCACGGCCAGGTCCAGGTGCGCGTTGGCCTCCGTCATCGGCGACCTCCCCCGCACCCTGGGCATCTTTCGCAGCGCCTCTTTGTGTAGCTCGACCGCCTTGGCGAAGTTCCGGTCCACCATGTACGACTGGGCCTTGAGCCTCAGCGGCAGCGAGGGATCGGGCCCGGCAGGGCTCAGTCTGTCGAACTGCTCCCTCGCCTCCGCGCCGTGGCCCTCGGCCAAGGCCAGCAGGCCCAACAGGAGGCGGCCGGCATCCGTGTCGCGGCCCAACTGGCTGGCCGCGAGGTACTTGACCTGGTCGATCCGCTCCCGGTTCTTCTCGCCCAGCTTCGGCGGCTCCGGGACCGCATCGGCGCGGAAGACATACACCAGCATCGCCCACCAGGACCAGCCGTCGTCCTCCTGACCCGCAGCGGGCACACACACCGTACCGATCAGCAGCGACAGCGACACGGCGGCGGCAATTCCCGCACGCGGCCTTCTCGCCCTTCTCGTCGTTCGCATAACCGGTTCTCCCTATGTGTGGGGGCCGCGGCCCGACTCCTCGCGAGCCGGTTCCGGGAGCCCGCATCTTCCCACTCGCGCGTCGGACACTCCGCATGCCCGGCCCTGCCGTCGCGGCAGCCGGGCCGAAGCCTCAACATCGGATCGCAAACCGCCACCTCGGGACTCGGCGAGGCCGAAACAAACGTGATCCACCCCGATCCCGAACGGCTGCCCATAATATGGGGAAATGAATGTGCCCCGTCTCGGCAAACCGTGCCAACTATGCCATGTTACTCAACATACTCCGTTGGCCCGTCCACGTCAAGAGCGAAGACCGATACGCCTGCCGTCCGCTCCCCGTACGTCGGCTCCGGCACGGGGGCCCCGGGGGCGAGGACACCCCCCCGTTGCTCTGTCGCTCCGGCCGGCGGTGTCCCTCACGGAGAGGGCTCGATCGAGCGGTCCACCTGTTCATATGTGCGTGTCACGCGGCAACTCCCGTCCCTATGGGGCTTCCGCGTGAAACAGCGCGGCGGCGGGGAGGGGCTGCCGCGCCAGCCCCCCCCCCGGCGTAGCTGACGCGTAGGGCCGACGAGGCCCCCCGACCGGTCGGGTATCGGTGCGTCAGCCGGATCGGATGAAGGCCCGCCTTCAGCGCCACCCGGGCGGACCATTCCTTGAAGGGCCCGAGGCCGGTGTTGTCGACCAGCACCCGCCCGCCGACCGACAGGACCGTGCCGCCGGCGGACTGGACGTGGAAGGTGTAGATCCCGTCTTGCGGCACGCGGATCAGGCCGTCGAATGTTCGGCCCGGCTGCTTGCCGCGCGGGGCGGGGGCCGTGTCGAATGCTGCGGCCACGCCGGTTCTGCCGGGCCTCGTGCCCTCCGTGTCGCGGTAGGTGAGCCCCGGCCTCGGTGCGGCCACGGCCTTTGGTGTCAGGGCGGCCTGGAAGCGTTGGACGGCGATACGCGGCTTCTGAAGGCCGCGAGGATCAGGGACGACGGCCTTCACCGTGGCCGATCGACGGAGAACGAACGGACCGCTATAGCGTGGCGAGGCGGCCGTCGGGGCCGACCCGTCGGTGGTGTAGTGGACAGCCCGCCCGCGCGGGGCCGACAGGGCCACCGCGGTCTGCCCGACGAACGGCACGAACCGCTGCATGTTCAGCCGGTCCGGCGGGCCCGTGTTCGGCTCGATGACCGCCGCGGCCGCCGTGGCGGCGTGGGTGTGAATGACGAACGTGTCGGGGCCCTTGAACGAGCGCCACTTCGAGAAGACCTCGCGGGTGAGCTGTGGGGCCCGTGAGATTCGCAGGCCGTGGTCGGCCGCCAGGTGAACCACGCTCCGGCCGACGGCGGTCTCGACGCGGTCGATCCGGTAACCGTGCGTCAGCCTGCCCCCGCCGTGCGTGACGATCATCCAGCTCCCCCGCAGCGCCGTGCCGGGCGGCAGGTCGGCTGGCGTGACGAACGTGTCGGCCGCGGCGCCGTCGCAGGTCCGTGAGGCGGACACGATCGTGCCCGCATACGCGCCGGTCGCAGCGGTCAGCTTCAGATCGCCCTTGCGGAGCCGCGTCCCGCCGACGAGGTACGCGTCGGCCTTGCCCCGCTGCTCGCAGACCAGCCCGACCAGGCCGCGGATCTGCATGCCGCCGGCGCTGAGAAGCCGCGGGCCCTCCAGCGACATCAGGAGCGTGTCGACGCGGTCGCCCAGCTCCACGCGAAGCCCCACACCGCCCCCGCCGGCGTCGAGCCGCTGCGCCCGTTGGATCCTCGGCCCGCCGGCGAACAGGTCGTAGACGGCGACGAAGACGCTCTTCAGCCCCGCCTCCCCGCTGCGCCGTCGAGCGATCAGGTGGGGCATCTGCCAGTTGTAGACGGCCTTGTCGTTGTAGTGGCCCGCCTTGCGGAGCGCGGGGGTCGCGCCGAGAAACACCTCCATCGC
>Ga0180438_10004445_pt1 | contig 20201 bp, 25 predicted proteins | sample SS_ome_12_FD_132455 | JGI IMG/M metagenome (GOLD analysis project Ga0180438, IMG submission 132455) | Hypersaline lake sediment archaeal communities from the Salton Sea, California, USA - SS_3_D_2 metaG | ecosystem: Environmental > Aquatic > Non-marine Saline and Alkaline > Hypersaline >... | reverse complement strand
GGACATGTGGGCTCCGGACATGTGGGCTCCGGACATGTTGGCTCTGGACATGTTGGCTCTGGACATGTTGGCTCTGGACATGTTGGCTCTGGACATGTCGGCTCTGGACATGTCGGCTCTGGACATGTTGGCTCTGGACATGTCGGCTCTGGACATGTCGGCTCCGGACATGTTGGCTCTAGATAGGTCGAAAAATCGCAAATCGAGGTTTTGTAAATGAGGCCGAGACGCCGCTAAATAGACTCTCTGATCTATGCATTCGTCGGGATCGACAAGCGCTAAAGCCCGCCGAGAGCGTACAAGGTATTTGTCTCTTTCCCGGGCGAGAATTTCATCTATCTCAACTAACCACACCAACCCCCCTGACCATCTCAAAGGGTCGGTGGTCACATGGTACCCCCGCTGACCAATCTCCGGATCTATGATTGTTTTAGCCCATTTACCCGGCCTACGGCCTTTCGGAGGATCTAACCTCTCCTCTCGGTTTCCTCCGTTGCACGGCCTACCGTATTGATCGGTCACGCACCAGTACAGCCGGCCTTCGTCTAAGGCTTTCGCCGCGATTTCTTGGATCGTTTTCATGTTGGCCACCTCTTACTTTGATCATCTCAAAACGGATCGCGATCGTCAACGAAAAATCACTCGCTTCCGGTCGATTCTGTACGGTCTGTGGGCTCGTGTAGGCGCTCTAGGTAGCACCCGTAGCAAAACCCCTGCAAAGTGTGATTGGGGAGCGATTCAATCCACATCGTTTTTGAGTACTCGACTAGACCTCCACATTCGGTGCAGACCACCCGCGAAGGACTAAACGTACGATCATAGCTCTCGCTGATCTTCCGAACCGATACCTCTGCCGGTCGCCTCTTACTGCCCTTACCCATGCTAGCCTCCTAGTTTTTCGTCCAGGTCAAACACTATATTATAGATCTCGTTCGCGGCCTCGAGCTGGCGCCGGTCTACTGCATACGCATGGGCTCTACCTCGAGCGGTATCAAGGCGCTGTCTCCCTCGAGACGAGAGCGCCGCGAGCGCTGCACCCGTAGCCCCTTCAGGAGGTTTAAGGTAACCGCTCATGTACGTATCCCAGCCCTGCACAATCGCTTTAGCATTGCACCGGAGTTCCCCTTTGCTTATCTGCACGGGTAGATTCTTCGTCGCGATTGCCGCGGGATCGTCGAGATAGTGCAGTAGCCAGCACAATACATTCTGTGTAGTCCCGCTGTGGCTCGCTAGGGCCTCGTGGAATTTCGTAAGCGGCTGCTCGACCGCGAGCCTACGCCCTGGATTGCGCACCTCCCAATGCTCGACTAGATAAAGGATGTGCTTAGCCAGCGCTCGGTTACCGAGCCACTCTTCGTGGATCCGTTTCTTGCCGATTCGCTCGAGATACTCTTTACCGGGCGTCAAATCAACGTGCACGAGTCTCTCCGCGAATGCGTCACGATCGGTCGAGGACATGTCCTCCTCAGTGTTCAAAAGCCCAGTAGAGTTACCCGCGATGATCAAACGAAGAAACCCGTGGAGCTCGATCATTGATTGAAACTTTTCATTCAATCGATGAACTCGGGTCGTGACGAATCGACGGAATAAAGTAGTACCGACCGTGCGGTAGAGCACCGGTGCTTTCTCATCGGCGAAGAGTATAGGGTTTTGCTTTAGCACCGATGCATTGTATTCCCCGAACGCTTTGTCCGCATCACTCGGGCTGTCTGAGTAGATCTGCCCGATACCGTTGGCTATCATCGTTTTGCCGCACGATTTATCCCCGGTCAGGATGAGTATCGGGAGCATCCGGTCGTGATAGGGCATCTGAGAGAGCATGTCACAGAATATCGGATCGAGATGATCAAGCCAGTCTTGGATCTCCTCGCTGCCTACGGGCTCGACCTTGGGTTGAGGCGCCTCTAAATAGATCGTACTCGAGAGCGGATCCCAGATCCTCCCCGACCGTGTCCAGTCATAAACCGTATTCTCCACCGCGGTACCGTACTCCTCGAGAAACATCGTTAATGATTTCGGACGTGTAGCCCCTTTACTATCTATATAATCATACTCTACCCAATCACCAAACACCGCAAATCGGTCCCGGCAGGCCAAAAATAGGTTCTCTTTCGGGTGTGGGTAATGTGCGTATCGTCCATCGGTCTGTAAAAGGTAGCAATCACGGTGCCTTACTGCCACTAGGTGTTGCTGCCATCGCCCGCCGTAGATCTCGATAATTCGCTCGAGCTCGTCATTTGTCAGGGTGTCTGAGCGCCGGCCCGCGGTCATGTCCTGGACCACCGCAACGCGCTCTTCTGCGGCCTGCTCGAGCGCGTAGTCCTGGCCACGGGATATCATCCCGGCAAACACCTCGAGAGGGTATTTTTGATCCGGGCTGACGTAATCCCAGCCCACGCCCTTAAAAAGCTCTGCGATGGCTCCAGGATCCGCGTAGGGCCATTGCCGACCGATGAGCCCGGCTAGGGCAAACAGATCCGTGTTCCTCCGCCCCTCTCCGACCGGTATCGAGTGCTTATCCTCTATAATGGCTTTGGCATACCCGGCGAGATTGGCCGTATCTGTGTGCCGGCTCTTGAGCCAGACCGAGATCTGAGCCTTGAGAGCCTGGATATTGGGCGGTGTACCATTTTTCTCCGGTGGTGTGGCGTAGGTCTTAGGTCGGCGCTGCTCAACACCCAGAGCTCGAGCCTCGGAGACCAGATCATCCACGTGCAAAGGCGTACCGTCATTGCGCACCAGATCCGCGTAGTGGCCATACGAGGGAGGGGCGCTTGGTAGGTAGTACCCTAGCTCAGGGTGGTCCAGCGTAGCCGGATCGATCTGGTCCCCGAGGCGTCGATTGATTGCGTGCCACACGAGCGGATAGTCGGCAACATTATATTCCCGATCTAACTCAATGAGCACGCGATAACACAAAAGTCCATCTTTACGGGGAGTTAGATGTGAATGGGTCGTGTAGAAAATGCAACTCACGGAATCGAGCGCATTTTGAGCGATTATGAGCTGATCTTGCGTAATTCGATCCAGATCGACGGCAAAAAGGCGTGATAATCGCTCAATATTATCGGCTTTGCGGTATAGCTGGCGCCATTCGGCTACAGGGACGAGCAAATCTGAATCAGTTTTGTCTTCGGTCTCGGTGTAGGCATTTCTGAGCTCGCTCTCGAGAGTCGCCATATCAGGGATCTCGTAAACGGTTAGATTTCCTGGTTTTTTGACGGACTCATTAATCGTGATCCGGATCATGCTCGAGTACCTCGTATGGCCAGCATTGACCGTAGCACGAGGCCAGGCGGGGGTCAAGGATTATTTATCCATCAGAAAATCTGCATCACACTGCGCCTGGACTAGCTCGGCGATACAGCGCACTATATTGGCATCAGGACCGCGAGGATCCGGATCTAATTGCCGACAGCAAAGCCCTGCTTCGAATCTCGTGTTAAGCTCCTCGGGTTGATCATCGTTATAGCCTGGGGTGTTCTGGTACGTAAAATAACTTGTCATGTTCTCTTCCCCCTCTTGATCATGTATATAATGTACTATATTGATCTCGAGCTACCAAGGAGAAACGTATAGTACTATATACGATTTTTGTCCCGGGGCTTCCGTCAAGCGGGACAGAACAGGGACAGAATTCCTGAATGTTTCCGGATAGATAAAAAACTGTCCCGCTTTGTCCCATCCCTTGCTGGGAAAGAATTCATGAATTATTTCAAGGAAGTTAAGCGATTTTTGACGTTTTGTCCATCCGTGGGTCCCTATTCTAGAATGTCAAGAAAATAATATATATAGGGTATAAATCCCGTTTTCTCCTTCTCCCCCGGGGGTTGACCTCGGTGGGACAGCTTATTTTTGGCCTAGATCCTTGAATTTATTGATTTATTCTGTCCCCCGGGGGTTTTTTAGGTGGGACAACGTATTCCACTTGACAATCCAGGTATAGTCATTTATAAATATCACAAGTTGGGAGGTCGGGAAATGGTATGGATAGGACAGTTTAAGATCGCGAAATCGTTGCATTCTTTGATCAAAAGCAAGAAATTGTTCTTGGTTGATGATTATTTTATCGAGTTGACATTCCCGGAATGGCTCGAGCTCGCGAGCTTGATCGTGTTGAATTTGTTGGGAGAATGCCCGGATTGGCAAGCCGCGAAAAAGCTAGGAGTACGCGATAAAGCGTGGCTGGTATTCAATAAGATTTTAAGAGGCGAAATATAAACCCGAACTTAGGAGGCGGTAAGTGCATGGAATCAAAAGAAAAAGCGCTAGAGGCTCTGGCTCTGCTGCCCGAACGGTACCGAGCGCTCGAGCAGATGAGAGGGTGCCTCGAGCGCGAACAAGCCCGAAAAGCCGAAGAATTGGCCCGAGCTTTGTTGCCTACGCACTCGACTGCGCTAGAACTCCAGACGTACCAGTTACCTACGTCTGGATTTGCCGACCCGCAGTTAAGCCGAGTGATCGGCCTCCCGGCCCTGATTGGATCCCTATGGAGACGCATCAGGATGGCAATAGAATCTCGGTTATCTGCGATCACAGATCAAATCTTGGAAAGGATTCTTGACATGGTCTTTACCCCCAAGAACCCAAAAAATAAGGACCCTAAAGGCACGGTGAGGATGAGTCCAGATCTGTTGCTCGAGTTCGAGCCTCCGCCGTGCCGCTCGCTCCTGGACGGCGATTTTACCGAAGAGGAGATTCTCGAAATGGAGCGAGAGTACGGGTGCAAGGTGCGTCGGCCGGAGGTGAAAAAATGCGAGACTTGACCGGCGATTGGACGGCGCATTTGAAAAGCAGGGCCTCTTTTCTAAAAATCCGTATGCGAAAGAAAAACTCTAAAGCCACGGAATTATTGAAAGAGATCGCTAAATTAGATCGCTGGCTCGAGCGAGACCAACAAGAGCTCATCGAAATCGATTTCGAGCTTGCATCGCGTTGAGCACCGTGCTACGGTCTCTGTGTGAACCCGAAACCAGAAACCAGAAACCAGAAACCGAATCTGATACCGAAACCAGAAACCAGAGCCCCGCGCCTGAAAATCGAAACCAGAAACCTGAATGAACTGAAACCAGATCCAAGAAACGCACGAGCACACAGCGAAAGAAACCTAGAAGCGATACGAGAATCTCTGAACCGATTCGGGCAATGCTTGCCGATTGTAGTGGATGAGAATGGAATTGTGATAGGCGGTAACGGGACGCTGGAAGCCGCCAAGAGACTGAATTGGAAACAGATTGAAACTGTCCTTTACTCAGGCAATGAAAGCGAAGCGAGGGCGCTAGCGCTGGCGCTCAATCGCTCCGCTGAATTGGCCGAATGGAATCTACCTCAGCTCGAGGAAACGATTGTTGATCTAGCTGAGGTAGGTTTCGATATCCCGGCCCTCGGTTTCACGGATATTGATCTCGATGTTCTGTTCCCGCCACCCCCGGACGCAAAAGCAGAACCCTTCCGGACCGCGGCGCCTGATATCGAGAAAATATCTCAAACCGAGGAACCTGAAAAACCACCGCCTCAATACGCGCTGTTATTCGACGATGAGAAACAAGAAAAGCGCTTTCACGCAGGATTACGTAAGTTAAAGAAACAGTATCCTGAGAAGTCGGTAGCGGCGCGGATTGTGGCTTTTCTCGAGGAAGGTACTGGATAGTGCAGGTGTTTGAAAAGAAAATCCTTAGCATGACGCAGCAGCAAGGGTAGAAGGAGCGTTTTACTACCTTCCTAGGTATTCTCTGCCTACCTAGAGTATTGGTAGGAGCTCGTAGATGAAAAGAGGTGAATACATGAATCCTTACGAACCCGGCAAAACACCTAGCTGGATAGAGGATTTCCCGAACCCGGGAGTGCATCCAGGTTTGGATCCAGGGAAGAGCCCCTTTATCCCGGAGAAGAGACCTCGACAGAAACCACCTACTGAAAAACCTAAATCCCCTTATCTGCCCGCAAAAAGAGGTGAATCATGACTTTGGTTGTGTTCGCGATTTTGGCGAATACTCCGGTTTTCGGAGATCAGAAAATTTCGACCGGGGTTATCCTGGATTATTGCACGATGAGTATCGAGCACGAAAGCAAAGAACTATTCAAGCTAGATTTCTGCGGCGATAGGCTGAAAATCACTGGCAGTCTGAAACCAGATAAAGCGGCTCAGGTTTTTCTAGATGCTCTTGAGGAGCAATTCGAACTTCGCTATAGAGGCAAGGATAAAGAGCTCGCTGAATGTCGAGAAAGTTTGAATGAGATAGTTTCGCGTGTCGAGAAACTACTCGAGCATTTTTCGGAATCACCCGAAGCAAAAGAGCCGGAGGCGAAAGCCCCTCTTTCATCCGGTACTTGTACTCTCGGGGAAAACCAGATCGTTTGCGGAGAGCTGATTTTTCCTGTCCATGGAGATCCGGCGATAGATGGATTTAACAATTGTTGTATGTGCCCTGGAGCGTGCAATAACGGTTTTTGCACTCTAGCGTGTTGTGCTTGCGAGTGATAAACTCGAGCCATGGAACAACACCCGCAATTTGCCGCACTGGTAGCAAGTGACGGTCAAGCTATCTGGGATAAGCTCAAAAAAGAGCCGGCTCGAGCGTATGCTACTTTTTGCCAGTACCGAGAGATGGGCGCTAATCGCTCGATCCCCGGTCTTGCGAAGTTGCTAGGGCGTAAATCTTATCGACGGTTTTTGCGCTGGTCGGTTAAGTGGCAATGGCAGAAACGTTGCGCTGCTTATGATGCTGAGATGGATCGGCGATGGAGGGGATCTAAAGCTGGAGAGGTAGAGCAGACAGCGAAGCGACACAAAGCGATTGCTCATCTCATGCAAAAAATTTCAATGGAAGAGCTCAATGTATGGGCCTCTAAAATTGAAGCAGAGAAAAAAGAGGCCGAGAAAGAGAAGCGCGCTCGAGAGCCGACGATTGATAACTTGACCTCTCTCCGTTTACTCGGCGATCGTGGTGTAGTGCTCGAGCGCTTGATCAACGGCGACCCTACCGAAATCGGCGAGAACAAAGATTCGACTTTTGATCCTTCCCAGCTCACGACCGAGGAGCTCCGCGAATTGCGCCGGTTGCAGGATAAAGCTAAAAAAGGCGCGTAATGATCTCTCCCGAACAAGAGATCCTTCTGGATCGAGAGCTCGGGGCTCGATCGTTCCGGGATTTCATCACGATGGCTTGGCACCAGGTCGAACCCGCTCGCGAGTTCATGGCCAATTACCATCATGACGCTTTCGCGGAGCATCTCGAGGCGGTAACTCGACTTGATATCAAACGACTCGTGATCAACGTCCCTCCGGGCACGAGCAAATCGATCATAGTGTCGTGCCTCTGGCCGGCGTGGTCTTGGGTACGAGATCCGGCCGAGAAATGGATCACGTCCTCTTACTCCGATCGTATCGCTAGACGCGACTCTTTGCGCTCTAGACAGTTGCTAGAATCACGATGGTTCCAAGAGCGCTGGGGCCATCTCTGGAAAAAGAACCCCGATTCATGGACCGGTACTGAGTATCGAAACTCAGAGGGCGGTTTTAGATTCGCGGTAACCGTGGGCGGGGGCGTTACCGGAGAGCACGCTACTCGACAGCTCGTAGACGATCCTATCAAGCCTCTAGACGCCCGCGGTGCTCGCGTGGATAGCGTAAGGCTCCAGGTCTGTAAAGAGTGGTGGGATGAGACCATGGCCACTCGCGTGGTTGATCCCGCGAAAGCTACGCGCGTGATTATCATGCAACGGCTACACGAATCTGATTTAAGCGCTCACGTGCTCGGCTCTGGGGACTATGTCCATCTGAATCTACCGATGCAGTACGAGCGTAAATGCGTTGTTACGGTGCCCCACGCTTGCTCGCTCCCTGAATCCGATAAAGGTGAAAAGCTCCCGCCTACACCGTTAGGGTATAAAGATCCTAGAAAAAAAGAAGGCGATTTGCTCTGGGAAGAACGATTCCCTTTGGAGGTATTAGCTCAACGAAAAAAGGAGCTTGGCTCTCGCGGAGTGGCAGCCCAGGATCAGCAAAGGCCCATGCCGAGCGGTGGCGGGATCTTTAAACGAGATTGGGTTCAATTCTGGCGCGCAATGGCGAAAGGCCCGGGCACTCAGTTGATTCAATCGTGGGATTGCTCGTTCAAAGGGCTCACCGATTCGGATCATGTCGTAGGACAGGTCTGGGCGCGGAAAGACGGCTGTTACTATCTGATTGATCAGGTCAGGGATCGGATGTCTTTTTCCGAGACCTGTAAGGCCGTAGCCTCGCTCTCGGCGAAATGGCCTAAAGCAACGAAAAAGCTCATAGAGGACAAAGCCAACGGAACGGCCGTGATCAATCTCATGAGGAAGCGAATCCCAGGGCTTATCCCGATCAATCCTGAGGGCGGGAAGCTCTCGAGAGCTCATGCGGTAGAGCCTCTCTGGGAGAGCGGTAATGTCTGGATCCCGGATCCGTCAATGGCGTCGTGGGTGCACGATTTCATAGAAGAGCTCGTTTCGTTCAACGGCGATCCCGGTCGAGAGGATGATCAAGTTGATGCAATGACGCAAGCACTTGTCCACTTGCATGTTCAGACCGTTTCGACGTACCTTGAGAGTTTAAAGAGGGGATTTTGATGCTTACAATCGCGATGATGCATAAACCCGATCGCCCGATGCACCCGGCGCTATCGAAGAAAATCTTATCGGATTGGTACGTAGATCTCCATACCGAGGGATCTCTCTGGGAATGCGCTAGAGATGCTTGGTTATCCGGCGTTCGAGATAAGGGGCATCATCTCGTGATCCACGACGACATACGTCCATGCATTGGATTCATGTGCCAAGTCAATCAAGTGCTCAAGGTACTCCCTCAGGCCGTGATCAGTCTTTGGGGCTCGCGCTCCGAGGTGATAGTGCCAAAGCCCGGTGCTTTTTACAAGTACAATACTTTTTCGTGGGGTGGCGCTTTGATCCTCCCCTGCGCTTGGATTGAGCCGTTTATCGAATTCTGTAACCGGAATATCGATCCGGCTTGGCCTTGCGATGACACCCGCTTAACGCTTTGGTGTTGCGAGACTGATCGCTCGATCTATGTACCAGTACCGAATCTCATCCAGCACGGTGAGCTCGAATCCACGCATCAGAGCCTCGGAGCCGAGCTCAAGTCCTACACTTACGAAGAAAACCCAGGTGTGGTACCGTGGAGAGCAGAGACCGTAGATATCCCCGGAGATCGGGCGTCGTTCATCGTCTCCAGAAGGATGCACTATGTCAATCCGTAGCCAGATCCAGCGCCGTGTAGATTCGTGGTACAACGCTCTGACGGGGCTCGGGAACGCTCTACGAGATAAGCGAGAAAGCACTTATTTTACATACGATTCCAAGATCGCAGATCAGACACTCGAAGATCTCTATCACGACGATGATATCTCGGCTCGGATCTGTGAGGCGCTCCCGGAGGAAGCCCTCCGTAATGGTTACTATTTGAGCTCGGAGGACGATGATCCTGGGCTTGCTTCGCAACTTCATGAATACGAGAAAAAGCTAAAATTTCCGAAGGCTCTAAAGGATTGCGCGGTCTGGTCCCGGGTATTTGGCGGAGCCGTGATTTATTTAGGTATTGACGACGGGCAGGAAGAGGATCAGCCCGTTAACGAGGCCGCTATCAAAGCGATTACGTTTGCGGAGGTACTCGATAAGAGATCTCTAATCCCGGCCCAACGCTATACGACTCTCGAGCGGTTCGGCCAGCCTGAGATTTACGAGATCCAGTGGGTTGCGACGATGAACGCCGTCACGCCGCAAGATCTGCAGCCAGGGGCGAAGATTCACGAATCTCGAATACTGAGGATGGACGGCACTCGAACGAGCCCTATCCGGGCTGAGCGGGATAACGGCTGGCATGATTCGGTTTTGCAGAAGGTTTACGAGACCGTTAGGGACTTCGGGAGCTCTTGGCAAGCGATCGGTCATTTACTGCAGGACGCCAGCCAAGGCAAATTCAAGATCAAAAATCTGGCCGAGATGATCGCGAGCGGAGATAAAGACGCTCTCTCGTCCCGAATGCAATTAGTAGACATGAGCCGGAGCGTTGCTCGGGCTATCATGCTCGATGCGGAAAACGAGGAATTCACTCGGGATACGTATTCATTCGCCGGTATCCCGGACGTTATGAAAATGTACATGATCCGACTAGCGGCGGCGGCGCGGATGCCTGTGATCGTGCTCATGGGGCAATCTCCCCAAGGGCTTAACGCAACCGGAGAGGCCGATATCCGGCTTTGGTACGATAAGGTCAAGATCTATCAAGAGGATCACTTACTGGACGTTATCACGCGCTTTTACGAGCTCGTGTTCCTTGCCCAGGATTTCGCAGGCTCGGCGCCAGAGGCTTGGGAAGTTAAATTTGGCAAGCTCTGGCAAATGTCCGATGAGGAGCAAGCCGAGTTCGAGAAAAAGACCGCTGAGAAGGACAAGATCTATATCGACGCGGGTGTTTTGTTGCCTGAGGAAGTAGCGCTCAATCGATTCAAGGCGAAAGGCTTTAGCTCAGATACTCAGATCGATATGGAAGCTCGAGAGGAGATGCTCCAGGCCGAGATCGATCTCGCGAAAGAAAAAGCCGGCGAAGAGCCAATCCCTCCGCCGATTCCCGGGCAGGCACTTGAACCGCCGAAATCCCCGGGGCCTGCGGATGATGATGAGTAATGCCCATCCGTAGAGGTGAAATAGCTTTCCGGCGCATGATCGCCAAGCTCGCGGGACAGCGCCTCCGAAAGCGCAAGATCCCGATGATGCGCGAGCCGAAGGCCGCTCAACTCCGTTTTCAGATCATGCTAAAGGAGATGCACCGTACTTTGAGCCAGCTCCTTTTTGAGCAAGTGATTGATGAGCTCCCGAACATCGTAGCTCAAGGAATCGCGGATCGGGGAGGCGTGCGCCGGGATGCGGCGATTGATGATATCTTGCGCGTGTTCTCGAATTTCCCCGTGCTATTCGCCGAAGCTCATCCGCCGATCCAGACCGAGACGCAATTGAACGCGGTCGGGGAGCAGGTCGATACTATCAACTCGGAAGGATTCCAGCGCCAGATGAAAGCAGGGCTCGGGGTAGAGTTGATTACGCCCGAGCCTTTCCGACAGGCCACGATCCAGGCTTTCGTTCAAGAGAATCTCGAGCTTGTGAAATCACTACACACAGATCAGATCAAGCGCTTTCGCTCGATCGTGTCCCGCGGAGTGCAATCTGGCCAGCGCGTAGAGTACATTCGTGATCAGCTTATGAATCAGTTAGGCGTGGCTAAATCGAAAGCCTCGTTACTTGCTCGAGATCAGACCCTTCGGTTGCACGGGGAAATGACCGAACTCCGGCAAACGAACGTAGGGATCGAGGAATATGATTGGGATTCGAGCCAAGACGAGCGCGTGAGACCACGTCATGCGGAGCTCCACGGCACTCGACAGCGTTGGGATGATCCACCTATCGTGGACTACAAAAGCGGGCGCCGCGCGCATCCCGGACAGGATTATCAATGTCGATGCAACGCCGTGCCTGTACTAGATGCGCTTTTAGAGAGTGAGTAATATTTTTCTTGCACTAAATGACCGGATCTGTCACTCTGGGCAAAAGAGGTAATTCGATGGCGCTGAATCGACTCGCGAAAATGCAGATCGAGCAAATGATCGGCATGTTTAAACTGTTCCTTGGCCAGCTCTGCGGGCTTCGGGAAAAAGCGAAAGAGGTAAAACGGAGCGCTGATTACCTCGAGGGCGTGCAGGATTGCATCGATATCGTGGCGGAGAAGATCAAAGCAGGCGAATCGATCACGGACGAGGAAGTAGATCAACACTATCGGCTTCAGAAGCAAGGCGCCGATATGATGGGCCCGATCCGGAATTGCGGACCGAAGAACTGACCAAACCTTGACCCCGTAACTGACCCCGTGCGATCGTGAGGGAATGAAAAAGGTCTCTCGCTTTGATCTGGCGCGATTCTCCCCGAAGACATCCTTGACCCCGCAAGGGTTCCTCAAGGCTCCAGCGCATTTTACCCGAGCCGGCGTGTTCATCTATCGCCGCGCGGACGGTACCACGGTGAGAGAGCTCCGCCCCGCGGATGAGGTTTTCTCCGAAGGTTCTATGGCTTCTCTGGCCGGCGCTCCGGTCGTTATCGATCATCCGGCCGAAGGTTGGGTCAATCCGCGCAATGCTACGAAGCTCGCTAAGGGGTGGGTCGGAGAGAAAGTAGCCCGAGCAGATACACACCTGACCGGCGCTTTGACGATAATGGACCAAGACACCATAGATCGTGCCGGAAAGGACTTAAAAGAGATTTCGCTCGGGTACCGATGTCGTATCGACAGCACATCCGGCGTGGATCCGGAATTCGGCCGATACGACCAGATCCAGCGAGATATCCGGTACAACCATTGCGCGCTCGGGCCGGAGGGCTGGGGCCGGGCTGGATCGGAGATAGGACTCCGTTTAGACGCGGAGGCCGCTATCCTGGACCCCACATTGACAGTAGATCAGGATCCAACCGATACTGGGCGAGCAAGCGAAAGTACTCGTAAAGATCACTCTCGAGGGACTACAATGGACACCGAAAAGGTTACGATCAATGGCGTTGAGTTCGAGATTCCGAAAAGCGCGGCTCAAGCTTATAAGGTAGAGCAAAAGCGCCAGGATTCGGCTCAAGCCGAGTTCGACAAGCTCCAGGGTCGTTTCGACGCCCAGACCGAGAAATTGACCGAGACCGAGAAAGCCTTAAAAGAAGCTACCGATCCCGAGCGTTTTGATAGCGCCGTGGATGCCCGCGTAGCTCTCTTGGGCCAGGCCAAGAAAGTGCTCGGGGATGAGGCGGAAGTGAAAGGCACCAAGCGCGAGATCATGGAGCAGACCTTGCGCCATGACAACAAAGACCGCTCCTTCGAAGGAAAGAGCGACGATTACGTCGAATCACGTTTCGATGCTCTTTTAGAGGGCTGGGACGAGAAGCGCGCGGAGGATACGAAGCTCAAGGCTCGCTGCGATGCTCATGTCTCGAAAGCCGGCCAGCCCGGCGATAAGCAAAAAGACGATCGCTTCGATAGCAATGCAGCTCGTCAACGAATGCTAGATAGACATCGGGATGCTTGGAAGAACCCCGAGGTTGACCAAAAGTAATTGTACGCAGTAACCTCTGGAGTAGATCCTAGAGATCAACGGAGATCAAATTATGCAGACTTCTCAAAGTGAGCTACCATCGGTTGCAATCGCGGGCATGTTCGCGGATTCCGGCCTTCAGGACGTGATCTCTCGGGTCAACGCGGCTCAGCAACTGTATTCGGTCGTGGTTACTACCGAAGCAAATGCCGAGATTTTTCGTGTCACGATCGACGGCACGAATTACGATTTTACCTCGGATTCAGATGCCACCAAAGCCGAGATCGCTCTCGGTTTAAAGGCTTTGATTGATGCCGGGGATGATGCGGTAACGACCGAATCGTTCACGACTTCGGAAGCTAACGATTCATTCTACATCGAGAATGATTCGTTCGAGACCGAAGTGGTTGTTTCGATCACGAATCCAGCTTCCGGTGTCTTGACCCTGGCCGAGCTCGTAGATCACGAGGACTCGATCCAATTCGGGGCCGTAGTGGTAGATGATGATCGTCAGACCGCCGATTCTCTGACCGGCAAGCTGGCACAGTGCCGGCTTCCTCGGCTAGCTACCGATTTCTCGAGCCGGCACGTGCTCGGCGTAGCAATGGCCGACATTTCGAAGGTTACGCGCTTGAGCGCTCCTTACGGCGGATTCAGCGCCGGGGAATCGGTCCCGATTTTACGAAAAGGCCGGATCTGGATGTCGGTGGAGGATATCGCTAACGTCGCCCAAGGCGGGTTGGTGTATGTCCGACACGTGGCTTCGGGGTCGGAATTGCTCGGAGCGATTCGAGCCGCGGACGATGGCTCCGATACGGAAGTATTGGACGCGCAGCAAGCGGTTTTCACAGGTCAGAAAATTACCGCTGACAGCCTAGCGGTTGTTGAGTGGAATCTCCCGTAAGGGATGAGGGATAGGCAACTGGTTTGAGCCATAGGAGATCTTGATTATGGATCCTCGACTGCAACAGATTTTGGATCAACTCGGCCTGTCCGAGATTCGCAAAGACGCGAAGTATACGGCCGCTCTCGAGCAACAGCTCGAATATGTGAAGGCTCAGACGTACGACATCAAGTACCCTGACCTGAAAGCCCGTAAATTCATCCCGATTGATTCTAGCGTTGATCCAGGCGCCGAGACGGTTGCTTATCAGCAATGGGATTCGATCGGTATGGCCGATATCATCGCCAATTATGCCGACGATCTGCCGATGGTCACTGCGCTGACTGAGAAGTTCAGTCAATCGATCGAAGGTCTAGGGCAAGCCTACGACTACTCGATCCAGGATCTCCGTAGGTCGGCTATGAGCGGCTCACAGCTCGAAATGCGCAAAGCGCGGGCCGCGCGGCGCGGGATCGAGCTCCGAATCGACGATATCGCGGCCACAGGCTACGCTGCGGGTCAAATGAAGGGTTTTATCAATCATCCGAACGTTAGCATCTCGGCAGCGGTCTCGGATGGCACTTCCGCTCGCTGGGTAGGTGGGCGCTCTCCGCCGAAGGCCCCTGCGGATATCAAGCAAGATATGTACAACGCCGTAGTAGCGGTCTGGGATGCTACGCTACAAACTTTCTCCGCGGATTCGATAGTTCTATCGACTACCGAGTACGGGCACATTAGCCAGACCGAGAACAGCCCTCTAAGTGACCGCACGATTCTCCAGAGCTTTCTCCAGAACAACCTTAGCGTGCGAATGGTTGATTTCTGGTACAAGCTCAATACGGCGGACGCCGCAGGCACCGGACCTCGTATGGTGGTCTACAAGAAAGACCCGGAAGTGCTCGAGCTCGTGATTCCTCAGGACTTTGAGCAATTCCCGCCACAGGCCAAGAATCTATCGTTTGTTGTTCCTTGCCATGCCCGTTGCGGCGGAGTCGTTATCCGATACCCGCTCGCGATGGTGTATATGGACGGGATCTAGACCGGAAAGGCCGGGGTGCACCTCTTCCCCGGAGGTATGCGCTTATTCGGGTGAGCGCTACCGGGCGCTCGGATCTTGGCTGTACCGGGTCCGAGCGCTTCCATTACACACCCGTAAGAGGTGCATCATGCCCAAGTTTTTAAACAAGACCGCGAGAATGCTCTTAGTCGAGGGAGTTAAGCTCCTTCCCGGAAAGAACGATTTCCCGGATATGGACGAAGTCAAGCTAGAGATGATTCGTTCTAATCCGTGTTTCAAATCCTGGAAAGATCTGCATATGGTCATGGAAATCGTCGAAGGTGAGGGGCAGGCCGTACAAGCGCCCGTGAGCGCTCCAGAGCCGAAACTCGAACCCGAACCTGCACCAGAGCCAGAATCGGCTCCTGAGCCCGTTTCTGAGCTCTCAGGGGTCAATGCTATGAAGGCCCGAGCCTTGATCCAGGCTTGTGAAGATCAAGAGAAACTTTTGGAATGGTTCGAGAGCGATGAACGCCAAACCGTCAAAAACGATTGTGAAAAGCGCTTAGAAAAGCTCGCGGCTCAAGAGCCCGATCCTGAGCCGGAACAGGCTGCGTAATGGCCGTAGACGCGACCAGTTTGACCACCCGATACCCGGAGCTCGCTGCGGCGGTTACGGACTATCCGGATATGGTCGATGGATGCATAGCACAAGCTCAAGCGATGGTAGATAGCGATTGGTACGGCTCAAAAGCGGATCACGCCATTCATGCCTTAGCTGCTCATTTCGTCGCAATCAATCCGCTCGGAGAGCTCGCGCGGATTGATAAAAAAGGCGAGAAAACGGTTTATTGGATCCAGTACGAACAGATCCGGAAAAGCATAGGCGCCGGGTGCCGGGTGATCTAATGCCCCGGCGTAAAGCGAAAATCATTGACAAAGATCGTGGTTGGAAACGGATCCAGCGCGAGATCGAAAAAGCGAAGAATAAACCTCACGTTCAAGTCGGGGTATTTGGCGCTAAAGCCAGCGCGGATCACGGAGGAAAGCCGAATATCGAGATCGCCGCGGCTCATGAGCTCGGGGCCACGATTAATCACCCGGGCGGGACGGCGTATTTTATTGGCGCGGATGGGATGGCTCATTTTGTTTCAGATGCTACCGCTACGCGCGCATTACCTCGAACTAAACCACATAAGATTGTGATCCCGGAGCGCTCATTTTTACGCGCTACGTTTGATCAAAAGACCGATAATATTGCTAAGACCGCAAAGAAGTTACAAAATCAAGTAATAGCGGGTAAGCTAGACACTAAAAAAGCATTAGAAACGCTCGGTCTCTATATCAAAGGGTTGATTCAACGTAGAATCTCTAGCGGCATTCCTCCACCCCTAAAACCAGCCACAATTAAACGCAAGGGATCGAGCAAGCCGTTGATCGATACCGGACAGCTCAGAGCCTCGATCGATCACAAGGTTAAAAACGCATGACATTACCTATTGCGACATTCCGGACAGCGATCAAGACCTGGGTAGAGGCCCAGTCCGGGATTACCGCGCAATGGCGGGATCATGCCGGTGGATGGCAGAGTAAGCCCCGGATTCGGTTGCATCTCCAAGATTCGAACGATCTCGGGGTTGATTGGCTCCACTGGGCGCAAGATACGGATCTAGACGTCGGGGAGGACTTCGTTCCGACCGTCCAAGGTAACCGCTCGTTATTACTGACCATGATTTGTGAGACGCGAGATCAGAGCGGTAATACTACTGCTATGTATTATCTAGAGAAATTGCGTAGCTCTCTGAAAAAACCAAGTACTAGAGCGACGCTTTACGCGGCGGGATTAGTCGTTTCAAGCACGGAGCCTTTGCAGGATCTTACTTCGTGGGTGGATGACCGGATCGAGTCTAAAGCCCACCTAGACGTTCATCTATCTGCCGTGGTAAATGATAGAGATGAGAACGAAGCGGATTCGTTTACGGAAAAATACACGACTTCGGGCACTATGACAACGCCCGCGGGAGACGATATCGAGTGGGAGGAAGAGCTCCCCTAGGAGTGAGACATGTCCCTTGATGCAATCGTTGATGTTAGCATAACTACTTTGACGTCTAGCCCCTCCCGCGCTGGATTCGGGACCCCGGGTCTGATCGCTTATTTCCCTACTAGCGTTTTCCCGGAAAGGGTAAGGGAGTATACCTCGCTCACTGGTATGACCGATGATGGGCATTTGACCAGCGATGCAGCCTATCTCATGGCCACGGCTCTGAAAGCCCAGAACCCGAGCGTGCAGAGCTGGAAAGTTTGCCGAAAAGCGCTCCCCTCCGTCCAATCGATTCGCGTAACCCCTACGGTTACGACCGCTGGAGAGGTTCTTAGTCTTACCCTGAACGGGACCACGGTAAACTACACGATCCTAGCCGGCGCTAGCGTAGCAACGATTTGTACGGCGCTAGCCGCTCTTTATGCCGCGGTCACCGGGGTTACAGCTAGCGATGATACGACCCACGTTACACTGACTCCGAAAAACGTAGCGAGCGCTACTTTGACCGTAGACGGTGTAGCTAACTCTCAAGTCTATACGGTTACGATCGATGGTACCGCTTTCGCGTTTACCTCGGACTCTACCGCCACGGCCACCGAGATTCGAGACGGGCTCCAAGCTTTGATCATTGCCGGAGGTTATACCGCTGCCGAGGTAGTCGATAACGGTTCGGATGCTCTTGATTTTGCTTTTGCTTCCCACGCAGGGGCAGATCTCCGAGAAACGACCAGTGGCGGAGGAGCTACAATGGCTCTCTCGGCCGAAGTTAGCGCACGTCGACTCCTCGCCGTAGGTGGAGCCAGTACAGGCTTAACGATCAAGGATTTGACGGCAGATCCAGGTATCGCTACGGATTGGGCTGCTATCATTGCGGAGGATTCGGATTTTTACGGCGTAGCGCTCGATAGCCAGAGCGAGGCCGAGATTTTAGCCCTGGCCGCTCAGGTAGAGACTCAGCGCATGATATTCGTCTCGGGTAATATCGATACCGAGAATGCGGATGCTGGGACTACCACGGACATTTGCTCGGATCTGGCCGCTGCAGCGTATGATCGTAGCGCGATTCTCCAGGCCAATTACAATAGTCAGTACGCAGGCTGTCGGTGGATGGGGCAAATGCTCCCGAAGGATCCAGGCAGCGCGACATGGGCGTACAAGACCTTGTCTGGGCTCACGGTGAGCACTTTAACTGCGGCTCAGTTGACTGCATTGGACGGAAAATCGGCTAATTATTACACGAGCGTAGGGGGTGTGAATATCACTCAAAAAGGCTACGCGGCTTCGGGTGAATGGTTAGATATTACCCGCGGGGTAGACTGGTTCCAGGTACGACTCCAAGAGCGAATCTATGCGCTTCTCGTAAATCTGGACAAGATCCCGTATGATCAAGCGGGTGGGCTGATCTACGCAGAAATCTACGCTCAGATGCAGGAGGCATCGAAACGCGGGCTATTGGCTCCTGATACCGATGATACCCCTTGGGTGATCACGATCCCGGAAGTGGCCGATATCAGCGCAGCGAACAAAGCGCTTCGTAATTTCCCGGATGTCGAATTTTCGGCCTATCTAGCGGGAGCGGTGCACAAAATCACGATTCAGGGTACGCTTAGCGTATAACGAGGATTGACATGGCAGCTGGCGATCTCTATCTCTATGACCCAGATCAAATACTGATCACGGTTGCAGGTATCCCTATTACAGGTTTCGCGGACGGTGAGTTCTGTACGATCGAACGCGATAGCGACGCGTTTCAGGATGTAGTCGGAACGGACGGCGAGGTTACGCGCTCGAAGTCGAACGACGGACGAGCCACGATCACGATCCGGCTTATGCAGTCATCGCCTACCAATACGCTCCTATCGGCGCTGCACAACTCCGATAAGAACGCTCCGGGAGGCGTCGGGGTTGGGCCTTTCTACATGCAGGATCTTAGCAATCTCGTGGGCGGTACGCTCCTCGTTGCTGAAAAATGCTGGATTGCGAAAGCCCCGGATAGTTCCTGGGATCGAACTCCGACCGAGCGAGAATGGAAGATCCGAGTCGCTAAGCTCGACGGTCTAGACGGGGGAAGCGTCCAAAGCTAATCGCGCTCCCGGGCGCTAAAGAGGTGAATTATGTCCCTGAAATCTGAATCTAAAGTGATCAATGGTACGACTTACGAGGTCACGCAGTTACCTTACTCTCTAGGTCATAAGCTTTTATTGCGCCTTTACAAGGTCTTAGGGCCGACTATCGGCAAAGCGCTGTCAAATTCTCCAGAGCTCGAGGATAAAGATCTCGGGGAATTGAACGTTCGCGAGATTGGGCCGGCTTTCTCGACCGCGGTCGAACAACTGGCCGCGGATCTCGGGGAGGATGATTTCGACTATGTAGTCGATACTTTGGCGGAATATTCTTTCTTGATCGGTGACAAAGGGGCCAAGAGACAGCTCAAAAACGAAATGGAGTTCAGATTCGCGGGGAATTATTTGGAGCTTTTCCAGTGGCTCGCTTTTGCTCTACGGGTGAATTTCTTGGGTTTTTCGAACGGGCAGGATCTTCTATCCGGAGTCCTCGCCCGAATCCGGACCCAAAAACAAGTGTCGCAATCCCAGAGCGAATAGATTGGACCTTGCACAGAATCGCGAGTTCTCAAAAGTACTCGAGTTCTTTGCACGAGATCGAGACCTTATGGTCAATTGACGATGTGCATGATGCCAACGTAATATTAGACCTGTATGAGGCCGCGGAGCAGAAAGCCGCGAAAGAGATCGAAAGGAACTCAGGCAAGAAATGATCGTTCGTGAGCTCTTGGCCGTATTCGGTCTACAGTACGATAAAAAAGGCCAAAAAGACGCTGAGAAAGGGCTCCAGGGGCTCACGAAACAAGCGGATATGCTACAGACCGCTTTCGCTTCGATTTTCCAGGCTACGATTATAGCTGCGCCGTTCGTGGCACTAACGAAGCTCGCGAGCGACGCTCAAGAGAATTTGAATTTGATGGCTCTTTCTTTCGGAGAGAGCGCGGATGATATTGTCCGTTGGTCCGACGAGGTAGCCGGATCGATGGGACGATCGCGGTTCACTCTTCGAGAGATGGCCGCGGAATTCGGCGGGCTTCTGCAGCCGATGGTAGGTACCGGGGACCAGCTAGCCGAGATGAGCAAAGGGCTAGCCCAGCTCGCGGTAGACCTC
>Ga0180438_10004444_pt1 | contig 20201 bp, 21 predicted proteins | sample SS_ome_12_FD_132455 | JGI IMG/M metagenome (GOLD analysis project Ga0180438, IMG submission 132455) | Hypersaline lake sediment archaeal communities from the Salton Sea, California, USA - SS_3_D_2 metaG | ecosystem: Environmental > Aquatic > Non-marine Saline and Alkaline > Hypersaline >... | reverse complement strand
CTTCATTTCCTCGATGAGCGGGGCATGCTCCTTCTGGCTGAAGAGGTTGGTGAGTTCGTTGGGGTCTTTTCTGAGGTCGTAGAGTTCTCCTTCGCCGTTGGGATAGTGGACGTACTTCCAGTCGAGAGTTCTGACGGCCTTGAAGCGCCCCTGCATGGCTGGCTGAGAAAGATGCCCCGTGCGCGTCTTCTTGAGCTTGGCGAACTCTTCGTCGTCGATGTCGGAATAGGGTTCGCCGGGCATGCCGTACTCGGCGAATATCTCGTCGCGGTGCCGGTCGGCGTGGCCAAGAAGGAGGTCGGCGGCGCTCTGGCCCTGCATTCCCGGATGGACATCAAGGCCCATGAGGTTGAGCATTGTGGGAGCGAAGTCTACCACGCTAATCATCGTGTCGCGCATCTCACGTGGTTTGATTTTGCCGGGCCAGTTGAAAAGCATGGGGATGTGAGTGAGGGAGTCGTAGAGGGAGACGCTCTTGCGAATGAGTCTGTGGTCGCCGGTGTAATCTCCGTGGTCGGTGCAGAAGACGATTATGGTGTTATCGCGCAAGCCCCGCTCGTCGAGGTAGTTGAGCAACCGTCCTATCTGGTCGTCGATGAAGGTCATCATGCCGTAGTAGATTGCGCGAAGCTTTTTTATGCCGTCGGGGCCATATTGGTCGAAGTACTGTTCGTAGACGTCAAATCGCTTCACGTATTTCTGGCGGAAGGGCTTATTGTCGAATTCGGTTTCGGCGTAGGGTGGATCCGGGATGTCCTTAGGGTCGTACATGCTGGCGTAGGGCTCTGCGACCATGTACGGAGGATGAGGGTCGGGATACGACAGCCAGAGGTGGAAGGGATTGGCCTTGTTGTTCTCGATGAATTCAATGGCGCGATCGGTTATGCGCGCGGTAGTGCACTGCTCGGGCGGGAACGGGTCTTCGAGCATGAGTTTATACATAGCACCCTGTCGGTATTTGGCCACCTTGTAATCGGTGGAGCCTTCGGGAGGGTTCTTTGCGCCTCCGTGGCTGTATTCGGCGAGGAAGTCGAATCGCTCAGTGAGTTGGCTGCGCGTGTAGCAGTGATTTTTGCCGGCAAGACCGGTGACGTAGCCCGCTTCGCGGAGGATTTGCGTGAAATCCGGCTCTCCATCAAGCATGAGGACGAGGTTCGAGCGGCTGCGGTTGGAGTGTGGGTATCGTCCGGTGTGGTAGCAGACCCTGGAGGGAACGCAAAGAGGTGTGGGGGTGAAAGCGTTGTGGAAGAACGCGCCTTCCCTGCCGAGAGTATCGAGGTTTGGGGTCTGGACCACCGGGGTTCCGGTTATTCCCATGGACTTGTAGTGCTGCTGGTCCGTCATGATGAATATGAGGTTGGGGCTGTCGCTGCTCAACGCACTTCCTCCTGCCTCGTTTGGGGAACACGTAAGGGCTTCTCTTCTATCGGGTATCGGCCAACGTTGGCCGCGGTTTCGAAGGCAGTGATGATATTCCGCGCGGGCACGTTGGCCTGAATGTTGTGGATGGCGTTGAATACGAAGCCTCCCCCGGGGGCGAATATCCCGATCCTTTCGGCGACCTCCTCTCGCACCTCATCTTCAGTTCCAAAAGGGAAGGTCTTCTGAGTATCTATTCCGCCTCCCCAGAAGACGAGCTTGTCGCCGTATTCGCGCTTGAGGCGGCGGGGGTCCATGTTGGCGGCGGAGCACTGAATCGGATTCAGGATGTCAACGCCCATCTCTACCATTCCCGGCAAGAAACCATAGATTGAGCCGCAGCAGTGATAGAAGGTTTTCATGCGGGTATTCTCGTGCACCCAGTCGTTTATCGTCTTGTAGTTGGGGACGAAGATAGTGTCGAAGGCTTCGGGACGGAAGAATTCGGCCTTCTGGCTGCCATAATCGCAGAGAGATATCTCGATCGCGTCAAGCGTGTCGCCAACGGCTTGGTAGAAGAGCTTGAGATTCTCGACGGCGTTTTCCGCCTCAGCCGCGTAATAATCGTGGAGGTACTGTGGTTCGGCGGCGATGAGGTAGAACCACTCGTCGAAGCCGCCTACCATACCCAGTCCGGCACCCCTTGCGGCCGATCCGATCAGGGCATAGTCAGTGGTTTCGTAGAGTTGTCGTGAGACTGACGAAAGGTGATCAAGCTCTTTGTCGGAGTAGCGGAAGAAGTTCTTCTTCAGGGCTTCAATGGGCACGAGTTCGGCGGGATCGCGGAAGGAGAGGGCACTGACCACGCTGTCGAAGTAGAGCCCATCGCGGGGCATCATGGCCCGCGGTTGGGCTGAGCCTTCGAGAAAGACAAGCCAGTCGCCTCGCTCGGTGCGACGAGGGTGAAAGTCGCTCGGGACGAGCATCTGGAGCCCGTCCCGAGGGGACCACTGTCTCCAATCGCGATTCGAGGTCTCGTAGGTGTTACGGAAACGAGGGAGGCCGACAACATCGCAATTGAGGGCTTGGCGAACCGGCTCCTCCACTTCCGCCAGCATTTGGAATAGGTCCGTGACCTTGGGCAGGCCCAGGTCGAGGCCGAGTTCGCGCGTGAGCTCTACATACGGAAAGACGGAGATCCCGGTCACCAATGTGGATCCGAGGTCAATGGGGACCCTGTCCGGCTCTTCGTGATTGAGAGCTTTTCTGACGCGTTCTCGTGATGTCATTTACGCGACCAATGCGCCCAATAGGCCGGCCCTCAAGCGATGAGGGTAAGGGCCCTTTCGATCTTTGCACGGACGTTGACGTTGTTTCGGCACGCGACCGAGCAGCTTGAGCAGTCGGCACAGGGTAGATTGCCCAAAGCCAGAAGTTCCTGGCGGGCAAGGTTCTCGTCGCGATATCCGTCGGCGTACATTACGCAACGGTTGATCTCGGCGACGGGAGCGCCGAAGGGACAATCCCCTTCGCACTCGCCGCAGAGCCTGCAATAGAGCGCGTCAATCCGGTCGCCATAGAATTTGAGAGCAGCCTTTTCCCTCTCCGACATCTCGACCGGCTTGTCCATGACCCGGAAGTTTTCCTCGACCTCCTGGATGGTCCTCATCCCTGGTATGGCGTTGGAGACAAAAGCGTGCTGGAGGACCCACTTGAGGCGCGCGGGGTGCGTCGAGAGGCCCTCGGGAGGCTCTTGCTCGTGCCGGCCGCCGGCCTGTGTCTTCATTGCGACGACTCCAAGTCCAGCCTTTGCGGTACGCTCCAGTGCTTTGATGTCGGCCTCACTGCTCTTGAAGTTGAGCTTTGCGAGGACAACGTCAAAGAACTTGGACTCGACGGCTGCATCAGCAACTGCGGCGACGTTGGTGTGGGTGGTGACGCCGGTAAACCGGGCCTTGCCGTCCTTCTTCAACTGGGCAAGAGCTTCGATGGCGTCGGGGTTGAGCACCTGCTCCTTCTGCGTGAGATTGTGGAGGGACAGGACATCGACGTAGTCGGTGTTGAGTGCCTTGAGGCTCTGGTCGGCCAATTCGAGCATGGCCGATTTCGAGGCGGGCTGGCGGCGCTGGCCCATCGGTATCTTCGTGGCTATGTGGATCTTGTCTCTGGGGATACCCTCCAATGCCTTGGCGACGATCTTCTCGTTCTCTCCCTGCATGTACACTCGAGCGGTGTCGATGTAGTTCATGCCGAGGTCAACTCCGCGGCGGATGACGGCGGGGTCTGACGTGGTCATGGCGCCGAAGCTTACGGCGGAGACGGAAAGCTTGGTGCGGCCGAGCTTCCTGTAATCGAGCTTCTTCTCGGGCGCAGGACCGGAGGTTTCGGCTGCGAGGGCGCTGATTGCCCGCGCGGAGATTCCTGCGGCAACTGCACGAGTCGCGGTTTTCGACATGAACTCACGACGGCTGATCCGGCTGTCCTTATTCATCTCTCTTCCTCCCCTTCACTGGTCAAGAGTTATAACTTTTCCGGTACGTGCGGACTCGTATATGGAAGTGATGATCTGGATGACCTTCCGCGCCTCGGGGCCGTCGGTCATCGGCTGTTTGTCGTAGAGTATCCAGTCGATCATATCATCTTCGGGACTCTTGGGTAGTTCCTCGGGGTCGGGGAGAGGCTCTTCTTCGCCGACCCAGAGCTCTATCTCGCCGCCGCCACGGACGTTGTATATGACGCCCCCTTTGTCTCCGTGGATCTCGGTCCTAAGGGGACCGTTAACCGGGAACGTCGTGGTGGCGACGATGTTGCCGACGGCGCCGTTCTTGAAGGTGAGGATGGAGAGCGAGAGGTTCTCAGCCTCCATGTCCCTGGCGTAGGTCCACATTCTGCCATAGACGCTTTCGACGGGCCCCATCCACCACTGAAGGAGATCGATGGAGTGGATGGGAATGGTGAGGGTGCTGCCACCGCCGCCTTCCCAGGTTCCGTGCCAACCGTCGTAGTACCTTTGCGGGCGGAAGTACTTGAGGCTCTGGTTTGCGAGGATGAGGTCGCCGAACTTCCCCTTATCGATGGCGCGTTTGATCATGTGGGTTTTGGGACTGTACCTGTTCGAGTACTGACCGAGAAGCTTGACGCCCGCCTTGCCGCACTCCGCTATGAGTTGGTCGACCTGCTCTACGGTCACCGCGATGGGTTTTGTGATCATCACGTTCTTCCCGGCGCGGGCACAGGCGATGCCCTGCTCGGAGTGCAGGCCGTTGGGGGTCATGAGAAATACGACATCGAGGTCGTCGCGTTCGAGGAGTTTTTCCAAATCGGTGTACCAGTCGATTCCAAACTGCTCACCGATCCTGGCGCGTTCTTCGTTTGCGTCGGCGACGGCGACAAGCTCGGCCCGGGGGTTCTCGCCAATTCTGCGAGCGCATCCTCTTCCAGCACCGAGTCCGACAACGGCGAATCGGATTTTCCGTTCAGGCATGTGGGGTTGTGCTCCTTTCCGACAGACTCGTATCCCTGCTGTGCGCCAGGTGGGAAACTATATTGTATGGGGCAGGGGAGTGGTGGTCAACTCGGCTGGGTTCCGTCGGCGCGGGAAGAACGTAGCCCGAGGGCCGGGCGCGGTCCAAGCGATCTAGCCGCCCGTCCGTAGGGAGTCTGAGGGCGCGAGAGCGTCAAGAAAGCGCAGATACCCTGCACGCGAAGGCGGCCACGCCGGGTTCGCGCTTTCGCTATTCAGTCTCTTTCTTCGTGCACGGGTGCTGTTTAGCGTCGCCGTGGCATTTACGAATCTGCTCGGGGGAACAGTCCTTTGGGTCCCCCTTCAGGTTTTCCGGCTTCTGGCACTTGGGTTTTCCGCCGCACATTGATTTGCCCTCCTGTCCTTATGAGTACAGCTTCCAGTCTTGCGTGAACGCGGGCGCAAGAGCTTCTCGACCTCGTGCTTAAACGCATTGAACTTTGCTTCATTGAGCGAGTAGTGGACCCAGGTTCCCATTTTCTGCGAATTCACCCATCCTGAGGCCTTGAGGAGGCGTAGGTGCTGAGAGAGGGCGGAGAGGGTGATGGGGGTGTTCAGGTGTGCCGCCAGGGCGTTGACGCAGAGAGACGGGGCTTGGCGGAGCAGGCGGATGATCTGGAGCCGGGCTTCGACGGAGAGGAGCTTGAAATCGTCCTCCAGCTTACCTTTCATCACATCACCAGGAGTTGAAGCAACTACATTAGTACTTTAGCTACTACTTAATTATAGCCGGCATCGTCATTCCGTCAAGACCGCAGAGGGAGATTTCCAGGGAATTGGCTGGGCTGAGATCTTGTAGGTGTCGCCGCTCGATGGAGCCCATGCCGAGGTCAGGCTGTAGAGACGCTTTGGTGGACGTCGGGTGGCGGGCGTTCCCAGCTTGGGGAACGTGTCGGAAGTGCCCTATCGTGGATGTAGACCTGTACGGGAGGACTTTCCTGGGGCACATTGGGTTGTTGGCGGCGGGGAGTGGCGTAGGCGGAGGAGCTCTCGTCTCTTGACGGCTGTTGGGATCGACGGTCGCTGCTACCCCAATTGCGTGCGAGCCGGGAGAGTGATAGGATGGCTCGACACTGATCCAATTCGCAGGAGGTGAATTGATGGCGAGCAAGCAGCTGAGAGAGGCACGACGGTACGAAGGTAATCCGATAATCTGCAGAGAGGACATCCCGTTCAGGTGCAATACGGTTTTCAACGCCGGCGCAGCGAAAGTGGGAGACGAGTACATCCTGCTATTGAGAATTGAGGGGACGGACGGGCGGTCCTGTTTGGGTATTGGGCGTAGCAAGGACGGTTATCACTTCGAGATTGAGGATGAGCTTGCGATGACGCCGTCAGATGAGGAGCCTTTCAAGACCTATGAAAGCAGAGGTGTGGAGGATCCGCGGATTACGGAAGTGGATGGGGATTTCTTCTTTTTCTACACGGCGTACTCTAAGTACGGACCGCGGCTGGGTCTCGCCAAGACGAAGGACTTCCGGCGCATCGAGAGGATCTGTTTGGCATCGGAGGTGGAAAACAAGGATGCAGTCCTGTTTCCCGAGAAGATTGGGGGGCAGTACGCGAGACTTGACCGCCCCGTTGCATTCGGGGGGGGAAAGGCCGACATCTGGCTATCTTTCTCTAACGACCTTGTTCACTGGGGCGGAAGCAAGGTCGTGATGGAAGTGAGGGCAGGCCACTGGGATCACGATCGGATAGGAGCTTCGGTTCCGCCGATCAAGACGGAGGCAGGGTGGCTGGAGATTTATCACGGGGTGAAAAACGTAGCCGGCGGGCCGATCTACAGGCTTGGGACGGCGCTTCTTGACCTAGAGGACCCCTCGAAGGTGGTATGCCGCGGGGAGTGCCCGATCCTTTCACCGCACGAGCTATACGAGCGAGTGGGAGATGTGTTCAACGTCGTATTCTCGTGCGGGGCTGTGGTGGAGGATACGGGGGAAGTGAAGATATACTACGGCGCTGCCGACACATGCATATGTGCGGCCACGATGACGCTCGAAGAGCTGCTGGGTTGCTGCATGGGATAGTGCTAAGCGGTTATTCTTGGTCGCGCTGTGCCGCAGCGGTATAATGGAATTGTGGCCCGCGTATGTGCGAAGTGGCAGGGGCTGCTGAGGAAGGGCATGGTGCTGAAATGACACTTGTCTGCTATCCCGATCCTATGCTCCGCCGGAGAGCAGAAGAGATAACAGAGTTCAACGACGAGCTGAAGCGCCTAGCGGCGTCGATGGCGGAAGTGATGCACAAATCGAGGGGGGTGGGCCTGGCAGCACCGCAGGTGGGAAGTTCGATTCGCCTCGTGGTGGTGAATCTGGGTGAAGATAGGGGAGACCTTGCAGTCGTTAACCCCGTGGTCAAGTGTGCGGGCGATGGTGTGGTCGGAGAGGAAGGGTGCCTGAGCGTGCCGGGGGTTCTGGGCAAGGTTGTGAGGTCCGAGACGGTGTTGGTGGTCGGTGTGGGGCTTGATGAGAAGGAGGTCGAGCTGGAGGCGGAAGGGCTGATGGCGCGGGTGTTCCAGCACGAGACCGATCATCTGGATGGAACGCTGTTTATCGACAAGCTGACGCCAGCCAGCCGTATTGCCGCGGAGCCGCTGCTTCGACAGATGCGGGAAGAAAGCTAGAGTCGGGTGCAAGGAGCGTCTCTTGAGGACGGTGTTCTTCGGAGTTTCGTCAGTGGCGGTTCCTTCCCTGAAGGCGCTAGCTGAAGGTCCTCATAGACCTCTCCTTGTAGTGACCCAGCCAGACAGGCCCTCAGGGCGGGGGAGGCGGATATCGCCGTCGGCCGTCAAGCTCGCCGCCCTGGAGCACAACCTGCCCGTATTTCAGCCGGAGAATCCTCATTCGGATGAAGCTGTCCAGCGGCTGTCCGAGCTGAGCCCGGAGCTATTCGTGGTTATGGCGTACGGGCACATTTTCAAACGACGGCTCCTGGAGGTGCCATCCAAGGAGTGCATTAACCTGCATCTGTCGCTGCTGCCGCGTTATCGTGGCCCCGCTCCGGTGCAGTGGGCAATCCTGAACGACGACAACGAGACGGGAGTGACGGCGATAAGAATGGTTCCGGGGGTTGATGCTGGGGCGATTCTGGGACAGTGCACTGTGGAGATGCTTTCCAGGGAGACGGCCGGAGAGCTTTGCGAGCGGCTGGGGAGAGCGGCTGCGGAGCTGCTGATTGAGGTCGTTGAGAGCATCGAGAACGGCACTGTTACTGCGAGAGAGCAAGACGGATCGCAGGCATCATCGGCTCCTGCTTTCAGGAAGGCAGACGGGGAGATCAACTGGAGCCACAGCGCGTGGTACGTCTGCAACCACATAAGGGCTATGACCCCGTGGCCTTCGGCTTTCACCTTCCTCCAGACGAAGGGGAAGGAGGCACTTAGGGTTGCTTTGCTGGAGGCGCACGTGGTGGAGTTTGCGTCAGGCGGGAAGCCACCGGGGGAAGTGGTTTCGGTGGAGGGCGGACAGATTGTGGTTGGCGCGGGGGAAGAGGCTGTGTGCATTGACAGATTGAGTCCGGCAGGCGGACGGGCGATGAGCGCACCGGATTTCGTCCGCGGCCGCCGAGTTGAGGCGGGGGACAGATTTGGCTCGATTCAGCAGAGCTTTCGTTTCTCTCAATAACGCTTTGAAACGGCTGAGGCGGCGAAAGGTTCCTGCCCAGGAGCTGTTGCTCCTTTTTCCAGTGTGTTTGCAGAATTCCGACTGTGACGCGAAGATCACCGACGACGTCTCGAACTGCCGGCGCTGCGGGCGATGCAAGGTGAAGTCTGTCCTCGAAATGGCCGAGCATTACGGGGTGAGGGCGGTGGCGGCGAAGGGCGGGGAGCTGGCGCTGCAGGAGGCGAAAGCGCGGAAAGTGAGAGCGGTGGTGGCGATTGCTTGCGAAATGGAGCTTCGGCAGGGCATCGTGGCGGCCTTTCCCAAGCCCGTTCTGGGAGTTGTCAATGTTCGTCCCCACGGGCCGTGCAAGGATACGGATGTCTCCATGCGGGAGGCGGAGGTCGCGCTCAGGATGTTCCTAACAGATGCCCCGGAGGCGCTGGATCCGGAATTGCGCGACGCAGGGTGAGTGCTTGGTGCAAGGCCCCTCAACCCGAGAGGCGCGGCCTCGCGGGTCAGCGGCTGGAGCGCGATGATTCGGCGAGCTTTTTTCCCGCCCAGTAAAGCTTGTCTTCCTGTTTGGCCAGGCTCTTCTGCGTTACAGGGAAGGAACTAAGTGTGAAGAGCTTAAGCCAGCGGAAGTATCTTTCGAGATTCCGGATTGCGGAGTTGACCCCGATTCCTGAGCCGCCGGCTGCAGCGACTGCCAGAGCAGGTTCGCCTCGGATCTTTGAGCGGTCGCGGTAATTGACCTCGCATCGGCGGAGTCTGTCGAGGAAAACCTTAGCGATCTCGCTCAAGTCGCCGAAGTACACAGGCGAACCAAAGACGATACCGGTGGAGTCGTTGAGTAGTTGCCGCACATGGGCGAAGTCATCGGCGATTTTGCAGGTACCTTCGGTTCTGCACGTGCCCCAGCCGTTGTCGCATGCCCTGCATGCCTTGATGTCCATGTCCTTGAGATTGATGAGCTCGGTGGCGGCGCCGGCATCTTCGGCTCCCTTAAGTGCCGCCTTGACTAGGGTTGCGGTGAGCCCATCTCTGTTTGGGCTGGTCTGAATCCCAATGACTGATCCCTCCCCCTTGGGCATGCCTTGCCCCCCCAATATGCCCGGGTCTCGCAACCTGCAATTATGACGATAGGCGACTACATGTCAAGCGACATCATGCGTTTTATAAAGTTTCTGAGGGAGGTTTCCCAGTGAGGGAGGGGCTTGCCCAAGAATGCGCTAAGCTTAGTTGTGGAAAGTGCGGAATAGGCGGGTCGGGGGGCGGGAAGTCCGAGATCCCTAGTCAATATCGGATAAATATTTGGATTTAGCTGAGCTTCAGCTAGGGCTGCTGTAGCGAACTCGATGCGTGAACAAATGCCAACATTGGACACATGGAAAATTCCGCTCGCTTTTCCACGTATAAGCCGTATCAGCGCGTCCGCTACGTCGAGTGTATAGCTGGGTGAGCCGACCTGATCTGTAACCAGAGAAAGGGGCTCGCCGCTGCGAGCATGCCTGATCACGAAGGACCACACGAAATTCGCTCCGTACGGGCCATAGAGCCAGGAGGTCCTGGCGATGATGTATCTACATCCCGACTCCTGAACGGCGATTTCGCCGGCGAGCTTCGATTTTCCGTAGACGCTCAGCGGATTGGACTCGTCCTGCTCTATGTAGGGCGAGGTCTTTTTCCCGTCGAACACGAAATCGGTGCTGACCTGCACCAGGAGGCTGCCTAGGTCGGAGGCGGCGTTCGCGAGGAGGTGCGGACCGTCGGCGTTTACGCTGAAGGCGGATTCCGGGTCTTTCTCGCAGCCGTCGACATCAGTCTGAGCGGCGCAGTTGATTATAACACCGGGCCTGATGTGCGAGAGGGTATCGCGGACATGCTGCGGATTGGTGATGTCCATATCAGGGAGGTCGAGGGAGATTAACTGCCAGGGTTGACTCTCGCGAATGAGCTCTGTGAGTTCCTTCCCCAGCATCCCCGCGCCGCCGACCACAAGGACCTTCATGCCGCCGCAGCCCCTACTCGAGCCGTTTGCCGTATTGCTTCTCGTAATAGCTCCTATATTCTCCGCTCTTCACCCTGCGCCACCAGCTCTGATTCTCGGAGTACCAGGCGATGGTTTCCCTGAGTCGATGGTGGAAGGAGAGTTCGGGCTTCCACCCGAGCCCGGTGATGTTCGCAGCATTGAGGGCGTAGCGCCTATCGTGTCCGGGCCTATCCTCGACGAACTTGATGAGCGAGCGGGGCTTCCCTATGATCTCGAGGATCAGCTCCGCGACCTCGATGTTCTGCATCTCGCAGCTGGCCGATATGTTGTAGACCTTCCCTATTTCGCCCTGCGTCGCGACGAGGTCGATGGCGGCGCAATTGTCGCGAACGAAGATCCAGTCCCTCACCTGCTTGCCGTCACCGTAGAGGGGGAGGGGGGCATCCTCCATGGCGTTGGTGGCGAAAAGCGGGATGAACTTCTCGGGGGACTGGTAGGGGCCGAAGTTATTGGAAGAGCGGGTGATTATGGCCGGCAGTCCGTAGGTGTGGTGGAAGGCTTGGACCATCAGGTCGGCGGCAGCCTTGGTGGCTGCGTAGGGGTTGTTAGGCCGCAGGGGGGAGTCTTCGGTGAACTTGCCTTCGGGTCCGAGCGAGCCGTAAACCTCATCGGTGGAGACCTGGACGGACCTCGGGATCTTGTGGCGGAGCGCTGCTTCGAGCAGCACCTGGACGCCGACGAAATTGGTGCGCACGAAGGGAGCACAATCGAGGATGCTCCTGTCTACGTGGGACTCGGCGGCGAAGTTGAGCAGGACGTCAGGACTCTCCTCGGAGATGACCTTTTCCACGAGGGACGCGTCAGCGATGTCTCCATGAATGAAGGCGTACCGGGAGTTGTCCTGAACGTCGGCGAGATTCTCGGGATTCCCGGCGTACGTGAGCAGGTCGAGGTTGACGACCATGGCGTCGGTATGGGATTCAAGAAGATACCTGATGAAATTGGATCCGATGAACCCCGTTCCGCCGGTGACTAGGTATCTCATCGTGTCGGCTCATCCATCTTGTTGGCGCCGGTCTTTGCCACAAGGGAGCTGACGCGGAACAGCTCTTCGTACGTTGCCCCGCAGTCGCCCCACCAGCCGTCAAGGATGTCATATGTCATATTGCCCTCACGAATGTACGCGTTGTTGACGTCGGTGATCTCGAGTTCACCGCGACTGGAGGGCTTGAGAGTTTTTATTACGTCGAACACCCGCGGGTCGTACATGTAGATGCCGATCACGGCGTACTTCGACTTGGGATTCTTGGGCTTCTCCTCGATGGTAGCGATCGTGTCGCCATCGAAGACAGGAACGCCGTAGTGCTCGGGCTGCTCTACTTCGGCAAGCATTATCTTAGCGCCGTTAGGCTGGCCGCGGAATTTCTCCGCTGCCGCGTTGATGTTTCTCTCGATGACGTTATCGCCAAGCATCACGACTATCTTCTCGCCGGCAGCGAAGTGTTCCGCCAGCCCGAGGGCTTGAGCTATGCCGCCCGGCTGCTCCTGGTAAGTGTAGTGTAGGTGGCTGAGTCCGAACTCGTGGCCGTTGCCGATGAGTCTCAGGAAATCCCCTGCGCTGTTGCCGCCGGTCACGAGCATGATGTCCCGGATTCCCGCGTTTACCATGGCCTGGAGGGGGTAGTAGACCATGGGTTTGTCGTAGACGGGAAGGAGGTGCTTGTTTGTGATCTTGGTGAGGGGATAGAGTCTGGTTGCCAAGCCGCCGACCAGAATAACGCCCTTCATGCTCAGCGGTCCCTTACTGTCCAGTCGTAGGGTATATCAGGGCTGTGGGCATCGATGCGGTACTCGTCAGGTTTCTGGTGGTTGTACGGCTCGGTTGGGGTGTTTACCACGACGGATTCCTCTGTTCCCAGGGCCGTGAACCCGTGATAGACGCCCGGAGGTACCTGAACCAGGACGGGATTGTGCACGCCTATGCAGAACTCGTTGATTTCGCCCTTGGTGGGGGATTCCTCTCTGGGGTCGAAAAGGGCGAGCTTGAGCATTCCGGCGGCGACGGCGATGTTGTCCGTTTGCCTCTTGTGGTAGTGCCAAGCCTTGACGACGCCGGGGAAGACGGTGGTTACGTAGACCTGGCCGAACTTCGCGAAGATCTCGTCGTCGGCGCGGAGTATCTCCATCACCCTGCCGCGGTCATCAGGAATGACCCTCAGCTTCTTTGTTTTCACGCCGCTTATCATCCGACTAACCCTGATTTCGTTTCTGGCGGAAGTACTCTAGCACTTTCGAGATTGTGGCGTCAAGGTTCATGGTCGTCTCGAAGCCTATGGCCTCCTTTGCCTTACTGACGTCAGGGACGCGCGCACGGAGATCTTCGTAACCCTCGCCGTAGGCCTCTTCGTAGGGAATGTGGATGATCTCGGCGTTGGGGTTCACCAAGCTGCGCACCCGCTCGGCGAGTTCGTTGATGGTGACTTCCTCCTGGCTGCCGATATTGAATACCTCGCCGGTGGCATTTTCTTCGGACGCGAGTTTTGTGAGTGCTTTGACAGCATCCATCACGTAGCAGAAACATCGCGTCTGGTTGCCGTTGTCGTAAACGGTGATGGGCCCGCCGTCGAGCGCCTGCTCGACGAATCTGGGGAGCACCATCCCGTAGTGGCCGACCTGTCTGGGCCCGACGGTGTTGAAGAGCCTGGCGATGACCACGGGGAGGCCTTTCTCCTTCCAGTAGCTGAGTGCGAGATATTCGTCGATGGCCTTTGAGCAGGCGTAGCTCCAGCGCCACTTCTTGGTGGCTCCGAAGACCATGTCGTCATCCTCGCTGAACGGGGACTTCTGGCTCTTTCCGTAGACCTCGGAGCTAGAGGCTATGACGACCTTCTTTTTCTTGACGGCTGCCAAGGATAGGAGAAGCTCGGTGCCGTAGATGTTCGTCTCTATCGTCTTCACCGGATTCTCGGCAACGAGGCGCATGCCCACCGCGGCGGCGAGGTGGAATATTGTATCGGCCTTGTCCACAAGCTCAGTCATGACGTGACGGTTGGATATGGAATCGATCACATAAGAGAAGCGGGGGTTCTCCTTGAGGTGCTCGATGTTCTCGATGGAGCCGGTGGAAAGGTCGTCGAGAACGATTACCCTTTTGCCGTGGTCGAGAAGGTGTTCGGCAAGATGCGATCCGATGAATCCAGCACCTCCGGTGATTAGGTTTTTCATCCGGATTCCTTCCTGTGACTCTCGGTGAGCTTGCTGAGGGTATGCTCGAATTTCTGTCGGAGGGCCTGATTTTGTTCCTTCGCTTTCAGGACCTGTTCGGCGAGACGGTCGAGGCGAAGGTTGCCCGACGCCCCGGTGTGACGGCGTTCCTTGATGGCCTTGACCGGGTCGGTGCTCTTGAGCTTCTCCAGGTTCTTCGCCACCTGGCGGTAGGCTTCGCGGAAGGGGATGCCCTTGAGGGACATACGCAGAGCTTCGTCGGCGGCGTAGATCTCGGGCACGCAGCTTTCTTTGCAGCGCTGCTCGTTGACTTTGAGCTTCCTGATCACCAGTTCGCAAGCGCGGAGGCTGAGTTCCGTCGTGTGGACGACCTGCATGGTGGGGCCTTTGGTGTCCTGGAAATCGCGGTTGTAGCCGGAGGGGAGGGACTTGATCATACCCATGACGGAAACGAGAAGGCCGATGACCCCTGCGGCCTTTGCCCGGAGGAGTTCCATGCCTGCGGGGTTTTTCTTCTGTGGCATTATGCTGCTACCGGAGCAGATTTCGTCGGGAAGGGTCAGGTATCCGAGTTCAGGAAGGCTGAAGAGTATAACGTCGGAGGCTATCTTGCTGAGGTCGAGCATGATCTGGCAGAGGGCGTGAATCATCACCGACTCGAATTTCCCTCTGCTGTTGTTGGCGTACAGTACGTTGTGCTGTACCTTGGCGAACCCCATCAATTCGGCCGCGAATTCCCTGTCGATGTTGATGGGAACTCCGTAGCTTGCCGCCGATCCCAACGGCGACTGGTCATGTAGGGTGTAGCTTTGCATGAGGACGGCCAGGTCGTCGAGGAGGGATTCGGCATAGGAGGACGCCCAGAGCCCGATGGAGGAGGGCATTCCTCTCTGCGTGTGCGTCCTCCCGGGCATGGGAACCCACTCGTGCTTCCTCGCGAAGTCGACGAGAACATCGGAAAGGCCCAGCAGCGCGTCGGCGATGGCCAGGTGCCTGTCCTTGGCGTAGAGTCTCATGGCGGTGATTATCTGGTCGTTTCGGGAGCGTGCGGTGTGAACCTTCTTGCCGGCATCGCCAAGCTTCTCGGTCAGGTAGTTCTCGATCTTGGTATGGACATCTTCGTCTTCGACGCAGATTTCGAACTTGCCCTGCTGGTCGAGTTCGATTACTTCAACGAGGCTAGCCCTAATTCCGTCGAACTCGTCGGCGGAGAGCACGCCGATCTTCTGAAGCATCGCGGCGTGGGCGATGCTGCCGAGGGCATCGTACTTGACCAGCTCGCGATCGAGGATGTAGTCGTTGCCGACGCTGAACTCCTCGATGAGCTGGTCCATCACGTAGTCTTTTTGCCATAGCTTGGCCATAGCTGCGGTCCTTTGCAGGTGCCGTTAACACCGGTTCCGACTAATTCAACAACAGAACACCCACGGTTGCCTGTCGGCTCGCGCGTCCGGGATGATGGTGCGTATCACCGGTCCAATCCGAGCAGGGCGGCGGGGTTCTCAATTATCATCTTCTCGAAGTCTTCCCTGGCGACGCCTTCTTTCTGGAGGAGCTTCACGAACTCGAAGATGCATTCGCTGGGGGAAGGGTTTCTGAGTTGTCCGGTGTCGGAAGTAAGGATGCAATGCTGGGGACCGACCGCCCGAATGAGGTCGGCTATTTCGTCCGGCGGGTAGTCCCACTTGTGGTCACGGTCGAGGTACATGATGTAGCAGTGCTCTATGCGCGCGCCCTTTTCGGCCAGTTCTTTCTGGACCTCTACGGGCATGTCGATGTCTTTCTGGTAAGGGTGCGTTACGATGACCTTGAGTTCCATGCCAAGCGCCACAAGCGCGAGCTCTCGCGCTTCCTCCCATGACAGGTGACCGGTGGCGACGATGCAGTTCATGCGCTTTGCCATGTCGAGGACTCTCATGCACTTGCCGAAGAGCCGGTTGTTCCAGTCTGTGACCTTGATCGCCTTGAGTTCGTGCTTCTTTCGGGGCACGAACCTGGGGTCTTTGACCCACTCAGGCGGAATCTCATAAGCGCTGTAGTTTTTCCTAAGATGGTTCTCGGCGTGAACTGTAGGAAATGAGACGATAACGGGAAGGTCGGGCGAGAGGACGGCGGAGGCATAGACGGCGCTGGGGTTGAAGCCGCCCATGAAGTAGTTGAGCGTAATGGAGCCGACCATGACGAGGTCGGTTTGGATCTCGGCCTTTGTGGCATTGATTGCGGAGATGGTGGGAAAGCTGTGTGCTTTGAGGCCGAGACCGCGGATTTTGCCCTTTTCCTCCTCGACGAGCTTTCGAGCGGTGTACTTCCTGGGGAGTATGTCAGGGCCTACGTGAACGTGAAGGTCGAATCCCGCGCGCACGAGTTCCCGGATTTCGGAGTCCTTCATGGCCATTCCTGGTAGTGCGGTTCGGGGCGATTCCAAGCCAGAATCCTACCACCTTTGACCACCAGAGGCAATGTTTCGGGCCCTGAAATGACCTCCTGCGCCCAACCTGCGGATGCGACGACCAAGTCCGCCCGCTTGCCTACGGAGACGCCGTACTCCAATCCCATGAGCTGCGCCCCTTCCACCGTTCCCATCCCTATGAGGCGCTCTGCGTCGCCGTAACCCGTGAGGCGGACCGAAGTCGCCAGTACGTGGAGTTCGCGCAGCATGCTTCCGTTGCCGAGAGGGTAGAAGATATCGCGGATGTTGTCGGTGCCCACGGCCACGGGGACACCGGCATCCATCAATTCCTTGACCCGGGTGATGCTATTGTATCGCCGGGCGGCCAAACCGGACTTGGTAATCATGTTGCAGCTTGGTGTTACGATGACCCGCATCTTGGCCTTGGCCATTGCGTCTATGGTCCGGCCCGCGGTGTCATCAGGTACTGCGGAGAGGGATATGCAGTGGGTGGCGCAGACCCTTCCGGCGTATTCCCTGGCAAGAGTCTGCTCGGCGAGGTAAGGAAGGAGGAACTGGACAGGGTCATTGGATTCATCTATCTGGATTTCCAAATCCAGGTCGCGCTTCTGTGCGATGTCGAAGAGGCGGTCGATGTGTCTTTTTCCTTCTTCGGGCGTGGCTTCGACCGCTGGCAGGCCGCCGAGCATGTCGGCTCCCATCGCGATGGCCTCTTCGAGTAGCTCGGTTTTCTCGGCAGTCAGCACCCCCTCCTGCGGGAAGGCGATGATCTGGAGGTCGACCTTGCTTGTGACCTTCTGCTTCAGGGCAAGAATGCCCTCGAGGGCTCCCAGCTTGGCGGTGGGATCGACGTCGGCCTGCGTTCTGACGGCCGTGGTGCCGTAGGCGAACATTTCGTCGACGACCTGGCCGGCACGGCGACAAATCTCCTCGGGGGAGTACTCAGCCTTGAGACTCCTGAGCAACTGTCGGTTTTCCTCGAGGCTCTTCCCGAACTGCTGGGGGATCATGCGGCTGAGGAGGTTGACCTTGTCGAGGTGTGTGTGGGCGTTGACGAAACCTGGGAAGACCAGCCCGCCCTCGGCGTCGAAGTCCACCTTACTCTTGCCCGAGACTTCCCCGAGGGCGGCAATCTTGTCGCCGCGAATGGCGAGGTCGCCGCGCATCCCGTCAAGCGTGCTTACGTTCCGCAGGACTACGTCCCATTCCTTCAAGGCGTATTCTCCGAGATCAGAGCTTCTCGCCGGTCACGACCATGTCCACCCCGTCGACCTCGACCATTTTGACCTTCAGGTACTCATCTTGAGACGTGGGGACGTATCGTCCGACGAAGTCGGCATTAACGGGCAGTTCTCTGTGGCCGCGGTCGACGAGAACCGCGAGCCTTACGGATTCGGCACGGCCGAGGTGAGCCAAGGCATCGAGAGCGGCCCTTACGGTCCTGCCCGTGTAAAGAACGTCATCGACGAGCACCACTTCCTTGCCGGTAATGTCGAACGGCACATCGGTGTTGCCGGGGTCGTGGTTTTCCGCCTGGAGGTCGCGGTCATCGCGGTATCCGGTTATGTCGAGCGTTCCGCAAGGTATGTCAACGGCTTCGTCTTCGATATTCGCGAGCTTGTCTGCGAGCCGCCTTGCGAGGTGGCCGCCACGGGTTTCTATTCCGATAAGGACAATGGGTATGTTGTAGCGGTGTGTTTCGAGAATCTGGTGGGCGATGCGCGTGAGCATTCGGTTCATGGTGCGCTTGTCGACGATCTTCGCCTTCTCGCGGAATTCCATCTGCGCCTCCTTCCTATCTCCGGTCTCGCATTATATTGATGTCGGGTTCGGTGTAAAGGGAGCGGTTGACGACGCAGCCGCGGGCCGTGTATATTGGATTGCGAAAGCGAGGGGATAATGCCTGATATTGACCTGAAGAAAGAGATAGATTCCCTTCGAGAGCAACTCGTTGCTCTGAGGGACTCTCTTTGACGTTCCAGCTCTCCGTCGCGAATATGAAGAGCTGGAAGCGAAGGTTGCTGCTCCCGGGTTCTGGCAGGGAAGCAACGACCAGCAGAAGGTGATTTCCCGCCTCAAAGACCTGAAGTCCACGGTCTCTTCCTTCGACGAGCTCAGCGGCTCCGCTGATGACGTCTCGGTGCTGCTCGAACTGGCGAAAGAGGAAAGCGACGAGAACGTCATTGGGGAGGTCGAGGAAGAGGTGGAGGGGCTGCGGCACAAGCTGGAGCGGCTCCAACTGCGGACGTATCTTCGGGGGGGGCATGATGCTTCCGATGTGTATCTGTCGCTGCACGCGGGCGCCGGAGGGACGGATGCGTGCGATTGGGTCGAGATGCTGCTGCGAATGTACACTCGCTGGATGGAGCGCGGCGGCTACAAGTACCGGATGCTCGACTGGCTAGCGGGCGAGGAAGCGGGGCTGAAGAGCGTAACGCTGGAGGTGACGGGGGACCATCCGTACGGGTATCTTCAGGGCGAGATGGGGGTGCACAGGCTGGTTCGCATCTCTCCGTTCGACGCGAATAAGCGGCGTCATACTTCGTTCGCTGCCGTTGATGTTGTTCCGAAGGTGACGGAAGCAGAAGAAGTGGAAATCAACGACGGCGACATTCGTATTGACTACTTCAAGGCGAGTGGCCCGGGTGGGCAGAAGGTCAACAAGACGTCTTCGGCGGTGAGGATAGTTCACAATCCCACGGGCATCATCGTTCAGTGCCAGAACGAGAGGTCGCAGCACCAGAACCGACGCGTGGCGATGGAGCTTCTGGCTGCGAGGCTTCTGCAATTGAAGCGGAAGGAACGGGAAGAGGAGCTGCAGGCGGCCTACGATGCGCGGGGACAGATCGCGTGGGGAAACCAGATACGGTCGTATGTGCTTCAGCCGTACACGATGGTCAAGGACCACCGGACCAACGCGGAGACCGGGAAGGTGCAGGCGGTTCTGGACGGGGAGATCGACGTTTTCGTCGAAGCCTACCTGAGGAAGAAAGCGTCGAAGCAGGCAAAGGGTGCAGGCGGCTAGCGTCGGGGGGTCAGGGCCTGGGATGGTATTTCTTGTGGATGGCCTTGAGCCTTCCCTTGTCCACGTGGGTATAGATCTGGGTTGTGACGATGCTTGCGTGCCCGAGCATCTCCTGGATGGCGCGGAGGTCTGCGCCGCGCTGGAGCATGTGCGTGGCGAAGGAGTGGCGCAGGGTGTGGGGGGTGACATTCTTGGCTATGCCTGCCTTGAGGGCGTACTTCTTTACCAAGCGCCAGATGTTTCTGCGGTCGAGGGGATTGCCGTTGCGGCTGAGGAAGAGATTGGGCGGGCTGGAATGGGTTGCGAGTTTGGGTCTGGCTCCGTGCATGTACTCCTTGATGGCTGTAACCGCCTTTTCTCCCAGGGGTACGAGCCGTTCCTTGTCGCCCTTCCCGCGGCAGCGCGCGAAGGAGTACTCGTAGTTGATGTCGTCGAGAGTCATGCCCGATACTTCAGATACCCGAGCACCGGTGGCGTAGAGTGTTTCAAGGAGCGCCCGGTCGCGGAGTTCGAGTTCGCTTTTCCCAGCCGCGGCTTTGAGTAGTTTTTCGACATCGACGATGTCGAGAACGTCAGGCAGCCTGCGCCAGAGCTTCGGCGAATCCAGTATGGAAGTAACGTCGCTCTGTGCCCTGCCTTCCAGTACCAGGAAGCGGAATAGCATTCTTATGGCTACAAGCTGACGGGAGATTGAGTTGACCGACAGCCCCCGGGACTTCTGGGCCAACATATGTTCTACGACGTGTTCCGCGCGGATGTCGTCGGGGCAGTTCAGATTCAGGGCAGAGACTGAGGCCACGAACGACTTCAAGTCTGCGGCGTATGCGCGTATGGTGTTGGGGGACAGACCGCACTCGAATTCCAGGTAGCTGAGGAAGTCGTGGACAGCAGTGTCCCAGTCCATTGGAAGCATCCTTCGGGAGGACTCCGTCACCGAATTATTCGGCAGGCTGGAGGGGGTATATTAGCGGGAATCCGTTTCTTGGGGAAGATCACGCGCGTCTTGAAAGGGGAGGGGCTTTCTGCTAGGGTATGGCACGACTGAGGAGGGGTCCTATGCGGAT
>Ga0180438_10004443_pt1 | contig 20204 bp, 15 predicted proteins | sample SS_ome_12_FD_132455 | JGI IMG/M metagenome (GOLD analysis project Ga0180438, IMG submission 132455) | Hypersaline lake sediment archaeal communities from the Salton Sea, California, USA - SS_3_D_2 metaG | ecosystem: Environmental > Aquatic > Non-marine Saline and Alkaline > Hypersaline >... | reverse complement strand
TCCGCCGATTAAAGCGGTACGCGAGCTGGGTTTAGACCGTCGTGAGACAGGTCGGTCCCTATCTGCCGTGGGTGTAGGATACTTGAGGGGTGCCGCCCCTAGTACGAGAGGACCGGGGTGGACAGACCTCTGGTGTACCAGTTGTCGCGCTAGCGGCACCGCTGGTTAGCTATGTCCGGACGGGATAAGCGCTGAAGGCATATAAGCGCCAAGCCCACCCCAAGACTAGGTATCCCTGAAGGCCCCTTGTAGACTACGAGGTTGATAGGCCGGGCGTGTAAGCGCAGCAATGCGTTCAGCGGACCGGTACTAATAGGCCGTTCGGCTTGACCGCTCTTAACTTTTCCCACCAGCTTTCAACAGGCAGGTCAGATGCTTGACGCTATTCCGAGGAACTCCAAATATGAATTCCGGTGGCCATAGCGGAGGGGAAACACCCGTTCCCATTCCGAATACGGCAGTTAAGCCTTCCGCGCCGATGGTATTGCCCTGCGGGGTGAGAGAGTAGGTCGTTGCCGGGATTCTTCACAAATTGGCCGCCTTGCTTCGGCTTGGCGGCCTATTTTTTTGCCCCGAGGGCGTGCCCCACCGCATCGAGCAGAACCTTGTGTGCCTCCGGCCAGTACCGTCTTCCCTGCTCTTCCAAAGCCCTTGAAGCATCCCCCAGCTCCGCTCCCTTCATCAGCATTATGTCCAGATCGTTCGCCACGGCGACCAGCCTGGCCGGCAGCGCTATCTCTTCACCTTTCAGGCCGTTCGGGTACCCTGATCCGTCCCAACACTCGTGGTGTTGATTGACAATCTGCCTCACCATCTCAGGCAAGTCTGGAAGCGCCGCGAGATTCTCTTCTGCATACGTCGAAACATGAAGCACAAGCTCGTCCTCTTGCGAAGCAACATCCCCCGCGCCCAGCATCCCGACGTCGTGGATCAGTCCGCCGGCAGCAACGGTCTCGAGTTCCCTCGTCTTCATGCCCATGCCCCTCGCTATTCCCAGCGAGATGACTGCGGTGTTTAGGCAGTGGGCCGCCAGTGACCCAGTATGCGGAGACAGCATCGTGTGCGTCCATGTTGGCTGCCCCCGCAGGACCAGTCTCAACGAGAGACCACGCAAGTTCTCCTGCGCATCCGCCGGGCTTGAGGACAGCGACTCAAAAACCGCCTCAAGCTCCCTTACTGCGGCCTCGTAGTCTTCCTTCTCATCACCTGCGGTCCTGTCGGCAGCCCTCCGCTCGGCTTCCCCCACCGTCTCCAACGCCGTCTGCGAAAACGCATCGTAGTCCTTCAGGATCCCTTCACAGGCGGAAGAGAGTTCCTCGCATTCTGCCGAGAGCTCATCTCGAGCCGCCTCGAGCCCACTCAGAAGCCTGCGGTAGTCCTCCCCGCACGAACTCCCCTCGCTGTAGAGTTGGTCGAGGGCATCTGCCACCAGCTTCCGGTATTGCCCTATCATGGTATCCGCGTTCGCAATCCTCCGCGCCAGAACCTTGGCAATATGAAGGATTAGCGCCGGATGCGACCTTACCAGCACTCCCAATTTGTCGCCTGGGATGGCCGCGACCTGTGAGAAGGCATGGGCTCGAACCGTAGCCGTTCTTCTAGTCCCTTCTCCCAGCAGCAACGCCATCTCTCCCACTGCCTCCCCAGGCCGGACGTACTCGATCACTCGCCCTTCCACTAGAACCTCGAACAACCCTCTTGCGACTATGTAAAGCTCCTTTGCATCGTCCCCTTCCTCGTAGAGGTTAGCACCGGCCTGGATCGAAAGCAGGCGCCCTCTGCGAGCGGTCGCAAGCGTCCCAAGCGACTCCAGGCTCCGCTGCTGTTGGCGCTGGAGCTTCTGGCCACGCTGAAATGTGCTGCTGCCCAACGCCTTGCGGCACGCCTCCGTCACTGGCCGAAGGAGACCGTGTTGCCTCATCAGATTCTCGCAGAGCCTATAGAACCTGAGGGAGTATTCATCCACCGCCCTACGCATCTCGGTCAGCACGCCGCCTCTCTCCTTAAGTTGCTCGTTCCTCTTCCGGAGACGTGCCGCCAGGCTCTTCGCGATGGTCATACCCAGCGACGGCAGACGGAGTATGCTCTTGTCGATGCTGCCCTGTGACAGGGGAATGCACTCCAGCGTGGTCGGCACGCGCGCGACTAGTGTGGCGTAGTTTCTCCTCAGCAAGGCCTCGGCTTCCCCCACCAGCTGACCCTCTTCCTCCAGCGATTCCACCTGCACGCCTTCGTTCATCACCTGGTCGAGGCTCGGGAGTTCGTCCGACTGCGCACTGACGAGAATGTCCACGCGACCTTCCCGCAGGATACCGAAATAGGTGGGAGTGTCCCCCTGGAGCGCAATAGCCTCGTTCGCGGCAAAGGATATCCGCTCTAGCGGCTGCTGGTTGGCTTCCGGCATGGGGTTGGCTCGCTATTCGCCTTGCTTCCCGCGGCGATGTTCTTCTCGGTGCGTGCTCAGGAAGTGCTTCACCTTGTCTACAAGTTCGTCCATGTCAAACGGCTTCACAAGGCAGCAGTCGGCGCCGCATTCCACTATGCGTTCGAGGTTCCCGTTCTCTGGGTAACCCGTGATTGCGACTATCTTCGGCTTGGTCGGGGACTGCTCGTTCTTTAAGGCCTGACAGGCCTCAAACCCATTCATGTTCGGCATGAGCAGATCGAGGACGACAACCCTGGGGTTGAAGGCGCCCGCCTTCAGGCACGCCTCGTATCCGTCCTGCGCAGTCTCGATCTCCACTTCCGGGATCTCCGTTCTCAACGCTTCCGAAACCGCCATCACCATCGTAGTTTCATCGTCGGCCACAAGCACTCGCTTCTGGGGAGAGGCGTCCGGGATGTCCTCATGTTCGGGCAGGTCGTGCTCCTGCACGAACCGTTTGAACTCCTCGACGCTCACACGATAGTGCCCGCCAGGCGTTCTATAGGCCCGCAAGAAACCCGAGCGGATCCACTTCGCAACCGCTGCCGGCGTAACAGAGAAGTATCTTGCAATTGCTCTCGTCGTAAGATTCTTTCGCTCCTTCAAATCTGCCCCTCCGTCTGTTGCTCGAATGCGCTCGCCGGCACGCGTGTTGCGGTTTTTCCCACTTTACCAGTCCACGGCTTTTTGTCAAGTGGCAGGAAACGATCCGTTGACAGGTGTCCCCGACCAGTTATCATGTCCAAGGACAATGTTCGCCAAGGTGTGCTGGAGCAATTGCACGGTGTCGGCGATTCAGGCATCAGCGCATTCGCTGCCGTGCGCACAGGCCTCGGGGACCCAATGGACGCTCAGAAGCGGATTCTGGAACCGGGAGGGGAGCTCCAGAGCCTCAGTGGCGGGACTGACCGCGTCAGCGATGATGCGTCTGCTCAGGTTGCTCGCCCCGGGCTCTATCCCGAGGCAGCCGTACTGCTGCGAAATGGCCAGTTCCTTTCATCGAATACGGCCTGGGACCACGAAATCGGCGATCAGACGCAGGGAGGACATCCTACGACTCTTTCGGACCTGCTGTCCCGGGAAATGAGTCAGAAATGGGCCGAACTGACCAATCGAGGAGCGGAAGTCGCATGGGACGAGCCACTTGTAGTCAAGGGGTGCCGCGGCGAGGTCTCGGTTACAGCCACGAAGGAACGCCACTCCTCTCTTGTTTGGTTGCGCGCCGCTCGTGATCACCTGGAGGAAACTGAAGTCCGAGACTACCTGCTCAGCGGGCAGTACGCCCGCCGGCTTGTGGAAAATATCGCCTGCGGACTCGTAGTAATCGACCGGGAGTTTCGTGTCCTGTACATGAACCGGTGGATACGCGACCAGGTAGGGGAGCAGGATCCCGAGGCACCCCCGTTCTGCTACGCCATCTTTCACCACCCACCGAGATCAGAACCGTGTCCCGATTGTCCTACCTTGAAGACTCTTACCGATGGTGGGATACACGGGCTCGAGGTGAATCCGGACAGCAGAAAGCCCGACGCCTGGTATCGCCTCACGACCTCTCCTTTAGTCGGTCCGGATGGGGAGGTACTTGGCGTGGCCGAACTCGTAGTGGACATCAGCACCAGGAAGCGCTTCGAACGGGAACTGAAGTCATCGGAGAGGCTTCTGAGCGAACTGGCCGAATACCGGCGGCGCATTCTCGAGCAAACGTGCGTTGGTGTTGCGACGATCGATTTCGGTGGGAACATCCTCTCGTGGAATCAGGGAGCACAGAAGATGTTCGGTTACTCCCAAGCCGAGGCCGTTGGCGGCAACGTCAAGGACCTTCTGGTACCCGAAGGCGAGTTCATGTGGAGCGGACCGGCCAGGACGCTAGGAAGAACCGGGTTGTGGGAGGGCTCGCTTCCTCTGAAGGCAAAGGACGGGAACTGTGTTTGGGCGCGCACCCACGTCAGTGTTATGAGGGACGATTCCGGCGGTCCTGTTGCAGCCATCATGGTTCTCACTGATGTGTCCACCGAGGAGAAGCTTAGGCAGCAGTTCGTGGCCTGGGACAATCGACTCAACACAATAGTCGAATTCGCGCCATTCGATGTGGGGGCGGTTGACGGCGAGGGGGTAGTGACGCTTTGGGGTGCCACGACCGAAGCAAACACCGGTATTCCCAGGACTGCCGCGGTAGGCAGCAGACTTGAAGACCTGCTCTCCAAGGATCCTCACTGTCAGCGATTTCTTGCGGAGATCGAAGGTGTCTTCAGCAGCGGGAAGATGAGACGGTTCGAGGATCACGCGCCCCGCTCTCTGGGGCCGAGAAAGGGACAGGAGTCCGAGGAAGTCACATGGCTCGTCCCAATTCTCGGTGCCGATGGCGATGTGGCGGAGTGCGTGTGGTACATGTGGGATGCGACTGAGTTCAGACGCTTGCAGCGGGAGCTGCTCCGCGCGGAAAGGATGGCTGCGCTCGGCACCCTCGCCGGCGGGGTGGCGCATGAGTGCAACAATATCATGGGGAGCATTCAGCTCTATGCCCAGTTGGCTCTCAAGAGGGCGGACCTGAGCTCGGCAACGCAGGCCTTGAGCGTCGTGCTCGAGGGGGTGGGCCGCATGAAAAAAATCGTGCAGAGCCTCCTCCAATTCTCCGGTGATAGGCCTTTGCGACGAGGGTGGACCGACGTCGCCGACGTCATGGAGAGTGCCCTCGTGCTTTTTGAGCAGGAACTCGAGGCGAAGGGCATATCGGTGCGTCGTGACTATGGTAAGGTCCCCAAGATATTCGCCGATCCCCATCGTGTGGGCCAGGTGTTTGTGAACCTGATAATCAATGCACGCGACGCTATGGTTCCCGATGGCGGCACGTTGCGCGTCTGCACGCGGCGCTCCGAAGACCGCGTCCTGATAAGTGTCGCAGATACCGGGCAGGGCATTCCCAAGGACATGCTGGACCGTGTCTTCGAGCCTTTCTTCACTACTAAGGGCCCCATCAGCAAGAGCCCTGTGCCCGGTACCGGCCTCGGCCTTTCTGCGTCTCACGGAATCGTCCAGGACCACGGCGGGACCGTCTCTGTCGAGAGCGAAGAGGGCAAGGGAACGACTTTCACAATTTCACTCCCCATAGAGCCCTCACCGCCGCACAAGGATGAGTGATTTTGGCTGTCACCTGTCCCAACTGCGGGAAACAGTACGACTCGACGCTCTTCCAGTTCGGCAGAAAAGTCCCCTGTGACTGCGGCGCAGTCATTGATGCCGACATGCCGAGGCGCCCGTCGCCCCATGCTCGTCATGCTGGACTCCGGGAGTTCATCGGCCGTCGCAATATGACCGAGCTTCAACGGGTGGCCGACAGAGTATGCGTGCTGATCCTCAACTCGGAGTATCCAGATATCGACATTCGGATCGAGATGGAGAACGTACGCACGCGCTGTCAGCAACTGTTCCCCGATAGGATGGAGCTATACGAGATGATCTACGAGAGCAGATTTCAGAGGCTCTGGGAGCAGTTCAGAGGGGAGGACTAGTACTCCCGCCGGAGTGCAGCGAGATCGGATCAGTGCTGTTGCTTTCCCCAGCCCTCATTCCGAATCCAGCTGAGCGCGAATAGCAGCAGCGAGAGCCCTCGATACCCCCTTGACTGATGCTAGCTCCTCCACCGTGGCCCTTCTTATTGCCTCAAAACTGCCAAAATGTGAGAACAGTGCCCTCTTTCGCGCAGTGCCCAATCCCCTAATACCGTCTAGGTCCGAGTGCCTATATGCCTTGCTGCGGAGCTTCCGGTGGTACGAGATTGCGAACCTGTGCGCCTCGTCGCGAACCCTCCGCAGGAACCTGCCCGCCCGGCTGTTCGGGGACAGCCCTATCTCCGCGGCCAGTCCCGGGCGGAAGAAGTGGTCCTCCTTCCGCTTGCGTCTCGCGCCCCTCTCGTCTCTCCCCTTGGCGATGGCCACGAGTTCCACTCCTGCGAATCCCGTCTTCCGTAGCACCGATTCAGCTGCCGATAGATGTCCCTTCCCCCCGTCGAGCATCACCAGGTCCGGCAGGTCCTTGTCCTTTAGCCCCCGGGTAATTCTGCGCGTGAGGACCTCTGCCAGCATCGAGTAGTCGTCAATACCCTCCACAGTCTTGATGCGATAGTGCCTGTAGCCCGTCTTCTCCGGCAAGCCGTCCATAAATCGGACACAGGCTCCCGTGGCGTAGCTCCCGCCGATGTTGGAGATGTCGAAACACTCCACGGTTCTCGGCGCATCGGATAGCTGGAGCCCTTCCCGCAACGCTTCACTCAGGACCTCAGGTCCCGCGGATGCTATCCGCGCCTTCAGACTGAGTGTGGCGTTGTTCATCGCCATCTCCACGAGCCTCACGCCTTGTCCTCGCTTCGGCCTGCGCACCTTCACCTTCTTGCCCCGCATCTCGCTCAACCAGTCCGCCAGGACTTCTACGTCCTCGATGTCTTTCGGCAGCAGCACTTCGTCCGGTACGAATCGGTTGGCGCTGTAGAACTGGCCCAGAAACGAGTTGAACACCTCATCAGCAGATAACTCGGGCCTCCGGAAGCTGTACGACGCGAAATCCTCCAGCCGTCCGCTTCTGACCAACATGACATCCACCTGCACGGTGCCGCCTTCCTCCGCGTATCCGAATACGTCGCGATCGATGAACCTCGCTTCGGTGATCTTCTGGGTCTCTATCGTCGCCTCCACGGCAGCTATGCGGTCGCGGAGCTTGGCCGCCCTCTCGAACTCCATCCCAGAGGCCGCCTCGGCCATGCGTTCCTTCAACCTATTGACCAATTCCCGGTTCTTTCCGCGAAGGAACATCGCCGCTTCACTGACCAACTCCCCGTACGTGGACTCGTCCACATAACCGCAGCAAGGTGCCAGACATTGCCCGATCTGGTGGTTCAGGCAAGGCCGGAGTCTTCTTCTGAATACCGTATCCGGACACTTCCTCAACGGAAGGAAGCTGTTGATCTGGCGGAATGTCATCCGCGCCGACCTTGCCGAGGAGTACGGGCCGAAGTAGAGCGCATCATCCTTTTGGAACCGTCTCACTATCTCGAGCCGCGGAAACGGCCTGGAAGTGTCGAATTTCAGGCACACGAAGTTCTTGTCGTCCTTGAGATTGATGTTGTAGCGAGGCCTGAATTGCTTGATCAGATTGTTTTCGAGAATCAGGGCTTCCTTCTCGGTGTCGGTAAGCACGAAGTCCACCTTGCGGACCTTGTCCCTGAGCAGCCGCGCAAAGGGGCGAGCGTCACCCGAGTCGCGGAAGTAGGAGAGCGCCCTGCTCCGCAGATTCACCGCCTTCCCGACGTAGATCACCTTGCCCCGGGCGTCCTTCATGAGGTACACACCCGTCTTCGCAGGAAGGGCCCTGATGGATGGAATGGGATCATGTGATTCTCGTTGGCTCATACCCCAATTCTACGCTTCCGGGGAAGGGGCGTTCAAGGCCCCTCGGCATCTGATGCCCGCGGCCTTGACGACTCGCCCGTGATGGAGTAACCTATTCGCTTATGTTTGACTCTCTGCTACAGTTGGGTGCAGCTCTTGGAACGTCGTAGAACGGTTTTTCTGCTGCTTCCCGCCCTCAACGAGAGAGACGCCCTCCCATCACTGATTCGTTCCGCCCTTGACGTGCTTCAAGGCCTTCCTGTCAGGAGTGTTGTTGTCGTGGTCGATGACGGGAGCACCGATGGAACTGCCGAGGCGGCATCGGCAGCGGCTGATTCGGCTTCCCTGGAGGTGATAGAGCACGAACGCAACATGGGTCTCGGCGCAGCGCTCCGCACCGGTTTCGGATACATACTCCCCCAATCACATCCTGACGATATAATCGTAACAATGGATGCGGACGGAACGCACAACCCACAAGCTATGCCCGGCATGGTGGATGCCATTTCCCAGGGGTGTGATGTCGTCATAGCCTCACGCTTCGCAACGGGTGGAGCGGTCACCGGCGTGTCGACTCTCCGCAGGCTTCTCAGCCGCCTGGCTGCGTTCACGGGCAAATTGCTCGTCGGAATACCGGGGGTGCGGGACTATTCGTCGGGATATCGGGCCTATGGCGCCTTGGCCTTGAAGAAGGCCTGGGAGAGGGCAGATGGGAACCTTCCCAGCACTGCCTCATTCGCCGCCACTACAGAGATTCTCCTCAAGCTCGGGGCGGTTGACGCGAAGGCTATCGAGGTCCCGCTTCAGCTTCGCTACGATCTGAAGCAGGGCGCTTCCAAAATGAAGCTTGTCCGAACCTGCTTCAGCTATCTTGCCATCTTCCTCCGAAACACGAGGTTCCCCAGGTGAAGAGTTACCTAAGGGCTCTCAGATACCTCTGGCCGTACAAGTGGCTGCTTGTCGTGGGCGGCGTCCTTTCGATTGTTGCGAGCGTTCTGGAGGTCGCCACGATGGGCTCCGTTTTGCCGTTCTTGAAAGCTCTGAGCAACCCGGAAGGCTTCTCGTCGTGGCTGGATGCGGCCGCACAAAAGATGACATTTATTGAGGGGCCAATCCTGCGGCTTCGGGAGATAGTCGAGAGCGACTTGCCCGGGGCACTTGCTGTCATCGTCCTCGGCGCCGGTGCGCTCACGCTACTGAAGAACATGTTCGATTTCGTTGGTCGTTTTGCCGTGCACTACACTGCTCAAAGGGCCATCCTCGACATGAGGAGCCGCCTTTACGACAAGGTCGTTTGCCTGCCCCTCAGATTCTTTACCGAGTCGTCCATTGGGGACCTGCTTTCCAGATTCACAAATGACTTCCAGACTCTGATTAGGGGATTCACCGTATCCTTTGTCCGATTCGTGAGAGAGCCCGCCGCTATGCTCGTCGCGTTCGCGGCGGCGGTAGTATTGGATTGGAAGTTCTCGCAGCTGAAGCTTACTCTCATGGCCCTTATTGCGGTTCCGCTGGCGGGCTGGTCGATAAGAAGACTTGCGCGAAGAATCCGCAGGAGTTCCGCTCGCGCCCTTGAAACCAGAGCCCAAATCGTCAGCATGCTCGAGGATACAATGTCAGGAATTAAGGTCGTGAAGGTGTCGCAGATGGAACGAGGCGAGTCCACGAAGCTGCGCGCTCTTCAGAAGCGACTCCTGAGGGAGGTAGCCAAGGTCATCGCCGCGGAGAACGCCCTGGGCCCTGTAGTAGAGGTTATAGGAATTGCCTCGCTCGTCCTCCTTTTCTTTGCGGCGACCAGGTTCGTAGATAATTTCGTGGCCCTGCTAAAGGAAGGGGTCCTCTTCGCAATGGGTTTGCTCTACTACAACGCGTATTCCTCCGCGAAGAAGCTCATGAGTGGGGTTGGCGTCTTTCCCGGCGCGGATGCTGCAGCAACACGCGTCTTCGAATTCATGGACGCCGTTCCTGAAGCTCCAGACGTTCCCGGCGCGCTGGATGCGCCACCGCTTCAAGACGATATATGTTTCGATTCCGTCTCCTTCAGCTACGATGAGAAATCTCGGACCGTTATCCGGGGCGTCTCATTCTGCGCGGGAAAGGGCGAGGTCATCGCCATCGTAGGAGGAAGCGGCGCAGGAAAGACCTCCCTCGTTAACCTCATACCCCGCTTCTACCTTCCCTCGTCTGGGCGCATAACCATCGACGGCGCGGACATTAGCGAGGTGACGGCGTCCTCTCTCCGCAGGCAAATCGGCATCGTGACGCAGGAGACGATTCTCTTTGATGACACGGTATTCAACAATATTGCGTACGGCCTGGGGGATGTTCGGGAAGAGAAGGTGGTCGAGGCGGCTAAGATGGCCAACGCCCACGACTTCATCATGAAGCTTCCGGACCAATATCAGACCAGGCTCTCCGGCGGTCTCCAGACCATATCCGGGGGCGAGCAGCAGAGGATCGCTCTTGCGCGCGCCGTCGTGCGCGATCCCGCGATACTCATCCTCGACGAGGCCACATCAGCCCTCGACGCCGAAAGCGAATCCCTAATACAGCAAGCATTGGCCAACATTGTCCGCAATAGGGTAACCTTCATCATCGCCCACAGGCTTTCCACCATTGAGCTTGCCGACAAGGTCGTCGTGTTAAACAAAGGGACCGTCGAGTCGATAGGAACCCACGAGGAACTGGTGAGCACCAGTCCTGTGTACAGAAACCTGTATGCTCGTGGCTTTTCGGACCAGGAGCAGCCCTCCGGTGCCGACGATTCGCCAGGAGAGACCGCTTGAAGATCAGAGCAGTCGCTGTTATACCTTCCAGGTACGGTTCAACGCGCCTTCCCGGGAAGCCGCTCTTGAACCGAACTGGTAAGCCGCTCGTCCAGCACGTCTGGGAACAGGTTCGCGCAGCGTCCGCGCTCGATGAAGTGATAGTGGCCACCGACGATGTTAGGATATTCGATGCCGTGCAAGCTTTCGGCGGCAATGCACTTATGACCTCGCCGAAGCACACTTGCGGAACCGAAAGAGTCGCCGAGGCAGTCGGTTCCACCGATGCCGACATCATCGTCAACGTCCAGGGCGACGAGCCCGAGACGGCTCCCGGCGAGCTTGACGCGCTGGTGGCGGCTCTTGTCGAAAGCAACTCCGCCGACATGGCCACTCTCGCATTTTCGTCCGAGGACCCCGAGCTGTACGCGGACCCAAACGCGGTCAAGGTAGTCTGTGATCACGATGGTTTCGCGCTCTATTTCTCGCGGTCCGGCATCCCGGGCAGCCGGACCGGCCTTCCTGAGGGCAGGTTCCTCATCCACCGGGGCATCTACTCATATAGACGTTCCTCGCTTATTCAGCTCGCGCAGCTTCCGCGCTCTCCCCTCGAGGCCCGCGAAGAATTGGAGCAACTGAGAGCCCTTGAGCACGGTCTCAGCATAAAGGTTGTGGTCACCCCAAACGCTGCCCGCGGTGTTGACACACCCGAGGACTACGAGTACTTCGTCGCGAGAATAGGGCATGCCGAACATGACTAAGTTCATATTCATAACTGGTGGGGTGGTCTCTTCGCTTGGGAAGGGCGTCGCTTCCGCATCGATCGGAAGGCTCCTGGAGAGCAGAGGCTTCAAGATCCGGCTTCTCAAGCTGGACCCTTACGTGAACGTCGACCCTGGCACCATGAGCCCCTTCCAGCACGGCGAGGTCTTCGTGACCGACGACGGGGCGGAGACAGACCTCGACATCGGCCACTACGAGCGCTTCACCGACGCTGTCGTCGATAAGGACTGCAACTTCACGACAGGCATGATCTACTACTCTGTCATCAGCAAGGAGCGGCGGGGAGACTACCTGGGCGGAACCGTTCAGGTTGTCCCTCACATAACTGATGAGATAAAGAGCTGCGTTCTGAATCTCGCCAAGCCCGACATCGATGTCGTGATAACCGAGGTCGGCGGAACCGTCGGAGATATTGAGGGCCTCCCCTTCCTCGAAGCGCTCAGGCAGCTCGGCCAGGACGTCGGACGCAAGAACCGCCTTTACATCCACCTGACGTTAATCGTTCACATGACATCCGCGGGAGAAGTGAAAACCAAGCCCACACAGCACAGCGTTGGAAGGCTTCGGGAAATCGGGATCCAGCCCGACATACTGATATGCCGAACGGAAAAGCCGCTTCCCCACGAGGCAAGGAACAAGATAGCCCTCTTCTGCAACGTTGACCAGGAAGCCGTGGTCGAGGGGAGGGATTTCAGACACAGCGTATACGAGGTGCCCGTCACTTTTTCGGAGCAGGGACTCGACGACCTCATCATCTCCGGGCTTGGCCTGGAATCCAAGCGAAGGGACATGCAGCAGTGGAACGAAATGCTGAAACGCATTCGCAATCCCGAGAGTACGGTCGAGATCGCGGTGATAGGGAAGTACATTCAACTCCCCGACGCCTACAAGTCCATATACGAGGCGCTCGACCACGCGGGGATTGCCAATCGGGCCAGAGTAATAGTCAGGCGGGTGGAGGCCGAAGAACTCCAGCGAACTGAACCCTCCGAAGTCCTGCGCGGCGTCCAAGGAATTCTCGTTCCCGGCGGCTTCGGCTATAGGGGTATAGAAGGAAAGGTCTCAGCGGTTAGGTATGCTCGCGAAACGGGTACCCCGCTGCTGGGAATCTGCCTGGGTCTGCACTGCGCTTCTATAGAATTCGCCCGGAACGTGTGCGGGCTGGAGAACGCCAATTCGACCGAATTCGACCCTGATAGTCCCCATCCGGTCATATGCCTCCTTCCCGAGCAGCGCACCATCCGTCAGAAGGGGGGAACAATGCGCCTTGGGGCTTACCCCTGTGTCCTCAAGTCCGGCACAAAGGCACGCGAAGCCTACGGAACGGACGAGATCTCTGAACGGCACAGGCACAGGCTCGAATTCAATAATGATTACCGCGAGATGTTCGAGCAGCACGGAGCCGTCTTCTCAGGGCTCTCACCCGATGGCGAACTTGTCGAAATGATGGAATTGAAGGATCACCCCTGGTTTGTGACCGTCCAGTTTCATCCGGAGTTCAAGTCGAAGCCGGTCAGTGCGCACCCGCTCTTCCGCGACTTCGTTGCCGCTGCGATGCGCACGCCCAGGAGGGAATAGATGGTTGCGGAGGACAATGTCGGCAAGTTTGAGAAGAAGGTAGACGAGGAATGGAAGCAGCGCGCGCGGGCCGAGAAAGAGGCGGGATCAACGAGTCCGCCGGGAGTCGAGGCCTCGGGCCGTCGTGGCGAACCCTCTGCCAAATCGGCGCCGCCTCCCACTTTCAACATGCTGATAACCGGAATAGCCACCGACGCCCTCGTCAGTCTCGGTGTCATCGAGAACCCTCTCAATGGGAAGAAGGAGCGTAACTTGACGCTCGCCCAGCACTTCATAGAGCTCCTTCAGTTGCTTGAGGAAAAGACCAAAGGGAATCTCGATGAGGGAGAACAGCGCTACATCGAGTCCGCTCTTCACGATCTCAGAATGCAATTCGTATCGGTCGTATCTCAACAGGGAAGCGCTGAAACCCAGAAGGACGAGTGACCTCCACCATGCCACGGATATGCTGGATCGCCATTATACTTCTGCTTTGAGTTCTGCCCCATGGAAGAAGCGCGACTGACATTCGGCGAGCACTTGGAGGAACTGAGGAGCCGGGTCATCAAGGCGCTCCTGGCGGTGGTCGTCACCTTCTTCTTCTGCATATTCTTCCTGGGCAAGTACATCGTCAGTTTCGCGGGGGCTCCGCTCGTCCATGCCCTGGAAGCAAGGCGCGAGATGGCCGAGGCGCGGGAAGTCTCTCTCGATTTCGACGGATTGCAGAGGGAGCTCAAGGGACTCCTAGATGCAGAAACTTATGACTCGTTGCTTGACCGGCTGACCGATGCCCGCAGGGACCGCATCTCGCTTGACGATTTCTCCGCTCAGATTGCGGATGATGACACCGTCACACAGAGATCCAGAGAGGCCGTGGCGCTTGGAGTTGCGAGGCTTCGCGCCAGGAAGCTTTCCTCTTTGGAGCTGCTGGCGGAAGTCGAGGCTATGGAAACCGTTCCCGTGCCGCTCACCGAGATTCTGCGGAAGCTCGTCCAGGCCTCGAAGCCTCCGCCTTTCATAGTCACTTCGCCGACCGAGCAGTTCGTCACCTATATGAAGATCTGCCTGGTAGGCGCGATTTTCATCTCCTCCCCCTTCATCATCTACCAAATATGGAAGTTCGTGGCGTCGGGGCTCTACCCGCATGAGCGCAGGTACGTGAGGCTTTTCGGTCCGGTCAGCGCTCTGCTTTTCATTGCGGGAAGCTGCTTCTTCTACTTCCTTGTTTCCCGTTACGGCCTTGTATTCTTGTTCAAGGTCGGGCCGTGGGAACTGATCGACCCGCGCATGAAAATCGCCGAGTACATAACATTCTTCCTCGCCATGTCCTTGGTGATGGGAGGAATGTTCCAGCTTCCTCTCGTTATCATCTTCCTCGCCAAGGCCGGCATCGTTGAACCCGACGAGGTCGCCCGGCAGCGAAGGGTTGCCTACCTCGCCTCTATCATCCTGGCGGCGTTTCTCACGCCGCCCGACGTGATTACGCAGATATTCCTGGCCTTCCCAATGATCATACTCTTCGAGATAGGGCTGTACGCGGCACGGCGGTGGACGCGACCCGCCCCCGCCACCTAGTACGGATACGAGGGGATGTACTCGGCGCTGAGCTTGAGATATGCCGGCGGCTTCGGCTTTCCGGCCTCCACCCACGCGGATAGCCAGATGCATGCAATGTTGTGCGCGGCCTTATTCATCCGTTCGTAAGCCAGGCTGCCTATCAGCTCCTGGAAGCGGCCATAGTAGACCTCGTCGTAGTCGTCTCTTCCCGCGCTCGCCAAGCTGTCCGCCCACAGTATGTTGTCGATCCATACATACGCGTCAGGGATTATGCTGAAAACGAACTCAGCCGCTTCTGCCATCTCGGGCTCAACCTTGGCTGCCTTGGGCGAAAGCTCTGCGTGCTTCAGCACTCTTTTCGGAAGCTCCGTGTCGAACCTGCCGTGAACCCCATAGTTCCCCGTGTACTGCCCGTCGTAGTTGTAGGTCAAGTGCAAAGGGACGTGTGCATCCGCCAAGTAGTGCGAGAGATTTGCCGCCGCAAGCATCGCTTCTTCCCAATCGTCCGCCTTCATTGCAGACACGGTCTTTTGGAAGTACTTGTCCACTCTCCAAGGCAGCGTCCCCCACGCCTTGAGTGTGGTCTCTCCGTACCTCTTCACCGCCTCTGCGTAAGAATGCGGGACCCCTGAGAAAGGAAACCGCCCGTACAGATCTATGTCGATGAAGTGACCGTGTCTTTCCGTGCGCTCTTCGGGAGGCAGCTTTTTCTCTTCGTTCGCACGGATATCCGGGTCGAGGGAATGGTATGCTAGGAAGTCCTCGTTTGCCCTGAACACCTCTCCGAGTTCGCCCGGCAGAACCTTGCACGAGGCGCGCGTTATCGCCATGTGTGCTGCGTCACCCCACGGAAATCCCTGTCCGCAGGTCAGCACGGCCAACGCCGCAAAAACGGCGCAGAATTGTCCGAATCTAGCCTTATTCATGTTGTCCTCCTCCTGTGGTCCTCAATATCAATTCTCACACCCGTTCGTGCCGATGTCAACGCTTGCCGTATGAGCCAGGGAAGGTATAATCGCTGGTTGGCCCATTACGGGAGGGGAAATGGACTCTGTCTCGCAAGAACTTGTCGACAAGATCAATCGGCTGAAGGGGAGCCGACGGGCCGTAATCGTGGCTCACAACTACCAGCGGCCTGAGGTCCAGGACATCGCAGACTTCACCGGCGATTCGCTGGAACTCTCCCGGATTGCAGCGAAGACGGATGCCGAGGTAATTGTGTTCTGCGGAGTGAACTTCATGGCCGAAACGGCTAAGATACTCTCCCCGAACAAGACCGTCATCGTGCCCGACCCCAACGCCGGCTGTCCGCTCGCAAACATGATAAACCCTCGCCAGCTTCAAGAAATCAAGAGCGGCCACCCCGACGCTGTGGTTGTTTGCTACGTGAATTCCTCCGCCCAGACCAAGGCACTGTCGGATATCTGCTGCACCTCCGCCAACGCCGTGAAAGTGGTCGAATCAGTCGACAGGTCTCGTGACATAATTTTCGTGCCTGACAAGAGCCTCGGCGACTATGTGGCGCGGCAATCGGGTCGGAGCTTGATCCTGTGGCAGGGGTATTGCCCCACGCACCACAGGATTCTCCCCGAGGACATCGAGGCACGCCGGCGTGAACATCCCGAAGCAGTAGTCATCGTTCATCCCGAATGCGTACGCCCCGTGGTTGACATGGCGGATCATGTCGCAAGCACATCGGGTATTGTTAGGCTTGCGAAGAAACTCCGCGCGCGCGAATTCGTCATAGGCACTGAGATCGGCATCCTTCATAGGCTGGAGAAGGAGGCGCCCGGCAAGAAATTCTACGCCGCTTCGAAGCTCGCCGATTGCCCAAACATGAAGCTCAACGACCTTCCGAAGCTCCTCTGGGCGCTGGAGGACATGAGCAACACTGTCGAATTGGGCCCCGATCTAATAGAAGGCGCCCGCGCACCTATCGAGAAGATGGTTGCTATCGGGTAGGGATGCTCTCCAAGAGCGACAGGGCTTCGCGCCGTTCTACCTCCGACAGTACCAGCCACTCGTGCCCGACAATCTTCTCCAGCTGAAGCGCCTTCTCGTACTCGATCAGCGCCTCATCCACATCCCCGACCTCTTTCAGGCTTCGGGCCAGATACAGCCTGTACCTTGGGTCCGTGGGATATCGCCTTACCGCCTCGTACCACGCATCCGCTGCCTCCTCCCATCTGGAAGGGACTGCCTGCGCCCCTTTGGCGTATAATCTAGCCAACGAGGCATAGTTCGCGGATGACTCGGGGTTCAGAACGATGGCCTTCCCATACGCCGCTACCGCCAGATCGAACGTCTGGCGTTTGCCCAAGAACTCCTCCCCTCGCTCGTGCAGGAGGGCGTACGCCGCTCCCAGTCTTGCATACCCTCCGTCATGGTAGGGGAGGGTCTCGATCACTTTCTCTAACTCGTATATTGACTCTCGCGCAGCCCTCGTCCCCGCTTCGCGCGGCTCTCCAGTCCCCTGCCAATGAACTGCCGCCGCTTCCAGTCTCCCTGCGGCGACCAGCGATCTTACCTCAAATGGTGCGAGCAGTGCTATCACCAGGAGGGCCGCAATAACGATCCCTACGCGTCCCGGTCTCGTGAACCTTGTCGGTTCCGTGCGAGCCCCACCGCTGAACAAGACCGCTGCCCCCGCGACCGCCCATGCCGGCTGGGCGACTCCCGGCACGTACGCATTCATGTCGACGGTCGAGTGGATGAGGTACGCGACGATCGCAGCCCCGGCAGCTATTCTCGCGGCCCTGCTGCTTCGGATTGCCACCCAGACCCCATACACGGCAGGAAGCCACAGCACCACAAAGGGCAAAATGTCATACCTTCCATCCGCCACTATTCCTAGCCCCAGGATGACGAGTGTTGCAGCCGAGAGATCCAGCGGGAACCTGATATTAGCTTGCTCCTCCTGCCCGAAGCGAAGGCCCGCAATCGCCGCAATCCATATCCCGAGGAAACCACAAAGCCCCGCTATCCCCGCCTCGGCCCAAATTTGCAGGAAGTCATTGTGAGCGTTGAGCGTTTCGTGCGCCCTTGCCAGCTTCACGGAGGGGTACAGGTCTCCAAACGAGTCCAGCCCGTGTCCCATGAGCGGGTGCTGCCGTATCAGTTCCCACGCGCCTCTCCAGAAATCGGCTCGGACCTGGAACGACTTGGCAAACTGGTGTGCACCAGGAAAGCCTTTCGCCCCCAGGAATACCGTCGCGGCCAGAGCGATGACCAGCGCGCCAAGCCCTACCGAGAACCGCGCCTTCGCGGCTTTCGGTCCCCGCCACAGCAAGACCAACCCCACCACGGCCGAAGCCATTATTGCCGAAAGCCACGCTCCCTTTGACTTGCTCAGAAAGAGAGCGAAGCCAACCCCTATCACCGTCACCAGGCACAGAACCGTTGCCGATCGGTTCCTTCGCTTGATTGCCGTCCAGAGGGAGCAAGCACATAACGGCAGGCCCAGCAGCATTAGCCCGCCCAGCGAGTTCGGCGTTATGAAGGTCCCGAAGGCGCGCCTGGTCAGTAGCGCGCGCCGCTCAAATGCCTGACCCAGCGCTTCTGGGAACTGCTGCTTGAGTTCGGGATGGGAGGACAGCACATCTCTCAGCGCCGGCAAGCCTACGTAGTACTGGTGAATGGAGTACGCTGCCACCACAAGTGCAGTGCCCGCCAATCCCGCCACAAGCAGATGCCTTAGGGAGCCTTCTCCCGCCAGCATGACGAGAGCGAGCAACATCACCAATTGACCGAGCCACTGTGTGCCCGTCAGGCATGCGCTCAGTTTGTGATCTGCTCTGAGCATCGCGATGACGATCGCGATGCAGAAAACCGCCGCCGCTATCATTAACGGCTTCGGTGGGCGGCGAAGCTCCCCTCCGCCGGCCGCGTAAGCAGCACAGGTGGCCAGCCCGGCGCAGAGCAGCAATGCAGATACCTGTGCAGTGCCAAATCGAGAGAGAACGCCGCCGGTAAATGCCGGGAGAAAGGCGGATGAGAACAACAGGGCGACTGCGCATCCCCGCACTGCGCCCAGGGCCTTGCTCGTCGAAAACCCCTTCAAGCGACCTTCTTTCTCCCCGCTATCTCCAGCAGCACGATCACGGCAACTATAGTCGCCGCCTGAATTCCGACCGCGATCGCTCCCCAAAGCGGCAGCACCGGGAGGAGTATCGCTGCCAGCCCGATCGCTAGAGTGGTCAGGTATATTGTCAGTACCGCCTGGCGCCTCGTCATTCCCAGCGCCACCAGCCTATGTGAGAAGTGGTTTGTGTCGCCTTCGAAGAGCGGCGTGCCGTTCTTCAGCCTTATCACTATCACCGAGGCAGTATCGTAGATCGGAACGCCGAGAATCAGCAGCGGCATCACGACGGAAAATGCTCCGCGGCCGACATGATACTCGTAGTAGCTGGCCACGGTCGTCAGCGAAGCCATCATGAATCCCACAAACAGACTCCCCGCATCCCCCATGAACACCGACGCGGGAGGGAAGTTGAATATCAGGAATGCCAGCAGCGCCCCCATGAGCGACAGTACCAGCGACGCGACGAACACCTGGTGAGTCTGTATCGCCACCGCAAGCAGCAGCACCCCCGCGATCACCGCCACACCGGCCGACAGGCCGTCCATGTTGTCCAGCAGGTTGAACGCGTTGGTCACGGCGACAACCCAGACCACTGTAACGACCGTGGAAACGGCTGCGTTGTCGATGAACACCGTGAGCTTCACACCCGAAGAAACAAGGATCAGCGCTGCCAGGATTTCGACTCCGAATTTCAGCCGGTATGATACGCTCTTCAAATCATCCGCCAGCCCCAGCCCCGCGACCATCAATCCCCCTACGAAGATGGCAATGAGCATCTTGGCGCGGCCCAGTGCTCCCGCCACGTGCTCCTCAAGCATTCTTACCACGCTGTCAGGGAGCCATCCCACCCCGTGGCTCTGCACCGCCCAAACGCCCGCCAGGCCTGCGCCTACCGTCAAGACGCAAGCCAGCAAGACTGCGATCCCGCCGCCGTACGGGATCGGCTCTGCGTGAATCTTTCGCTCCCCCGGGACGTCAATCATCCCGATCACAGTCGCCAGCTTCCTGGCCAGTGGCATAACCACCAGACAGATTACGAACGAGACGGCCAAAACCGCTGGACCGATTATGTGCATCTCCGCGTCACCTCAGCACTGGCTCGTACCTGGGAAAGTCCCATTTCTTGACTCTGTACGCATGCTGTTGTATCATCTCTTTTTGCGCTGATAAACTCTGAATCGTGCGAGCCGAGATGGCGGAATTGGCAGACGCGCTAGGTTGAGGGCCTAGTGGGCCATATGGCTCATGCGGGTTCGACTCCCGCTCTCGGCACAGAATACGCTGACGGGGAGCCCCTCGCAGGGGCGCTTGTTCTCGGCAGAATCCCATTCGCGAACCGTGATTCCCTTGCCCAGGGCAGTAAACAGCCGAATGTGCCCCTCCCTCGCTTACAGAAGACTATCCGTCGGCGGTGGTTTTGTCAAGGTGCGCGAAGACGGCCGAGGGGCGCCCGTCATAGGGACTTCTGTCCTTTCCTTGAACCGCCCTCCCCCCACAGTTACAATCCAGCCTTTGGATTAGGATGGATCCCAATGGCCATCGTGGCAATGCTGCCAACCTACAATGAGCGTGATAACATCCACGACTTGATCCAGCGAATCCTCGCCCTCCGCGATGATATCGAAGTCCTCGTGGTTGACGACAGCTCCCCGGAC
>Ga0180438_10004442_pt1 | contig 20208 bp, 19 predicted proteins | sample SS_ome_12_FD_132455 | JGI IMG/M metagenome (GOLD analysis project Ga0180438, IMG submission 132455) | Hypersaline lake sediment archaeal communities from the Salton Sea, California, USA - SS_3_D_2 metaG | ecosystem: Environmental > Aquatic > Non-marine Saline and Alkaline > Hypersaline >... | reverse complement strand
TGTAGTTTCTATTAATTCAAGAAAAGAATTAAAGCTAAAAAGTTTCTTCCAACAGATCTTTATCTTGAATTACTCCATAGAAACCAAGCAAATCATCTGCTTTTTTGAAAGGAGCAAGCCTTAGCTGATCATAAATCCTAAGAGCCTTTGCATTATTTCCCACTTCAAAATATATCACACCTAGTCGAAATAATACTTCATAATCATGGGGACTTATTTGCAGTATCTTTTCATACTCCTCAGCTTCCTCTTGTTTTTTCCCTAAAGACCTATAACTCCTTGCTAATTGAGCATGCACCCATGGATCATTGGGTGCAAAATCATTTAAAATTTTAAGCTCTTCAATTGCTCTTTTTGAAGCAACATCGAACTTTGTTTCCAATAACTTACCGATTTTTTTCTGCAATCTCTTATATTTTACTTGTTCCAACACTTCCTTGTAGAGTTTCGCTAAACTTACATAAGCATTAGCCAAAGATGCATGTATCTCTAGATCAGAAGGAGTGTAACGAATTTGTAAAATATGTTCCTCGATTCCTGCCAATAGAAGCATTTCTTTCATGCGAAAAACATCCTCATGAAAAAAAGCAAAACTTAATTTTTCTAAAGGGCTTTGCAAAAAACGAAATAATTTAGAGGCAGTAAAATACCGATACTCTAGCTGATGTAAATGATAAGAAAGACGAAGTGTGGCTTGCGCTATCGATAAATGATGTTCTGCTGTTTTAGTAGGAATAGAAAGAGACTGTCTACATGACTGAATAAACCGATCTTTCATTGTCGTAAGCTGTTCTGGTTTCTTCGTTTGAAAATAAAAACTCAAAACAAAATATGTAAATATCGTTAAAAAAATCAGCCCTAACAAAACAGCAAAAATTGGCGAGGATGCAAAAGTAGAATAAGAAACTAAACAAGCAGCTATTTCAAAAAGAAACAATGAGAAAAAAAGAAGTTTAAAAAGACCATAAAAACGTGTCGTTTTCTTAAATCGATTTACCGTATTCAAATAATGCCGCTGCGACTTACGAGATAAAATATTACAAAAATTAACCTTGTCTTTCATCTCTGTTGATGACGTCATAGCAACATCTCCTTGATTTTTCTCATTTTATCTTAGAAAAATCTACCTTCCCGTATTAATCATATAATTAATTACTCGGCGACTCACTCCAGACGTACGCATGCGATCTACCTGTGATTGTGTTAAATTGTAAGTAGTACCTGTATCATCCATATAACGTATAATCGTCTCGTCGCTCACACCACCTTGCGATAATTTTATCACATCATTTACTGTTAAAGGTTCCCCTCTATCTATACGATCAACAGTACGAGGTGATGTTCTTTCCATTATCTGTCTGTCTTGTTCATCTAAAGCTGCTCCAATTAAACCGCCTCCAATAACTCCTACAGCTCCACCAATAAGAGCTCCTTGGCCACCACCTATTATAGCTCCTGTCCCAGCGCCGACAGCTCCTCCAGCCAAAACTCCTGTTCCGGTTTTGCTTTGGCAGCCCATAAAAAGACATCCAATTAAAGCCGAAAAAATTATTATTTTTTTTACCATTTTTTTCCCCCTTATCCGAAAAAAAAGATATGTTTATCTATTTTTTCAAATAACTAGAAAAAATTAAAAAGTCCACGATAACTTCATTTAATTAATTGAAAAAAAATATTTTCAAGAAATCACACTTCTTGAGGATCTCTTTCTTTAAAACGATATCCAATACCCCTTACCGTTTCAATCCACCTATAACTATTACCCAATTTCTTTCTCAATGAGGCTATGTGCACATCTATGTTTCTATCAACAATAAACGCATCATCATTATTGATATCATCTAATAGCTGATTGCGCGTAAAAACTTTACCTCTATTTGCAATCAATCGTCTGAGTATTCCAAATTCAGAAAGCGTTAGTGGTATAATCGTTTCTTCATTTCTCAAAAGATATCGATCTACTTCAAGAATAAAAGGACCGAATTTTAATGTTTTTGCAGGTTTCTCTGCTTCCTTTGATCTCCTAAGCACTGCTTTTATACGTGAAAATAAAACTTTAGGAGAAAATGGTTTGACTACATAATCATCTGCTCCAAGTTCTAATCCCAAAAGAATATCCAATTCTTCTGATTTGGCAGATATAATAATCACAGGAATGTTTTTCAGATCCGCATTGCTCTTCATCTTTCGACAAACATCAAATCCACTTTGTCCGGGCAACATGATATCCAAAATAACAAGATCTGGTTTTTCTCTTTCTATTGCGCGATAACCATTCACCCCATCCACTTCAACATGAAGTTTATAGCCGGTAATATCCGCCTGGAGTTTGATTAATGAAGCAATATCTTCTTCGTCTTCAATTAATAATATTCTTTTTTTCTGTGCCATGGATACCTCAATGATAAATACTTCTCTAAGCTATGTACTATTCAAACAAGTTTCTAATATAAATTCATCTCTTTTTTCTTCAACCTTGCTAATTTTACCTGCCGGAAGTTTCATAAGTTTAGTTGCAAAAATAGGTAAATTATCCGGCATGTCAGTAAAAAAATATTGAAACGAAGGTAAATCAGAAGTTGATAGTAAACCTTCTCTTTTAAGAAGTTCTTTTACTTCATCAGCGCAACAAGTCGCTGAATTTACAATATTTACTCCTGAAAGTTCCTTTTCAAAAAGAGACTGAAGAAGTGGATAATGCGTACATGCTAAAAGCAAAGCATCTATGTTTTTTTTCTTTAACGGTTGTAAATATTTTCTAACTATTTCTCTTGTTACATCCTCGTCTACCCATCCCTCTTCAATAAGAGGAACTAAAAGAGGTGCTAAAATTGATGTAATTTCAAAGCTAGGATTTTTCTTTTTTAAAAGATCAAAATAAACATTTGAACGAATCGTTGCACGTGTTCCTATTACACCAACCTTAAAGTTTTTTGAAGATAAACAAACTTGACGAATGCCACAAGATACCACTCCAATTACTGGAACTTGATATCTCTTTTGAATCTCCTCTAAAGCATAAACACTCGCTGTATGACAGGCTATTACTAACAGCTTGATGTTTTGCTTAATTAAAAATTCTGAATTGGCATAGGAATACTGACAAATGGCCTTTTGGCTTTTGTCACCATAAGGAACATGGGCCGTATCTCCCAAATAAATTATACTCTCTTTTGGAAGGACCCTGACTATTTCTTGCATGACTGTAAGACCGCCGAAGCCTGAATCAAAAATTCCAATGCTTCGGCTCTTTAGATTTTGATCTGTCATTTTTGCGAAGGAATAATTAATTCTTGTCCAACAACTATTAAATCTTGATCCAAATGATTTGCTTTTTTTATCTCTTCCACGCTGACTTTGTATATTTTAGCTATCTTTTCTAATGAATCCCCGGATTTCACTTTATAGATATTTTCAGCCTTAGCACCCGCAACCTCTCGAAGAGATTTCATCACTGTTTGCAGAGTAAAGTTTAACTTAGCAACTTCTTCTAATTTTTTATTTTGAGAAAAAATCTCCTTTTCTAACTCATTAATACGATTTTTATACTGAGTTAAGGCAGAAGTTGTTTCGTTAGCGTGTGAAGAAAGTTGACGTATGTCTGCGGCAACATTCTTTTCTTTTGTATCTAATTTGTGAAGCTCTTTGCTTAGCTCATCAATTAATTTATCAAGTTTATCTAGTCGTATTTGATATTTTTCTAACCACTGTTTTTTCAAATTTGAAACAGCATTTTCTTGATGCTTCATTTTACTATCAACTATTTGCATTTCTGTTTGCAAACAATTGATATCATGACGCGAATCATCAATATTCGTTTGTACTTCATGAAGAGTGAGCTCCATCTGATGCCTTTCTTCTTGCGGAGAAGATTTCAATGGTGAACACCCATAGATTGCAAAAATTGCAATCCCAATAATCGCTGCTATTCTCATCGTTTGGCTCTTTTATTTTTTATGATATATCTTAAATTGTGCTCTTCTGTTTTGTCTCCAATCCTCGGGGGAATGTCCTAAAGCAATCGGTTTTTCTTTTCCGTGAGAGATTGTATAAATACGATTAAAATCTACACCCTGTTTAATCAAAAGCACCCGAATGTGATTAGCTCTACGCGTTCCTAATGCCATATTATATGCTGCGGAAGCCCTTTGATCACAGTGTCCTTCGACACATAGATAAGCTGTAGGGTTCTTTTTCAAATAATTTGCAATTTTTTGAATGCCAACTAAATCTTCACGTGTCCGAACAATATGATCATCAGTTTCAAAATGAATCATTTTAAAAATTGAATTTAAACGAGCGGATGGATCTTGAAAGCGATCTATACCAGGAATACCACTTCCTTTTTCTCCAGGAGAAAGCTTAGGTTGACGTACAGCTGTATCAGTTGCTCTATATTGCATTCTAATATCTTTATCGCTGAGAGGAATAAAATCCTCATCATCTGGGCCTATAAATTCATCATCGCTTTCTAAAAGGCAAGAATCATATTCTTTACCAAAAAGTGTATCGAAGCTACGACCAATATAACGCCCTGCTGTTTTCATATCTTCCCATGTTTGACCACTTGACCTTTGGCAACTAGTGCTCAAAAGAATCATAGTCACACAAAATAAAAGAAAAGCTGCTGTCTTTCTCATAATGACCTCATCTAATAGTTCTCATGATAGTCTTACTATATCAGAGAGGTTCCCAAGATGGAAACCGTTTTTTTCCAAAGCCCTTACTGATCTTAAAAGCTTGTCTTTGAAATATATTGATCAGATAGAGCTCAGAAGAAGTTTTATCTTCAGTATTATATACTAAATGTACGCTATTTGGAGCCCAAAAAGGATTCTCTTTATTTCCTGGTCCCCTAGTCAATTGCCACTCTTCATCAGTTTCAAAATCATAAATCCAAATTTGTCGTACACCATCAGTTGTTGCGCTATACGCTATTTTACTCCCATCTGGTGACCAACTAGGAGTTACGTTATGACGATTTCGTTTTGTCACAAGTATTGCTTGTGGTCTTTTCTTTTCATGTGCTTCGGGTACTTTAATTATATATATTCGAGGAGTTCCGTCTTTATCAGAAACAAAAGCCATTTGCTTCCCATTGGGTGAGAAAGTTGGCGAGGCTTGCGTTGCACGAGGATAAGAAAATATTTGTTTTGGCTTACCTAATGAAACGCCTCCTTCGGTAAAAAACTGAATAAATAAGTCAGGTCTTCCCGCAGCATCACAAATAAAGGCTAATTTATTAGCTTGAAAAGAAATTGCCGGAAGAAGTTGGTTCCCTCGCAAAGAAACTAAAGCAGTAGAATATTTTGAATTAAGTGTAGAACGATAAATTTTAGGCTGTCCAAGTTTATAAGAAACATACAAAAAGTTTTGGGGCATCTCATCAGATGCGTGAGGAATAAAAAGAGGATGAACGCAATAACTGTTTTCAGAAGTTAATTGTTGAGCATTTGCTCCATCATAGTCACATATCCAAACATCTGAAAGCCATTTTGGCCCTTTTGGATTAGGATTAGGCTTGCGAATAGTGAAAAGTATATGCTTTGTGGCTATTCCCTTTTTATCCAAAAATTTTTCTAAAACAGCATTCGTAATATAATGTATTTTTTTTCTATCTTTATCTAGATTCCCTTCAAGTTTTACATTGTAACAACGCCAAATTTCTTTCGTTTCTTGTGACCATACTTGAAGAAGAAAGTCTGATTTTTTGACCAGAGTCTTGATTACATAACCCACGTTTTTTTCTTTCCAAAAATCATAATCAAAAGCCACCTGATCTTTTTTTGCTAAAAGAATATCCTTTTGTTCTTCCGATTTAAGTACATGAAAGTATCCATTGGAGTGAAGATCAAAATACAAAATATCACGTAATTCTTTTAAATAAGATTTATTTAATTCTGCTTCATCATCATAAACAGGAGATAAATATACAGGTGTTAAAGGATTCAAAGTAGAAAGACCTACTTCGATTTCATCCTCAGCAAAAAGTGATATGCTAGCAAATAGCCAAAGAAAAAGACTTATTTTAACTTTCATTTTTAAACGTTACGGTAAATTCATGTTTCTCTTCTTCAGAGAAGTACTGATTAAACCATGGAAAGGTCAGTCTAGGCAATGTGTTTTTTAAATAATTTTCGTTTTTTTTACTTTGAGAGAGCAGTGAATCAACATTCAAAATATTTCCCTTACCATCTATTTTTATCTTCATTTTCACTTCACCATATTCAGGTAAATGAAGATGACTTTTTAAATCTTCTACCAGAAGATCTTGATACTTAATCTTTTCTTTTTGAATAGTAGTTTCTGTCACTTCAGCATTTACATGAATATGTTCAATAGATGTAGGCAAATTAAAACGAGAAAGTTTTTTTAACTCATCCTGGCTATTCATTTTATTCATACTCATTTGCATCTCATCCAAAAGACGTTGCATCTTAGGTTTAGCTGTTTTAGTTTTCTTTGCTGTTTTCTTTCTAATTGGTGTTTTTTTTATTACTTTCTTTTTCACAACTTTAGGACGAGAAACTATTTTTTTCGGAACTACAGGTTTGTAAATCTTTGTCTTTACAACCAATGGTTTGCTCTTCTCTTTTTTTGTCGAAAAGGGACCATGGTTTAAAAAAAACAAAACAATCACATGAAAAATCAAAACATAAGTTATCGTTTTTCTTTTAATCTGAAAAAGATTGTCTCTAGCTCTGTTTTCCATGTTTTTACTTATTCTTTAAGATAACATCCATTTGCAAATAGCCTGCTGTTTCTACACAATTTTTTACAGCTTGATAGGTTCCAAATGTAGCTTTCTGATCGTGATATACTTGAGGCACCTCGGTGGGAAAATTTCTCTTTTTCTCTTTTAAAATACCAAGTAGTTCACTTTCACTAACAAGACGATGATTAAACCATATAGAATTATCCTCTCTTACAAAAATTGTTAGCGGGCTCTTATGTGTAACGTCATTTTCAGAAGTTACAGAAGCAGGAGCCAATTCTACATGATCTACTTCCAAAAGAGGCGCTATCAAAATAAAAGCCACGAGTACGACAAAAACTACGTCTATCAAAGGCGTTAAGTTAATAAAACCTTCCCCAAAGGATTCTTTTTGAGAAATAACAAATCTTCTTTTTCGTCTCATTATGTCACATCCACTTTCCTATATTGAATTTCCACCGTTGTAAGCAAACGATGTGAAAAATTTTCCATATCCCCCGTCAAATCTTTCACTGACGATTTGAGATAATTGTAAGCAACAAGGGCTGGTATCGCTACAATTAGACCTACAACTGTTGTAGCTAAAGCCATAGAAAGACCTGATAAAACGACTGAGTTCCCACTCGATAGAGAATGCGTTTGCAAGTTAGAAAAGGTAAGTAAAATACCCCAAACGGTTCCAAGCAGTCCTAAAAAAGGAGCTAATGTAACAATGGTTGAAAGTACAAAAAGATTCTTATCTAACTTTTTGGCTTGTTGGGCTATGGTAGCTTCCATGTGAGAACCTATAAGCTCAATATCTTCAGGTGAAAGATATATTTCTTTTTCTTCATGATTTAAATTTTCTATGAAAAATCTATTCTTATTTAGAATTTCTAATGTTCTCTCTTTTAGCGTGGAAAAAATAGAAAAATAAGGATGAGCAATCGATGTCATCTTTTCCATTTTTAATCGAAGCAGAGTTTGCTTGTTCTTTGCAAAAAAGTTTTCAAAATGTAGAGATTCTCTTTTCAGTTTTCTTGTTAATCTCATCTTGTGAATCATCACTACCCAAGAAACCACTGAAAGTAAAAACAAACTCCAAAAAATCATCTTTCCAAAAAAATCAGACTGAGAATAAGCATTAATGAATGGAGCTGATAATAAATAATTTGCAGTATATAGCATAAACTAATCCTTCCCTTTGACTTTCTTATTTTGCAATTTTTGTCATTTAGATAAAAGAAGAAGAGTAAAAGAATGAATTTTTTCAACTTTTTCTGCATATTCATCTATAATAAAAGAAAAAAGTAAAAAGCTTATGAATGAAGAAAATTTTTCTCTTATAGATTCTCATGCCCACATAACAGATCAAAAAATGATCGATGATCTACAAGGTGTTATAAAAAGAGCTAAAGAAAATCATATTTCACACATAGTGAATATATGCTGCACACAAGATAGTATGGAAAAATCCATCCCTCTTATGAAAAAATATCCTTGGATTGTTAGCGCTGGCGCTACATCTCCACATGATGTCGAAAAAGATGGAGAAAAAGACTTTTCTTATTTTGAGAAAATGGCAAAAGAAAAAAAACTTGTTGCTATAGGAGAAACTGGGCTCGATTATTACTACATGCATTCGAAAAAAGAAATTCAAAAGAAATATCTTTCAAAATACTTTTCTTTAGCTAAGAAATATAATCTCCCCGTTATTTTGCATTGCCGCGACGCATTTGCTGATCTCTTTGCTATCGCAAAAGAAGAATATAAAGATAAAGAAGCTATCTTACATTGTTTCACAGGTACACAACAAGAAGCCAAAGAAGCTCTTGCACTTGGCTTTTGGATTTCCATAAGCGGTATCGTTACTTATAAAAAAAGCACTCAGCTACAAGAACTTGTAAAACAAATCCCATTAGAAAAACTTTTAATTGAAACAGATAGTCCATATCTGGCTCCTCAAAAATATAGAGGAAAAAGAAATGAACCATCTTACCTTATAGAAACAGCAAAAATGATTGCAGAACTTAAAGGGCTTACTCTTCAAGAGATAGCCGATGTAACTGCAAAAAATGCAAAAAGTTTATTTTTCTCCACTTAAACATGTCATAACTTCACCTTGATGAGAACATTTAATCGCCTGAGCAATTAGCGAAGCTACAGAAAGTTGTTTAATATTGGTCGGCATTTTTTCACGAAAAGGGATAGTATCGGTTACAATTAACTCATCTATGTCTGATTCTGCTATTCTCTTAATTGCAGGTGGTGAAAAAACAGGATGAGTAATGCAAGCATAAACCTTTTTAGCTCCCTGTCTCTTGAGCTCTGAAGCCGCTCGACATAAAGTTCCCGCTGTATCAACCATATCATCAACGATAATAGCGTCACAGCCTGCAACAGAACCTACAAGATCCATTTTTGCAACTTCTCCAGCCGTCACCCGTTGCTTGATAATCATAGACAAAGATGCTTGAACACCATATTTAGCTAATCTTTCTTTATAATTCTTAGCACGTGTAACCCCTCCTGCATCTGGTGAAATCACAACAGGATTTTGCATATTTTTTTTTGCTATATATGGAACAAAAATAGCAGCAGCAGCTAATTCATCAACCGGCGCATTATGGAAAAATCCTTGTATTTGCCCACAGTGAAGATCAATAGCAATCACATGATTTGCTCCCGCTTGTTCTAAAAGCATCGAAACGTCTGAAGCTGAAATAGGATCTCTGCGTTTCATCTTTCTGTCCTGACGTGCATACGCATAATAAGGAATGATTGCTGTCACAGAAGCAGCAGATGCTCTCTTACAGGCTCTAATGATTAAAAAAAGTTCCATCAAATTATCATTGATTGATGATTGAATGGTTGGGCAAGTTGATTGAATAATAAAAATATCCCCTCCGCGAATATTTTCATCAATTTCAACTCGTACTTCTCCGTCGTTAAACCGACCGACATTAATTTTTCCAAGTTTTATATCCAAATTTTGCGCAACAGCTTGAGCGAGCTCTGGATTTGCTGTACCACTTAAAATACAACAGCGACATTCTGCTTCTTCTTTATAATTTTTCGTAGAATATCGCTCTAAAAGCTTACAGGAAAATTGAGAATATACATTAAAAGAAAGGCATAAAAATAGCCCCATTAAGAAATATTTTCTCGTCATATGTTTTATTTTTATATCTCCAAAGATTACTTAGATAGTCTTCGGCCATACTCATAGTGTGTTACAATGACCTGACCATCTTTATCATATCTTTTTTTCACACCATGTAACTTGTCTTCAATATAATTTTGTTCTAATACGATTTTCCCTTTTTCATCGTATTTATTGATTTTACCGTGACGAAGTCCGTTTTTATATTCACCTTCAAAAATTACCACCCCTTTTTCATTCCAATTTGTACTCTTGCCATGTAGCTTTCCTTTAACAAAATGTGCAATGCCACCTAATTTTTCATTTTCAAAAAACGTTTTTTCTTCGCCTTCTTTTTCATCATTAACATAGAACACTTGTTTAAATACTTTTCCAGATGGAAAATATTGAATTGCTTCGCCTTCTTTTATGTCATTTTTAAAAGCTACTTTCATCAAAAGCTTACCATCTGGGAAATAAAGAAGGGCATCACCTTCTTTCATTCCTTGTTTATATGGTGTTTTAGAAACAGCCACGGCTTTTTCATTATATTCTGTTAAGATTCCATCTAAAAGGTCATTTTTAAAATGAGCAGATAAAACTTTTATCCTTTCCTGCATATCTTGATTTTTTACAGTATAATAGATCTCATGAAGGCCTTCTTTTAGATTATTCTGATAGGTAGTGATGATTTCTTTTCCATCAGGTGTGCGTTGGAAGAATTTTCCATGAGCTTTGCCTTTTTCATAACAGCCTTCTTCTAAAAGAACATTGTTCTTATCCCAAAGAGCTTTCTCTCCATGCAACGCTCCATGCTCATACGTTAAAAGAGCTTGAGGTTTTCCATCAGGAAAAAACATCTCTTGCTTGCCATGAAGTTTCCCTTCATCATCATAGCTAAACTTGCGAGCTAAAACATTTTTCTTCTCATTGTCTCTTGGAGGAAAATATTCAAAATGTTCTTTTATCGGAACTTCTTTATGGAAATATTGCTTTTGATGTATTGATCCATCATCAAACCAACTGGTCATTTCCTTATCTATTTTATCGTTTTCAAAAAAAGCTAGTCTCTCTATCTGACCATTAAGATGATACCACTTTTGCTTACCTTCTTTTTGCCCATCTTTATAGTTAAAATGTTCTTTCTTCTTGTTTTTCTCATACCATGAGATCAGTTCACCTTCTAATTTTCCTTTAACAAAAGTAGCTTGAAAAATTATATCTCCTTCTTCATTCCATTCGTGTTGTTTGCCGTCTTTTTCTCCTTCAATAAATTGCGCTTCCATTTTAGCTTGTCCGCTTTCATACCATTCTTTTTGTGATCCATGCAAATTTCCTTCTTTAAAGAAAATCTCGTTTTTAAGCTTTCCACTCTTATACCATTCACAACTCTTACCATCTAATTTTCCGTCCTTTAAATTAGATCGCCTTGCTAATTGATTATTTTCATACCATTCTTCGTAGAGACCATCTTTAGTACCTTCTTTGTAAGCTGTAATAAGCTTTATCTGACCAGAAGGATAATATTGTTTTTGCTTTGCGTCGTACTCTCCATCTTTATATGTAAATTCACTTTTAAGCTTGCCGTTTTCATACCATTCGAAATACTTACCTTCTAATTTCCCATCCCTTTCAAAAAATTGCTTTCTTTTGTTTCCTTGATCATCAAATTCAACAATGGGCTCAAGCAGATTTCCTTTCTTATCAAAATTCGCTTGGTAAAAAAGTTTTCCGTTTTCATGTTTTCTATAGTGAGTCTTTAAGGGCTTTCCTTCTTTGTACAGCCCTTCTCCTAAAAGTTTGCCATTTTTTGAAAAATAATGTTCTTTACCGTGTTTCTTACCATTTTTGTAAAAACAACGATAACTTTCCTGACCATTATCATAATATAAAGCATGAAGTCCTTCTGGTTTCCCTTCTATGAAATTTAAAGCTTCAATAATATTTTTCTTTTCATCGAACTTCACAATAGCTGGATTGTTACCATCCCCCTGCAAAGATCCATTTAAAAATAATTTTTCACTTTTAACGCTTCCACTTTCATACCATTCTTCTAGTTTTCCATTTACTTCACCGTTTTTATAAGGAATATATGCAGCTTTATTGCCATCAGGATAATAATAGAAATAATCCCCATCTAATCGATCATTAACAAAGTAGCCTTCTTCTATCTTTTTTTCATCTTCATTAAATTTTTCAATCTTCCCTTGAGCTTTTCCTTTCACATAATGCATTTGAGCTTTAACTTTTCCGTCTTTGAAAAAGGTTTTGACTTCACCTTCTATAAGCCCTTCTTGATAATTTGAAATTTTTTCTATAGCTCCATTTTCATAAAATTCAACGCACGCTCCAGAAGGTACTAATGTAGAGTCCCACTTTTTATATCCTTCTGTATCCTCGCCTACCTGTACTACGTCAAACTCTTGTTTCACTGCACCACTTGGATAGTATACGATTTGCTTAACAGGTTTTTCCAAATCTCCAGGTAAAGGCTGATAATAGATCGCAATTTCAGGCGCTCCATGAGAAAAGTTTTTAATAACTTCAGCCCGCCAATTTGGCTCTCTTTGTTTTAAAGCTAAAAACATCTGATCAGCACATACTAAAGATGTTGTTATCAAAGAAAGAGCTATGAAAATTTTTTTCATGGTAAAACCCTTTGTTAAATTCATGTAAACCAAGAAAGTTTAGATTAAAAAAATCATGACTTTTATACAAGATAGGAAATATTTGTCTTTTATAAAATACTTAATTTTATTTGGTAGGATAAAGCTTTTTAATTTTTTCTTCTTTTTCTTCCATTTGAAATAACTTACTTGGAGTAAAAGAACAGCTCAAACTTTCTTTTGAACCATAAAAAACATATTTTTCATCAGGAAAGACAACTCCCGTGGAAGTAAAAGTAATCAAACGCTTATTTTTTGTTTTTGAAATTCCTTTTAGATAAAAATCTTTTAAATAAAAATTTTCTTTTGCCTGATCCTCAAAAAGCCCCATATCTCCTTCTACGGCTATTTCGCATTGCAAGCCTTTCTTTTTTTGTATTAACGTCATGATTATGTCAGTTTGATGTGACAATGCCATACAATATGAATGATGCAGAAAATAGGTAATTCTTTTTTCATTATTCTTAAATCTATGTTGATGTAATACGTTATATACTCTTATTGATATAACGCCTGAAACAACAAGAAGAATGGTTAAAGCAAGGATCAGCTCAAGTAAGGAAAAGTAATGCTTTCGTATGCTACGCAAACGTTATTCCTTCTCTAAAAGATCATTTAAATATTTCGATTCTACGAAAACTTCATTATCTTTAACTTTTATTTTAAATCTCTCGCCCCGGCCATCTGTCATTAATTTTTCTACTTCTTTTAAAGTTGCTCCTTTTATCAATGGAGAATCAATTAAGTGTTTCTCGGGATGTTCCTTCACATCATTCGGCTTGGCTCCGTCAGCAATGGCATACATTAATGCATCTTTAATTTTTTCAGCTGCAATTTTTGTCTGGGTGGCTTTGGCTTTTTGCATACTATTTTTTACATTGATTCCAATAATTCCACCAATCACTCCTATTAAAAAAATCACAATCATAATCTCAAGAAGAGTAATAAAGCGTTTTTGTATTTTTTTCATAAAATTCTCCTTTTTTATTCTCAAATAAACGAGCTTACATCCGTTAAAGGAAGAAGCACCGAAAGCACAATAAAGCCTACGATAGCCCCAAGTATAAGGAGCATTATCGGCTGCAGCATAGATGTAATTTGTGAAAGCAATTTTTCCAGCTCTTCTTCATAAATTTTTGAAAGATAATAAAGCATTTTGGGCATATCCCCACTCTTTTCCGCAATCGAAAGCATACGAGCAAGCAAAGGAGGTAAAAGAGTGCTTTCCATAAAAAGATCACTTAGCTTCCTTCCTTCTATTAAAGAAGTAGCTTTTTCTTTAATTTCTTTTTCTAAAGCAGGATGGTTCGTTACAGAAGCTGCTAATTTTACTGCTTCAACATATGAAACTCCACCTTCAAGAAGTGATCCAAAAGTACGACAAAATCTAACTAGCGCTGTTTTTGCAAAAATATTTTTTAAAAATGGCAATTTAAAAACAAAAAGGAAAATTCTTTTCCTTCCTTTCTTGTTAGAAAAGATAAAAAAGAATGTGCCAATCAAAATGCTAACAAAGGAAAAAAGCTCTATTTTCCTGCTGTTAAGAAATTGGCTACATGAAAGCACAAACTTTGTTAAAGGATGCAAACTTCTACCTTCAAAAAGTTCGAAAAGTGAAGGCACAACAAAAAACAATAAAACTCCAATCACTAAAAAGCTAAACCCCAAAAGAATTGAGGGGTAAAGAAGTGAGGATAATATTTGTTTCTTTAATGCTTTTTGCTTTGAAAGAAGATCTGCAATTTCTTTTAATGTTTCAGAAAGAGCCCCTGATTTTTCAGCGTTAGCTACCATCGAACAAATAAGAAGATCGAAACTCTCAGGATGTTTTGCTAAAGCTTGAGACAAAGAACTACCTGACTTTATGCGATCACATAAATCAACAATTAAAACACCCGAGTCGCTACGGTTAAATTTTTCTTCCAAAGCGATTAATGCTTCATAAAGAGGAAGACCTGCCTCAATAAGACGAGACAGTCCATGAAAAAGCATAATCAAATCTTTTTGTGACAGTTTACTTTTCTTTTGGTGCTTAGATGCTTTTTCCATATCTATAAGGATGAGCTGCTTGATTTGCAGCTTATCTGTTGCATCTTGCAACGTATCTGCATCAATAATACCTGACACAGTTTGTCCTTTTGGTGTGAGCGCTCGATAACTAAAAAGAGGCATAACTATTGATCCCCTTCTTGTAAATTTGATGTAACTCTCAACACCTCGCAACTTGAAGTGATTCCTCTTTTGACTAAATTTACACCCGAAGCAAAAAGATCTTTATAAGATTGTTCTTTTGCTATTTTTCTTAACTTTTCCGCTTCTACACTACGTGACATTTGATGACGCATTTTAGGAGTAATTTTTAAAAGCTCATAAATTCCATGTCTTCCCACATATCCAGTATGAAAACACTCATCGCAACCTTTTCCCTTAAACAAATAGCCATTTTCTAAATCATTACTAGATAAACCTAGTTGCTTTAACTCTTCTTCTGCTGGGATATAAGAAGTTTTGCAATTTTCACATATACATCGCACTAATCTTTGAGCCATCACACCTACAATAGAAGAAGAAAGAAGATAAGGTTCTATTCCCATATCTACTAAACGCGTGATAGCTGAAGGAGCATCATTAGTATGAAGGGTGCTAAAAACCATATGTCCTGTTAAAGACGATTGAATAGCAATTTCCGCTGTCTCTCTATCTCTTATTTCCCCGATCATTATGACATCTGGATCTTGTCTTAAAATATGTCTAAGACCTTTAGCAAAAGTTAAATTAATTTTAGGGTTTACTCCTATTTGAGCTATATTTTGTAGTTTATATTCTACAGGATCTTCAATCGTCATAATATTTATCTGAGAACTATGAATTTCAGAAATTACACTATAAAGGGTTGTTGTTTTTCCACTTCCTGTAGGTCCCGTTACTAATACTATTCCTTCTGGAAGGCGAATCATTTTTTTAAAAGGAGATAATATCTCTTCCCCCATCCCTAATTTATCAATCCCAAGTAAGACATTCATTTTATCTAAAATTCTTAAAACAATTCTTTCCCCATAAGCAATAGGAATAGTACTAACCCTAAAGTCAATTTCTCTTTTTCCCATTTTCAATTTCATTCTTCCGTCTTGAGGAAGTCTTTTTTCTGCAATATCCAGCTTTGCCATTACTTTCAAACGCGTTACAATGTTCATTTGATATTCACGGGGAGGAGATCTGCGAGTTAGAAGAACTCCATCAATACGGTATCGAATTAATAAATCTTTTTCTTGAGGTTCAAAATGAATATCAGAAGCATTCTGCTGAATCGCTTCAACAATTATTGCATTTAAAATTCCAATAACGGGATTTTTTTGAGATCTTTCCAAAAGATCATAACCTTCAATACTTTCTTCTGAAGAAACAATCTGAGTCTTTGATTCTTCGGATGATGTAAAAAGTACGTGCGTTTCATCTTCCGTTACTTGATAACAATTTTCTATAGCTGTCTGAAGGATCTCTTTTGGACAATAGATTATTTTTACTTTCTTTTCTAAAAGCCATCTTAGCTCTTCAACAGTCGGCAAATCAAAGGGATCTTGCGAGGCCACTAAAACACTTTCTTCATCTTCTTCTAAAGGTAAAACAACGTGTTTTTGAGCAAAATGATAAGGGATTTTTTTTGTCTTTTTGATTACAAAAGGATAGGAAAAAATATCCTCTACAATTGGTATCTCAAATTTTTCGACAAGTTTTAATGTTTCATTTTTCAAAAGGGGCCATCCTTCAATTCATTTTGTCAAACAATAGTTCCATGCTGCTTTCAAAAAGTTTTTTTCTCTCTTCAACTTGCGATTCTTTTACTTTTTCTAAAAAAAGAGGTATATCACCAGGCCTTTGTTTTAAATATTCCATCCTTTTCTTTTTATATTCATCCATAGGCTCTTGAATAATATGAGGTGTAATGAAGATAAACATCTCAGTTGAACTATCGTTCAACTTGGAAGTACCAAATATTTTGCCTAGACCAGGTATTTCTCCTAAAAAGGGCAACTTTTCTCTTTCATCATCAGAAGATTTTCTTCTTAAGCCTCCTAAAATGATCGTTTCTCCATCAGCAATTCTAACTTCATTTTTAATATGTCTTCTAGTTACTGGTGGTCTATCATTTTCTGAAGATTGTGTGGTATCAAAAGTAACATCGGTCTGAAGAGTGATAAATCCTTTCGTGTCTTCAGCCATTTCATCATCATCAGGTAAATGAATGGTAGGTGTCATAACAATAAAGATACCAAATTGAGTCCTTGTAAATGACTGTTGATAGGATGTTCCTTTAGAAGAATCTAATGGAACTGCTCCGTTATTTATCGATAGCTCTTCCGCAATGGTAATCGAGGCTGGAGTTTGGTTAACTGCAATAACAGAAGGATTTGCATTAATCTGCAGATCTTTTTGAGCTAATAAAAACCCTAATGTCAAATCAAAACTCGGAATAAACTTTTCAGTAGGATGGCTCCATATAAAATCTAATATCCCTTTATTTTTACTACCATGGCCTGTATTAAAACTCATTCCTGCTTTTTTATCTTTCGAGCTAGGAGATCCAATTTGCAGTAAATTGACACCTGTTTGTTTGCTATCTATTAGTTTTTTTTCAACTAAAAGGACATCAATCTGGACCATTCTTTTGGGGACGTCTAATTTTTTCAAAAGAGCTTTTAATTTATCTAAATCTTCTCGCCTCACAACCATCAATATCGAACTCGTTTTGGGATCAACAATAAAATTACGGTGAGACTCAGAATCTTTTTTCTCCTGTATATTTCCAGGAACTACTTTGGCAGGAGATACGGGTAATTTTTTTTGGCTTTTTCCACTTACTGTCTTAGGAGGTTCTTTTTTAGGAACATTTTTTTGCTTCCCTAATTCTAATGAAATTCCTCCAAGTGAGCTATATACCTGATCTAAAACAGCTGCAATATCTTCAGGATCAGAATGCTTACAAGTATACCAAAAAATTGTCATCTCTTTGGGATCTTCCGCTTGTCTTTCTAAATCTTGAAGAATTTTCTCAGCCTTTTCGATTAACGTTTGAGAGCCAATCAAAACAAGAGAGTTCCCCTGTGGCAAGACAATCAACTCATCTTTTGGCAAATGATAAAAAGAAGGTCTCCCTTTAGTTGCTCCATCTTGAAAGAAAGCATTTAATACTTGCTCCGCTTCCTTAACATTGATCTTGGAAAGATTCACAACCCGAATCAATTTACCTTCGTTCTCTCCCCATATAGCAGAATAAATCTCTAGCAATCTCTCCACTGCATCTTTTGTAGAAATAATTACAACTTTTGATCCTACTATTTGCACCGTGGTTTGATTCAAATCAGAAAAACGTTCAAAAAATGATTGCACAACTTTAGCTTGTTCAGGAGGCGGTGAAAATATATAAAGTACAACGGATGTATAAGGTAATAGCTTCAACTGTTCTTCAGATCTTACAATAGCATCAACATGACCAGGATTATGTTTTAATACATAAAGTTGCTTCATAAAAGAATTCAAAGTTTTTACTCCAATTCCATTATGTGAAAGAATAAGTTCCAGCATTTCTTCCCAAGAATCATGAGGAACAGGAATCCCAGAAAAAAGCTGAAGCTTCATAGACCCCAACTCAAAAGGAATTACATAAAGATAATCACCAGCTCCATATTCCATGATCAATTGAGAAAGAGTAGTTTCTCCCTGATCCCAAAAAGCATATGATTCTGCGTCGCTCTCTTGATCTTTATAGGTAGCTTTCCACTTTTCTTGCAGAGCACTGATCGTTTTCTTTAGTTCTTTTGTTTCTTCAAATACCTTTTTTACCTCTTCTTCAGGAGCATTTCTGTGAAAAAGATCGAGAGCTAAATCGTTTTTCTCTTTTAAAGATCTTCTTAAAATGCATAACTGTTCATCCATTTTTTCAGATTTTTCTTCAAAAAAATCAGCATTTTCTTCTCTTTCATCCGGAGTTATATTTTCATTCGCATATATAAAAGAGAAACAGAAGAAAAGAAGAAGAAATTTATTCATCGTTTTCATAATTTTATCTTCCTGATAATGAGGGTTTGCCATGTTGAATGTGGTTTTTCTCTAAATAACTTGGACCTTTGACGCCAGCCCTTTGAATAGATAGTTCAATCGGTTTCATCTGGGTATGTGAATCATTAAATAAACACCCAATAAAAAACTTTTGCCCTTCTTTTATTTGAATTTTCTCGAATACAAAAAAGGGCTTACCTTCAATTTCCTTCATCTGCTTCGAAAGACATCGGAAATTCTTCACAACTTTCCATTTGTCTTTATCGGCACGATAAAAGGCATCTCCTATTCTAAGTGAAAGCATCTGTTTATCTAATTGACATGTAACTTGACTCTTTGTCTTTAATCTTAATGACTTAATGATATCTTCAACTCTGGTGGTTTGAGCTTCTATAGGTTGATGGAGCAATAAAAACACATATTTTTCTTCTCCTTTAGCATCCCACCCTTCAATCTCTAACTCTTTTTGCCCTAATGACTTAATGTGAGCTAAAGGACAGCCTTTTGCATCTATAATATTCGAAGTGACTATCCATTTGCCATCCTTCCAATAAAGCCAATCATTTTCATCTAAAATGCAGAGATATGAAAGATCCAAGCAAGAAATCTTAAGCCTTTGTTTCTTTCCTAGTATTTTCTGCTCTTTGTTTCCTAAAAAATGAAGAACTAAATCTGGACTCCACCATTGAGCTCCTGAAAGCCATGAAAAAGCCTCATCTTGCTGAAGATGAGCCATATCAGCATAAGCTTCTTGCTGAAGAGGCAGCTTAAATATTTTGGTCTGACTGCGAATACTAGCTCCAGCTATTTCTTCTGGCTTTACAGCTACTTCTATATCGATACAATCACCTGATAATTCGGTAACTGCTAGAGATAATGCCGTTGGCTGAGGGGAAAATACATAGGAATCATTCTTATAAGTAAGGTACGCTTTTTCGCCAATCGACAGCTTTTTCTTATCTTTTGAATTTAATATTAATAAATATTTTTCACTCAAAAGCTTTTGATCTGGACGGATTGATTCCTTCACAACCCTAAGTTCATGAGTCAAATTAGGTAGTATTAAAGAATATGAAAGAGCAGGTAAATCCATAACATTTCCTTCAATAGAATATATCTTATCGCTATCTTTAGGAGTTGTCTTAAGTTTTTCTACTTTAACAACTTCCAAAGGATTCGCTGTAGCATTTTTAAGTGTTATTAGACCTAAAAATGACACCGTTGCCCCAAGCAAAGAAAAGAAGATTACCCTTCTAAAAACAAAACTAACGGACAAAAAGCTCTCCATCATAAAGGCTCCAAATCAAAAAGAGGTAATAGTTTAATCGATTGGAAAAATAAAAACAAAGAGAAGAGACATTTGAAAAAAATATATTAAATACTTAAAATTAAGTATAAGAGAGGAAAAATTTCCTATTTTGCCTTGTATGGCTATTATGGCTCTGACCCTACAAGTGGACCATAAGATTGACGAAATATTAAAGGTTGGCAAAATATAAAGGAAAAACTATAAAGTTACTAACAAAGGAGCTTATTAATGGGCGATAAATTTAAAGAAGGAGTTTCCGTCCAAGAATTGGAGAATTTCGCACGCAAATACACAACCGAGGTATTTCTAATTCTAGCTCTGATTATCGCAGCTGGAATTA
>Ga0180438_10004441_pt1 | contig 20208 bp, 7 predicted proteins | sample SS_ome_12_FD_132455 | JGI IMG/M metagenome (GOLD analysis project Ga0180438, IMG submission 132455) | Hypersaline lake sediment archaeal communities from the Salton Sea, California, USA - SS_3_D_2 metaG | ecosystem: Environmental > Aquatic > Non-marine Saline and Alkaline > Hypersaline >... | reverse complement strand
GCATCGTGCCCGCGATTGGGCGGCCTCCGTGTTTCGCCGACACGCCCCGCAGTTCGTCCAGGACTTGCAGAACACGACGCAACAGGTCGACGGGGCAGTGGCCGAGTACGAGCGTCGCCGGCAGCGATTGGCGGACTTGCGGGAGGAAGGCTTGAAGCTGGTTGCTCAGTTGATCCGGCAGATCAAGGCGAACCGGCAGGCCGCGGCGGCGGCGGCCAAGGAGGCCGAAAGGGCATCCGGCGCCGATCGGGTTCAGGCCGCACTGGCACGCCAGCGACAATGCGAAGAGGACCTCGCCACGCTGGAAACGCAACGCGACCGGCAGCAGCTGCAGTTGGAGGAGATCGAACTGCAGTTGAGCAAGGCCGACGCCACACTGGCCAGGCTCCGTAGCCAGTGTGACGTGCTCAAGGCGCGTCTGCAGGCGGCCGAAGCCCGTCGGAAGATGGAAGGCGGCCCGCCGTTGCGAAGGCGCTCCCGTTGGCTCCAAGTCGCGGTGGCCGTCGGGGTGTTGATCGCGGCCGTGCCGTTGTTTTGGCTCTTGATCCCCCGCGGCGAGGTTTTGCCCAGCGGTGAGGTCTTGCCGCACGGCGTGGTCGTGGCGCCGAAGCAGCCCGTTGTGTCCCCGCCGCCGGTGTCGCCTGCCACCGGCCCGAAATGGACGCCGCCGCCCATTCCTGCCGCCGGGACCTTCGACCCGGCAACTGCACGGCTGATGCGCATACTCGAAGGACACACCGACCGGGTACGCAGCCTCTGCTTCAGCCCGGACGGTGCGACCTTGGTCTCCGGGGGCGATGACCAGACGGTCCGATTCTGGGACGTGGCCAACGGGCAGCTTCTGGAAACGTTGACGCCGTTGAAACAGAAGCAGCCGCGGGTTGCGTTCAGTCCGTCAGGCTCCTTGCTGGCCGTGGCCAATGGAGACCAGACCATCGGGCTTTGGGACGTGGCCACGAGACGGTTGCGAGGAATGCTCCAAGCGCATCAAGACCGGGTGTTCAGCGTTGCCTTCAGCCCCGACGGCGCGACGCTGGCTTCCGGCAGCGACGACGGCACGGTCATCCTTTGGGATCTGACGCAGCAGAGCCCCCGGTGGGTGACGCCGGAACATGGAAACGGCGTCCATTCCGTCGCCTTCAGCCCGGATGGGTCGACGCTGGCCTCGGGGGCGGCCCTACAGCCGGTCAAACTCTGGGAAGTGGCCACCGGGAAGTTCCTACGAACGCTCGATGCACGCACACAGTACGCGATGTCGATGGTCTTCAGCCCCGACGGATCGCTGTTGGCCTGTGCGGAAAATCAGGGAGTTATGCTGACGAACGTGGAGACGGGAGAGCGACTGCATTCGCTACGCGGACACGAATCCTATGTGGAGTCTGTGGCTTTCAGCCCGGACGGATCGATCTTGGCGTTCGGCATGACTCGCGGCACGGTCAGACTCTGGGACGTGGCCAGCGGGAAGCTCCTGCGGACGCTCCCGGAACCCGCACCCGGCGTCTTCTCCGTTGCCTTCAGCCCGGACGGTTCGATGCTGGCGTTAGGCGACGCGGAAGGCCAGGTGCAACTCTGGGGCTCAGCCCAACCGTTGCCGACACCGCGCGACGGAGCTTCCAGCGTGAACACGGCCCTAGACGGGCAGGAATGGATCGACCTGCCTCCGCTGGTGGACAAAAACCGCGATACGCGCGAAGCTTCGTGGAATTGGGACGGGCAAACCGCGGAATTCAGTGCGCAGAAACCTCGGGCCATCGTCTCATTCCCCTTGAGCATTGAGGGCAGTTATGAACTCCAGGCCCACGTGACCATCGTGCGGGCGAAGGAGACCACGGCAATCTATCTGCCGGTTGCCGGCGACAAAGCGGTGATCCTCGACCTGAAAGGAGACCGCGGTTACTCCGCGTCACCCACAGCCACGATCCGGCTCAGGGGGCTGCAACCCTCTGCCGAGCCCCTGGGCGAAACCTCGATCAACATCGGAACCGAATACGCCTTCCGGTGCAAGGTGATGCTGGCAGAGGAGAAGGTCGATCTTGAAGTCTTCCACGACAATCGAGTCTTGTTTCAGTGGTCGGGTGACGTATCCCAAGTGATGGGCCAATCTCGGATGAATGCAGGAACCGTAGAACTGGAGACCGCATACTATACGGTCTCGCGTTTCAGGGAGCTGCGGTTGAGAATGCTCCAGCCACAGGCGGCAACGCCGGCGCCAATTCTACCGATCGACGGCGATCCTGCGGGAATGTAGTTGCTCTGCAAACTCGAATAGCGCAAACGCGTCCGGCGTCGGTACTTCGGGCCCGTCCGCCTGAGTTGAGTAGCCCGGACGCTTGAGAAACCGCCACGGCGGCACAAACCACAGTTATCTTGTTCCATCCACATGTGAGGAGTATTGCGATGAAGACTGTTTTGACCGGAAACGTGCTTCTCTTTTCATTGTTCCTGGCCGGCTCCGCTCCGGCCCAGACCATCGACCTGATCCCCTTGGTGGATCTGGACCGAGACGTCGTCCAGGGAGACTGGGAACTGGACGGCCATGAACTGGTCTTCACCGGTTCCGCAGCACGCATGAGCTTTCCGTATCGCCCGCCCCTGGAATATGACTATACGGTCGAGTTTACGCTAACCAGCGGCTCGAATCCCTGGCACAACACCGCCCAGCTCGTGTCGCACGGCGACGTGCCGTTTACCTGGAGCACCAACGCCGGTGCCGGCCACTATTGCCGGCTGGAGGACATCAACGGCCATTCGGTGATTGGAAACCCCACTTTGATTCGGTACGACTTCGTCGATGGAGGCCGATATACGTCCACCGTTCGTGTTCGCAACGACCGAGTCGTTTGCGAGATCAATGGAGAGGTGCTCGTCGACTACTCGACCGACTACTCGGACCTCAGCCGCAATGGAAAGTGGACCATGCCCGATCAATTGAATCTTGGCCTGGGAGGGTACTGCGAAGGAACCAGGATTCACTCCGCAGCGTTAACCGTGATCCCCGAACCGTCCGGCTTCGTGATGTTGGCCGTGGGCGCCGCGGTGCTTCTGGCTCGCGCCCGGCGCCGTATCGGGCCGAAAGGCCGGCGTCTTGAAACCGACCCCGGCGACTCGCGTTCCGGCAGAGCAGGCAATTGAGGCCCATACCTTTTTTGAGCCCAATCCTCCAACGTCTCAGTGAATACGGGCCGGACTTGCCCGCGCCTGGTGATTCGTGGACGCTGCGTGTCAGTTTCCCCACCTGGTTGCAGCCCGAGATCCGGACTAGTACTCGGTAACATCGCAATTGATGGGTGGCTGGGGCAAAGCGAAGCGATGCCCTAGCAGTCACAACCTGGGGCTTCGCTTCGCTCAGCCGCCAGCCACCCGACCCATCAGTTGTTGTGTTACTGATCACTAGGGCTCCACGGAATGTCGCAGTCAGACCGCATGTCGCACCAGTCCGGCACGGCCATGGACGGCGCGCCACGGCTTCAAGGTGCGATTATAGACGGCCGACGTCGGACACCTATTTCTCGGGGACAATCTCGGGCGACGCCAACAGGATCACTTCCTTCCGTCGCGTTTCTGATTTGGCGGACATCCCGCCGACAATCACGGTCTGACCGCTGGCTGCGCTGATGGTCGTCTGCACGGTGAGCGTATCAACGTTGCTGGCACGGACCGGTTTGCCCTCGTCGGAACCGACCAGGGGAACGCCCTCCTCTTCGGGCCCGAGTGCCGATTTCTCCAGGTCGATTTCCATCGTGAGCAGTTTGTCGTCATTGACCCGGGTGGTAACGCCCAGGATCAGCCCAACGTTCTCCAACTCGACGTTGTTGACTCGTCCACGCGAGCTGACCGTCGCGCCGGTAATCCGCGGCACGCGCTGGCCCAGTTGGAGGTATGCCGGCTGGTTGTCCAGGGCCGTCAGTTGAGGGCGGGCCAGGATTCGCAGGCCGGGCCGTTTCTTCAATGCCGCGGCCAACTCGTCGATGCTCTTGTCGGATACCGACGTGGTCACGTCGTCCAATGCGACGGCGTCCCCGTCCTTGGGGTCCGCGACCGTAATCTCCGCGATCAGAGTCCGCACGCGAACCAGCGACGGCCGCCGGTCCAACTCCCGGACCAGATAGGCGATTTCTTCGAGTACCTCTGCGGGAGCGCTGACGATGAGCGTATTGGTGATCGGGTCCGGCACCAGGACGACCGCTTGGCCCTTGGCTGCCGGAGCATCCTCCTCGGTCTCCGATCGGAGCAGCTCTCCCAGGGTGTTGGCCAGATCGATGGCCGGCACGTGTTTCACGTGATAGACCGTCCTCTCGCGCCCGGTGAATTGCCGCGCGTCGACCCGGACAGCGACCGGTTTCGATGCCGCCTTGACGCGCGGCTTGTCGGCCGCTTTCTTGACCGCCGGTTTCGTTTCGGGCATCCGGCTCTCCTGAGACAAGGCCACAGGACTGCCCACCAAGACCACCAGCATCGACGTCAATAGAGTCCTCAACATCTCGCGCTCCTTTCGCTGAAGGCAGGTCGGGGCTTGCCCGCGGAACCAACTCGCGACCATGCCCCGACGCGTCGTATGGGTCCTCCGCGCTTTCGGCGGCCGACTTTCCATGTGGTGGCTGCTATTCTAGCTCTCTTCCCAAGGGCCCGCAAGTAGGCGGTTTCCTTGCCTCGTGCCACTGCTTCTTTGACGCTAGAGAGATGACAACAGGAGGTCCACGGCACTTGGCTCCGGCTTGATTTTGCGCGATGACTGCGGCGGTTCGCTAATCTGCCCGAATCCGTCAACACACCCGGTTTTCGCAAGTACACCGTCCGGATCAGCCAGTTCCATCGCCCTGTTCTCTTCCAGGGCGACGTCGTGCGCCGATCGGGGCGGCAGGCTGATTAACTTCAGGGCGCTGAGCAAGTGCGTCTGATGGCTGCGAGCGATGAGCATGTCGGTGGCGTTGACTCGCTGGTCGTGGTTGAAGTCATAGGGGAAGTCGATCGGCGCCGGGTTGAGCAACGTGCGGGGGTTGTTGCGAGCCAAGAGCGCGTCCAACGCGTTCACCCTCGCGTCGCTGGCCGAATTGCCCGACTCGCCGATGGCGTTGCCGAAGTAGAAGAGGTCGTCCTCGGCCAGGCCGGTCCGGTCGTTGGCAAGGAGCGTCACCTGCAGCCACTGGTTCTGAATCACGTGGTCGTCCCAGACAAGCGTGATCCGATCGGAACCGTCAACGCCGGCGCCGGGCTGGACTGTGACGCCGGGCTGGGTTGCCAAGTGTCTCCAACCTGCGGGATCGTCGGCGTTGCCGACCTTGAAGACGAAATCTTCGGCGGCGATTTGCCCGGGTGCCGCCGCGTCGCGGACGTCCACCATGATGCCGTTTACGCCACCACTGTGATTGGTGTAGTTGGCCAAGGTGGCCGTGTGGCCCGGCATCAGCACCGTTTTGTCCGGAGCTATGGCGTTGTCGTTCGCATTGGGGGCTGGATCGTTGCCGTCGAAGGCCGAGTTGTTGTAGAAGACATGCCGGCCGACGACGCTTACCACCGGCGTCACCGGAACGTTGCCGAAATCGACGCCCTCGAACACGTCGGCGCGATGGAGTTCTATCGTGTGGGTAAGGTCGGGTGGGCCGGGGAAGGTCTGCGTCCAGTTGGACGGAATCACCTCGGTCACCTCGTAGGTCGCAGGCGGCAGATCCGTCAACGAGTAGTTCCCGTCCGCGTCAGTGGTTGCGATCGGTTCAGCCGACTCGATCGAAAGCGTCCAGCTCTCCAGCGAGCCGCCGGAAACACCGGAGCCGAGCGCGCCGCTCACCTCCAGGGTCCAATCGCCATTGGGCAGTTCGCCGTCGAAATCGTCCGGCAGCGCGACCTCCAACTCGCCGTCGGTGACCGTGCGGCTTAGCTCCACGCGGGTGCCGGCGGGACTGACCAGGGAGACCGCGAGTGGGTTGAACGTCGCGGGGCTCAGACCGCCCACGTGAAGCGTCAAGTTGACGTCCGTGATCAGCCCGCCCAACTCGCCGACCGGCAGCGAGTCCGTAACAACGTCCGAATCGGAAATCGGCAGCGAGACGTTGCCCGAATCGACGGTCCCCGTTTCCTCATCCAACTCGCCGTTGCCGTCCATGTCGAGAAATATGGTCCAGTCGGGAAGGCCCGGCTCGGTAAACTCCAGGACCTCGCGGGCAAGGCCGCCGTAGGTCAGGATCTCATCGGAATCGGTGAAGTACACGGCGTCCTCATCAATGTTCTGCAAGTGAGTGAGCACGATTTCATTACCGATCCCGAACGCCCGGACGTCAATTCCCATGTCCTCGAGGTCTTTTACCTCGTCTTCATAGCCGGTGACGAGGACGGGCTGCCCGTCGGACACGAAGATCAGGGTCCCATATCCCGAGGGAGTGCCCAAGGCGCTGAAGGTGTCGATGGCGGCCTGCAAGGCCTCTCCATAGTCGGTGCCGATTCCGGCAGTTCCCAACCCGCCGACGTAGCCGCCCTCGCGGATGGAAAGCAGCACGTCCTCGACGTCGGAGACGCCGTTGCCGTCGTTGTCCGCCGCGGGTGTGGTGGTCAATTGGGTCCCCCCTGTGGATTCGTCCATGTCCATCTGCACTCCGTAGTTGCCGAAGATCACCACGCCAACGTCGGTGGCGGTTTCCGAGATCACGTCGTTCAGCGCGATCAGCGCCGCCAACTCCACGTCGATGATCGTATTCGCGGTCCCATCTCCATTGACGTCGCCAACGTCGGCGGCGTTGAGCACGGTATCCACCGAATCGGAGACGTCGATGACCAGCACCACGTCGGCATCGTCGCCGGTGGGAAACCGGCCGTCGCGGATGCCGTCGGCGTCGAGATCCTCCCACTTGGCGCCATGGACGTCACCCACGGTGCGCCAATTGCCGAAGTCTACCATCCCCACCCGGTCGCCGTAATCCACACTCACCGTGTGTGTCCCGTCGCTGGCCACGTAGGTCATCGCCGCCACGTCGCGGGTATCGAGCAGATCGGTGTCCAGCAGCGGTTCGGTGTCACCGGTGTCCGGGTCGTAGCTGTAGATGTTCTGGTCGGTGGGGGGGCCCTGGGAGAGGACCAGGGTCTGGCCGTTGTGGGTCATTCCCAAGATTCCGGAGATCGCAGTCGCCGTGGTGTGATACTCTGGGCCGGCAAACGTGGTCGCGTCGTACGAGTAGACCATCGTGCCGCTGGCGCCCTCCTGGTACACGTAGATTCGCTCGTCGTCGGGGTTGTACGCCATGGCATTGGCCCCTACCCCCGGCCCCGTCCCCGAGACGACGGTAGAGGCTGGTCCCATCGGGTTGATTTGGACCAGCTGGCCGCTTGTATTGACCGTGTACAGAAAACCGTCCAGGGGATTATAGGCCAATCCATTTCCACCTCCCGCGCCTATCGCACCGAGGTTCATCGGGGCTCCGGTGGATTGGTCCAGCTCGTAGAGTTCGGGAGCGAAATGGCCGATTCCGTAAAGCACGTCACGGTGCGAGTCATAGGCGATTCCTCCGAGCGGCGGTCCCGTGACGGCCAGGTCGGTGATGTAGCTGCCGAGGCTGACGGTCATCACGTGTGGCGTGAGAAAGTCCTGATCGTACAGATAGTACAGATCACCCGGGTAGGTCTGTTCCCACTGGGGTTGGGGCACTTCGGCGACGGTGTAGGTTCCGGGCCCAAGGCCCCGAAAACCGTAGACCCCGTCTTCGTTGGTGACGGTGGATGGCTCGTCTGGATCGAACTGCCCATCCTCGTCCAGATCGAGGTAGATCGTCCAGCCTTCCAGGCCCGGCTCACCGGTGTCGAAGTTTCCGTTTCCGTTGAGATCGTGCCACTTGACGCCGTTGATTTCCGCCGGCTGGACGTTGCCGAAGTGAATACCGGCGACGTCCGGATGGGCGATGTCGACGGTCAGTTGGCGTTCGTCGCCGGCCGGTGCGGTCTGCTGCCAGGTGCGCTGGCGGACCTCGCGAGCCGTGTGGTCGCCGTTGGGCACCTGCTCGATGACGTAGTGGCCGGTGCTGTCGGTTACGCCGAACAGCTCGCCACTGCCGGTGCCGATCACCAGGTTGTCCAAATGCCCGGCGTGGGAGCCGAGGCCGAAAGCCCGCAGGGAAACGATGTTGCGTGAGGACGAGGAAACGGTCATGGTTTCGGACCCCAAGAAGCTCAATCCGGCCGTGGTGTACGTGTCCACCACGTTCGCCTGGCGGTCATACGCCACCAATCGACCGACGTCGTGGGCCAACAGCAGCGCGTCGCTGACGAAATCGATGCTGACCGTGGAGACGCCCACCTCGAGACTGATCCACAGCTCGGCAACTCCTTCCTGCCAGGTCCCGTAGTCATTTCCAAGGGCCGTCACCCCGGTCGCGGCGTATAGGCTAAACGCGGCGGTGACGTCGCCGGTAGTGATGCCGCTGCCTACGGCCGTGAGCGTCGCCTCCGGAAGCACGTGCCGCAACGAGGCCCCCAAGTCGTAGTCGTCCGGATCGAGCGTCGCGCCTAGATCGAAGCGATCGTTGCCGTTTTCGTCGAGATAGACGATCCAGTCCTCCAGCCCCGACTCCCCGAGGGCGGGCTGCCAGATACCGTTGGCGTTGCAGTCGTGATACGTGACCCCCCGAATGCTGCCCAAGGTGTTGGTGATCTCGATCGCGTCGAAGTCCACGGAGTGCCCCTGGCTGCGGTTGTTCGACTCGTTGGCCTCCGGGACGCCGTTGTCCGGATCGATGATCATACCCAGGTAGTAGTCACCATCGCCGTACCAGAAGGGGTCGGCTCTTCCGGGCAAGGTCAGGGACGGATACAACAGGGCCGCTACGCCGACGCCCAGACCGCTGACGTAGGAGGTGCCCAGCAGCCGATCGGAACGCTGGACGTCGTCGTCGGTACTGAGGTAGAAACCGACGTCGAAGGCCCCGGCGCTGTCGGCGCCGGAGTTGATCAGTCCACAAGTCACGTTCAGGACGTCGCCGGCCTCGACCGACTCCTCAACCACGTTGAACCCCATGGGCTCCAGGTCGGGGAGCGTATCGATTTCCACGCCGTCATAGTCTTTCAGCAACCCGTTGCCGCAGTTGTTCGACTCGTTCACCTCGATCACCTCGGTCTGCGAGTCGACGACCATACAGATGTAGTACGTCCCGTCGCCGTCGGCTGCCCAGAAGTCGTCGTCCGCCGGGAGCGAGAGGGTCGTGCTCATTGTCCCGGTGGTGTCGTTGCCGGCCACGCCCGCCACGCGATAGCTGCCCAGCGATACGTCTTCCCACCACTGGACCGAATCGTCGCGTGAGAGCCAGAATTTCACGTCGAAGGAGTCGGAGTAGCCCGGCTCGTCGTTCCGGATCGCGAAATCCACGTTGAAGTCGTCGCCGACCGTCAACGGCTCCGGCGTGACGTTGAAATAGGAGCCGCGCAGGTCCACGGCCTCCAAGACGGTAAAGGGTGAGTACAGGTAGCCGATGTTGTTGTCTTCGTCGATCTCGGCCACGTCGCCGTCCGAGTCGATGTCCCAGCCAAGGTACCATGAATAGCCGGAGCTGACGTTCGGAAACGTGCCGGACAGTCTGACCTCGGTCGACTCGTACGGCTGCACGGATTCGGTGACCGTCACCTCGCCGACGTCATACTGTGTCGCGGCCGGATCGGAAGGATCGGTCGTCGCGAAGAACCTGACCGTGAAGTCGTCGGCCGGATCGGTTCCGCTGTTGTAGATCTGCGCCGTGGCGGTGAACGACTCGCCGGGGGTGATCGTGTCTTGAGAGAACGACGCGCGGGCGTTGCTGGTGCCGGCCAGGTCGGTCAGCTCATCCAAGTCGATCAGATCGGGCTCGTCCGCGGGACGGAGCTCGTCGTTGTCCACGTCGATCCAGTCGTACAGGTCGCCGATCTTACCGAACGTCATCCGCGTAGCCCAGTTATAGTCGGAGGCGCAGTAGGCGATGATACCGACGATGTAGGGATCGCCGCCGGAGACATGCCAAACCGGACCGCCGCTCATCCCGGCGGTTGCGTCCAACGTGTCGTTGAAGTACAACTCATGTTCGTCGGCGGAGTCGAGCTGCCCGCCGGCCCACCACATCTGCTCGCCGTTCTCGTCTCCAGGGTTGGCGTCCACGCTGCCGGGATAGCCGGCCAGGTTGACCTTCAGATCTTTATAGTCCCCGTCACTTAACATGCTAATGCACCCGGGAAAATAGCCGCTGTAGTCTCCCACGCTGCGATCCAGGGTCAGCAGTGCCCAGTCGTGGCTTTCGTTGCCGTTCTCCGTCCACCCAGTGTAGCTGCGCTGACGAACCACTCCCGCTACTCCGAAAGGCCGATGTGATTCCCTCATGCCAAGATAAATCTCGGTGTTCGCCTTCGTCGACCACTCTGCGCCAGAGCCGTCGTGGACCACGTGCCCGGCGGTCAGGAAGTGATAGGGGCTGACCATGAAACCGGAGCCCCGCCCTGAATCCGAGTTGATCCACCCCACCGCGGACCACGGAAAACTCGCGGTGTCGGCGATGAACTCCCGGTCGTCGGGCTCAAAGACGCCACACTGGGCCTTAGTCGAGTCGGGGGCATCCGCTTTGTCGGCAGACTCGGAGTACCGGCAGATGTATTGGTCGCCGAGTTCCGTGTCCATCGGCGCGCCCAGCGGCTCGCTCAGGTCGACGCTCAGCAGCTGCCGCGGCTGTAGCTGCTCTAAACGCAACGACCTGAGGCGACGTTGCGCCGGCGATCGGCGGCGGCCCCTGTTTCGCGACAGCCGCTTGTTCCCGGGATGAATGGTCATCTTGGTTCTCCTTGTTTCGAATTGGCCCGCAAAACTCATCCTCCAGAGACAGATTCCGGGCCGGCCAAGGGATCTTTCAGCACTTTCGAGACAAAAACTGCTGAAAGGTCTCTGGCGTTCGCGAGAAGACGTCTTCAGAGAGACGCCTCGCGATCTTGCCCCCAACGCGCCGGTTCCTGGCTCGGAGGGGGTCCGGTCGGGGGGGCGCGGAACGATGGCGAATCCATAGCCACCTTCGTTCACTTGGCAGACCGTGCTAGAATGTGCAAAAGCCATTGACCGCGGCTCGGGCAATTCCGAATCGCATCGACTCCAAGCGGCGTTCAGAGGAGACTCTCCCATGAGCGACACGCTGATCACGCGGCCCAGCTTGTTGCTCCGCGTCCGTAATTCACGGGACGAGCAAGCCTGGTCGGAATTCGTCGAGATCTACACGCCGCTGGTCTACCGCTACTGTCGCCGGCGCGGGCTTCAGGACCAGGACGCCGCCGACGTGGCCCAAGAGGTCCTGTTGGGTGTAACCGCCCGGATTCCGCACTTCCGGTACGACCGCGGCCGGGGCTCGTTTCGCAGTTGGCTGCTGACGATCAGCCACCGTCGGCTATGCGATTTCTTCAGTGCCAAAGGGCGGAATCCCCAGGCCAGCGGCAAGACGGCCGTGCACGAAATGCTTGCAGACCAGCCGGACGCCCAGGAGGAGGCCCGCTGGGACCAGGAGTTCCGGCAACGCTTGTTCGACTGGGCAGCCCAGCAAGTTCGCAATGAATTCGAGGATTCCACCTGGCAGGCGTTCTGGCAAACGGCCGTGGAGGCGGCGCCGGCCAAAACGGTCGCCGCGCGGCTGGGGATCAGTGTGGGGGCCGTCTACATCGCCAAGAGCCGCGTGATTAGCCGACTGAGAATCCGCATTCAAGAAGTGGCCGACGAATGAACCCTTCGGCGAGGAACTCATCATGACCACACCTTGTCTCAAGCCTGAACAAATCCAGGCCCTCTTGGACGGCAGTCTCGCGGATGCCGACCAACCGCCCTTGGCGGATCATCTGGAGCACTGCGAAGCGTGTCGCCGGCGGCTGGAGGAGTTGGCAGGCCCCGCGGACTGGATGCCGGATCCCACGAAGCGAGCCGACGAAGACAGCACCCAGTCGACTACGGCCATGCAGCACGCGATGGAACGGCTGCGAGCGAGCGATCCGGCTCGACAGCCTGAGCAGAAAACGACGGCCGCGGAAGAGACGGTCGACTTCCTCGGCCCGAACGACAAGCCCGGCTACATCGGCACCTTCGGGCCCTACGACGTGATCGAAGTCGTCGGCCAGGGCGGGGCCGGGGTCGTGCTGAAGGTCCGAGATCCCTCGCTCCATCGCGTCGTCGCCATCAAGGTGCTGCTTCCCCGGCTGGCCACCAATGCCATGGCCCGAGAGCGCTTTGTTCGGGAGGCCCGGGCCGCTGCGGCAATCAGCCACGACCACGTGGTCACGATTCACGCCGTGGATGAGGTCGACGGGCTGCCCTATCTGATGATGCAGTTCGTCTCCGGCCGCTCCCTGCAACAGCGGCTCGATCAGACCGGCCCGCTGCGGCCGGCGGAAATCTTGCGAATCGGCATGCAAACCGCCTCCGGCCTGGCGGCGGCCCATGCGCTGGGGCTCGTCCACCGCGACGTCAAGCCCGCCAACATCCTCCTGGAAAACGGCATCGAGCGGGCCATGCTCACCGACTTCGGCCTGGCCAAGGCCGCCCACGACGTGGCCATCACGCAATCCGGATTGATCGCCGGAACGCCCGAGTATATGGCCCCGGAACAGATTCGAGACGAGCAAATCGACCGGCGGGTCGACCTGTTCAGCCTGGGTGCAGTTCTTTACGCGATGTGTACGGGCGGCCCGCCGTTTCGAGGCTCGTCGCCCCTTTCAGTGATGCGGAAAGTCTGCGAGGAAAGTCCGCGTCCGATCCGGGAAATCAACGAGGACATTCCCCCGTGGCTGGTCGAGATCGTCGATCGACTTCTGGCCAAGGATCGCTCGCAACGCTATCAGTCGGCCGCCGAAGTGGCCCAGTTGCTGGGCGAGCGGCTGGCCCACTTGCAGTCTCCCGAAGGCCAGGCGGCAGAACGGGTTCTGTCAGCGCGCATTGCGGAACCACAGCGCCCGCGCCTTGGCCGGGCACGTCGTTGGATCATTGGTCTCGCCGTGGCCCTGCCGCTGGTCGCTCTGGTCGCCGTTCTCTCTGCGCTGACGGGATTCTGGAATGGCAATGGGAAGTCCAACGGCCCGCCGGCGACCGTTCCACGGCACGGATTCACCGTCCTTTCCGGCGGGAGCCAGCAGGGCACGACCTTTGAGACGCTCGCCGAAGCGGTGGCCGCCGCACGCGCCGGCGATACGGTCGAGGTCCGTTGGGAAGGACCGCACCAAGTCGAGCCGATCACGATTAACGAAAAGCCGCTCTGCATTCGAGCCGCCGCAGGGTTTCGGCCGATTCTGGAGGTCCTCTCGAATCAGGAGCCGTTGCTTTCCAGCAATGCCTTGCTGGCCCTGGAAGGACTCACCTGCCGCCGGGCGGCCTCAACGTTCAGCCCGCGACGCCGGCCGCCCCCTGGTCTGCCGAAGCCGGTCGGCCAATTGCTCGAATGCCGCAACGCCGACTTGTACGTTGCCCACTGCCAAGTCTCGGTCGCCTCGCCGATGGGGCGCAAGCCGATTCCGGTCGGCATTCACGTTGAAGGCGCTTCCGTCTGCGAGCTGCGCCATTGCGAACTCTATAGCAGGCAAGGAATGGCCCTGTTGTGGGGCGACCGGCTTGTCTCGGTCACTGCGGACCAACCGCCCGCCTTGCTGAGTGTGCAACATTGCGTACACGGCGGAAGTGGCTTCCTGCTGTTCGACCACGCCGGGCGTCGACCCGCAACGTTTCAGTTCGCGCAGAACACGCTCCTGGGGGCCCGACTGCTCACCCGGCGGCGCGACGGGCCGCCGGGTTTCCCGGACGCCAAGCCGACGGGTTCCCAGGCCAGGCTTACCGTGGACGCCGCCGAGAACGTCCTCGATTTCTACCAGCTCTTAGCCGCGCCCCCCGCAGAATCGCCCTCAACCCAACTTGTCTGGAAGGGCCGGCGGAACGTCTTTGCCGTCGAGAAGGAGTTCATCGTCAGTTTCCGCAGCCTGATCGTGCGTCCGGGAGACGGCCAGCCGGTGGTGGGGCGAAGCCTGGCAGACTGGAGCGAGTTTTTCGGCGGCACCGACCGCGATTCCGTGCTCGCCAGGATCGACTACCCGGGTGGGTCCCGCCTTCAGCAGCCGTTGATGCACGGGCTTCCCATCCCGCATCACGGGCCGGGGCCCGCACCGGACCTCGATTCGCTCACGATCGCTCCCGAGGATTTCCGTATCGTCTCCGTCGAAACCGAAGACGGCAGCACGCTGTCGCCGGAAGAGATGGCCCAACGAGGAGCGGACCTGTCGAGAGTCGGGCCGGGCAAGCCCTACGACGTCTGGAGGCAGACGCCCGAGTATCAGCAGTGGCGAGATCGCATCCGGCGGGCCATGTCGCTCGAAGGCTCATGAGCCGGTTGCCGTCGGGTAGTGCGGCAACGGTTGCGGAATGGAGGTCTTAGTTCTCAGTGCTCAGTTCTCGGTGCTCAGTTCTCGGTGCTCAGTTCTCGGTTATCCGATTCCGACCTGCAATGCACTGAAGACCTCACATGCGAGAAGAGGAGCCGAGAACTGACCACTGACAACTGAAAGCCCTTTCCCAAGCCAATTCGCCCCAGCGCTGCAATACTACTCATCCGCCAACACCTGTGGCTTGGGGTTTTCAACCATCCCGGCCGGACGCTGGTGCTTGCCGTCACGGCCGGCGTCGCCGAGGTCCTCCCGGGCCTTCTCGGCCAGGACCGTCAGCCGGCCGACCACGTCCGGGTGCCGGGCGGCCACGTCGGTCGTCTCGCCCAGGTCGGCCTCCAGGTCGAACAGCATCGGGGCCCGGGCAATCTCGGCACCCAGCGGCACGTTCCGCTGCGGCGGACGCGGCAGGTGCAGCTTCCACCGGCCCGACCGCACCGCCTCCAACCGCTCCATGTGATAGTAGTAAAACGCCTCGTGCGGCGAACGCGCCCCCGGCTCGCCACGCATCAGCGGCCAGATGTCCCGGCCGTCGATGATCCGCTCCGACGGCGGGCCGCCGCCGGCCAATCGGGCGAACGTCGGCAGCAGGTCCATCGTGGTGGCCAGCTCGCGGCACGTCTGTCCGGCGGGAATCTGCCCGGGCCAACGCACCACGCACGGCACCCGCATGCCGCCTTCCATGGTCGTATACCCCCAGCCGCCCAGCGGCCGATTGCTGCCTTGCGGTGGATCGCGTCGCGGGGCCCCGTTGTCGGAGGTCCAGAGCACGAGCGTCCGTCGGTCGAGCCCCAGCCGCTTGATCGCCGCGAGAATCTGCCCGGTCGACCAGTCGATCTCGTCGACCGCGTCGCCGTACGGCCCGTTGGCCGACTTGCCGCGAAACGCCTCGCCGGCAAACGGCCGCAACGTGCTGCCCGGCATGGCGTGGGCCAGCAGCAAAAACCAGGGCCGTTCCCGCTCTGTGGTGATGAACCGGACGGCTGCCTCGGTGTAACGCCGCGTCAGCAGGTTGCGATCGGCCGGGGCCTCGAACACCCGTTCGTTGAGCATCAACGGCAACGGCGGCCAGTTCGTGCCCGGCCGGGGCGTCATGTCGTCGCTGTAAGGGATGCCGAAGTAGCGGTCGAAGCCCTGTCGGGTGGGCAGCAGCGGCGGCTGATCGCCCAGGTGCCACTTGCCGATCAACGCCGTGGCGTATCCGCGCCCCCGCAGAATCTCGGCGATCGTGATCTCGTCCGGGTGCAGCCCCTTGGGCTCGGCCGGCCGCAGCACCGAGAGCCCTTGCGAGCTGACGTGCATATTCACCCGCCGCGGATAACAGCCGGTCATTAGGCTGGCCCGCGACGGAGTGCACACGCCGCTGCTGACGTAGAAGTCGGTAAACCGGGTCCCCTCGGCGGCCATCCTATCGACGTGCGGGGTACGGTGCCGCGTCGAGCCGAAGCAGCCGACGTCGCCGTAGCCCAGGTTGTCGCAGAGGATGATCAGGGAATTCGGCGGCCGGGCACGCGCCGCGTCATCCGCAGCCGCGTCCGCACGGCAGGCGACCAGCAGCAACGCCGCGACGGCCCTGAGAATGAACGATATTCGTTTTCGATATGACATGTTACTGAATCAGCTCCCGACAGATTGACTTTATCACACCGTTTCGATCCGCTGCAGAGAGCTTATCCAGCGGCCTGCCGGGATCGTGGACGGCCTGAATCTCCTTCAGCGGCGTCTCATCCCAGAAGCACGCGCTCAACACCGCATACACGATCTGCGCGCGACCGCCCTCACGGGCGCGGAGCAGGTAGGGCAATTCGTATTTCATGATGAAGTCGGAGTCCAGGAAAGCGGGACTCACCAACAGCAGACCGGATCGCGCCATCCGCAGGCCCCGGTCAATCTCGTCTCGCCAGTTTTGATTGGCACTGATGTCCTGGTCACACCAGGTCGTGATCCGTCCGTCACGGACCCGCGGGCTGAGCATCGTCCTGAAACGCTCCAGCCACTTGGCGTCGGCGTGGGCATAGCTGATAAACACATCCAGCCCGGCCGGGTGGCGGATGCCTTCCAGCAGATCATTCACTTGGATCTCGACCAGGTCGTCGCCAACCTCCACGTGATCGACTTGCAGGCCTTGCTTCTCGAACAGCAGCAGTTTGCTGTAGGGCACCAGCACCTCCGGGTGCTCAGGCAGCGGGACCAGTTCTCTGACGCTGAGTGCGGCGAGGGTGGCGCGAATTGCGTCGAACTGGTCGCGGATCGATTGCAGGAACCGCCGCCGGCCGGGAACGCTGCCCCGAATGCGAACGTCGATCCGGGCCTCCTCGAAGTCGGCCTTGACCAGCGCCTCGGCGTCGCGGTCCTGCGACTGCAACACCACGCCTTTGCGCCAGTAGAGATCCTTGTGAATTCGCTGATGCATCCGCACGATGAACCGCGAAACAACGCTGCCCGGTAACACTTCGTACTGGTAGCGAAAACGTAGCGCAATGCCCCATCCCGCGTCCACCCCCGCGGGTTGCTCCAGTGGGAGTAGCCCCGGCACAAGGAATCTTCGGTTTGCCTGGCCTTCGAAGTCAAACAGCAACTCGAACCGCCGCATCATCTCAATCACGAACATTTGCCGATCGGGCGGATACTCAAACCGCTTGTCGGCCACCTTGTCCAGCAGCGTGCCCAGTTCGCCGAAGGTCAGCACGCCTCGGGCCTGGGATAGGTCCGGGCTGGTGAGGATGCCGTACACGGCCGTGGTCACCCACAGCGGGTTGAGGATGTTCAGGTCGCGGAGGATCGGATGGTCGTGGAAGTGCAACACGATCCCCAAGTCGTGCAGAAACTCGATAAGCTGCCGCTGTTCCTTCTCCTCGGTGATGCCACTGGCTTGGCATTCATTCGTGTAATCGCCGTAGGGCATATAGCTGTCGGGCATATCCTCCAGTTTCTGCTTCACCTCGACCCACGGCCCGGGAAACGGCGTATCCACGTGCTCAAACCGGGCGATCTCGGCTTGGATGTCCCAGGTCACTCTTTCCAGATTGGTCCCCGTCAAACAGGACACTTCTTTCAGGTACCGGCGAATCTGAGGGTACTTCCTCTGCAAGCCCTTCCAGTCAAGCTGCATAACCTGTTGGTCGCACTTGTTACAGACGACGATTACGGGCGAGTCCTCGCCGAAGCTGTAGATCAGCTTCAGCCAGTATTCGATGCGGCTCTGGCGCTCGTTGTGTCGCGAGTCGAGCACCAGCAGGTAGAGGCTCCGCTTGGTCAAGAAGAACTGGTGCGTGGCGTGCATGATCTCCTGCCCGCCAAAGTCCCATACGTTCAGTCGCACGGTGCGCTCGCCCACCTGCAAATCCCAGCGATGGGTGACAATGCCGTGCGTCTGGTTCTCATTAGGATCGTGTGGCCGTCCCAGCAGCCGCTTGATCAGCGAGGTCTTGCCTACCTCCGCCTCGCCGACCACCAGCACTTTCGCCTCATTCAACGGCCGCCCCGGCTGCTCGCGCGCGCGGAAGTAGTAGTCGAGAATCTCCTGCGGTGAGCTTTTCTTGGCGACGATTTCCGGGGGTAGGTTGAGCTTTGGGCAGTTGGAGACATCGACGTCCTTCAGCTGATTGAGATTCCGTATTTCCACAGGTAAGTCAACCAGCGGATTCCCGCGTTTGGCAACCGTATCGCCGAGGTCTAGCCGACGGAGATTCTCAAGTTCGCCGATCGATGGCGGCAACCGTTCCAGCCGGTTTCCATCCAAGCAAAGCGTTGCCAAGTTCGCCAACTGGCCGATTTGCTCGGGAAGCTCGCTCAGTTGATTGAAGGCGACCTTAAGCGTTTGCAGGTTGGCCAACTGGCCGATCTCCTTGGGAAGCGTACTCAGTAAATTGCCGCTAAGGTGAAGCGTTTGCAGGTTGGCCAACTGGCCAATTTCCGTGGGAAGCGTCGTCAGTTGATTGTCGGCCAGGTGAAGTCTCTGCAGGTTGACCAACTGGGCGATCTGCTCGGGAAGCGTCCTCAGTTGATTGTTGCTGAGGTCAAGCGTTTGCAGGTTGGCCAACCGGCCAATTTGCTCCGGAAGCGTGCTCAGTTGATTGCCGCTGACGTGAAGCATTTGCAGATTGGCCAACTGGCCGAGTTGCCCCGGAAGCTGAGTGATTGCCTTGCGGCTCAAATCCAGTTCTGTAGCCTCTTCGCGGGCGGCTTTCTCGATTACCGCGATCAATTCGGCCTGATCCATACTCGGCCTCCCGGGGGAAAGGCACGTCGCAATCTCGAACAAGGAGCCTATGCCCCCATTTGGCGGTAAATCGCACGTGCTGTCAAGTGCGGTGCCCGGACCGGCCGGCCGGGCAACGATTTCGATACTCGAATTCGCCAGAATCTGGCCGTTTGAGTCACGCTGCCGGAATTTGGGCGGCGGCGCGCTGCCAAAGTCTGGCGACTTCGGCGACCGCACGGCTGGCCCAATCCCTGGGCTTGACGGCCGCGGCGGAAATGTGTACACTTGTACCGTATCCGATTAGCCCGGACCGCCGCCGTGCGGCCAGGGCCCGCTCTTTGAAAATTCGGCATTTCGGCAGCGCCACACCCGGACCGCGTGTCGATTGGGCCGGCCGCTTGCGTATAAAGCCGCGACCGTTGGTCGCGCCCGAACGACCAAGCGACTCCCAACGTGGGGCACGTTTTCAACGTGCCAACAGCCCATCCGGCACGTTGAAAACGTGCCCCACAACGCGTTCCAAACAGAGTCCGGGGGCCGACCGCCCCACGAATTGTTGCCGATTGGGGTGGCCAAAACGGAGTAACAATGATCCGGTCCGAGGTCTTTGCCCTCAAACGAGTTGCGTCAGAAGCACCCTGCCAGATTCCCCTTGACAGACCGCCGACGGCAACAAAGATCGCCAAATCGGCCGGCGCGCAACCGTCGACCACCGTGGCGGTTAGGGCAAACCAGATCGGCCCGCGCGATTAATTGACGGCGTGAAGCATACCCTGAAAAACGGAAGAAAAACCCTGCTGCCTCTGTTTCCTCCTGTTTCAGGCCTTTTCCGCTCACCGCTCGGGCTCGCCGGGAATATTCTCGGGCCGGAAAGCGGAACTCACATGAGCAGGCAACGCGCGGGGTCGGCAGCGTCTGCCATCGGAACCATCTCGTCTTCTGAGCGGAATTGAACTTTTCGGGCCGCTGCGGCGTCAGATCGCTAGTGGAGCACCAACTGTGTCCACACTTGAGAGGGGGTCGGATAGAAACGAGAAAACCGAGAGAATTGACGTTACCGACCGTAGGATGTAGAATATACAGAATGGAGTCGTAAGATCTTGTCTGCCGGGCGTTCGCCCGACATGCTCGCGGAGGCGTTTATTCCGCTGTCGCGGCGAAACGCTCGTTTCAACCTTAGTGGAGGGATCCGGGGGACCAGCCCGGAGTGGGCCGCTACCTTTCCATGAGTGACACTGCCTCGAGTAGTCGACCAGCACATCCGTCGCCGACCCCCGGGGATTCGGGTGGTCCGCGCCCGGAATATAGTCCGACCCCCGCGTCGGGATCGCCCGTGCCGATTCGGGACGATCAGCCCACCGTCATCTCGCAGCAGCCCCCGATCGCCACCGACCCGGTTTCCGATTCGGTCGCCCGACTGCTGCAAGGCAAAGTGCTGCCGGGAGACCGGCTGGGACACTACGAGTTGCTGCAGTACATCGGGGCCGGGGGCATGGGGTTGGTGTTTCGGGCGATGGATACGCGGCTGGGCCGGACCGTGGCCCTGAAGATCCTGCCGCCGAAACACGTCGCCAACGAGGACACCCGCCAGCGGTTCCAAAACGAAGCCCGATCGG
>Ga0180438_10004440_pt1 | contig 20212 bp, 13 predicted proteins | sample SS_ome_12_FD_132455 | JGI IMG/M metagenome (GOLD analysis project Ga0180438, IMG submission 132455) | Hypersaline lake sediment archaeal communities from the Salton Sea, California, USA - SS_3_D_2 metaG | ecosystem: Environmental > Aquatic > Non-marine Saline and Alkaline > Hypersaline >... | reverse complement strand
GGCGAGATCGGAGCGCCGCTGTGAACGATTACACCTGTAACCTGTGCTCGCACGTTTATGACCCGGACAAGGACGGCATCGCCTGGGAGGACCTGCCGGCAGACTGGGTCTGTCCCATTTGCGGGTCCCCCAAGAGCGAGTTCCGGGCAGTTGCCAACGGCCGGGCCGTGGCGGAAGCCGCGGCCGAGGGGCCAACCCAGAGTACGGTTCTCCGAACGTACCAGTGTGGGTTGTGTTCCTACGTGTACGACGAGGCCGTCGAAGGCGCTGCGTGGGAAGACCTCGCCGATGACTGGGCCTGTCCGGTCTGCGGATCCCCCCAAAGCGCGTTCCACCTGGTCGCGGAGGTCCCGGAAGCGGCGGAACCGGCATCGGCCGTCGCAGGCGCCGCGGTGGCGGATGAGTACCTCGGCGAGTGGCGTCGGCCGGACGACGCACGCGAGACCCACATGGCCGACATCCATCGGATGGCGCGGACCGGTCAGTCCATCATCGAGCCGATGCGGACGGCCGGCCCGGTCTTCACGTGGGATCAGATCCTCATCAAGGGCGCCCAGATCGCCAAGCTGCCGCTGAACAAGAGCCAGCCCGTCTCCGCCCGGACCGTGATCGGGCCCGCGGCGGCCACGCCCCTGACCATTGAGACGCCGATTCTGATTACGCACATGTCGTACGGCGCGCTGTCGCCGGAGGCGAAGTTGGCCCTGGCCAAGGGCAGCGCGGCGGTGAGGACGGCGATGTCTTCGGGCGAGGGCGGGATCCTCCCGGCCGCGCTGGACAACGCGTACCGGTACATCTTCGAGTACGTCCCCAACAAGTACAGCGTCACGGACGAGCACCTCGGGCGCGTGGACGCCGTCGAGATCAAGATCGGCCAGTCCGCCAAGCCGGGCATGGGCGGCCACCTGCCGGGCGAGAAGGTCACGAAGGAGATCGCGGCCATCCGGGGCCGACGCGAAGGCGCCGACATCATCAGCCCCTCACACTTCCCGGACATCCGCACGCGCGAAGACCTGAGGCGCACGGTGGCATGGTTGGGCGAGAAGACGGGCGGCAAGCCCGTCGGGATCAAGTTCGCCGCCGGGAACATCGAAGCCGACCTGGAGGTCGCCCTGTTCGCGGGCGTCGACTTCGTGACCATCGACGGACGCGCCGGCGGCACGGGGGCGGCTCCCAAGTTCGTGAAGGGCGCCGCCTCGGTGCCGACCGTCTTCGCGCTGGCCCGAGCCCGGAAGTTCCTGGACGACCAGGGAGCCGATCGAGTCTCGCTGATCGTCACGGGGAGCTTGAGGATCTCATCGGATTTCGCCAAGGCGCTGGCCATGGGCGCGGACGCCGTGGCGATCGGCACGGCCGCCATGATGGGTATCGGCTGCCAGCAGTACCGCATCTGCGACACGGGCAAGTGCCCGGTCGGGATCGCGACGCAGGACCCGGCCCTGCGAGCTCGCCTTGACGTGGAGAAGTCGGCTGCGATGTTGGCGAACTTCCTGCGCAGCTCGACCCATGAGTTGGAGGACTTCGCGAGGATGACAGGCAACGACAACGTGCACGGCCTGAGCGTTGAGGACCTGTGCACGGCGAACTCCGAGCTGTCGAATCACACGCCCATCGAGCACGTGTAGGACCACGAATCCCAGCAGGACCAGGAAGGAGATCGAGGAGATGGCAACCAACGACAACCTCGCAGAAGCGTTTGCCGGCGAGAGCCAGGCCAACCGCAAGTACCTGGCCTTCGCGAAGAAGGCCGAGGAAGAGGGGCTCCCGCAAGTCGCGAAGCTGTTCCGGGCGGCCGCGGAGGCCGAGACGATCCACGCCCACGCGCATCTGCGAGTGATGGGTGGGATCAAGGACACGCTGGCCAACCTCCAGGAGGCCGCCGAGGGCGAGGGGCACGAGTTCAGGGAGATGTACCCGCCGTATCTCGCGGAAGCCGAGAGCGAGGGCAACAAGCCGGCGGCGTTCTCGTTCAAGAACGCCCTTGCGGTCGAGGAGATCCACCACGGCCTGTACAACGAGGCGATCGAGGCCGTCAAGGCCGGCGGCGACCTGCCCGAGGCGAGCATCCGGATCTGCCCCGTCTGCGGGAACACCGTCAAGGGCTCCGCGCCGGACAAGTGCCCGATCTGTGGCGTGGCGGGCGAGAAGTTCGTCGAGATTGACTGACACCGTCACAGCGCCGGATGGGGCCGAATCTCGATCCGTGATCGGCGGCTGACCGAAAGGCACGAGCAACCCACCGGTCGCTGAGGAAGATCCGACCCCGTCGCGATCGCTCGGCCGGACCGGCGGGCGCCTACCGCTCGGTCATCTGCCGGAGGCGGTCGCGGAGTTCGGCGGCGAGTTCGTATTGCTCGGACTCGACGGCCTCGGCGAGCCGCTCGCGGATCTGCTGGACCGGGTCGGCGGGGATCTGGGCCTCGATCTCCTTCTCCAAAGCGTGGAGGACGGCGATCTCGCCGGAGTGCGACCGCGTCTTCTCGCCCCCGAAGCTCTCGTAGAAGCTCTCGATCTGCGCGATGTCCTGCCGCACGGCCGTCAACGCCGCCTTCGGGCGGTTGTCCCGCAACGCCATCTGCCCCCGCGCCCGCGTGCACATCATCAGGATGTAAGGCCGGTACTGCTCCAGGACGTAGCGGTCGGACTCCTCCTGGGCGTACTGGCGGCAGAAGTCCATCAGCCGCAGGTTGCGCATCGTGTCGCGCTCGACGTCCTCGTACTCGCCGAGGACGAACTCGCCGAGGTAGCGGTGGTAGTACATGACCCCCTCGGCCCGCAGCAGCTCGCAGTCTCGCTCGTCCAGCTCGAAGCCCTCGTCGCTGCCGTCGTGCTCGTCGCGGTGGCGGCGGAGGCGGTGCTCCTGGAAGGCCAGCAGGCTCTCGTGCCCGTGGGGCCGCTGGCCGTCGGGGCGGCCGGACGTCTCCATCTGGAGAAGCCCCAGGTCCAGCCGAAGCTGGATCTTCTCCTTGCCGTCGCGCCCCATGATCTTTCGGGCGGTCACCTGCCCGGGCTTGTAAGGCCACTTGTCGAGGATGCGGGAGATGTCGAGGCTCATGATTCCGCCGTCAGTACAGCCTCAGAACTCCACCTCCGAGATCTCCGCCTCGAAGACGGGTGTGGCGCCGAGGACGACGTGTGTGCCGATCTCGGTGACGCGGATCAGGCTGGGGAAGGCCCGCCCGCTTTCCATCGAGGCATATTCGTAGAAGGTGATCGTCCCTTCTTTGCCCGGGCTGTCGGCCCCGGCGGTGACGAACCGCAGCATGGCGGTGTCGGCGTCGAAGTAGTATGCGATGGCCCGTCGGTTGTCTCCGCCGACGGCCACGCGGAAGACGCTCCGCCCGGCGACGAGCGCCTCCTCGGCCGAGCGGGCGCGTTCCTTGCCCCCGAAGAGGTTGTACGGCCCGCGAAGGCGGTGCAGCATCGTGGCGATCGTCGGGGCCATGCGGGCGGCGACTTCCTCCACGTCGACGCCCTTGGCGCCGTCGACGTCGACGTCGATCTGGCCGCCGTCGTATTCGGCGACGGCCTCCCAGGAGCCCTGCGGCGTGCTGCCGACGGACGTGAGGGCCTTCTTCTTCAGGTCGAGGACCATCTGCTGGCGATCGGTGAAGCTCTTGCCCTGCTCGTCCCACGTGGTCACGATGGCGGTGAAGCGGACGGATTCGGCCTCCCGGCCCTCGCGGCGCCAGCCGAGGTTCTTCATCGAGGCGGTCACCACCTCGCCGGCCGGGCCGAGCTGCTGCATCATCTGCGCGGCGGGATCCTGGCAGCCCACGAGCAAAACTCCCCCGAACATCCAGACCAAGCCAAGCCGAGCCATTCGCATTGATTGCTCCTTTCCACAGCCGACATCCGCCCGCAGACGCGGCGGGCGGGCAGTATTCTGGCAGGGAGGAGGCGGCTTTGCAAGCCCCAAGGTCGCACGGATTGCCCGGCTCGTTCGCCGGTCCGGCCGGAGGGAGTCGTCAGTCGCCTGCGGGCGGTCAGTCTCGACGGTGTCGTCTTCGCAGCCCCGCCGGCAGGGCCGCGCCCAGCAGCAGCAGCGTTGTCGGCTCGGGCACCCACGCGCGGAGGGCGGAAAAGTCCTGCCACTGCTGCCCGCCGCTCCAGACGTTGGGCATGCCCAGCGTGCTGGTCGTGCCGTCCTCGTAGTCGCCGACCCCGATCGCGCCGGACGGGTCGGCCTGGAGCTTGCCGACCTCCTCGTCGTTGACCCCGCCGCCGCCCCAGCCGTGGATGTCCTCGCCGACCGGCCCGAACTTCAGCACGCCGTTGGCGTCGAAGATCCGCATCTGCCAGTCCTGGTCGCCGACGGAGAAGTCCCCCGGATCGTCGTCCTGGACGTTCGTGACGGCCACGATCAGGCGATCGTGCTGGTTGTTCGCCTCGAAGGCGGCCAGCTCGCCCTTGGTGCTGACGTGGATCCACCAGTCGCCGCCCACGGGATCGTAGCTCGTGTCGGTGGTCATGTCGATGACCATGTCCACCTCGGGGTCGCCCGCGTCCAGCCCGCGGGTGAAGTTGCGGTCTCCGTCGGCCTCCACGTCGGTGTCGACCTCGATGTCCGGCGACTGGCTGACGGTGATGATCGTGCCGCTGCGGACGTCGGCCCAGATCTCCGCCGTCGGGCTGAACGTCAGCACGCCCTGCTCGACCGTCGGGTCGCCGAACCAGATGTTGCCGATGCCCGGGTCCACGTCGGACGCGCCCGCCTCGGCCCATTTGAGCTGCCAGCCCCGCAGGTTCAGGTGGTCCTGGACGACGACCAGCTCGACCCAGTTGCCCCCGTTGCCCTCGATCCGCCCGTCGATGAGGTGCGGGTCGCCCAGAGCGACCTGGGCGAACCAGGCATCTTCCTTGTTGGAATTCTTGTAGCTGCCGGCGTCGAGGTAGTTGTTCTTCGCGACGGCGTTGTATTCGTTGAGGATGAACGGCGCTGCCGTCGCCGCCTGTGCCGCCAGCAGCAGCGCGATCGCGCTGGAGAACTTGCCGAAACCGGCCATGGACATCTCCTCCGTCGCAAGACGTGAGCCTGCATGTTGAGCTGAAGCTGGTTCTACATCGTGCACATCTGTATCAAGCGACCGCATTATACCGCGCACCGGCGATCCGAGAAGCGCCGAAATCGGGAGATTCGCCCTCGCCGACCACCGGCCGGCAGGTGGGGTGCTCGCCGTGCTCGCACGCCGTATCAAGCGAGCATGAACGCGACCAGGGGGATCACATGCAGGGCCGAATGCACAGCACGTCAGGTGATGAACTCGCGTGTCTTGAGACGCATGCGGCTTTGGATCTTCGCGGCAGCTATCGGGGCCGGACGGTTCACGACCTCGAGCCGAAGTAGAAGCTGATCAGGGCACAGAGGAGCATGACCGTGTAGGGGGAGAAGTCCCGGTACTGGCCGGTGACGAACAGCCAGGCCAGGCCGCCGGCGACGAGCAGGCCGACGAGGCCCTTGACGTGGCCCATGCCCGCGCGGGTCGCCGGGTCCGTGCCGGAGAAGGCCCGCCCGAAGAAGTGGCCGACGACCAGCCCGGCGAGGATGACGAAGAACTCGAGGACCGGCAGGCTGTCGGCCAGTTCGCCGCGGTGCAGCAGCAACAGCCCCGCCCCGGCGAACGTGGCGATCAGCAGCAGGCGGATGGCCCCGCCGGGCAGCCACAGCGGCTGCTCCCGCCGCGCCAGCGGGTCGTAGACGCGGTCCGACAGCGAGGCGGCCTTCGTCCGGAAGCCGAAGTAGAAGCCGATGATCGTCAGCAGCAGCGACAGCAGCGAGCCGGGCACGTGGAGGCCCCGCACGACGATCGCCGCGCACGACCCGGCCGTCGTCAGCGCGATCAACGCCCGGATGCTCCCCTTGGGCATGCCCAGCGGCGGGACGGTGGGCCGGTCGGCCTGGTCGACCATCGCCGCCGCGCCGCTCTCGGCGTCGATCATCACCAGGTACTTCGTCCGGCACCGCGGGCACGTGTATCGCCGGTGATCGTCCGGAAGGTGGCTGAAGCGATCCCCGCAGTGCGGGCAATGGTAGGCGTGCGGTCTTTCCTTTCGGGCCATCGGCTTGTCCTCCCGCCCGGCCGCTCGAAGGCCTGGCGCGCGGCTGCGTGCCCTCGACATTGGACAGGATGGCCGCCGGGGATGCACAGGAAAAAGCCCGCTGCCGGGGACCGTGCCCGGTACTCCGTCGCAGACGGCGCGGCCGCGCTGCGCTGACAGACTGCCTCTACGCACTGCGGAGCGTGAAGACGGGCAGCTCGGGGCGGCAGTTGAGGCGGATGGGCACGCCGACCATGCCGATGCCGCGGGAGACGTAGACGGGGCAGCGGGGGCCCTGGACCATGCCCGCGTCGTACTTGCGGTGGCGGACGGGCATGAACAGCGGGGGGCCGAACGGCAGGCGCACCTGCCCGCCGTGCGTGTGCCCGCAGATCAGCAGATCCACGCGCAGGTCGGGGGGGATCATCTCGGCCATGTCGGGGTTGTGCGACAGCAGCAGGCGGGGGACGGCCTCGTCGACGCCGGCCAGCGCCGCCCGCAGGTCGGGCCGGCCGCGGCGGAGGTCGTCGACGCCGGCGAGGCACAGCGGGTCCCCGCCGCGCCGGAGGACGCGGCGGGTGTTGGTGAGCACCTCGATGTCGGCGGCCTCCAGCAGACGCTGGATCCGGCGCGGGTTGGCCGCGTGGTCGTGATTGCCGAGGACGGCAAACTTGCCGCCCGGGGCGTGGAGGGCGGACAGCACGTCGGTCAGCTCCGGGCGGACCGCCGATCGGCGGGTGACGAAGTCGCCGGTCAGGACGATCAGATCGGGGGAGGCGGCGTTGGTGGTTTCGACGACGCGGCTGAGGTACTCGGCCCCGCAGAGCCGGCCGGCGTGCAGGTCGGTCAGGTGGGCGATTTTCGCGCCGAGCCATCCGTCGCCGAGGTCGGCCAGCCCGGCCGCCGGGCGGGTCACCATCAGCCAGCGGGGCTCGATGGCGATCGAGTCGAACATCCCGCCCCCCGCGGCGAGGCCAGCCGCCCAGCCGGCCGATTTGAGGAACCGCCGACGCGTGGGCTTCTTCCGTTTTACTTCAAACATGGTTGTGCATTATACGCGCCCGGGGCGCGGAAGTTTCGCGGAACTCTGGTAGAATGCCAACGGCTCGGCGGGCCCGCACGAGCCGACACGTAGCCGCCGCGGCGGCGCAGCTCGCGGCAGGAAGCGGAACGATGGCCGAGGAAATACCCGAATACTGCGGATTCTCCTGTCCCCACAGCGATTTTCCCCCGGCCGACAGCGCCGGGCTGTGTCGCACGATGGCGGCGGTCTACTGCAAGAAGCTGCGAACGCTCGTGGACAAGAACGCCCCGTGCCAATGGCGCCGCCGCCGCGCGGCAAAGAAGAAGCGCTCCTGACCGTCTGACAGAGGCGGCACGGTCCTGGCCCCCCTTGGCCCGGGGTCCTTCGACGGGTCCATCCCCCGGCAGACGCTCCAATGGCAGACGCGCGGACCGTTCGTGAGCGCAAAAAAAGGGGGCGAGACGGTGCTTGCTCAAGGCATCGTCATCGCCCTTCGCCTTGGTAGAGGTCCCCTCGTGAGGCACTTGCTTGCGGAACTCCGGCGGAGGAGTGTCCGGAGCATCCTGACGGGCGCTCATTCCCATCAGTATCCGCACTGGCGTCCTCAAAGACCCCTACCTCGAAGATCCTCGATAAACCGCAGCCTGCCCCAGGAGGATGAAGGCAGGAATGTAGCGGCTGCTCATTTCCGCTTACCTGCGGCCTGTGGGTTCGAGAATCTCCGCAGTGAGGCTCATCACCTGGCTGTCCCAGCCTTGCCGGTCAGCATGCCGGCGCCCTCCGGCGTCGGCGGTGCGGGGACGGCCCACTTCTACATCTACCAAGTTGTCAACCGGTTGCCTTGTCGCGTCGGGTCGCTGCTGGCCGCAGGCTCTGACGGGCTCTGTTGAGCGACCTCCAGCGCGCGGGCGAGAATCGCGGACCACTGCCGGTCGGCGACGGGGCGCACGAGGAAGAGGGCTCCCCCTTCCCGTGCAGCCATCTCGTGCTCGCCGCTGCCCACATCAGATACCACCGTGATCGGGCAGCCGGACCAGCGATTCCGCAACCATCTCAACGTCTGTCTGAGCATCGCGGGCGAATCGTTGGTGGCCAGGATCAGCAGGGCCACCTTCCCGCCGGGGGCGTTGAGCATCAGGTCCTCGGCCTGAAGGTACGTCACGAGGCAACCGGTATTCAGTTCGGACAGGCACCGACTGACCTGGTCGGCTTCCTGCATGTCGCTGCACGTCATGACGACGCATGTACTCGCAGCGCAAACCGGCCTCAGCGCCGGTTCGTGTTTTTCCCTCGTGCTCAACGTCAGGCTCCTCTCCGCCTTACGTAATGGCAACCGGCGTGCCTGAGGCCGCGATTTGCTCCGCTTTTTTCTATCTGCTTTCCTGTTCATTACTTGCGGCTCCCCGTATCTTGCGTCCCTTTCGGCTCCCGTCGGCCGGCGCCGCAGAATGCGTCGCCGCCTGTCGCGATAAGCGGCGCGGGTGTCGCAGGATGCGACAAGGGCGGATCCCGAGCGGCGAACTGGACAGGAACCTTATCGGCTCGCCGGGGGCGAAAGCGCAAGGCGTTTCGCCTCACCAGCGGGCGATCCCCGCGAATTGCCCCGCATCGGCCCCACGCGCCGCCACTACGACGGCAGGTTGATCCCGTAGACCTTGATCTTCCGCAGCAGTGTGCTGCGGTGGATCTCGAGCTTCTCGGCGGCCGCCGAGCGGTTGTAGCCGGTCAGCTCGAGGGCCTTGATGATCGCCTGCTTCTCCGCGGCGGCCAGGGACAGCGAGACGGGCGTCATCTCGCCGATGGGCATCCGCTCCGGTGCGGTGACCAGCGGGGCGGGCGCCACGGCGCCGTACTCGTCGAACGTGCCCAGCTTCGGCGGCATCGGCGGCAGGTTGGCCGCGTAAAGCCGTTCGACGTACGCGCACAGCTCGCGGACGTTGCCCGGCCAGGGATACCGCTTCAGGCACTCCCGCAGCCGCGCGCCGAAGTACCGACGCGGACGCTTGTATTGATGGGCGTAGAAGTCGAGGTAGAAGTCCAACAGCGGCTCGATGTCCTCCGGGCGGCCGCGCAGAGGCGGGATCTCGATGCGAACGATGTTCAGCCGGTGATACAGGTCGCTGCGGAAACTCCCCTCGGTGATCATTCGGGCCAGGCTGCGGTTGGTCGAGGCGACGAAGCGGGCGTCGACGGAGATCGGCGTCGACGCGCCGACCGGGGTGATCTCCCCCTCCTGGAGCAGCCGCAGCAGCTTCGGCTGGAGGTGGATCGGCATCTCGCCGACCTCGTCGAGCAGCAGCGTCCCGCCGTCGGCGGCGCGGACGACGCCCAGCGTGCTGGTCGCCGCGCCGGTGAACGCGCCCTTGACGTGGCCGTAGAACTGGCTCTCGAAGAGCGTATCGCTGATGGCGGCGCAGTTGACGGGGATGAACGGGTAGGCGGCGCGGGGGCTGTGGCGGTGGATGCGGCGCGCGATGAGTTCCTTGCCCGTGCCGGACTCTCCTTCCAGCAGCACGACGCAGTCGTTGCACGCCACCGCATCGACGACGCGCAGAACCTGTCGGAACAGCCTGCTGGCGCCGACCAGGATCGGGTCGGGACCTCCGATCAACTGCGGAGCGCCCGCCGCGGCGCGCGAGGTTTTGTCTCCTCCACCGTCCATTCTCGAGCTTGCCTGAGCAGGGCCGCCGAGCCTCGCTTGGATTGATGAAAATGAGCGTTCGACACGGCACAGAGGAGCGCTGAACCGTATCTCTGTAATAACCCTTATAACCCGAGATCCCGATTCTGGCAAGGGCAAAATCGGCCCGACCGCCCGTTTTGCGCCAGAAGACCCGCCGCTAACCCCCCCGCCAACCGGATGTTCCTTGCCAAAGCTCCCCCCCGCGATCGCCGATATGCCTATCGGCCGTGCAGGCCGAGACGGTCTGCGCGCGGGCACGGCGCCCGACGTCCGCGGAGGCGAGATGACCGGCGAAGGCAACACAGCGGGGCGGGGGCGGGTCGGCCTGCAACTGAAAGTCGCGCTGATTCTGACCCTCGTGGTGATCGGGGTGACCGCCGTCGGCGGGTGGTTCTACTTCGACAGCGCCCGCCGCTCGCTCCGCGCCAGCGACCGCCAGCACGCCGGGCGGATGGTCCAGGCGCTCGGCATGGCCGCCCAGTATGACCTCCGCCAGGGCCACGCCCTGCCCCTCCAGCGGCTCGCGGGCGACTTCGTCCGCAACGAGAACGTCCTGTACGTCGCCCTCGTCGACGGCAACGCGATGCTGGTCGCCTCGGCCAGCGCCGACGCCGACCCGGACCGGTGGGCCTGGCTGCTGCGGCTGCCCGTGTCGGTCTCGACCAACCAGCGGGTCGGCGCCGACGCGCTGGCGCTGGCCCGCCCGATCGTCATGCGCGACGTGATCTGGTACGACCAGCGCCTCGTCGGATCGGCGCGGATCGTCTTCGACACCCGCGCGACCACCGCAAAGCTGGCCCTCGTCCAGAGCCGCATCATCGTCGTCGCCGCCGTCATCGTCCTGCTCGGCCTGCCGCTGGGGTACCTGCTGGTCTGGCAGGTGATGCTCAAGCCGATCCGCGGGCTGCTGTCGGCCACGCGCAAACTGGCCGGGGGAGACTTCGCCGCCCGCGCCGACATCCGCCGCGCCGACGAGATCGGCCAGCTCGGGGGGGCCTTCGACGCGATGGCCGGCGACCTCGCGCAGATGCGCGACGAGCTGCTCGAGGCCAATGAGCAGCTCGAGCGGAAGGTGGCCGAGCGGACCGAGGCGCTGCGGCTGGCCAACGGGCGGCTGCGCGACGAGATGGTCGAGAAGGAGCAGTTCCTCCGCGCCGTCGGGCACGACCTGAACGCCCCGCTCCGCAACGTGGCGGGGATGGCCACCATGATCATGATGAAATGGTCCGACGAGCTGCCCGAGGAGGTCGTCGCCCGCCTCCAGCGGATCCAGGCCAACATCGACGTGGAGACCTCGCTGATCGGGGAGCTGCTCGAGCTGTCGCGCATCCGAACCCGCCCGCAGAGGCGGCAGGTCGTCGACGTCGGCCGACTCGTCGCCGAGCTGGCACGGACCTTCGAGTACGAGCTGAAGAGCCGCCGCATCGAACTGACCGCCGACGACGAGATGCCCCGGCTGTACGTCGAAGAGAGCCGCATCCGCCAGGTCCTCCAGAACCTGATCGACAACGCCATCAAGTACATGCACCGCGACGAGGGCGGGGCGATCCACGTCGGTTACCGGCGCGACGGGCGGCTGCACGTGCTGTCGGTGGCCGACAACGGCCCCGGCATCCCCGCCGACCAGCAGGAGCGGATCTTCTGCATCTTCCGACGGGCCGAGTCCGCCGCGGCGGGCAACGTGGCCGGCAAGGGCGTCGGGCTGGCCCTCGTCCGCAGCGTCGTGGCCAACTACCACGGGCGCGCGTGGGTCGAGTCGGCCGGCGGGCGCGGCGCGACGTTCCACGTCGCGCTGGACGCGGAGAACACCGCCAAGCCGGCAGACCGGCCGGCCGGGACACAGAGCGATGTCCACGGCAACGAAGCGAAACTCCAGGCCGATCACGATCCTGCTCGTCGATGACGACCCGGACTGCCGCCTGCTGATCCGGGACATCGTCGAGGCCGCCGCCGCGCGCGCTCGCGTCCGCGAGGCCGCCGACGGGCAGGAGGCGCTCGACTACCTCCGCCGCGTCGGGCGGTTCGCCGCCGCGCCCCGGCCGGCGCTGATCTACCTCGACGTGGAGATGCCCGGCCGCGGGGGCCTCGAGGTGCTGGCGGCGATCAAGGCCGACCCGCAACTGCGCGACATCCCGGTGGTGATGCTGACCGGCGTGGCCGACAGGCACCTGCGGCGGCGCGCCATCGAAGGCGGGGCCGAGGGCTTCGTCGTCAAGCCCGCCGATCCGAGGCGCTTTCTCCACACGGTGGACCAGTCCGTCCGCCATTGGGTCGCCCCGCCGAACTCCGCGCCGCAGGAGGGCCAGAAGGCCGATGACTGACCGGCCCGGACCACCTCGCGTCCTCGTCGTCGACGACGACCCGGACCAGCGCAGCCTGATCTGCGACGCGCTGCTGATGCACTACGGGCCGCACGCGCGGGCCGACGTCGTCGGCGTCGGCACCGGCGCCGAATGCCTCGCCCGCGGCCCGGCGGGCTTCGACGTGATCCTGCTGGACCAGAACCTGCCCGACGTGGCCGGCATCGACCTGCTGGGCAGGATCCTCGCCCTCGCCGACGTGCCGGTCGTCTTCGTCACCGGCGAGCACGACGCCGCCCTGGCCGCCGAGGCGATCGCACGCGGGGCGCAGGACTACGTGGTCAAGCACGGCGACTACCTCTTCGCCGTCCCCGTCGTCGTCAAGAAGTCCATCCGCCAGCATCACGTCAAGCAGGAGAACCAACGCCTCCAGGGCCAGCTCGAGCTGATGCTCGAGGAGCTGAGGGTCAAGAACGCCCAGCTCGAGCAGTCGCTGGACCGGCTCAAGGCGATGGCCGCCACCGACCACCTGACGGGGCTGGCCAACCGCAGGCACTTCGGCGAGGAGCTTCAGCGCCAGTTCAGCGCCGCCGTCCGGTACGGGCAGGACCTCTCCTGCTGCATGTGCGACCTCGACCACTACAAGCGGCTGAACGACACGCTCGGGCATCAGGTCGGCGACCGGGTGCTGGTGATCACGGCGGAGGTGATCCGCTCGATGCTCCGCCTGTCCGACACGGCCGCCCGGTACGGCGGCGACGAGTTCGTCCTTCTGCTGCCGCAAGCGACGTGCGAGGAGGCCGTCGCCGCGGGGCAGCGCCTTCGCAAACGTCTGCCGGCCCGCCTGGCCAGGTCGCCCGACCTCGGCGAGGCCGTGACGCTGTCGATGGGCATCGCCTCGCTTCGCCGCGACGAGCCCGCCGACGCCGACGCGCTGGTCTCGATGGCCGACCGCGCCCTCTACGCCGCCAAAGCCGCCGGCCGCAACCGCATCATGCTCTTCTCCGACCTGACCGGCCTGCCCGCCCCAAGCCCCTCGTCCTGAACCAGCCGCTTGCGGTTTCGCATCCGCGCCACCGGCCAGCTTCCAGCATGCATGGACAGTGCGCCGTGGAACGGCGCTCGTCTTCAGCGGGAGTCAGACCCGCCCGGCAACTGTCGCTCCAGCCGGCAGCGGGCGAAAGGAGCCGGACCCCGCTGAAGGGGACGGAGGCGTCAGCGACCTCGCCGGTCTGACTGGGGCCGGCCCGCACACAGATTCATGGCGTGTCCTTGGGGCAACGCCGAATGGACGTTCGGGAAAGCCCGCAGAAACCGCGGGCTACCGGCCTGACACCGACCTGCTGATGGATGTCGCCTTATCTCGGGGAACAGAGCGAGGTCGGCTCCATCCAGGTCCACCGGTCCACCTCCACCGGTCCACCGGCATTCCGACAATTCCGCTTGACAATTCCCGGTATCCGCTTATACTTGGCGGTGTTGGCGCGTGCCGAAGTGCTGGAGCGGCGTGGCCACGGCACCGATTCGGGGAGGTCTTCGCTTCGTTTCGCGCACGAAACGGGAAGTGCCGACCTTGGGATTCCGGGGTTGGAATCGACTTGCTCTATTCGCTGTAGACACGTGCTGTATCTGTGCCTCCTCGCGGCGGGGCGTGTGTGCCTTCTTTGCGGTCGGAGGCGATCCGTGGCGATAGGTCGAGGCCGGGCCGCCCGATGTCGGCCCGGGCGCCGCTGCCGGGGGGATAGAGGAGGCAGTGCCATGCGTGGCAAGCCGCTTCACTTCCTGTCGATGCCTGTGTTCCTGGCCCTGTTGTGCCTGGCGGCCGTGGGGGCCGGGGCAAGCCGAAGCTGGGACGCCGGCGGGGACTCCAACGACTGGTTCGACCCGAACAACTGGGACCCCAACGGCGACCCGGACGCCGGCGACATCCTGACGGTGTTGTCCGGCACTCCCGAAGCGACCAGCGAGGTCCGCAGCAGCAACGGCGGGTCGATCACACTCGACGGGGCGCTGGCCTCCGCCTCGTTCGACGTGCTCTCGGTCGGCCACGACGGCAACGGGACGCTGAACATCAGGAACGGCGGGGCCGTGTCAAGCAGCACTGGCCTCGTCGGCTACCACGCGGGCTCGACCGGCGCAGTGATGGTGGACGGCAACGGCTCGGCGTGGGTGAGCAGCGGCCTCTACGTCGGCTTCGGCTCCGTCTCCGCGGGCGGCACGCTGGTCATCAGGAACGGCGGGGCCGTCTCGAACGCCTTTGTGGGCTACCTCGGCTATTTCTCCGGCTCGACCGGGACCGTTACGGTGGACGGCACCTGCTCGCGTTGGGACAGCAGCGACAGCCTTCACGTCGGCCAGTACGGCAACGGGACGGTGGACATCAGCAACGGCGGGGCTGTCTCGAGCGCTGGCGGCACCGTCGCCTACGGCCCCCAATCGTCCGGGACGGTGACGGTGCGCGACGGCAATTCGGTGTGGCACAGCACGGGAGACCTGTATGTGGGCGGCTCCGAGTCGGGCGTCGGCGGGTCCGGCAGCGTGACCGTGGCCGACGACGGGCTGCTGGACGTCGACGGCACGCTGAAGCTATGGGCACAGGGCACGCTCGCGATCGACGGGGGGCGGGTGACCTGCACGTCGTTCGACAACTCGGAAGGCGGCACGTTCACCTTCACTGGGGGCACGATGGGCGTCGAGGGCGGGAGCTTCGCGCCCGCCCCAGGCGGCTGCGTATTGGACGGCCCCGACGATCCGGAGCTGACGCTGACGACCGGGGCAAGTGCGGACCTCGGCGCGGGCAGTTTGACGGTTGGCGATGCCGACAAGGCCACACTGATCATCGAGCAGGGGGCCACAGTCTACAATGGCACGGGGTTGATCGCCTTCGAGGCGACGTCGGAGGCGTCCGCCACCGTCCGAGACCCCAACTCGACGTGGACGAACACGGGCTCCCTCAATGTCGGGCGGGCCGGCCACGGCGAACTGCACGTTCTCGACGGCGGCCGAGTGGAGAGCACCGAGGGGCGCCTCGGGCGCCTACAGGGCTCGATCGGCGCGGCCATCGTCTCGGGCACCGGCTCGCGCTGGGACAACAGCAGCCTCCTTTACGTCGGCTACATTGGCAACGGGACACTGGACATCACCGACGGCGCGGCCGTCTCGAACACGACCGGCTACGTCGGCTGCGGCTCCGGCTCGACCGGAACGGTGACGGTACGCGATAGCAACTCGATCTGGCACAACGACGCGGGCCTGTATGTGGGCGGCTCCGGTTCGGCGCCCGGAGGAGTCGGCAGCGTAACCGTGGCCGACGACGGGCTGCTGGACGTCGACGGCACGCTGAAGCTATGGACACAGGGCACGCTCGAGATCGATGGGGGGCGGGTGACCTGCACCTCGTTCGACAACTCGGAAGGCGGTACGTTCACCTTCACTGGGGGAACGATGGACATCGACGGTGGGAGCTTCGCGCCCGCCCCAGGCAACTGCGTATTGGACGGCCCCGACGGTCCGGAGCTGACGCTGATGGCCGGGGCAAGTGCGGACCTCGGCGCGGCGGGCACTTTGAGGGTCGGCGATGCCGAGAAGGCCACGCTGATCATCGAGCAGGGCGCGACAGTCTCCAGTGCCACGGGGTGGATCGCTTTCGGCACGACGTCGGAAGCCTCCGTCACCGTCCGAGACCCCAACTCGAGGTGGACGGGCCCATCTCATACTTTTGTCGGCACCTGGGGCAACGGGACGCTGGAGATCAGCAACGGCGGGACCGTCTCGGACAGTAGCGGCTACGTCGGGTACGCCTCCGGGTCGACCGGCGTGGTGACAGTGGACGGCAACGGCTCGACGTGGACCAGCGCTTGGCTCTACGTCGGCGATCAAGGCAACGGGAAGCTGGCCATCCGCAACGGCGGGGCCGCCTCGGTCGTCGTAGAAGGACGCGTCGGGAACGTGTTCGGCTCGACCGGCGTGGTGACAGTGGAGGGCAACGGCTCGACGTGGGCTAGCGATGATTGGCTTTCCGTCGGCTACGGCGGCAACGGGACGCTGGACATCAGCAACGGCGGGGTCGTCTCGGACGCCAACGGGTACGTCGGCTACGCCTCCGGGTCGACCGGGATGGCGACGGTGGACGGCGGTGGCTCGCGCTGGGACAGCAACGACCTCCTTTTCGTCGGCCACGACGGCAACGGGACGCTGGACATCACCGGCGGCGGGGCCGTCTCGACCCTTGACGGCGTCGTCGGCTACGCCTCCGGCTCGACCGGCGTGGTGACAGTGGACGGCAACGGCTCGACGTGGACTAGCGATTGGCTCTCCGTCGGCCATCACGGCAACGGGACGCTGGACATCACCGGCGGCGGGGCCGTCTCCAACACCGTCGGCTACGTCGGCTACGCCTCCGGCTCGACCGGCGTGGTGACAGTGGACGGCAACGGCTCGACGTGGACTAGCGATTGGCTCTCCGTCGGCGAGTTCGGCAACGGGACGCTGGGCATCAGCGGCGGCGCGGTCGTCTCGAACGAGACCGGCTACGTCGGCTACGCCTCCGGCTCGACCGGCGTGGTGACGGTGGACGGCAGCGGCTCGACGTGGACCTGCCATATGGAGTTTCTTGATGCTGGGATCGTCGTCGGCAGACTCGGCAACGGGACGCTGGACATCAGCAACGGTGGGGTCGTCTCGAACACCGTCGGCTACGTCGGCTACGGCAACGGCTCGACCGGGATGGCGACGGTGGACGGCGATGGCTCGCTCTGGGACAACCGCAGCCACCTTTACGTCGGCCACGACGGCAACGGCACGTTGGAGATCACCGGCGGCGGGGCCGTCTCCAACGCCACCGGCTATGTCGGGGGGGGGCCCGACTCCATGGGCGCCGCCACGGTAAGCGGCGTCGGATCGAGGTGGACGAACAGCGGCAATCTCTGCGTCGGATTCGACGGCAACGGGACGCTGGACATCGCCGGCGGCGGGGCCGTCTCGAACACCGTCGGCTACGTCGGCTACGGCAACGGCTCGACCGGGATGGCGACGGTGGACGGCGATGGCTCGCTCTGGGACAACAGGGCCGACCTTTACGTCGGGTGCGTCGGCGACGGGACGCTGAACATCGCCGGCGGCGGGACCGTCTCGAACGCCAACGGCATCGTCGGCTACACCTCCAGGTCGACGGGGACGGTGACGGTCAGCGGTGGCGGCTCGACGTGGGCCAGCACCGGAGGCCTTCAGGTCGGCACCTGGGGCAACGGGACGCTGGCCATCACGGGCGGCGGGGCCGTCTCGAGCGCGACCGGCAACGTCGGGAAGGAGGTCGGCTCGATCGGCGCCGTCACGGTGGACGGCAACGGCTCGACGTGGATGAACACGGGAGACCTGTATGTCGGCGGCTCGGAGACGGCCGCCGGAGGTACGGCAACGGTGACTGTATCCGACGACGGCCTGCTGGGCGTCGGCGGCCTGCTGAAGCTCTGGCCGGGCGGCACGGTCGATCTCGACGGGGGCACGATCCGCTTCGACGATCTGGAGGACTCCGGCGGAGCATTCAACTTCACCTCGGGAACGGTGGCCTGGACGGACGATCTGGAGATCGCCCCGGACGGGCCGCTGGGACTGCTCGGGACCCCGCTGGTCCTCGGCGAGGGCAAGACGCTTCAGGTCGCCGGCACGGCCACGGTCGCGGCCGGCATGACCTTCCACGTCACCGGCGGGGGATTCCGCTCCGAGGCGACGGTCAACGAGGGCACGCTGACCGTTACCGACAGCACGGTGGACTTCGGGGCGACGGGCCTGACCGCCCTTGGCCATACGGTCTTGATCAACGCCGTCGCCGACGGCGCGGTGCACATCCCGGCCGGATCGGCCGTCAACGTCGTCGGGGCCGTCACCTTCCGCGGCGAGGTCAGCGGCGGGGGCGACATCTGGGGCAGCGGGACGGCGATCTTCGAAGGCGGGCACAGCCCGGGCGACAGCATCGCGACGGTGGCGATCGAGGGCAGCGCGGCCTACGGGCCGGACTGCACGTTGACGATCGAGCTGACCGGCGGCGGGGCGACGGGAGTCTGCGACGAGGTGGACATCGGCGTGGAGACCGGCGGCGACGTGACGCTGGGCGGGACACTGGCGCTGGATTGGCTGCCCGTGGCGGGAGATCCGGCGTCGAAGTTCGGCGGGCTCTACGACATCCTGACCTACGGCGGCGAGTTGACCGGCAGCTTCACCGGCCTCGGCGGCAACATCGGCGCGGCGTACGTCAAAGGCATCGTCGATGACGCGGACGCCGGCGGCGGGCTGCTGGCCGTCCGCGTCGAGCTGGCCGACCTGCTGGCGGCCGACACGGACCTTGACGGCGAGGTGGGATACACCGACTACGTCGCCGCTCGCGACGGCTTCGGTTCGGCCGAGGCGGACTGGTTCGGCGGCGACCTCAACTTCGACGGCAGGACGGATCATCTCGACTACCTGATCCTGAAGCAGTCCTACGGCCAGACAGTCACTGGCGCCGGCAGCGAGATCCCCGAGCCCGCCACGCTGGGTCTGCTGGCTGTAGGGGGACTCGCCGCGATCCGCCGGCGTTCCAGACGGTGACGACCGGGTCTGTCGGGCCTTCGTCCGAGCTGGCGGGCCGTCTGTCGTGGGGCCTGCGCGATGACCGGAATGCCCATCCGTCGAGTCGATTCTGGTTGACAAATACCTGATTTGGTATATACTTGCGCTAACTCGTTCGTGGTGGGAAAACGCGTCGGCCGGTGCGCCGACCGTGTCTGTTAGGGCGCGATGTGGGACCCAGGTCCGCGAGGTGCCGTCGCCGACGGCAGCCAAGAAGGAGGTCGTGCGATGCGTTGGCGAACCGCTCATCTTCCTGTTGTAGGTTTCTGCGCGGCCATCGCAGCGCAGGCCATGGCGACGACGTACCTGCTCCAGGAGGAGTTCGACGCCACCGACGGCGGGTTCGTGGTAGTCAACGGCGGGCCAGTCGAGGACCCGTGGGTCTGGGACTCGGGGGCGGGGACCTGGCGAACCGACGGGACCGCGTCTCAAGGCCAGCCGACATTCTCGGAGTTGAACAGCCCGACCGTGACGGTGGTGCAGGACGGTCCCCTTTTCCTGGAGTTCCACCACCGGTACAGCTTCGAGTTCGACGGGACTTCGCGATGGGATGGCGGACAGGTACGCGTGAGCCTGAACGGCGGCGCCTACCAGACCGTGCCCGGCCCCGGCTTCCTGGCCAACGGGTACGTCGGGACGATCACAGGCAGTGGCATCCTGAACGGCCAGGAGGGGTTCAACGGCGACTCGTCGGGGTATGGGGAGGGGGCCTTCCTCACCAGCGTGGTGGACCTGGGCATCTTCGATACGGGCGACCAGGTGTCGGTGCAATTCGTCGGGGCGTGGGACGAGCACGTGATCGGCTCGACACCCAATTGGGAGATCACCGGGGCCGCGATCGGGGACGAAGATCCCGCGATGCGTTGGACCGGCGCCCTGAGCAGCGACTGGTATGACCACGGGAACTGGGATCCCGCCGGACCTCCGACCGACGACGCCATTCGTGCCGTGGCGTCCGGCCACCCGATCGCGTCGACCGCGATCTGCGCCCGCAACGGCGGGTCGATCAGCATTGGCGGCGGCACCACAAGCTGCACGAGCCCCGCCCTCTACGTCGGCGGCAGCGAGACGGCCGCCGACGGGATCGGCACGGTCATGGTGGCCGACGACGGACTGCTGGACGTCGCCGGCGCGCTGAAGCTCTGGCCGGGGGGCACATTGAGTGTCCACGGCGCCAACGTGACCTGTGGGTCCTTGGACAGCTCTGCTGGTGGAATAGTCAACTTTGCGGGCGGGGCGCTGACGGTCCAGGGCGGCCCGTTTGTGGCCCCGGCGGGGAGCTTCACGCTCGACGGAGCGGGCGATCCCAACCTGACGCTGGCCGGCGGGTCCCAGGCGAGCATCTCAGGGACGCTGAACGTGGGCCTTGGCACTCGGGGGACGCTGAATGTTTCTGGTGGGGCGGACGTCTCGAACACGTGGGGCCACATTGCGTGTCAGGCCAACTCGACGGGCACGGTGACGGTGGACGGCGACGGCTCGACGTGGACGAACGGCGAGGGCCTTGACGTCGGCTGGAGGGGCAACGGCGCGCTGACCATCGCGGGCGGAGGAGACGTC
>Ga0180438_10004439_pt1 | contig 20212 bp, 13 predicted proteins | sample SS_ome_12_FD_132455 | JGI IMG/M metagenome (GOLD analysis project Ga0180438, IMG submission 132455) | Hypersaline lake sediment archaeal communities from the Salton Sea, California, USA - SS_3_D_2 metaG | ecosystem: Environmental > Aquatic > Non-marine Saline and Alkaline > Hypersaline >... | reverse complement strand
GTAGTTGGCCGTGGTCATGTAGGTCCAACCATCCAATCCCGGCCCCAGGTTGGCGTCAAAGCGATCGCGGATCTTGGCCGAGGTGGCCAGAGGCGGATACAGGGCGGCGCAGACCACCAGAAACACCAGGATAGCTTGCCACAACCCGCGGCCACGACGCCAACTTCGCACACGAGGGAGTATCCAGGCCAGGGCTGCCGCGGCAGTCACGCCCCAGATCAGCCACGTTTGCAGATAGAACTTGAAGACGGTGTTCATCCGCCCGATGTCATTCTGGAGGACGATCACTTCCACGCCGAGGGTCATGGCCAGGCCCAGCAAAACCAGGTAGGTCCACAGGCGCTCGACGGGCGGCGACTTTTTGCGGAAGAGGAGCAGTAATCCCAGGATAGCGATGGGCAGGCCCAGGGCATAGACCGACAGGCCGCGATAGGCGTAGGCTCCCATCTCAACCCAGTCCTCCCTGGCACGGGTAAAGGAAATCAACCCGGGCATGAGGAGGAACAATTCGACGAGGATCAAGATGGCCAGCGCGACCCAAACCAGCGGATGCACTGGCAGGCTCCGAACACCGGCAATGCGCCCTGCGCGGCGCAGGCGCTCGGGCGCTTTGCGATAGCGGATCGAAAGGACCAGGCGCCGTATCCAGGGGTCGGGATGTTGCCCGCCCCCACCTCGGGGGAGGGATGCGGAAACACGCCCGAAACTACGGGCCAGCAGATAACTCACGATGAGGAACAGGAACAGGCCATGGACCACGAGATAGGCCCAGATCTGCGTGCGTGACCCGCTCCACACAGCCACGCTATTGTAGATTGAGGCGTAGTTGGCCCAGAAGGGCCAGTAGAGCACCCACCAACTGAGAAAGAACACCAGGCCAAACTGCCAGGCCACGGTCACGGCCCATCGCCAATTCAACCGTCCTCGCCGCGCAAACTCTCCGATGGCCAGCGCCCCAAGTGCTACCAGCAACTGGGGTGGAACATCCCAGGTATTGGTGGTGCGCAGGGCGCCGATGGCCAACGCCCATAGCAACAGTGGAGGCAAACGGTACAGGATCCCTTTCCAGCCTTGTCCCACACGGTTGGCAACTCCTCGCACTACGGACAGGGCGATGCCCAGAGACACAAGGGTGAGCGGCATGGCGATGAGGTGGGCGTGGAGGTCGGCATAGAGAAAAGTGAAGAAGGGGAACTCGGTGATGACCGCCTCGTAAGGCGCGGCAGGAATGGCCCGGCTGGCGTTCCAGTACCATTCGTCGAGGCCAATGGGCAGCGCTTTCCCGCCAAAGATGACCTCGACGGAGCCAATCAGGGTCCGCACCAGGCCCGCCAGGCCGGGAATGGTGCTCTGGAACGATTCCATCACCCCCTCGCCCAGCTTGAGCAGGATCAGGTGGATCTGGCCGAGATTCCCCAGAACGGTTACAAAGAGGGCCCCCAACAACGCAAAGAGAAGAGGTCTGGCGGTTACAGGGGACTCTCCACCTGTCCCTTCGCCCCCCTTGGCCACCAGGTTGTAGGTGACGCTATAGGCCCCCATCGCGGTCATGGCAAACCAGGTGGGAATCACCAGGTTGTAGGCGATCGACGGTATGATGCCGATGAGCTTGATGAGGGTCCCGACCATCACCTGGCCAAAGTAGTAGTAGTTGAGATAACCGCCAGCAAACCAGGGATCGTAGGGCGGGAACTCGGTACTCTTGATGACGGCGTTGAGATAGGCGAAATCCATGGGCTTTTCGCCGCCCTTCCAGGCATGCCAGAGGTCGGGGTTGCCCTGGCGGATCAACCAGAACACGACAAAGAAGGCGAGGAACAGTAACTCAGTGACCAGCATGTAGCGCTTACGGGTGCGCCACAGGTCGCCGAGCCGGCGCCGCTGGCCGGATAGGAGTAACGTGCCCCAGGACAGGAGGGCCATCAACCACAGGGCCAGCAGAATGGTGCCCCGGGTGTAGTGCAATGGTGTCAAGTTGGTCAGGATCCAGGACAGCCAGGCCAGCAGCACTACGCCGACCGGCCGGGCCAGGATGTAGCCCCGATCGGGCAGCCGTTGGAAGACAAGCAGGTTCAGCGGCAGTACGGCCAGGCCCACCAATCCGATCAAGAGCAGCCAGGAGATGGTAGGCCAGCGGTTGAACAGGCTGTTGCGGTCAAACAAAAAGATCCAGGTGCCCCCCGCTTCCTGCACCTCCCGCTGTTCCTCGGTGAGCATCAGGCCATTGGTGCGCTCTCTGATCTGCTCCAGGCGCTGTTCCTCACTGGGCAGTTGTTGTTCCTCCTGCTCCGAACGCTCCTGCTCGCGCTTCCACTCGCGCACATCCCTGGGGTTGAGCCACTGAGCGATCTTGTCCCACTCCACCCCCTCGGTGAGCATGGCGCGGACGCGATCCCGGTCAAAGTCGTCTGTCTTCCTGTAGATCAGCACCTTGGGATGGTCGTAGACGGTAAACTGTTCCTCTGCCCAGGTGTCGTCGAACTCGATTCCGAATAGGCGTGGGTAGGAATGAAACTCGGCCGCCTTCTCAAAACCCAACTCTTCGGCAAAGAGCAGCTCATAGTAGCGAGTGGTGACGGGGTAGCGCATCGGCAGGCGGGGGATCGACTGCCACAACCGGCCACTGCTCATGCTAATATAGTCGGCTTCATCCAGGACGTCAAGAAGCTGTTCCAGCTTTTCCGGTGTGTCCTCGTCATAGAGCGTCAGATCCAGGCCCCGATAGGGTCCAGAGCCAAAGGCGACCTTTCCGTCCATGCTGAAAGGCAACGGGTCATCGAAATGCTCGTTGGCGATGGCCGCACCCTGGCTGAGCAACGGTGCGCCACGCAAAACCCGGCTCTGGAACAAGTACTCCTGGCCACCGGCGAGCTGCACGTCGGGGATGTCAATCACGTGGCGGTAGCCACCGTCTTCGCTAAAAGTGGCCTCGATCTCACCTTCGGTCAAGATCGCCTGGTCGGCGTCTGGCGTGGTGATGCGCACCTCAAATGCCCCATCGCGCGGTTCGCCCGCACCGACGAGGTTGTTCATGATCACCTCGCTGGCGACCAAGTCCTGGGGTGGCGTGAAGGATGTGTAAAGCCAGTGGCCGTTCTGGCCGTAGAGGTGCGTGGAGGGGAGAGGGAGTTGCAACTGGCCGGTCTGTCCGCCGGGCGTTTCGTAGTGGAGGGTCGCACCCGACTCGATATTCTCGTACATCCAGCGGGTGGCCTGCACCCTCGTCACGGGCTCGCGATAGATCTGGAGGAAGGCCCAGCCCCAGGCCAGGGTACCGACCAGCACAAAAGCCCCAAATGCACCGGCCACGACCTTGCCCCCCCACCGTTGCCACCAGTTTGGCAGGGCGCCGGTCTCGTCAGACGGGGCGATGCCCGGAGCGGGCGCTGCGGATTCTGCACCAACGCCGGTGCCCTGGTCTGAGCCAACCGGTGTCCGGCTGCGCGCGGCCGGGCGCGAGGTCCGTTTGGTCCAGTCCCAGGCACTGACCACCAAGTATGCGGCAAACATGGCCAGGAAAGGGTATATGGGCAAGAAGTAGCGGATCGACTTGACGAATTGCATGCCCTGCCAGAAAAAGATGAGCAGGACCCAGGCCAGGGGGAGGATGATCAGATGCCAACGCTCAAGACCCAGACCTGTGGCTTGCGGATTGCCATGGGACAAGTTGCCAGTTTGCCCTGCTGCAGTGACTTGCGTCGCCGGTGCAAACTCCTGGCGATCGTGGGCGTCAACGCGCTGTACTTGGCCGGACGTGCGGCGGCGCCACCAGCCTTGGAACAGTCTAAAGATGGCGTACCCCACCCCTGCCCAGGCGGCAATGCCCAAGGGCAGGCCCATGCCCCACAGGACCATATTCTCCAAGGGAAAGAGCCAGGGGGTTCGCTCCGTCCACTGGCGACCCCACGGCAGGTCGGCCTCGCCGGTCTGCTGGGCGCCAGCGGCTACGATGTCGACCAGCCACTGGGGGTTGGGCACGATGATGGACCGGAGCGGTTCAGGCGCCTCCTCGAGCACCCGAAGCAGGCGGTCATACGGTTCGGGGGCCTCGACCTGGCTGTCATAGTTGGGTCCGGCCCAGGCGTAGGGTTGTGCCACGCGAAAGACGACCACGGACAGCATGCCTGCCAGTACCAATGCCAGCGCGGCGTTGGCCAGGGTGCGACCGGGGCGGTGCCCCTCGGCGATGAGGCGGCGCGCTCGGAGCCAGGCCGCCAGGATCACGATCAAGGCCAGGGGGAAGACGCTCACTTTGCAGGCCAGCGTCAAGCCCATGCTGATGCCCAGTCCCACAAACGAAAGCCATCCCTTGCCGTCTGCTACGTCGAGGATGAACCACATGGTGAGCACGACAAAGAAGGTGAGGAAGGTGTCGACGCTAAAATAGTGGGAACCCTGGATGTTGAGGGCGGTCAAGGCCAGCAACAGGGCGGCCACGAGCCCCACCCGCCAGTCGAACAGGCGGCGTGCCAGGAAAAAGAGGAGCACTACCGTGAAGAGGTCGAACAAGCCCGAAAGCACGCGGCCCACCAGGTGGATCTGGTTATAGTCGGTCGGCCTGGCGTAGGTGCGGAGGTACTCGGCAGGATCGGGCTGCTGTTCAGCCTGGCCAATCATGTATAGATCCCCGAGTGTGGCAGCTAGTTTGGTCAGGAAGAGGGGTACGGAACCGTAAAAGTACACCATACCCGAGTTGCGGGGGTTGAGGGGCGAGTGACTGGTGTCGAAATACTCGCCCACGCCCTCCAACAAGTGGAGCCTGTCGGCGCAGTCCGGTTCCAGGTTGCGCCGGCACTCGACATAGTCGTCCAACCCGCCTGGCCAGCGGATGGCGGTGATGACCATCGTCGTGTGCCGCTCGTCGGGATGGATATGGTACGTGCCTTCATCCCAGTTGACATTGTAGAAGCGGAAGGCGCCACCCAACACCAGGATGGCGACTAGGGCCAGCATGATGCCTGCTTCGCGGCTCAGGCTGTGCTTCTGGGACGTCGTCGATGTTTCCATAAACAGCTCACTGTGCCACCGTCTTGACTATCAGAGCGGTAGTATAACATTTTTCAGACGGCGATGCAATCCTACGGGTTCCCTTTACCCGCAACATAAGACGAGCCCTTGCCATGCTCCGCAAGGGCTCGTCTGCACCAGGTGGGCGAAACAGGACTTGAACCTGTGACCCCTTCCTTGTAAGGGAAGTGCTCTTCCATCTGAGCTATTCGCCCACTGCTATGGAGGCATTATACCCGGAAATGGGGTGTCTGTCAATTGACACTGCCTCGGTTCCATGCTATGCTGAAATATGGGCCATTTCCCCTTGCTGGAAGGTGGCGTTTGGGAGGGTGATGCACTGCCCGGAGCGCAGCCTCCGCCTTCGCCCCGGCCCGCCCTCTGCCAGGGGAGGGAGAAAAGCTAGCGGAAGGTGAGGAGGATCGCGGTGGCGACCGCGGCCAGGGCGAGGAGCAGCAGCCACCAGTTTTCGCGCAGTGCCTGGCCCCAGCCGCCTCTCTGAGGCTGAACGGTGACTGGGACGGTGACGGCGTCACCCAGGAGCATGCGAGACCAGGTGGCTACCGAGTCAGGCCGCTCCTTGGGATGGAGGGCAAGGGCCGCCAGCACCGACTGCTCGACGGCGGGTGAGATGGCGGGATTGATCCGCCGGGGTGGCAACAAGGCCCCGGGGTCCAGGAAACGGTCCTGAGCGCTGGCCGGAGGACGGCCGGTCAGCAGGTGATAGAGGGTGGCCCCCAGGCTGTACAGGTCACTGCGGGTACCGGTGTGGCCCAGCTCACCGGCGTACTGTTCGATGGGGGTATAGGGCAGGGAGCCGATACCGCGCAGGCCGGTGAGGGTCTTGGGGTCCTCCGGGTCGAGGGGTTTGACCAGGCCAAAGTCCACCAGCTTGATCCGACCGTCGGGCGTCAACTTGACGTTGCCTGGTTTGACATCGCGGTGCAGCACCGGCGGGTCTTGGCTGTGCAGGTAGGTCAGGGCATCGCAGAGCTGATCCATCCAGCGCAGCACTTCCCGTTCTTCCAGGAACTGTCCCTCGCGACGAGCCTGCTGGACCAACTGGTGGAGGTCCTGGCCGGGGACATAGTCCATGACCAGGTAGTCGCGGCTGGTATCGTTCCCACCATTGCCTGGCGGATCCTGTGCAAAATAGTCTGAGACTTTGGGCAAGTTGGGGTGATCCAGGCGGGCCAAAGTGCTGGCCTCCCGAAGGAATTGGTCGCGGGCCTGGGCCAGGGCTTCGGCGTTGATGCCCGGTGGTGGCCAGGTCTCTTTGATGGCACACATGCGACCGGGCAGGCGGCGATCGGCAGCTTTGTACACCGCGCCCATGCCTCCCTGGCCGATCAGGCTCAGGATTTCGTATCGGTCGCGAAGCAGGATACCGGGTTCTAAGCCCTGGTGCATGGATCACACTTCAAGTCGCCGGGCGGCAAAGTACGAATTACGGATCACGAATCCGCATCACTATACTGGATTCGTCTCGTTCTGTCAAGCAAGGGGGTAAGTCGGGATGTTGGAGCAAACAGAGGTGGCCTTGCTGCTGTGGATGGATGGGGAAGAGATCATGGGGCGCTGGACGCTGGACCAGCCGGTGACCACCATCGGGCGCTGGATGGACAACGACGTGATCGTGGACGATCGCTGGGTGTCCCGCTACCACGCTCAGATTGAGCGCGAGGGCGAGCAATATGTCCTCAAAGATCTCGGCAGCAAGAACGGGACACTGGTCAATGGGCAACCGATTGCTGGATCAATGGTCCTGGCTGATGGCGACCAGATCCAGATGACACCCCTGGTTATCCTTACCTTTGTGGACTATGGCTCGACGGCCCCGCTGCCCGCTGAGATGCAGGCGCCTGGCCTGGAGCTCGATCTGGGAACGCGGCAGGTGCTGGTGCAAGGTCGCTTGCTCTCGCCGCCCCTCTCTCACGCCCAGTTCACCTTCCTGGCCATGTTGGCAGAGCATCCTGGCAGGGTGTTTAGCCGTGACGAGGTGATCACAGCGGTCTGGCCTGAGGATGAAGCCGAGGGGGTCAGCGACGAGGCGATCGACGCCCTGGTGCGGCGAATCCGCCTGCGCCTGCGCGAGCTGGATCCCTTGCACGAGTACATCATCACAGTGCGCGGCTACGGCTTCAAGGTAGAGATGGGGTAGGGCATGGGGGAACAGGGAGCAGGACCTAGGGAGGCAAGAGAACCCCGCTATCTCAGAGGTAGCGGGGTTCTGATATCTTGTACCAGTTGCCTGATGCGCTGCATCGTTTTGCTGTAGGGCGCAGCATGCTGCGCCCCTACAAGCGGTCTTTCGTTTGGCACATGGTATTATCTGTTCTCTCCGCCGGGGTTGGGTGGGGCACTCTCCCAGAGCTGGAGGAATTCCTGTGCCCGCTCGGAGGTATGCAGGTAGGCAAAGCGGGTAACCTGGCGACCCAGCTCGAGGAGGCGCTCCGCCAGTTCGGGATCCTTCAAGTTGCCTGTCCCATCAAAGGCCTTCCATGCTTCGGGGATTGACACCTGCTCGGGGATGACCCAGGCGTGCAGTACGCGGCCCACGGCCCGCAGGGTGTCTAGGGCGTTCACCGCACCCGTCCGTCCGCCCGATACACCTAGCAATCCGACCATTCTGCCTTCGAATTCACGAAAGCCCATCAGGTCCAGGGCGTTCTTGAGCACCCCGCTAAAGCTGCCATGGTAAATGGGTGTGCCAAGGATGATGCCCTGGGCCACCTGCACCTCGCCGCGCAACCGGCCCACGTCCTCTGGGTAGGCGCTTTCATCCTTGCCTCCATCGCAGAAGGGCAGATCATACCCGCGCAGGTCGATCAGGTGCGTCTGGGCGCCGACCTCCTCTGCCCCCCGTAACGCGATCTGGAGGGCAAGGTGGGTATAGCTGCCTGCTCGCAGGCTGCCACAGATGCCGACAATACGGATAGGCGCCTGTCCTTCGGTCATAGTCCACACCTCCTCCGGGAGGGGTCATTCAGTATATTTCTTGTCATTGGCATACCCCGTCTCGTGGATATATCGATTGGTAGCCATGATTCTGTTCAGGTTTCCGCTGTTGAGGAAGAAAGGATTGGGGCGGCAGATGCACGATCTGCCGCGCACGATCTGGCCCCTTCGGCTGCCTGCCAGGTGGGCAGTAGGCACACTTGTGAGGCACCCCCAGCAGGATTCGAACCTGCGACCGACGGCTTAGAAGGCCGCTGCTCTGTCCTCTGAGCTATGGGGGCATGGGAGCGACCCGCGGCCGGCTATCAGCCTTCAGCCAGGCCGCTCTCTATGATATTCTAGTCCAGGTACCTGAACTTGTCAAGCCTGCCGTGGCCTATCCCATCAAGATGATTGACAGCTACGGAGGAGTCAAGTCGTCGATTCCACCGTCAGCAACCCATCCACGGAAGGCGTCCAGGTCCGGCAATACGACCGCCGATATGTGTTTGATCACCCAATTGTCCGCCATGGGCGAGATGGTAACGACAGGTGCGCCGGCCTGGAATGCCTGCCACATCTCGACGGCGGTGCCCATGCTGGCCCGGGGTACATAGGCCACCACCAGGTCAGCCTGGCCTGCCAGCTCAGCCATGTCCAACAGCGTCTTTTTGGCCATGGCGTCGTCATAGTCTACGCCGTCGGGATGGAGTTCGTTGGGGTCGACGATCTCAGAGCCGGGATACCGCCCCATTATAGCCTCGGCGATGGCTGAGCGGTAACCCTGGTCGTCGATATAGCGGTCCAGCCGCGAGCCCTGCATGATGCCGGCGATGAATACGTTCATGATGTGTCTCCGTGTCAGGGTTGTTCCTCGTTCCGACTCAAATCCATGTTCACCTCTCCGGGTTCCTGGTTGGTCGCTGGTCTCCAGACCGGCGCCCGGTCTGGAGACCAGCGGCTCAAATGAGCAGGTAGTGTAACACAGAGGCGCAAAGGGCGCCAAGTTCTTCCGACACCTGGCGTCCCTGGCGCCTCTGCGGTTACTGGCAGTCGCGAGCGAGCCAGTGCAGACCGGTCGGTTACAGCCTGTCGGCGATGGCCTCGGCCATCTCCAGAGTGGTGCTGCTGCCGCCCATGTCGTAGGTGCGGACCTTGCCCTCGGCCAGGACGTCCGCCACTGCCCCTTCGACCTGGGCTGCCTTGTCGCCCTCGCCGAGCCAGTCGAGCATCATCTTGGTCGCCAGGATCGTGGCGATGGGATTGACTTTGTACTGGCCGGCGTACTTGGGCGCGGAGCCGTGGGTCGGCTCGAACACGGCGTACGCCTGGCCGATGTTGCCGCTGCAGCCAAAGCCCAGCCCGCCCACCATCTGGGCACACAGGTCGGAGATGATATCGCCGAACAGGTTGGTGGTCACGATCACGTCATAGTTGAAGGGGTTCTTGAGCAGCCACATGCCCATGGCATCGATGTTGGCGTTGTCGAACTCGATGTCGGGATAGTCAGCGGCTACCTTGCGTGCGGCATCCATGAACACACCATCGGTCTGGCGCAGGACGTTGGCCTTGTGCACCGCCGTCACCTTTTTGCGGCTGTGCTCGCGGGCGTACTCAAAGGCCGCCCGCACGATCCGCTCCGACCCGCCGGGTGTGACGGCCCGGAAGGAGATGGCTGCATCCCGGGCCAGCTTTTCCGTCCCTTTGACGGCATAGAATTCTTCGGGCACCTGGGGGTACTCGACGCCGATGTACATGCCCTCGGTATTCTCGCGGAACACGACCAGATCGATGCCGTCCTTGTAGTTGAGGGGGTTGCCGGGGTAGGCCTTGCACGGTCGCAGGCAGACGTAAAGGTCCAGCAACTGGCGCATACGCACGATAGGGCTGCGGTAGCTGTAACCCTTGCCCTGGAGTTCCGGCGCCAGCTCTTTGTCGGCCACATCCTTGCCTTTGGAGGTGATGGCGCCAAAGAAGGCACAATCGGTGTCCTTCATCATATCCAGGGTGCGTTGGGGCAGGGGATCACCCTCCGCGCACCAGAGATCCCAACCGATGTCCCCTTTGGTATACTCGGCATCCAGGCCGAGACGGTCCAGCACGATCTTGGCGGCATCGGTCACGTCTCTGCCGACACCATCGCCTGGCAGCCAGGCAATCCTGTACTTGGGCATTTCAGAGTCCTCCTTGACTTGGTCTTGGGTATTTTCGAATCGTGAACTTATCATGCCGAGCGGTGCAGAGCATCTGCCAGGCCCCATGCCTGTTGCTTGCAGATTGGGTGGCGCCCGCTCGCCATGCAGACTGCAGGATACGGCTCATCCTGCTACGCCGAGCTTTTTCCTGACATGGGGCACCAGCCCGCCGGCGTCGAGGATCTCCATCACCGACGGAGCCAGGGGCGGGAAGGTGTACTCGCCGCCGGAGGTGGCCACCTTACCCCCCTCAAAGTCGATGTGGATCTCGTCTCCTGTCTCCACCGTGTCCACCGCGTCGCAGGTGACGATGGGCAGGCCTTCGTTGATACAGTTCCGGAAATAGATGCGGGCAAAGGAGCGGGCCACGATGGCCGCCACACCTGCTTCCTTCAAGCAGATGACGGCCTGCTCTCGCGAGCTGCCGCAGCCCCAGTTCTTGCCTGCCACGACAATGTCCCCGGGGCGGACATTCTTGACAAAGTCGGGGTCCAGGTCCTCCAGGGCATGCTGGGCCATCTCCTGGCGGTCGGTGATGCTATAGGTGTATTTTCCGGGAAAGATGACGTCGGTGTTGACGTCGTCGCCATATTTCCACACTCTGCCAGTGATCTTGGGTTCCATTCATTTCCTCCAGGTGAAGGGGCCTGACGGGTGGAGCGACTTGCACAATGCCCAGTACGTCTTCCATCGCCGCCGGGCCCCCGCGTTACTCATTCCAGGTTACCGTGATCCGCTGATACTGCCATCCCCGCCTCGGATCATTGCCAGCAGCAGTTGTGATGATCTTGCGCTTATCTGACCCATCGGCATTCATCGTCATAACCGCCCACCCTTTGCCATTCTGGTCGCTCAAATAGTAGATGACTTTGCCATCAGGCGACCAAGCTGGCAGTGCGTCATTGCCCTGGTTCTGGGTGAGCTGTACCTTGCCTGAACCATCTGCGTTGATGGCATAGATCTCAAAGTCGCCGTCCGTCTGACTCCAATACGCGATCCTCTTTCCATCGGGAGATACAGCCGCGCCGCCGCCGCTGTCCTGCGTGAGCTGGCGTTTGCCCCCGCCGTCTGGATTGATGCGGAAAATGCCGCATTTGTTGTTCTCACAGGTGTCGTAGGCGATGAATCCGCCCTTCTGGCTCCAACTGGGTCGTAGGCCCAGCGTCAGTTGACGGTCGTTCGACCCATCTGCATCTACAATGTGAATCCAAGGTTGGCCGTACAGATTGGCGTAGGCAAGACGGAGGTTGTCAGGTGCCCAAGTTGGGAAAGAGGCTTCCGTATTGTCTACGACGCGTCTGGACGTCTGCCTGCTCAGATTCCAGATATAGAGGCCATCTGTCCAGTGATAGAAGGCGAACTTGTCACCGTCTGGTGAGAAAGCAGGTTCGCTTGCTTGACCGGCCCCATCGACCCTGAAAGCATCACTGCCATCACCGTTCATGCCCCACAGGCTATAGTTGTATAGGTCTGGCCCCTTGAAGGCGGTATAGACCACAAAGTAGGACTGGAGCGATGCCGGCTTGGCTGTGGGCTTGGGCGCCGGTGTGTTAGAAGGCTCGGGCTTGGGCGTGTTGGTTGCCTGGGGTGCAGATGTGTTCGTGGGCGTAGGGGGGAGCAGGGTATCGGTTGGGGTGGGTGGAGGTGGGGTGTCGGTGGATGGCGGCTGGGTTGGAGTAGGAGGCGGCGGAGTCTCGGTGGGCGTTGGCGATGGGGTGTCAGAAGGCACAGTCTCGGGAGTTGGCGTAAAGGTGGCGGTGACGACCTGGACCGCCGGCGTAGGTGTGTCCGTGGCCGTCACGACGACCACCTGTGGTTCCGGTGTAAAGGTAGCGGTGACGACCAGGATCTGGGGTGTAGGCGTCGGGCCGCAGGTGACCAGCAGCAAGGCGAGCGCCAAGATCACGACGGTGGCGCCTGCTGTTGTGGCGGTGCGCAAAGGGGTTCCTTGGAGGCGGCGATGCATTTGTTCTCTCCTTGTTTCAGGCGCAACCAGTATCTGCAAGCACGGTCTGCAGTCTATTGCCTATGCCTGGCGTGGGTCGGTGATCTCGCCACTGAGGGCCGAGGCGGCCACCGTGGCCGGGCTGGCCAGGTAGATCTCGGCTTCGCGGCTGCCCATCCGCCCCCGGAAGTTGCGGTTGGCGGTAGAGATGGTGCGCTCGCCAGGGGCCATGCAGCCCTCGTGGGCGCCCAGGCAGGGGCCGCAGCCCGGGTTGAGCAGCGTCGCCCCAGCGGCGACCAGGTCGGTGACGATGCCTGCCTCGATGGCTTGCAACAGGATCTCCCGAGACGCCGGCAGGACCAACAGCCGTACCCACGGCGCGATCCGCTTGCCGCGCAGTACGTCGGCAGCGGCCTGCAGGTCTTCCAGCCGGCCGTTGGTACAGGTGCCGATCAGGGCCTGGTCGATATGCAGGCCGGCCAACTCGGTGACCGGCACGACATTGTCCACCCGGTGCGGCTTGGCCACCTGGGGCACCAGGTCGCCAGCGTCGTAGTGGAGCACCCGGGCATAGGTCGCGCCTGGCTCGGGGTGAACCTCCTGGTAGGGCTGGTCTGTACGGCCGGCCAGCCAGGCCCGCGTCGTGTCATCGGGGGCCACGTAGCCGTTCTTGGCACCCATTTCGGCCGCCATATTGCACAATACCTGGCGGCTGCCCACGCTCATGGCTTCGATGGCCGGTCCCGCGAACTCGACTGACATATAGTCGGCCCCGTCAGCGCCGATGTCGCCGATGATGCGCAGCACCAGATCCTTGGCCGATACCCGATCCGGCATGGACCCTTCGACGACGATGCGCATGCTTTCGGGCACGCGCAACCAGATCTCGCCGGTGGCCATCACCGCTGCCGCCTCGGTGCGGCCGATGCCTGCAGCAAAAGCCCCCAATGCCCCGTGGCTGGGCGTGTGCGAATCGCTGCCGACGATGAGCATGCCCGGCAAGGCATGGCCGTGTTCGGGCAGTACCTGGTGGCAGATGCCCTCGCCGATGTCATAAAAGGCCGCGATGGCCTGTTCCTGGACGAATTCGCGGGTCTCTTTGTGGCTCTGGGCGTAGGTTTCGTTGGCGGCGGGGACGACGTGATCGAGGATGATCACGTTCATGTTCGGGTTGGCCACCCGGTCCACGCCGATCTTGCGAAAGGTCTTGGCGATGGCCGAGGTGTTGTCGTGGGTGAGCAGTTTGTCGGGTTGCACGGTGACAATCTGCCCCGGCACAGTTTCGTCCAGGCCCGCTTTGAGGGCCAGGATCTTTTCGGCGAAGGTCTTTGCCATACGTCACATCCCCCTTTGATGTATGAAGCGTGCTACATGTCCCACCTTCCGGGCTCACGCAACACGCACCACTCGGCTCGAGTCGGACGTATTGTATTCCATTTCGCCCTTGCTGTCAAGACATCGCGCACAGTTTCACAAGTCAGAGCACGGAACCGTTTCTGGCTGCCAACTTGCCAACGCCCCTGGCTGATGCTATAATGGGCCGCTGTTGCAGGCGGGCCACCAGCCATGGTCGGGCGCCAACTCTTAGGGAGCGTAGCCGTGGAAGCACTAGAACATCAACTCGTCGAATTCCTGATGAATCTGTTTCAGACCATCGGCTGGTTTGGCGTGGTGGTCATCATGGCACTGGAAAGCGCCAACATCCCGATCCCCAGCGAGGTAACCATGCCCCTGTCTGGCTGGATGCTGGTGCAGGCGGAGGGCGGGACGGCCTGGCAGGCCTTCTTGTTGGGTGGCTTATGGGGGGCGGTGGGCTGCACGATCGGCTCGGTCATCTCCTACTGGTTGGGTGCCTGGGGTGGACGCCCATTGGTCGAGCGATATGGCGCCTATATCATGATCCACGAGGAGGACCTGGAAAAAGCCGACCGTTGGTTTGCCCGCTGGGGCGACTGGGCTGCCTTTATCTCCCGGTTGCTGCCCATCGTGCGGACCTTTATCTCCTTTCCTGCTGGCGTGATGCGCATGAGGTTCAGTAGCTTTACCATCCTGAGCTTTGTCGGTTCCTTCATCTGGTGTGGACTACTGGCTTTGGGCGGCTTCTACCTTGGCGAGCACTGGGAAGAACTGCGGGCTGTCATGCGCCCCTTTGACATTCCCATTGCCATCGCCATTCTCCTCGCCGGCGGCTACTATGTCTATCACCATATTCAGAAAGGAAGAGGCCACCAGGAAGTGAATTTCGCGCTGGCAGGCGTTGTGGCACTGCTGGTGGGCATCTCGTCCCTTATCGCGTGGATCTTGCCGACCCTGGGCATGTCCTTCGCCGTGGTAGGGTTGTTTCTCGGTTTCCTGGGCCGAGATTCGTCGCAGCGCAAGCTGTCGCTTATCGGCGCAGCGCTGTCCGCCATTGGCCTGTTGGTCGCAGCGGCCAATATGGTGTTTGGCTTCTATGTGATTTGACCCACGATGTGTTGGGGGAGATAACGAATGACTACAGCCCGCCCACCCTTGCGGGATAGCTATGAAGGGCTGCAGAGCCGGGCCCAGCACGCCATCCAACGCGGCGACGCAGAGAACGCCATCGGCCTCTACCGGCGCCTCGTCGAAAAGCTGAACCTTCTGAGCGACCGGGTCCTGGCTCGCCGCCCCGATCTGCGCGACATGCACCGGCAGGCGAGGCTGCAACTGGCCGGCCTGCTCCGCATGCAAGGACGGTATGCCGAGGCGATCGAGGTCGAGGAGGTCTTGCTGGAAACCCATCCCGATGAGGCGGACCTCTGGCGCACGGACCTGGCTGCCCTGCGCGTGGCCAAGGGCGAGGTCGAAGCAGGACTGGCCGAGCTGCGGGCACTGGCCGAAAGAAAGCCAGAGGAACCTGCAGGATGGATAATCCTGGGGACGGAAGCTCGCATCGAGGGCCGGTTCGCCGAGGCGGAGGCTGCCCTGGAGCGTGCGCTGGTCGCGGCAAACGAGGGTGCGTCTGGCGAGCTGTCTGAGGATGCGCAGGAAGCGCTGGCAGAGATCTACTACCAGCGTTTTCACCTGTACAAGGGCATGGGACGGCTGGACGACGCCGTGGCTGCCTGGGAAGAGGCGCTGAAGAGAGAGGCCGGCGTGGGTGACACGGTCCGTGAGGTGTACACCATGTTCACCGAGGCCGGGCGTTACGGCCAGGCCATGCAGTACGTTGACCGCGATGCCAATGCCCTGCAGGCGGGCTTCCAACGGGGTCTTATCGACAGCCTGACTGGCCACATGGATGAGGCCAGGCAGGAATGGCGACTGGTGGCTGGCCTGGACCCGGATGAGTATGAGTACGGTCACGACTGCTGGGTGGAGGCCGTGCTGCGCCTGAAGGATCCGGAGCCAGCATTGGAGTGGCTGCAGGAGAACCTGGGACGGCTCGGAACGCCGCGCTTGTTCGTTCTGTCGGGCATCGGCTGGGCGATGCGCGAGGATGCCGAGTTGGCCGGCGTGCTCTTCCAGCAGGCCATCAACGTGCAGCGCTGGGGGCGCCCGCGCAAGCAAAAACTGGACAGTGCCGACTGGCACCTCCTTGACTCCCTCGTCAGCGACGACGAGATCAAGACTCCTCTCAAAACCTACTTTGCCGTCGTGGAGACTCTCTGGGGATAACCCACCATCTAATCTTGGCCGCGAAGCTGGGTGCGGCGCCACAGCAGACTCGGCACCGTTTGGATCGCCGTGCATTCTGTGTTATAATGCGCCGGCGCCCGCCCAAGGTGGATACTGTGGTAGGTTCCATGCCCGGTGGGGTGTTTCTTTGAATGAGCCGGGCGTACCTGCCCCACTATTTTGGAGTAGAGCGGATGCGTTTTTCCGAGGCGGAAGAACAGTACCGCGAACTGGAAGAGCAACTTGTTCGCGGAGAACTAAAAGAAGAAGAGTTTCTGGTTCAGGCTGCCCAGTTGCGCGTGGTGGATCCAGAAGGCCGGCGCTGGATGATCAGCACACGCACTGGGCGCTGGCTCGTTCACGATGGCCAGCAGTGGGTGTTTGCCGAACCGCCCAAGGAAGAGTTTGAGGGAGAAGAGGTCGAGGCTGAGGCGTTGGCCTCGGCCAAAGGCATGGAGCCGGTTGAGGCTGAAGCCCCTGCGGCAGCAGCTCCCGCCGCCAAGCCAGCGTCCCGGGCTGGGCCGGCAATCCCCCGGATCGTACTGGCTGGCATCGCGGCCTTGCTGTTGATCGGCTGTCTTATCGGAGGTGGTGTCTCAGCCTGGGTCTTTTTGTTGCGTGACTGGGGCGAGCCCACACCGGTTCCCGAGCGACCCACCAACGTCTCCCTGGTGCAGACCTACACACCCCGTCCGGCGACGCCAACCTACACGCCTACACCCACACAGACCCCCAGCCGCACCCCGGTGCCGACCGACACGCCGACGCCGACCAATACGCCTACGCCCACCGACACGCCGCCTCCGACGCCTACCTGGACGCGGCTGCCGCCGACCCCTACCAGCCAGGCCTCCTTGGCACCCACCAGGGTAACCAGTGTCGCTGCACTCACGCCCACGGCCACCTCGACAGCGACGCCTGCCCCGCCTTCGGGACAGACCTATCAGGTCAGGCCGGGCGACACCCTCTTTGAGATCGCCCTACGCTTTGACGTGAGCGTCAACGCATTGGCCGAAGCAAACGGGATTACCAACACGGCATTGATCCGGCCGGGGATGGTGCTCGTGATCCCGGTACCGGGAACCACACCGCTGCCGCCGACGCCTACGCCCACCTGGACGCCCATCGCACTGCGTACGTCCACGGTGACGGCCACTGTTCGGGCCACGGCCACGCCGACGACGGCTGCCACTCGTACACCCGCACCGACGGCCACCCCAAGTGGACCGACGCCGACGCCCGGGCCAACCAGAACGCCCAATCCCACGCCCACGCCAACGGCCAGGCCAGCGGCGTTGACAGGCAAGATCGCCTATACAGTGTGGAATCCCTTCGACAACAGGTACGAGCTGTGGGTCAGCCGCGTCGACGGCACGGGGCGCAACATGCTGGGCGAGGGCTTTCGCCAGCCACAGTTCCGGCAGGACGGCAACCTGCTGGCCGCCAACGGCGATGGCGCACCCAACTATGAACACCTGGTAACGATGAGCCCCAGCGGCGGCGGCAAGGTCGAGGTCAGCAACTACTCTGAGGACGGCTACCCCACCTGGTCGCCTGACGGCGCCATCGTGGCCTACTCCTCCAATTCGTGGGGCGACGGCCAGGTTCGCCTGGGCATCGTCCACGACATGTTCGGGATGCAGCAGGATTGGATCAAGATCGGGACGACCGAGATCCGCGGGGAGTTCCCCTTCTGGATGGCCGACGGGCGCGTGGTCTATAGCGGCTGTGACTTTATGGGAGACCAATCGGCCTGCGGCCTGTACTGGGTTGGTGCGGGTGGTGGGAACTACCGACGGCTCACCAACCACCAGAGCGACACCGGACCGGCAGGTTATGGCACCCGGGTAGCTTTTATGTCGTCGCGTGATGGCAACTGGGAGGTGTACACCGTCAATATGGATGGCTCGGGCCTGAACCGGCTGACCAACAACGCTGCCCACGATGGCCTGCCCACCTGGTCGCCCGATGGCAAGTCGATCGCCTTTGTCTCGAACCGGGACGGGGCGTGGGCCATCTGGGTGATGGACGCCAACGGCAGCAACCAGCGCAAGCTGTTCAACCTGGACGGCAGTTATGGCACGGGCAACTATGCCTGGACCAACGAGCGGATCTCCTGGGCGCCATAGTGACCGGTAGGCCTTTCGCAGAATCATGACAGGGGAGGAAGGTGCAAGCCGTGCGGCAAGCATCGTAGCTTCGGTGCTAATACTGGCACTGGCCGGTCTGTTTGCCTTGGGCGGTGGGGCCATGTCGGACGAGCCCCAGGTGTTGGGTACCGCGACCTTTACGGCGACGCCCACCCCGACGTTTACGCCCACCCCGACGCCCACCCCCACCTGGACGCCGACGGTTACGCCCACGCCCACCCTGACGCCGACGCCGAGCCGAACCCCAACACCCACGCCGACGCCTACCGTTGCCACGCCGACCCCGGCGCCAGCGTCGGCGCACCTCTGGCTGGAAAAACCGATCGGCCCCGAGGCCGAAGGAGACCGCTATCCAGGGACCTGGTTCCCGTACGGGGCCACCGGCGATGGGCGCTACCACCTGCACCACGGTGTCGACTATATGAACCCGGCCGGCACGCCGGTGTTGGCCGCCGCGCCGGGCACCGTCATCGTCGCCGGAGACGATCTGGAGATCGTCTATGGCAAAAAGCCCGACTTTTACGGCAACCTGGTGGTCCAGGAACTGGACCAACGATTCCAGGGCCAGCCGGTGTATGTGCTGTACGGCCATATGCTTGAAACCTCAGTAGAGGTGGGGCAACACCTGGAGCTGGGCGACGTAGTGGGGTTGGTGGGCATGACGGGCGTTGCCATCGGCAACCACCTGCACCTGGAGGTGCGCCTGGGGACAAACGAGTACGCAACCACCCGCAACCCGGTGCTCTGGCTGCGGCCCGAACCGGGACAGGGGATCATCGCCGGGCTGGTGCTCGACGCGCAGGGCCAACCGGTCCCCGAGGTCCCCGTCACCTTTTTCCGGGCCGCCGAGCCGGACAAGTGGTGGCGCCAGGTCCAGACCTATGGCAACACCGACAAGGAAACCGACGACCCGGTATTGGTCAACGCCGACGACCAATTGGGCGAGAACTTTGCACTGGGCTACGTGCCTGCTGGCGATTATCTGGTCAAGGTCAAGATCGGCGAAAAGACCTACGTCCGACCGGCGACGGTCGAAGCGGGCGAGATCGCTTTTGTGGTGCTAGCCGCAGAGGAGCAATGACAACGTAATGGAGCAAAGCGTACCATGAAAAGGCGGGTTCTGGTCTACGGGATCTTGATAGTGGCCGGCGTCCTCAGCCTGCTCGGCTGCGGCGACCAGCCAGGGATGGTGAATGGAAGCGTCGTCCGCATTGCGGACAGCTCGGCTGTGGCGCAGGCACAGGTCACGGTGTTTGGCCTGAACAAGTTGGAAGAGATCGCGAATACGAGCGCCTTCCAGAAGGGGGATGCCATCCAGACCGTGGCCACAGACGAGGACGGCGCCTTTTCGGTCACGCTGGAACCGGACAGCTATGTGCTCGAAGTACAGGCGGAAGGCCTGGAGGTGACGACGCACCTCGTCGAAGTCAAATCAAGCCGGGCCATCGAGGTCACCATTCGTATGGCGGATGCGATGCCCTGACCTTCCGCTTGCCCCAAAGGATCGATGGCGCGGGATATTCCCCGCGCCGTTTTGCATGTCACGATGTGTTCTGTCGAGCCGGCGAATGGGGTCTTGGCTTTTGGCATCAGGCATGGTATAATCAGTACACCGCAATGGCTCGCAGGGGGTCGTCAGATCTGCTGCACTTCTGCCGGATCTGGCGATCCGACAGGAGCAGGCTGTTGTCTACCGATAATGGGTGTACAGCGGACAATGATCGCTGCATAACTCCACCTGGCGGTATTGTTCAGGGCCAAGGCGGATCGGGTCCGCTGTCAAGGCGTCAGATACTGGCCTCTCGCCGTCTGCGTTCTTCGCCTGCCTGAAGGCTGCAAGGAGGCTGCAATTGGCCCGCGTATTGCACGTTCGCCTGTTGGGGGACTGCGCGCTCCGTTACACAAAAGCACCTGTGACGGAGGTCAACACCCCGCGCCTGCAGGCGCTGCTGGCCTACCTGCTACTGCACCGGGACGCACCCCAATCCCGCCCCTACCTGGCCTTCCAGTTCTGGCCCGATTCAACGGAATCCCAGGCGCTCAGCAACCTGCGCACCCTGTTGCTCCGGCTGCGCCGCGCCCTGCCGGATGCCGACCGTTTCCTGGAGGCCACGGCCCAGACCCTGCAATGGCGGCTGAGCGCCCCGTCCAGCCTGGACGTGGCCGATTTTGAGGACGCGCTGGCCAGGGCCGAAGGGGCAGAGCAGGCTGGAGATGGAGCAGCGGTTCGGGAGGCGTTGACCGATGCGGTTGCCCTCTACGGGGGCGACCTGCTGCCCAGTTGCTACGACGACTGGATCCTGCCCCACCGGGAGCGGTTGCGCCAGGCGTATCTCCGC
>Ga0180438_10004438_pt1 | contig 20213 bp, 19 predicted proteins | sample SS_ome_12_FD_132455 | JGI IMG/M metagenome (GOLD analysis project Ga0180438, IMG submission 132455) | Hypersaline lake sediment archaeal communities from the Salton Sea, California, USA - SS_3_D_2 metaG | ecosystem: Environmental > Aquatic > Non-marine Saline and Alkaline > Hypersaline >... | reverse complement strand
TATAAATATATACAAGAAAAAAAAAATATATAAAATTCTTTTGTCATGTACAGACCATACACATTCCCAACATTTACATATTTTAACATCATCAAACTAGACGACCCTAAAACGTCCCCCCCGGGTGTAGGTCATTTAAACATACCGTTTATAGTACTTATATAAATATGGTAGAAACAGAGGAAAGTCCTGGGTTGCTCTCTATACTTCTAGCCCCCTTTAACATGCCAATGACGTTCGGGCATTTTATTCTTGTTGGGCTTACTACTTTAGTAGTTTTGTTAATATTGTAACTCCCCCACTACATGTTCTGTGGTGTGTGGCCCTCTGAAACAAGACGGCTAAAATAGGCGCCCATATCCACGAATACTGACTTAACCTTATCTTCTAAATTCTCTTGGTTTTTTTCCTCTTCTTTGGGGAGTAACAGATCCGGAAAATTTTTAGGAACGTCTGGAGCGAGTAGCACGTGATTGTAATATACCGAATCCTTAGCCGACTCATGGTTCAAATACTTCTTAATAATTTGGGGAAGCGTCTCGTTTGTTGTTTTAAAATCGTAGAGATACCTAGCGTAAATAGCTCGACAAATGTGGCTACTTCGCTTGTAAAAGTTGCCGGGGAACACCACCTTTAACATTTTATTTATATGGGTATTCAATTGAGACAAATTTTTAGTTGTGTCAAGCCTGCTATAAATCTCCTTCCACTTTTCTACCGATCCCAAAATACGAATACTGTGAAATTGTATTTTTTTTTTCTTGTTCAACTCTATCAAAACTTCGCCGTTTTTCCAAAAAATGACACGGTTTTTTAAAATTTCGGAGATTCTTCGCCCTGAAGTTATCATTAAGTAGAGAATATCATCAACGCTCACGAGCCTTTTTATCATGTCTAATGTTACGACGTCCTCCGTTTGTCTATCAAAGCCCCTTTGGGTTAGTTCGTAATATTTTTGCCTCTGTTCGTCGGTGAAATCAATGGGTTTTAAATCTTCGTTACTAAACCCAAATTGTTTCCTTAAAAGTCCTCGGTACGTTGATTGGCGTGTATGCATACAGGCGAAGTTTTTTTGTTTTTTTAAAGACTCTCGAAGACTCTTGAACAATTTTTCCCTGTTCTTGTCCTCGTCGAAATCTTTAAAGATTTTTTGGTCTGGTTTTGTTAGTCGTAAATATTGAGAACTAGTTTTAAACATTATTGTTTATGTGTATTATAAGTAATAATTTATTATTTAAATAATAAATTATTTATTTTAACAAATTTTAATAATTGAAGCCTCTAGAGCATTGAAGTCGTCGGCTGTTGTGCCAACTGTGAGGTTAGAGCCGTTGATATGCCTAGCAAGTATCTGTATCGTGTCCCCACTTGTAACGGGTATCATGGCACTCGTTACCATTCGGATAGTTTGTCCGGCCTGGACTTCGGTGGCATTGTGGCCCCAGCGAAAAGATGGAGTGCCTGAGTGAAGGATTAAAATAGAGCGAAAGCTTGCTGTATCGGCAGCGTAGTAAATTTCAGCATTTACAAGGTATAAACCGGTCGAGTTTATGGTAAATGTTCCGGCTGCGTATGAAATGGCTGTTGCATCCTGGTTTTTTACCGTTACGTCATATAGTATGGGAGTCGCAACGTTACTTACGACTGACTGGGCAATGGTCTGCCTCATAAAAATAGCCGGCTGGGCTGTGTTTGTTTGGTCTACACTCACGTTCATATTTGTGTCGGTTACTAACACTCTTTCAGCCCCTCCCGCTGAAATACCTAAACCGTCAGCTAAATCGAAATATATTCCAGTGTTACTATCTGAATTGTGTGACAAACATGGTTGCAATGCGTTTTGTACTGCTGTGTTTGCTGTACTTCGTAAAGTTGCGCCGAATAAAGTGCTAGAAGTAACTATAAGTCCGTCTGTGTCTATGTCTCCAGATTTAGCGTCGAAGTTCTCATCGGTGAAATGGGCTGTAGATTGAATTTCTGAGATGTCTGCTTGTACTGTTTCCAAGTCGTTTAAGTTATCTATAGTTTTTGACATGTTTTATATATCTATACTATATAGATAAAAAAAATGATTGAAGTTATTTTTTTAGTCGTGTTTGTTAGTGTTGTTACTTGTTTTATAGTAATTTGCCCTAAAAAACCTCGTTCTGAAGAAGAAGAATCTAGCGAAGGTTTTTAACTTTAATGCCGAACTTTGTTTCGGTTTCTTTAATTGATGCCCGTAAAGTGGGCATGTTCCATAGCAAATTTTTAGCCCAAAATCCTGCGGTTTCTATGCCTGACTCGGTCCAATCTTCCCGTTTAGCATGTCTTGAAATATAGGCATCCTTACGATCCTTATCTTTGTGTTTGGTGAAATCACTTGCTCCAGCTTGTCCAAAATGAACTGTCTTAGTTTTGTTGTTTGGTTTGTGAAGAATAACCATATATTTTTTTTTTGGATTGGTGGACTTTTTTAGTTCAACAATCATTGTAAAATTTATTGTCAAAGACAATGAGCCTATATATTTATGTATCCAGAAAAACAACTCAAATATATTAAACTTGTGTTAAGCACGATCAGATTGTCGGTGTTTAGCCCTGCGTTTCGTTTAAATCTTAGAGAAATAATATCTTCCGTATCTCCTGTCTCGTTTCTACTGCGGCAGCGGTCAACCTTTAGGGGAATTCGACTACTAACCTGGCGTGAGGTTGTTATAATATTTGGGGTTATTGTTGAGTTGACAACAATAAATTTTGAAGGATTTACAGCAGCCCCAGCCGTTAAATATAGTGGTTCGTCTAAGGCACCAGTGCAAGCGTAGTCGATTTGGACGTCAATCGGATCCAAATCTGTACCGTCTGTAAACCATGTTAAAAGCAATTCCACAGATCCAGACGTGTCTACTTCACTCGGAAGATAAAAAACTAAGCTTACGGAATCATTCCCAGCGGATCTGAATTGATTGTTCGAACGGCCCACACCAATAGTTGGAGCTATAAAAATATCTTGGTCTGGAACGGGAGAGCCGCTAAGAGATTTTATTAAATTTTGGTCAAAACTCAGCACTTTTCGTGCTCTGCATCTACCGAATAGTTCCGTAACTCCATCGCTATTGATTTTTGTCTGGTCTCCTAATAGCCGAACGTTTTTAATTGAAGCGCTTTGGGTTATCGCGCCAGTTATTCTATACCTAACCCAATATTTTGTAATTCCATCTACTGCAGTGGTTGCCCAATTTGTTGAGAGTAAAATAGTGTTTTGAAATCTAATATTTTGTAGTTGAATAATTGAAGCAAAAATATTTGTGTAAGATTGATACGGGGCGTCGTAGTGGCTGATCATTACGGTAAACTCGCTCCATGCCAGTCCATCCCAAAACTCCCAAATTGTCGAACCGGCGCCCAAAATACTCGCGGTTGTAACTTCGTAAGATAATCCGGAAAATTTATTAAAATCACCCACGTAAAATATTTCGTCAATGGTTAAATTATCAAACACTACGACGGGAGTATTTGCGGCGGGTTTGACAGTTGTCGACACATCTGTATAAATAGCTCCCGCGTCGTCAAACTTTTGCACGGAAAAGTTTTGCAAGGATATTGAACCCTCTCCAAAGACTGAGACAGTGTTGGAACCTTTGGTTCCAGTAAGTTGGTTGCCCACTATAATATTGCCTAAATTATTGGGTTGAGAATCATAGTATTGTAAATTAACATTGCTACCGGGGAACAAACTTAGTTTATCGGTGTCTAGTTGTGTACTTTGTACGTTCACGGTAGTGGTTAGGGCCGTTGAATTTATATGAGTTTGCCAACCTCCACGAAATACACAACCAATGGCGTCAAATTCAGCGCTATCATTTACAGTAACAGCCGTCGCAGTTCCTGATGGAAATGCTATAATTTCCGTATTTAATAAACGGCTAGTACTTGTCCCATTACATATGAGCCCGTTCTCGCAAAAATTTGACGTGGCAACTATGCCTTCAAACCTTGCAGAGCCATTTACCCTATAACTCGTGACATTTGGGCTAAACAAGAAATTACTGGCATTACTCGTAGTAAAGAAGAACTGTGCCCCTGTTAAAATATCGATTAAAACGCTACTTGTTTGGCCTATTCCGTTAAAATTAGAGGTTTGAACGACATTATCACCACAAAAAAACAGAGTGTCGACCCCAATCGTTAAGCATATATCCCCACCCATTAAAACCATTCCGTTAAATTGTATGCCGGAAAATGCGTTCCCCGACGCCAGTAAAAGGCTATCACAGTTATTATTTCCCACGATGGTCATATTTTCAAGGGAACTACTCGCGTGCATTTCTATAAATGGAGTTGCTGGTGGGAATGAAGCGTTGTCCAGGCTTAGAATTGTGTAATATAGGGCAGTGTTGAGAGGGAAAACACTCACAAAACTGGGGATATCGATGGTTGTGCTTCCTGTTTCGCTATAGTAGCCGTTGTAAAGCACCAGGCCCACAGGATTTATGGCCGTAGGAGAAAGTGCCAAGGCTTGAACTAGAGCGTTTGAAAAATTGTTAACCCCGGGGAGCACTTCTATCATTCTATCGCTATACTTGGCCCGAAATTCTAGCAGGCTTGCCGAGTTGACAGCGTGAAGGGTTTGACCAGGCTGACCACCAGCGACAGTTAAAGTGTTTAAAACTCCATTTCCACCTTGTTGAATAAACTCGCTTATATTGTCTACTGGTTTATTGCATCCGCAGTTGCTCATATTTTACTTATATTTAAGAAGGGTTTATATTTTAGGTTAAATAAAACTCTGAGCGTAGTAATATAAACCATGGCGACGTCCGCTAGTGAATCACATCTATTATTTTTAGATACTCGAACGAGCATCCGTCCGTCGACACCTTACGACACACAATTCAACCTAAATAACGCCATCAGTGCCAACTTAGACGACTATAGAATGTCTATCCAATCGGCCGAGGTTCCCAACTTGGTTTATCCTGTTAATAGGTTCAACGACCAAGTGTATTTTACGGAAAATGGGGGAGGTGTTATTACCACAGCTTTAACTCAGAAAAACTATGATGGAACTGAATTAGCGCGAGTTTTGGCCCTAGTTATGACCAACGCGACAGGTGTGGCAGAAACTTATACGGGGACGTATGATATCTATACGAAGAAAATTACCATATCAGCGGCAGGGGCTACGTCTATCACATTCGAAAACGGTGCGAATAATTCGGATTTTGTCACGGGGTTTAGTAATTTCGGGGAGATTTTGATTGGCGGGGGTGATGCCAGTCGAGTGGTTCGTTTAGATGGGACTGAATATATTGATATTTTGACAAACCTCAACACCCAAAATTATTCCAGCAATGGGAATAGTAATATTTTATTTAGGATCCCTATGAACGTAGGTTTTGGGAGTGTTGTATTCCAAGCCAATAACACAGATGACCATATATTTGTTTCATCTAATTCTATGAATACGTTCAGCATCCTGATAAGAGATTCCAACGGGCGACCTTTTGAATTGCCTGATAATGCCCATGTTTCTTTTATATTCAAATTAGAGGCTATTTACTAATCTCGTTTGAGACAGGCCTGTCTCAAACAAACAGGCAAATGCGTATTTGCCGGCAAAAAAAGTATTTTTTTTTAAGGAGAGGGTCTAAATAAACATAAGCCTTTTTCTAAATCGCGACACGGCTGTGTACGATAATCTTGCCGACAACTCTAAATCCCTGCATAATCTAATATTGTTAATATCTACATAGACATTATCCCACTGGGAACCTTGGGCCTTATGAACAGTCATTGCGTAGCTGTAATAAAGATCAGAGTTCCAAGTATCTTTAAAATCGTAAAACTTTCCCCAGGTCACTTTATCTTTTACTTTCAAACAATGCTTTTTGTAATGAGCCAAAATTTTGGCAAAACTTTTCTCATCTACGGAAGACTTTGGTTTTAACCAAATTACTTTGTTAGTATCTGTAATTTTATAAAAAGTTATGTTAAATCCTAACTTTCTGTGTCCCACTATGTCACATTTTTCACACCTTACAAGTTTTTCTATATTTTTTTGGTGTGAACATCTGACGTAGCTTATAAATTCTTTGCACTCTTCAACCTTTTCCACAAAAACGAAACTGGACGAGTGGTATGTTTCTGTTTCTGTTTGTCTATATCCAGAAAATATGAGTTTCTCACTCTCGTAGTATTTTTCCAGTTCATCGCTATTTTTTCCGTAAATGCCTCGTCTTATAGTATTGTTTAGCAAAGTCACATTTTTGTTTGTCCATGTTAAAACAACTGCGTCTTTGTCTTTAACAAAACTTTCAATAGCTCCTTCTATTGGTTCTTTGTCTTCTACAAATATTTTAGTGTTTGGATTATCTACCTGAGAACAAAATTTTTTAAGCCAATGGGCAGAAAAACTGTCTGGATTGTTTGAAAGTCTGTAGTTTTTCGTAAAAGTAAACACGCGATCACACTTGTTAAAAACTGGCGAAAACTTTTCACTTACGGGAGGTATTTGTCTTTCGTCTCCGCAATAAAGAACGTATTTTACTTTATTTAATATTTTAAACATTTCCACGCTTATCATAGAGCACTCGTCTACTATTAACAATCCTTGACTATCACTGTTAGACTTAAAATCGTCGTTAAGGTTAAACTTAAATAAAATTTCTCCGGTTTCTTCGTCTATGGTTTTCTCAGACTTCAAAAATTTATGAATTGTAAAACAGGGTATTTTTTCCGCGATAAATAAACTCTTAGCTTTATGTGTCGGAGCTAAAACAGTTATATTTTTCAAGCTTTTTCGGTTTGCCATCAAATATTTTACAAAATGAGTCTTTCCAGTTCCGCCTGGAGCATTCAGCAAAATTTGGCCGGATTGGTGACTTGTGATAAAGTCGTAAAGTTCTTGTTGCTTTTCGTGCAAAGACATTGGTAAAATACGTATTTGCCGGTATATATATACAAATATTTTATCTTTATAACATTTACAATTAGAAATGATAATTAATATAAGTCATATAAAAATAAATGTATATGTGTGTATATATACCACTCTCGAAGAGAATAAAAAAAAATGGAGAGATTAGCGCGAGTAGGACTCAAGGAAACCGTTGATATAGAAAAACTTCAATTTATTATCGACAATTGGCACTACTTTGACGGAGAATCTAACAATATTGGGGCAAAAAGTTCGGAAGTTTTGAAAAATCAGTGTGAAAAGTATCTAGAAAATGCGAAAAAGAACAAACAAGTGAAATATTTTCAGGTTAATGGGGTTGGGCGATACTTTGCCAAGGGTGGATTGAGTTTGCAGAATATTCCCAGGAAGATCAGGGGGAGTATATCGGAGGAGTTTTATTATGATTTGGATATGCAGAATTGTCACCCCGTAATCCTATTAAACTTGTTTAAAAAACACCAAATTAATCACAGTTCGTTAGAAAAATACGTGAATAGTAGGGATTCTGTTATTGCAGCATTGTGCAAAAAAAATCCCGATGTTTCAAAGTCCGAGGCTAAGACGCTCATTTTAAAAATCATCAACAATGGAGAATATTTTTATAAGAAGGTCAAGAATAAAACCACTTGGCTTAAAGAGTATTTTATTGAAATAAAAGCAGGGTTGGGTGAGTTAAGCCGCGTAAAACTGGCTGAGTACAACGAAGCTGTGGCTTATTGCAAGGATAGCGATAAAAATAATGTGTTGGGGAGATTTATCAGTTGCGTCCTTTGCGCAAAGGAAAACGAACTATTAAAGTTAGCAGTTGGCTATTTAATCGAGAAGAATGTTATTCAGGGAAACGCCGTGTTTTGCTTTGATGGCATCATGTTAAAAAAGGAATTGGTTAGGGATGATATTAAGGAACATATCGAGGCTATCGAGAAAATTTTTAAGGAAAATGGCGAATGTTTGAAATTGGTTGTGAAGCCTATGGAATCGTATAATATGTCTGATAGGGATGCGATTGTAGAATATTGCAAGAATAAAATGGAGGAACAGATAGAAATCGACATTTTGGAGAATAATAACAATGAAGATGTTCTTATTGACAATAAAGTAGAATACAGAAAGTTGTTCAAAGAATCCGAATATTATTGGTATGATTTTGTTCAAGATGTGTGTAGGAGAGGAGATTTATTAAAAGCGCAGGTTGAGAATAAATTCAAATGTAACATAAATAAAGTTATGTTTAGGTGTTTTGATGGCAGTCGTTACATCATTAAAATATCGAAGGATAAACTATTTTACATAAATTCCAAGTTGCCAGAAGAAACAGTCCACTGGTACGAAATAGACGAATCGGGAAAAGTAACACAAAAATCTCAAACCTTGGGAAAAGTGATTACCGGGCACGGATGGATGGAACATATCCACTTCTATAACAGTATAACTTTCGACCCATCTAACAAAGATTCTGACTATATTTTTAATACTTGGACAGGGTTTAAAGCCGATTTGCTCGATGAAAAAGAAGTTGAACTAAACAAGCATAAACTTGAACCTATTTTCGATTTGTTGAAAAACGTCTGGTGTGGTGGGAATAATGGGAATCTGTTTAAATATGTTATTAGTTGGTTCCATCATGCTTTTAGGTATCCTTATAGAAAAAATAAGGTAGCACTTATATTATACAGCGCTCTGCAACAAGTAGGGAAAGGAATTTTTATAAACGAATTTCTTATTCCTCATATCTACGGAAAAAGTTTGTCCATGAGTATGGCCGGGTTGGAAGGAATTGTAACCCATTTCAACTCACATCTTATGAATAAATTATTCGTTAATTGTGACGAGCTGCAATCCATAAGCGGAGACTTCCACGGGACATTCGACGCCCTTAAAAAAATTGTTACCGACCCCACTATAACGATCAATATCAAATATTGTGAACCTATAACCAACTATCCCAACTATATGGATATTATTTGCAGCACCAATAATGTGGATAGTTTTAAAATGGAGTGTGGAGATTCTCGATATTGTGTTTTGGAATGCTCGCCCATGTATAGGGGTAATCAGAAGTACTTTAAAGATTTAGTTGATAGTAGTTTTAATAAGGAAATGGGCAGCTTGTTCTTTTCTTACTGTTATCACATGGAAGACCCCCTCTGTTTGAAAAATATTCCAGTTACCCCCTTAAGAAAACAGATGATATTTAACTCCCTAAGTAGTCCTAAAAAATTTGTCTACACTTTAGCAGATGCGATAGAAACACACGGATTTACAGAGGAGAAGAAAGAAGAAACAAAAACAGAAGAAGAAGAAGAAACAGAAGAAGAAGAAACAGAAACAGAAGAAGAAGAAACAGAAACAAATTGGTTTGATGGTTTACTGTCAAGTACAAAAGTTACCAGACTGAGATTTTACCAATATTACAAAACTTATTGTGCTTTTGAGAACGAAAAACCTAAGTCAAACACGAAATTTGGCCGAGATATCTCTGATTTACTCCCAAAAATAAAAAATAATGGCGTTTATTACTATAAATTAGACAAAATAAAAAAACTATAGGCACTTTGTCTTCACTATAAATTTTTTTTTGCCTGCTAGGGGTTGGGTTGGAATTTGCAAGTTTTACAAAAATATCAAAACTTACAAGGTAGAAAGGTTTATTCCCTCAGTAGTGGGAGAATACTGAGGGGTCGGGTAGGGTTGGGTTGAAAAAACCAACCCAACCCCTCCCTAAGTTTTTATATGGGGCTCTCTTCCTGCCTGAGTATCCTTTATATCTTATCTTTCACTATAAATTGAAAATAGTCATAAACCAACCCAACCCCCCCTAAACTTTACAGTATAGGCTATATCTATATCTATATCTACCTTATATGTTATATTTTTGTAAATATTTTTATTAGGGGTTGGGTTGATAGAAAAAAAACTATTTATTGAGAGTAAAAATAAAAAAAATATAGAGAGACTAGAATTTTTTTTTTACTCTCGATAAAAAAAAAAGTTTTCTGTGAGACCCCACCAACCCAACCCCCCCTATATTTTAAAAAAAAAAGATAACGTATAGACTAAACCCAGGCAGGAAGAGACCCCCATATTAAAACTTAGGGGGGGGTCGGGTTGGTGAGAGACTTTTGCAGCAAGAAAAAAAAATAGTTTTGGTGTTTGTTTTCTACGAGGATGGATATAGTAATTTTTTCAACATACATATATCGTTAGGTGGGTACAGATGTGGTACAGATGTGGTACCACTCACCCATAACGATTCGGTACCCTCACCGGTCTGCTCATGGATGAGCAGACCCCCTGGCTCACTTGTGGGAGGTTCCATAATTTGGAACCTTCCCCTGGCTCACTTGTGGGAGGTTCCAAATTATGGAACCTTAATGTACTCGAGGTAAATAGTGGGGTACGGTGCCCACTTTACGGGCCGCTTAAATTGAATAATTTCAATAAATTATGGAACCTAAAGACCGGATGGCACATCCTGCCCCAAAATAGTCGGTTCCGAAACTTATGAGTAATAATTAACCCTTAAGCTAAATGGGGGGATATTTATGATGATAAATCCAGCGTGCGCCATAATCTATCAGGTACGGGTATCCGTACCCCATAGCCTATCAGGTACGGATACCCGTACCCCATAAAAACCCTAAAAAAACTTAAATTACGTGGGGCAAAATATGCCCCATGGGTAAGGTGTGTCCAAAATGGGACCACCTCAAAAAATGAGGGGGGTCAAATTTGATTTCAAAGGGGGTGAATCACCCCCCTTGCATATTATGCCCTTCTTATTTTTTGAGGGGGTCGCGATTCGCGCCCTCCCCCCCTATATTATACACGGCGAAGGGTGAACGAATCGTTCACCCCCTTAAAAAATGAGGGACCCCTGGAGTTCACATGTGAACTCTAGAAAAAGTGAAGGGACCTCAGACCCATCGCTATGGAAACCAGCTACCTCCTCTATGCAACCCCCCGCAGGAGAGGTTTTTTATGCACCCCCTCAAAGGGTATGGTTTTTATGCATACCCCCGGCAAAAATTACTTAAGAATTCTACCCCCCTTCTTAGGGGGATAAAAAAAAAATAATTTCGATACGGGAATATAGTAGGGGCGATACGGGGCGCCCCGTATCGCTTAAAGTGAAGTGGGATATTGCCTATCACTTTAGGACTCGATGCAAGAAAGAAATTTCTTCATATTTTTTTTTGTCGAACACCCTACAATATGCTAACCCAACATTAGACGAGATAATTCTCCATATTTTCCAAGGGATAGACAGCTGGCGAAATTCTTCTTCTTTTTCATCTAGCCCACGCCTAAGGTGACCAAGGTACATTTCTCTAATTTTGTACAATTGTTCGGGCGTGCAGTTCCTATATGGGTTGTTTGTGTCTGCCATACTTATTTTCTAAAACCTTAGAGAATGATATATATAAATCAACCTATATTTTTATATTAAAATAATCTTGGGGGTCTAAATTTTTCCTCACCTATGGAACCCTGGATTATGGTTTTAGGTTCGTTTTTAAGCATACTCTTAAATATCGTAAACCATTTTTTTATTTCTGCGGACTTTACAGTTCTAGGCCTCTGCCCCACATCTCTCAAAAATCCCTGAAAATTTGCATTATCCTCAGAATTTAAAACAGACTCAAAAAGTTTTTTGGCTCCAATAATGATTTTTAAATTGTTCCTAGTCTCATCTCCAAGACCCGTTTTCTCAGAGAAAAACCCTTCAACTAGCATATCATCTGCAGGGTCTAACTGGGCAAATTTTTCAGTAAATTCCTTAACTTCTTCTGGGGTCGACTTTACAATGGAAGTTCTTACGGGGGAAACTGAGACCGATTCTTCTCTCTCACCTTCTTGTTTAAAAACTTCACCACTTAACTGTTTATGCCTCTCTTTACCCAAAGCGCTTATTTTTCTAACGAAAAGGGCATGAACGCCCCTAAGTTCTCCCATTTCTACACTATTCGGCTCTCTCCCACCTCTGATGCTTGTAAACAGGTTTGTGAAGTAGTCAACGTCTTCATTGTTGCGTAGATTATCTAAAATATTTTGCTCATTGCTTAAAAGTGTTTTTAATATATTCTTTCTATCGGAGTCAATACTTTTGAAGTCGTCAATAACGGCGCTAAGTTGAGGCTCTGCTGTTTCAAGTGCTTCAACGGAGTTATCAAGGATTCCTTTAATAATGGCTTCCTCGGTCAATTGCATAACCTCCATAGGGTTTGATAATTCAACCTCTTCTATAATGTCGGCTAAAACGTCCCCAACTTCAACAATATCAAACATGGGCATTTTAAACTTTTCACCTAATTCTCGGGCTATCTCTTGAAACCTACCTCCCACTAATCCTTTAACTTCTTTCCTTATAATTGGAAATGGCTTACTCATCATCTCAGCGTACGCTTTCGCTCGTTCCTTAACATTACCTTCCTTTTCCTCTGCAAATTCTTGGCCTATTTTTTCGAGTTCTGCTTCCCTTTCTTTCGCTCTTCTCTCCAAAAACGCCTGTTCTGGTTCAAATTGTACACCCCTTTGAAGAGCGGCTAACTGAGCAGGTTGAACGAACGACTTCACTTCCGCGGCGAAACCTCTCAAACCCGATTGAATTTCTTTAAGCTCGTCAACCACGGCGAGGTTTGGGTTTAGAACTCTTTCGAGTCTAATCCTTTCTTCCGTGAGCTGCCTAACTACTGGATTATTTGGGTGGATACCTTGTCCCCGGGTAAGCTTGTCGATTTGCGCGTTGATAGCTGACAACTCTCCACCCATTTTCTCCTTTTGCGCTCTATCTCTAATTTCTTGGTCAGAAAGCGAATCGACCCGCCTAACGCCGTCTGGAAATACGTTAAAGTACGCATTATTCTGTTCGGAATTTGTCCTTAGGATCATATCCATAGCTGGGGCATCTTCTGCAAACCCTATAAATTGCAGAGGTTCCCTAAAGGCTGGATTTTCATCATCCCCCATAAAATGCATAGCCCTTCCCTCAGTAATCCTTGGGGGGTTCGTCGTGTTTACGAGATTAAAAGGAGCATTCAACTTATAAGGATGACCATAGTCAGCCCCGTCATCAAGTGGAGCAACGTGGTGAGCCCTTGCAGGGTCCAACCAATCAAACACAGCGTTATCCGGTAAATCAGGAATTAGATACTCACCATCTGGCCGGGTGACGGCATATATATTCGATGAGAATGCTTGTGAATCTGACATCTTTACGTTAAGTATGTATATTTAAGCTTAGTTATTTTTGATTTTAAAATTTTATTCTTTAAACGTGCCGTAACCTTTCCATATCGGATATTATTTTCGCTGATTTGTAGTTCTAGCAAGTCTATATATTTTTCCATATTTTCCCGATTCTTTTGGGCTTGGTATTCTCGCACATAAGCATCTGCCATAGTTACGTATATTTAATAAAATAATATTTGTTTTTATGGCTAAAAAACTATAAAACCAGTTATATATTTCATTAAAATTCAAATGGACGACAACAAGAGGATAAACATCAAACCCCTCCCAGAAAAACCTAAACAAGCCCGGAAACCAGCAAAACCGAAGGGAGTGTTAAAAGGGGATAAAAGAGCAAAAGCAATTAGTGAAATAGAAAACACCCAGGCCTCTCAGCAGGACGTTAACCAGATAAATATCACTAAACGACCACGGGGACGCCCTAAAATGCCCTTATCTGAGCGTAAATTAGGACCCCTCCAAAAGATGGGCTTTAAGGTGCCCAAAACACCGGCACAACTAGACGCCTTGGCTTTGGGGCGGATAGCCCTCCGGAAGAAGAGGGCTGAAAGAAAGAAAGCCCGTGAAGCCCAATTCGTTTCGGCCGAATCACAATCCGCCGAGGCAGCCGCCGAAGATGTAGCTAGAAACGCCACAAATACCCAGGAAGCAGAGCTGCAGGAACATGCGATAGCCGCTAACCCACAGCGTGCCCCTTTGACTGATCCGGGAGATACGCCCCAGCCTTGGAATACTAAACAAGAACTTGCGGCTAATCTGAAGAGGGAGGAGCTTGACGACACAACCCTAAAGCTTGATAATAGTTTGAATTTTACAACCAAACAGAGCAACATGTATACGCTTGATGGTGCTCGTTCGTCTCAAGGTGAAACCGGGCGCATTCAAAATAAAGGACTCAAGCAGCCTAACACGTTAATTTTAGATTTTCTATAAGCAAATGTCGCGTATAATATAAGCAATGTCTGCAGATAAGCCGATTCAAATCGTGAACTTGAGTTCCACGACCAAGTTTAATAAGAAAGGTCACAAAGATTTGCCCGAACTACCATTCTTTCTAATCTGTGCAGGTCCTTCTCGATCTGGAAAGTCTAACTGTATAAAAAACTTACTACAACGCCGAGACCTTATGAAGAAGTTGTTCAGACCTGAGGACATATTTATAATTAGCCCATCTCTTCGATTCAATGACGACTATGAGGAAGTAGATACACCTAATAAATTTGATGAGTTTACCAATCAACTAGTTAAAGAAATAGTGAACGAACAAACACTCGTAATAGACACGTATAAAAAATCAAGAGCACCCCATATACTACTAGTTCTGGATGATATAGCTGATAATCCTCAGTTCGCCAACAGTAGGATTTTACAACAGTTAGCCTTTCGTGGGAGACACTGCAAGATTTCAGTAATAGTATCCGTACAAAAACTCAGTTCTATTCCAAGAGGTGTTCGACTAAACTCCACGCATTTCTCTCTATTTCGTCCATCAAACATGTCCGAATTAGATAATATAATTGAAGAGTTATGCCCCAAGCACTTGCGTAAAAAAATGTACGGGGTTTTTAATGAAATATGGACACAACCCTATTCATTTGTATATATGGATTTGCTAAACAAAGATATGAAGAAGAGGGTGAACGATGGTTTTAGTAATCCTATGGATTTCAACTTCCTCGAAAACCCAAAATAAAAAACCATCTAAAGATATAAAATATTATCCGTATAACACGGATATGAAGACAGGCAAAATATACAGAATCATTCACTTAGAGAGTGATATCCAGTATGTGGGTTCTACCTTTGAGAAGCGGCTGAGCGATAGGATGTCTCACCATAGGAATTGCTATAATGCGTGGATCAAGGATAAAACAAACAATAAATGTATGATTTACCCTCATTTTGAAAAACATGGCATTGACAAGTTTAAGATGATTTTAATCAAGGAATACAAGGTTTGTGGCCGCAAACACTTACAGGCTTATGAGCAGTTGTGGATGAATAAGCTTAAATGTGTTAATAAGTGCTCAGCTATGAAAATTAAAAGGGTTTACAACGTTCACTACAACAGAAATAACAAAGAGAAATTACAAAATTACAAAAAAAAATACTACGAGGAAAACGGAGAGTTTGTGAGACAAAAATCTCGAGCGTATCGAGAGAATAACTTAGAAAAAGTACGTGAGGCGCAAAAACAGTACCAACAAAATAATAGAGAGAAATTGCAAAAGTATAAAAAAGATCATTACGAAGCTAACAAGGAGACTATAGCTCAAAGGGCAAAAGGTTATCGCGACGCAAATAAACAAGCTACAGCTCAAAGAGCAAAAAAGTATCGCGAGAAAAACAAAGAGGCCATAGCTCAAAAAAAGAAAGAAAAGGTATTGTGTGTTGCTTGTAAAAAACATTTAACAAAAGATGGTATAAAAAGACACGAACGAACAGAAAAACACAAGGCAAACTTAAAGTAAATCAACCCCCAATTAATATCTTTTTTTTTTGCTAGTAAAAAAGAATAAGGGCACTTATATACAATAAAACACAGTTATGGGAAATGCTATCAATGCTATCAGTTCCACTGCTTCTAATTTATACAATGGTGTTAAAAGCGGTGTCTCTTCTGTTTATAAAGGGGTAAGAGGCGTAAGTAACTTCGTAGCCGGTAAAATGGATTCCTTTGATGGGTGGTTAAACTCATTCAGTGGGATACCTGTGCTTGGGGAACTAGCCGATATGTTTCAGTTCAATCCAATTTATCAAACGATACGCGGCGGGGTTAAGCAGATCGATGAAATCGTGGACGAGCTTGGCCCAATCGGTGGAGCTGCCGCGGGTTTATTAGATCCGGTATTTGGGTCGAGTTCAGGAGCTGGTGGACAGAGAGCCCTACACAATCCAGGGGGTGGAGCCCGAGTAGGCACAGGACGTGGAGCGGGTGACCAAGCTCTATCACCGGTATCAGGTGGTGTTTTAGCGCCAGGAGGTGTGGCTGTCTCGCCAGTAGGTGGAGGTGTGAGAAGCGATTTCGCCGGAAATACTACGGTCGAAAGATCCATCAGAGCCGACCGCCCCTTCCGAAGCCAAAATATTTCCAGCTCTCTACGTTAAGACAACCCGTCTCGGGTAGGCCTACCCCAGGACAAATAAATTAATATTTTTTTGTTTGTTTAAAAAAGTATAAGAGCACTAATATACAATAAACATACTACAATATGTCGATTCAAGTTGTACCGCTAAAAGACTCCAATGCGCTTTTTCCCGCTGCCCTAGGAAGTACATCAAAGCATATCCGTTCTAGACGTGAGGTTCAGTTCTTACCTACAGAACAGACTACGTTTAGTCACGCAGCAAACGGCCAGATTATTTTTAATATTTCTTCGGCTACGGAATTCATGAACGGAAACGAGTCTTACATGACTTTTAACCTACAAACTAGTTCTAACCAATCAGCAGCTGTTCCGCCTGTAGTTGACACCGTTTACCTAAGTAAATCCCTAAATATTGGTGGCGCCCATTCCCTGTTCAGAACTGTAGAGGTGAGGCTTCAAAATGGGCAATTAATTGAAAGATTAGAGTCCTACAACAAAAACTACGCAGTTGTTTCTCAGGCAAACCATAGCCGTTCTCACGTTGAATGGATTGAGCAAGCAGCAGGTGACTCCGTTTCAGGAGTCAACTCTTACGACGAGGGTCATTGTGGCCTTCAAAACTTTTTAACTGGAACAGTTGTAGTTAACGGCGCGGGTGGTATTACAGGAACTAACACTAAACTACTAACAGAGCTAGCTTTTGGGGATAAAGTAGCTTTTTATGTGGATGGTATTTTACAACACGAAGCCGTTATAGAAGGTATCCTTGCTCAAGATGGAGCTGCTGCAGCTACCATCTCACCCGTCCCAAAAGACGTCAACACTTTGCCAGCTGGAACTAAAATCAGAAAGATATCTTCCAAACCACAGAGGGCCGTATACGCTGACAACAATGTGCACGAAGTAACTATTAAGCTTATGTCTGGGCTTATCAACAACGAGAAATATATTCCTTTGAAATACATGAAGCAAGGTCTTCAGCTAGTCCTAACCCTCGACGATCCTCGTAACGTCATGACCCTAAACGAACCTGTAACTGCAACAGCCCCTAACTTAGGCTACACTATCACACAGCCACGATTCTACGCAAGTATGGTTACCTACGATAGTGAGATGGATAAAATGCACCTTGACATGTTTAACTCGGGTGGCCTTAAACTAGAATGGCAATCGTATTTCCACAGACTTAATATTCAAAATGGTGGAACCTCAGGAGTTTCTAACTTTTCCAACAATATTGGACGCAGATCGTGCCGCAGCATTTACACTGTGATTCAACCTGCATGGACTGAAAATAGAAATAATAGATCATTTAATTATGATTATTGTGGCCAATACATGCGCTCGGGAACTATTAGATACCAATACCAAGTCGGTAGTGAGCAGTTCCCTTACCGTGAGGTGAAGGAGTCAGAAACCGATTCAACTATGTCCCGTACCCTTTCTCAACTACAAATTGCAACGAGAAAGCACGGAGGTACTCTGTTTGATACTCGCTTTTGCCCAGCTGAATGGCAATCCGTCAATTACGTTCCAGGGTTAAACGCCTCAGCCGTAGCTGCCGATACTCGTGCCGAAAGTCTTGCCCTAATTCTTTCCTCTCGCTTAGATAGAGATAATTCTCCATGGTCTGGAGTTAACACTGAAATCAGTCCTCTTGAAATTCTCGTAGATTTTTCCACCGTGTCTAACTTTGAGGCAGATATTGGAACTGACGGTGCTGATGATGACGTCGCCGTAACAGCTGCTCGTTACATTCATTCCTTTATCGCCTTCGATTCGGTCCTCAACGTGTCAAGCCAGGGATCAGTCATATTAAATTAAGTTATTTAAACATTAAAACTATTCATATATATACTAAATATGACCCTCATCAACATCAAAAAACTTGTCAAAACTTGCCAAGTAAATTATTATAACTCATACCTCTGTTTGGGGCAGGTTAGTAAACGTGTGACAATTCCTAAAAAAATGGTGAAGGCTGAATATAGTGACATTATGGACTGCGATATATGCTATAAAAAAAGTGTAAAACACAAAATTGTTTGTGGCAAATGCTGCAACTCTGTTTGTTTTGCCTGTTGGGTATTGATAGATTTATGCCCATTCTGCAGGAACGGCGAGGATTTTACAACGGAGTTATTTAAAAGTAAAGGAAACTTAGTCTTGTTCCAACTAGTGTGTCCATACGACGACGTTCTAGAAGAAATTAAAGACATTTCACCGTATTTACAAACCATAAATGATATTCTAAATGCAGTGGCAAATTGTGAACTGCGTTTTAAATACTACCCCGTTAACAAGCACGAATTTATGGGCATAATTACCCAATTAAGAGCAGAATGCTATCACCAACTTAGGGGTTTAGATGCGTCAAAAAATAAATTTTTAAGTAAAAAATTACACAGTACGATGGAAACATGTAATAGGATTATTAATAACTTTCTTAGTAGCTTATCTTAAAATTTAAACATTTTTTTTTTTGAATCATATACAATGATGCGTTCCAGGCTAGTCCTAGCCATAAAAAAAATGATTAATGATCACCCAGATTGTGTCAATAACATAAAAGAGTACAATTTTTACCTCGATTACTACATGAGGAGAAAAAAAATACCTAAAGGGTTAACCCTCAAAACTTTAGATTATGCGAGCATTTCCATGAGTTTGCCCTTATTAGCTGAAGAGTAGCCGGCTAGACCCCTCTCCTTAGCCTCTGCGCGTAGCTCCCGAACGGATCTACTCCCGGGGGTTTGCCCAACGGGTTCTTCTTGCATGGGTGTCACGGGTTCACTCTTTTTTTCTTCAACCGCTGGCGCACGTTTAACTTCGGCAGATGAGACGGGGGCGGTGTCAAATTGGTTCAGTAATTGAGCGAGCTCTGGCTTTTTCATGCCACTGTAGCCCCTAATACCGAGGGTTCTTGCTCTTTGCTGAAGGGTTTTCTTAGTTAAAAAGTCGTACTTGTTTCCTGACATCTTGTTGTATATATAAGGTATATATAATATCTTTAAAAGGTTTATAAATCATCTAAACAAATAAATATTATACTCTAATACTAGACGACCAAAAAGAGTACCTATGAATTTTAAGACAGACCACGTAACTTGCGAATGTGGCGCGTATGTGTCAAAGAAGAAGCTTAAAAGGCACACAGAAACGAACAAGCATAAGAAAGCTATGGGGGAAGTCGTTGAGAAGCAACCTTCCAAGAGAAACGAGCGTGTAGATTGCCCTTGTGGTAGTTCATATATCGCCTTTAATAAGAGCCATCATTTAAAGAGTAACACCCACCGAAAAATATTGGACGACTATAAACATTTGGAGGAAACCCTTAGAAAATTAGAATTAAGCACGTTAAATACCGACGTGAGAGACAAATTAGTAAAAAAAACAAAGAAATTAATGGCAAAGTTCCTAAAAAAAAATGATGAAGATAAGGACTTCTTTGAGTTGAATGATGCTGTTTTAAAATATTCACTACTTGCCGCCTAACTTGTCTTCGATAACTTCACAAATCAATTTTTTTGCTTCTTCGTTCCAGTTGATGGCGTTGATTGTTTTAAGATTTTTTTTCGTTAGTTTGATGTATCCCATACTGTTGTACGCTTTAATATGACTGGCGACTACACTTAAAACTAAGTCGTCGTCCACAAGTTGGTAAGGATTATCGTCATAGTAGTACTCTATTAATTCTTCGATCATGGTAACGGCACTGTCAAATATAATATCGCTGACCCCCATACTGTTTATATAAGTACTATAAACGATATATTTAAATGGGTTACACACGGGGGGACCTTTTTAAATCGTCTAGTTTGATGATGTTAAAATATGTAAATGTTGGGAATGTGTATGGTCTGTACATGACAAAAGAATTTTATATATTTTTTTTTTCTTGTATATATTTATAATAAGATATTATTTAGTAC
>Ga0180438_10004437_pt1 | contig 20215 bp, 14 predicted proteins | sample SS_ome_12_FD_132455 | JGI IMG/M metagenome (GOLD analysis project Ga0180438, IMG submission 132455) | Hypersaline lake sediment archaeal communities from the Salton Sea, California, USA - SS_3_D_2 metaG | ecosystem: Environmental > Aquatic > Non-marine Saline and Alkaline > Hypersaline >... | reverse complement strand
TAAGTTTCATGGGTCAGGAAGAGCAGGCAGCTCTTTCGATTATCGATATGATCGATGAAAGTATGATAGATGTAGCAAATAGAAAAACATTTAGTGAGTTGTATCAAATAACCGAAAAAAATATCAAAATTTTTGAACGTTTGAATCAGGAGCTATCTGAAAGTGAACGCAGTATCCAGATAACGACCGTTGAATTAGATGATTTTAAAACACCGCTTCCGAAAAAGAAAAGTGATAATTATGATACAATTCTGCTTTTTCTCTCTAAAGCAATCGACAGTTTTATTCAATTAGCCAATATTGTTAACCGTTCGGCGAAGGATGCCATTTTAAAGGAAACAATGCAGGTACTTATCAAAGAGAAAGAACGGATTAAAGTACGAATCGATAAGATTTATGATAAAAATGTTCTTGGGATATAAGTATTGGCGGTGCAAAAATCTAAATTTATAAATCTAGCAAGATGCTTAAAACAAATTCTATTCGACTATTATTTAAACCATTATTCCTATTCCAGGTCATATTCAATCATCATCCGACTTCTATTAAAATTAAAAACTACCCTTTCTAAAAAATTAATCAGCTTTGCTAATCAAGGAATGCCTCCTTTTTAAATAATTGGCACTCAATCTGTTCGCTCCCAATTAATTGTTAATCGAGTTACACCAGCCCTACCCATTTTTCCCTTGCTATTTAAAAAAAAAATCCTATATTATGCCTCAATTAATTAATATAAGTCAAAATGTATAAAAATACATTTCATTTTAACAATAGGCTGATTAAATGGAACATGAAATTAAAAAAGTCGTGTTGGCGTATTCGGGTGGATTGGATACGTCAATCATTATTCCCTGGCTTATCGAAAATTATGGCTGCGAAGTGATTGCAATGGCGGCTGATTTAGGGCAGGGAGAAGAGCTAAATGGGCTGGAAGAAAAAGCGCTGGCCACTGGTGCCAGTAAAGTCTACATTGAAGATTTGAAAAAAGAATTTGTCGAGGATTATATATTTCCAACGATGAAAGCGGGAGCAATTTATGAGCGGAAATATTTGCTGGGTACCTCGGTGGCCCGTCCGATCATTGCCCGGCGGCAGGTGGCGCTGGCCGAAAAAGAAGGGGCTGATGCGCTGGCCCACGGTTGTACCGGCAAGGGCAATGATCAGGTGCGCTTTGAACTTACGTACCGGGCCTTTAATCCTAAACTGAAGGTGATTGCGCCCTGGCGTTATTGGCATATTCGTTCACGGGAAGATGCCATTCGTTATGCCCGCGAACGGAACATCCCGTTAGTGGTGGACGAAACCAAAATTTACAGTCACGATCGGAATATCTGGCACCTCTCGTCCGAAGGGGGTGAACTGGAAGACCCCTGGCAGGAGCCGAAAAAGCAGGCCTTTGGGATGACCATTTCCCCGGAAGATGCTCCGGACAAACCCGCTAAGATTGAACTGGAGTTTGCCGCCGGCATCCCAATTGCCCTGAACGGAAAGATCATGGATGCGGTGGCCCTGTTACAGGCATTGAATGAAATTGGTGGGGCGAATGGCGTCGGACGGGTGGACCTGGTAGAAAATCGACTGGTGGGGATGAAGTCACGCGGGATTTATGAAACCCCGGGGGGGACCATTCTGTATACGGCGCACCGGGAGTTGGAGCACCTCGTACTGGACGCCGATACGCTGCATTTTAAGGATTCGCTGGCTCCCAAATATGCCGAGCTGGTTTATAACGGTCTCTGGTTCACACCGCTACGGAAAGCGTTAGATGCCTTTGTGGAATCCACCCAGTGTCAGGTGACCGGCATCGTTCGGTTGAAATTGTACAAGGGAAACATCATTGTGGCCGGTCGTAAATCACCGTATTCGCTTTATCGTGAGGATTATGCCACGTTTGGACAGGACGATGTTTATGATCAAAAGGACGCGATTGGCTTCATCAACTTGTTTGGCTTACCGCTCAAGGTACGTTCATTATTGAAAATCGACGGACCACAGCAGCATCTTTATAAGGAACCCGATTACAGTGAATTCAAACGGGACTAAATCTAGCTGGCACAAGGCCTGGTGCGGCCGCTTTGAGAAACAAAATGCTCCGCTAATGGAGCGTTTTAATGCGTCGATTGCGGTGGATCTTCGTCTGTGGTCGGCGGACCTTCGTGGTAATCGGAGTTGGGCGCGAGGACTGCACCAGCTTGGCATTCTGACCGCGGCGGAATTGGCTCAAATCGAAGCCGGATTAGAGCAAATTGCTCAGGAATTTTTGGCTGAAGCGTTTGTGGTGCTGCCCACGGATGAGGATATTCACATGGCAGTTGAACGGCGGTTGACCGAACTGATTGGTGAACCAGCCGCCAAACTACACACCGGTCGCAGTCGTAATGACCAGGTGGTGACGGATTTTCGGCTGTTCTTAAAAGACGAAATCATTGCCGTTCAGAAGCTGGTTCAATCGCTTCAGGCGACTTTAATTGAAGTAGCAGAAAGACATCAACAGCTTATTGTGCCCGGCTACACGCATTTACAGCCGGCCCAGCCGATTCTATTGGCGCATTATCTCCTGTCACTGTTCTTTGCCTTGCAACGAGATCGGGCCCGGCTGGCGGATTGCTGGCAGCGGGTGGATGTGATGCCGTTGGGAGCAGGTGCGTTGGCTGGTAGTGCTTTTCCCATTGACCGGGAATTTTTAGGGCGGGATTTGGGCTTTGGTAAAATTTCAGAAAACAGCATCGATGCGGTGGCTGATCGAGATTTTGTGGTGGAAGCGGTGAGCACCCTGACGCTGCTCCAGGTTCATTTGAGTCGCTACGCCGAAGATTTTATTATCTGGAGTTCACAGGAATTTGCTTTCATCGAACTGGACGATGCCTGGGCCACCGGCAGCAGTATGATGCCGCAAAAGAAAAATCCGGATTCACTGGAGCTGATTCGCGGCAAGGCGGCCAAACTGATTGGTTCGCAAACCCAATTGCTCACGCTGTTAAAAGGCTTACCGCTGACTTACGCCAAAGATTTGCAGGAGGACAAAGCCATTACTTTTGAGAGTATTGATACGGTTAAAGATTCGTTACAGGTTTTTCAGGGCGTCATCCAGACCATGCAATTTCGGACAGCAAACATTGAAAAGCGGTTAGATTCATTTTTATTCGCGACGGATTTAGCTGATTATTTAGTAGAAAAAGGGGTGCCTTTTCGTACCAGTCACCAAATTGTCGGACAGCTCGTCAGGTGGGCACTCGCACATAATCAATCCCTGGAAAAAATTCCCTTCGAGCGATTTCGAGAGGCGTCGTCGTTGTTTGAAGAAGATGTTTATGCTTTATTTGACTGGCAAAGAAGTCTGGCGAAACGAAATTTGCCGGGCGGGACTGGTCCCGACTCGGTCCGGATGCAAATTCAGCAGGCAAAGCAGTTATTAGCGATGGCGAAATAGTTCGGCAGGTAAACATCGAATGGATGGGATTAATCGGCTGAATATGTCCCCAACGGATGAGGGGCCAACGGATGTTGATTATTGCTTTAACGCTTTGATTTCCAAAAGTCAATAAATAATTCAATTATCCGTTGGTTCCTCATCCGTTGGGATTTTTTTTGAATTATTTTTATCGATACCTGTTGATCAATTATGGATTATCCTGTTTCACACACCGAAATCCAATAAACGGACTGGGTTCAAAAGGTGGGTGGTGCGAACGCGCGGCGCTCCGCACGTGATAGGCATCGTCGGCCCAGGAACCACCGCGTACCACCCGGTGGGTACCTGTAGCCGGCCCAACCGGATCCGGGGGCGTATTCGGCTGATAATAATCCGGCTGGTACCAATCCAGGCACCATTCAGCCACATTACCGGCTAAATCGTAAGCGCCGTAAGGGCTGTGACTGCCGCGGGTTTGATAGCCATTCCAATTGCTGCCATTATAATAGCCTACGGGAGTTGTGGGTGGATAAAATGTGGTTTCGAATGGATCTCCACTGTTCCAGTAGTTTAAATTGGCATTCTCCAGACCATTTCCCCAGGGATAAACCCGCATTTCGATTCCGCGCGCCGCTTTTTCCCACTGGGCTTCGGTGGGCAGTGACTTGCCCTGCCAGCGGGCGTAGGCCAGGGCATTTTCGTAGCTGACGTAAACCACGGGGTGCTTTTCGTAGCCCGCCTCCGGAATATAAATCCCATTTTCATGTTCGACAATTTTCATTTTGGGGTGGTAATGTTGCTCATGCCCCAGGGATAAAAATTGGGCGTATTGCAGGTTGGTCACTTCATATTGATCAATTTGAAATTCAGCTAAAGTCACCACATGCTGCGGCTGTTCATCAGCGTCACCAAAACCGTCGGGGCTTCCCATTGTAAATTCACCTGCTGGCACTACAACCATTGGACTGTGATAAAACACGACCACCGCCTGCTCACTTGTACCTAGCAGCCCGAATTGATCCTTCACCTGGAGTACGATTCGAAAATTTCCGCCTTCAGAAAATTGATGCGACATTGTTTTTTGCTGAGACCATTCCGTGTCCCACTGCCCGTCGCCCTCGAAATCCCAGCGCAGCCAGATTGAGTGTCCGTCCGGATCGGCCGAGGCACGGGCGTCCATTTGAAACAGCGTCGTGGTTTCACCGGCCCGGGGAGAAATGCTGAATTGGGCTTGTGGCCGGGTGTTCACAAAAATCTGTCGCGAGTGGTTTTGGGTTAAGCCGGCCCCATCTCGCACTTCTAATTGAATCGTTTTGGAACCGCCTGTTTGATAAATAAAATTGGTCTTTTTCACGAGTGACCAGGGAGTGTCAAATCGACTATCATTTTCCCAATCCCAACGCACTTCCAATTGATCGTTTGGGGTAAAGTTGTCACCACTGGCTGTGGCATTTACACTGAAACTGGTCTCTTGGGTGATGCCGCTGTCCGGCAAGACGATGAAGCGGGCCTGGGGCGGCGTCTGGTCGAGGATGATTGTTCCGACAATCAAGGGGGAGACAAATTGAAACTCGGTAATAAATTGAGCATAAATCATTTTTTGACCTTCCCCCGCTGACAGGCGGAAGTTCAGATTAGCTGAAAAATTTTGCCAGGCAAGATTAGTGAATGAGGAATCTTCGCTCACTTTCATAAATTCGGCACCCAAGGCTTCGAGCGCCAGTTGCACATCGCGTTGGGCCGTGTAACGGGCGCTGTTATTGAGACGAATGGTCGCGGTGGTAATGTTTTGCGGAATGATTTGGCGCTTCAGTACTAGGGATTCAATTTCAAAATCATTTTTAAATTTGGCAAAGACCGTTTTCATTTGCGGTTGGGATGATAAATGAAAATAAAGACTGTCCCGGAAGGATTGCCAGGGAATATTAAAAAAAGTGGAATCTTCACTCAATTTGATCTGGATATTTTCTCCGCTGACCTGCCCGGTAATAATAACATTTCGAGTGGCGGTATATTGAGCGCCGTGAGCGATTTCAAAATTGGGGTTCATGGGGAGCGGAGCAATGCTGTCGGTGCTAATCGGCGATTCGGTTTCATCGGCATATTTGGTTTTCATATAGACGATTTTAAGGCCGGGACCGGTGCTCAGCGTCCAGCTTTTCTCGGTGACGTAGGCTTCCCAATTACCTTCTGAAAAATCGGCGACGTTACTAATCCACAGTTGGGTGGCACCGGTGGCGAGGATTGTTAATTGGACCTGGCGCGTACCGGTAAATTCAGCGCCCCCATTAATTACCAGTACTGGTTCGGTACTAATTCTGACAGCAGCCACATTGGTCAAACTGCTTTCTTCGCCATCATTTCCGTGCGCGGTTACCTTGTACCAGTAGCTGTGACCATTCACAACGGCACTGTCAATGCAGGTGGTTATTTCCCTGGTTGTTGATTTTGTTTTTTCGAATTTTTCAGGTTGATCAATACTCCGATAAACATAATAACCCTCGACAGTGGAAATATTTACCGCCGACCAGTTTAAAGTAACTCCCCCATTAGCAATTTCGGCTTTCAACAGAAAGGGATTGCCCTGGGTTTGCGGGTTATTCATGTCAAGCGGATTATTACTGGCGGGCTGATTGGGCATTTCCTGGCAAAACAGGAAGGTCAACCCAAACATTAAAACAAAAATTTTATACTTAAAAATCACGGCTGGTTCTCCTTTTATATGAAAATAAAGTATCCACTCAATAGTTGAGGGTCAGGAGTGCAATCCCTTTATGGATTGCGTATTTATGCAACGCATAAAGGCGTTGCACTCCAGCGATTACCATTAAATATTGAGAAGATACAAAATAAATATAGTAAATAGATTGACTGATGTCAAGTAATCTCTTGATCCTGAACGGTGATTTTCGTATTTTTGTAATCGTTCATCAGTCATTACCAATCCTGTCATTCAGACTTTTTCTCACCCGTTTTTGGTAAGAAAAGTGCCGGAATGACAGGTGAATGATTACTAAAAAAATGTTAACGGAGCGATGTCCACAATTCAGAAACGGTACTTTACTTTTAATCAGTATCTAAAACGGAGATTCGGGGAGAAAGTTTGGAAAATTCCCGTGCACGGCAACTTTACCTGTCCCAACCGGAATGGCACCAAAGGGTGGGGGGGATGTATTTATTGCCGTAACGATGTCTTCAGTCCCCAGCTTGATTTACGGACTTTATCAATTGCCGAGCAAATCAGGCAGGGCATTGTTCGGATTCAACGCAAACAAAAGGTAGCGAAATTTCTGGTCTATTTTCAGAGTTATTCGAACACCTACGCGCCGCTTTCTCAATTGGAGCACGATTATGACCAGGTAATGCAATTCGAGGAAGTGGTAGGTTTGGCAATAGGAACCCGTCCGGATTGTATTTCACCGAAGAAACTGGACTTAATTGAAAGCTATGCCGGGCAGGTGGAAGTGTGGCTGGAATACGGGCTCCAGTCGTGTCACAATCGTACGCTGGATTGGATTCATCGCGGCCATACTTACGAAGATTTTCTGAAGGCGATTGAAATGACCCGCCAGCGTCATATCAACATTTGCGTGCACGTGATTATTGGATTACCGGGTGAAACGAAAGCCGATATGCTGGCTACAGCCGAAGTATTAGCCGATTTACCCATTCAAGCGGTAAAAATTCATCCCCTGCAGGTTTATAGTGGAACAGCACTGGAAAAGCTATATCAGGAAGGCAAGGTTCAATTGTTGAATTTTGAGGATTACGTTTCAATCGCTTGTGATTTTTTAGAGCGGCTGCCGGAAAATGTGGTGATTCAACGCCTGACAGCCGATGCGCCGGCGGAAGTCTTGATTGCTCCTGCCTGGTGTTTAAACAAAATGAAGTTGTTAAATGCGATTGACAGCGAACTTGAACGACGGGATAGTTTTCAGGGGAAGCGGATTGGTGCAGGGTTAATGGATGAATGAAAATAGCACTAAAATCAGGAGTGCAAAACTTCAGTTTTGCGAGGCTTGTTTTCGATAAAAGCCATACACTCGCAAAACTGAAGTTTTGCACTCCTGTCACAGCGTTTCAAGATTATTGAATTAGCTTGTCTGGCATACTGTAAGATATTATAATTTTTTTTAAACTCCGTGATCGATTACAACCACGCTAACACCCGGTACCCTCCTGCGTCGGGCAACCGGGGTTTTAGGTTAGGCGGATTGAAGAAATATTTATTTTAACTTCCGAATAAGTCCCGTATCATATTGAAGAATATTCACCTCATTATTGATTCGCTGATTCCCCCGCCATGAAATTTCCCCTTTAACTCCCTGAAAGTCCTGGAGTGTTTCCAATTTATCGCGGAGTTTGAAGCGGCTGCCGATATTATGTTCTTTAATGATAAAAAGGACTGCTTTCATGGCATCGTAGCCGAAGGCTTCCATTCGGCCAAAATCATGTCCCATTTTAATGCGAAAGTTGGTTCGAAAACGGCGGTATTCCGGGTCATATTCATCGACAAAATAATCACTGACAAAGACCGCCCCATTCACATATTTTTGACTGTTGCGCAGCACCTCGCGGTCGAACCAGTAATCCCCCCCTAATAACTGCGCACGGAGATTTAGTGCTGCACATTGGGGACCAATATATTGAATGTCCTCGGTATAAACCGGACAGAACAATCCGTCAATCGAGGTAATAGGAACCAGAAAAGTATCAATCGTTGCTTTGGCGATTAAGAGGGCATTTTGACGGACCCAGGCCGAATCTTCTTTGAGAAGCTCGAAGCCAACCGTCCGAATGCTCTTCAATTGTCGACTCAGATTTTTGGAACCTTGAAAATACCATTTCGGCGGGGCTACAATCGAGCCACCCAATTTTTCAATCGTCGCGGTGAAGCCATCGGTCATTTCCTGTCCGTATTCATCTGCTGGTGCCAAGGTGGCAAAAGTTTTCATATTTAGATTTTCCACGGCATAGAGTGCTATTTGCCGGCCCCGTTCATAGAGATCAGAATTTGCCTGAAAGGTATTTTCACTGATTGAAGCAATACCACTTTTCGAAGCAATAGGAGCGATTAAGGGCACCCCACTTTGAGTGGTTACCGCCGCCACCGCTGCCGTAATATCACTTTCCAATTCTCCCAGAATAGCTAAAATATTTTCATCCTGCACCATTAATTGAGCCGCCTTGATGGCTTTCACCACATTGCTGCCCGAGTCGTGCACAATGAGTTCCACTTTTTGCTGATATTGGTCTTCGAACTCCTTAACGGCAAAGCGAATTCCGGTAAGGATATTTTTACCATCTTCCATATAGCCACTGGTTAAGGGTAGAATAACGCCTAATTTTAAATTCGGCTGGGCATTTAAGCGAATTTTGTTCAAATAGGTTTCCAGTGGCTCCAGATATTCGTTGTTCGGATTTTCATTGAGAAAGTCAATAATGAGGTTAATGGCGTTATTGGCATTTCCGGTCGCCACCTGTTTTTCGGCCAATTTCAAGGTTAGGAGACCGGATGATTTTTCGCCCGGAAATTCACCCAAAAGATTTTGGAGTTCCGACAATGACAGGACGGTATCGATTAGGTATTCAGCCACAAATTTCGATTTCTGGATCAATTGGGAATTCAAACCGTGCTCGAAAATCCATAAAAATTCTCGGGTGGCGGCCAGCGAGTGGCCGAGTAGAAAGAAGCTGGTGGCAATTTCAAAGCGTCCGTTTTCAACATAACGGCTTTCCGGAAAAGCGTTGATAAATTCTCTGAATTCAAGAATTGCCTGCCGATACTGACCCTGTTTCATTAAGGATTTGCCGTACATTAAATGACAGATGGTAATGCGCTGATGTACCGGTTGAAATTCGGTTAACTTTTCGAACACCAAAGTACTTTTTGAATAATCTTTGGATTTATATATTTTCAAGGCCTTTTTAAAAGCTTCTTCAATTTCCGGAATATATTTTATCGGTTCTCCGCTTACCAATGAGGCCGCGCCGGATTGAATGAAAAGGGAGCCAAGAATCGTTATGAAAAGAAGTTTAAACCACAGATTTTTTTTGTTCATACTGATTTACCTTACTTGAAATTTATTCTACCGTCACACTTTTCGCTAAATTTCGGGGCTGATCCACATCACAACCACGTAAAACAGCTATTTCATAAGCTAATAATTGCAATGGAATCACCGTTAAAATTGGTTCAAGAAATTCAAGGGTTTTGGGGATATAAATGACATGATCCACTTTGCTTTGAATGTAATCATCGCCCTCAGTGGCCACGGCAATCACCTTGCCCTTACGGGCTTTGACCTCTTCAATATTGGAGATGATCTTTTCGTAAGTCGAATCTTTAGTGGCGATAAAAATAACCGGCATATTTTCGGTAATTAAGGCGATGGGACCATGTTTCATCTCCGCTGCCGGGTAGCCTTCGGCATGAATATAAGAGATCTCTTTTAATTTTAATGCTCCTTCCAGTGCCACCGGATAATTGAAACCACGACCCAGATAGAGGGCATTTGAGGAGGTGTGATATTTTTCAGCAATTTCCTGAATGACTTGCCGGTTTTTCAGAATTGAAGTCACTTTATCTGGTAAAGCCTTCATTTCGTTGACCACCAGCCGTCCGCGCTCAGTCGTTAAGGTTTTCTTGCGGGCTAAAAACAGGGAAATCAGGGAGAATACCGTCACCTGGGAAGTGAACGCTTTGGTCGAAGCGACGCCAATTTCCGGGCCAACGTGCAGGTAAATACCAGCATCTGTCTCCCGCGCAATACTCGAACCAACGACGTTGCAAATGCCGTAGGTTTTAGCGCCTCGATTTTTAGCTTCGCGTAAAGCCGCCAAGGTGTCCGCCGTTTCACCCGATTGACTGACGACAATAACCACCGTATCACAGTCGATTATCGGGTCGCGATACCGAAATTCAGAGGCATATTCGATTTCCACCGGAATGCGGACTAATTTTTCAAGCATGTATTCGCCAATGAGGGCGGCGTGGTAGGACGTGCCACAGGCCGAAATGAGCAGGCGGCGGGCATAGAGCAAGGATTCAAAATCATAAGAAATACCACCGAGTAAGGCAGTTCCGGATTTTTCCAATAAACGTCCCCGCATTGAATCGGCAATCGTGGACGGTTGATTCATGATTTCTTTCAGCATGAAGTGGGGGTAACCGCCTTTTTCGATTTTTTCCAAATCAAAAGCGATCTGCTCTACTTTCTTTTCAACCGGTTGATCTTCAATGGTTTTGATGATTAAATTGTTGCGTTGAACAATAGCCATTTCACCATCGGCCAGGTAAGTGACCTTTTTGGTGTGACCAACCAGTGGCGCGGCATCTGAAGCTAAAAAATATTCCTCATTTCCCAATCCCACCACCAAAGGACTGCCCATTCGAGCCGCAAACAGGGTGTCCGGCTCATCTTCAGAAATGACAACCAGACCGTAAGTTCCCTTAACCTGACTCAATGCCAAACGAATCGCCGCTTCCAGGGGCGTGTCATTTTTCTGGAATTCTTCAATCAGATGCACCAACACTTCGGTATCCGTTTCCGAACGAAATGTATGGCCTAATTCAATCAATTCGCTTTTTAAGGCATTATAATTTTCGATAATCCCGTTGTGAATCAGGGCAATTTTACCACGGGTGTCAATATGCGGATGGGCATTCTGCTCGGTGGGTTCGCCGTGGGTCGCCCAGCGGGTGTGCCCGATTCCAATGGTGCTTTGCAAATCGTTTGAATCAATTGAATTCTCCAGTTCGGTTATTTTCCCCGCCCGTTTTTTGATCTTTAATTGATTTCCATCATGAATCGCGATCCCTGCTGAATCATAACCCCGGTATTCGAGACGTTTTAATCCCTCAATTAAAATGGGCAATGAGTTGCGCGAACCGATATAACCAATTATGCCACACATCGAAACCTCCGATTGAAGAAACGCTTACTCATAATTATTTGTTAATTTTACAGCAGGTAATTTTTTGTGTCAGTCCGGGAACGTCAACTTATTAAAATATTACAAATCAGGATTATTTTCAAGACCGCAAAGGTTTTTAATCAAACTGTGAACGCTAATGTTATTCCCATTCGATGGTGCTGGGAGGCTTGGATGAAATATCGTAAACCACCCGATTCACCCCATTTACTTCATTAATAATACGATTCGAAATCCGGGCCAGAAGTTCGGTGGGTAAACGCGCCCAATCCGCCGTCATTCCATCCTGACTGGTGACAGCCCGCAGGGCAATCACACTTTCGTAGGTTCGTTCATCGCCCATTACACCTACCGACTGTACGGGCAATAAAACGGCCAGTGCCTGCCAGACCGGATGATAATAGCCACTTTGTTTGAGTTCGTTAATGTAAATCTGGTCTGCCTGCCGGAGGATGGCCAATCGCTCAGGGGTGACTTCACCCAAGATTCGAATCGCCAGGCCAGGGCCGGGAAAAGGATGCCGACCCATAATTTCCGGGGACAGGCCTAATTCGGCGCCGACACGTCGCACTTCATCTTTGAAAAGTTCGCGTAACGGTTCGATTAAATCCAGGTGCATTCGTTCCGGCAAACCACCCACATTATGATGCGTTTTAATGGTAGCCGAGGGACCGTTCACCGAGACTGACTCAATGACATCGGGGTAGAGCGTGCCCTGCACCAATAATTTTATATCGCCCAACTGCCGGGCCTGCTCTTCGAAAATGCGAATAAACTCTTCACCAATGATTTTTCGTTTCTGTTCCGGATCAAATACATTTTTTAAACGCGACAGAAAGCGGGTAGCGGCTGGTACGGCTCTAAAATTGATATGAAAATTTTCATCAAACATTTTTCGGACCTGCTCCGGTTCTCCCATTCGTAACAGACCATTATCCACGAAAACGCAGGTCAGGTTTTGGCCAATGGCACGATGAACGAGCAGAGCGGCGACCGAGGAATCAACGCCACCTGAGAGCGCACAAATCGCTTTTTGCTGTCCACACCTGGCTCGAATTGTGGCAACCGTGTGTTCAATAAATGATTGCGGTGACCAGTTACCCTGACAGTGGCACACTTCATAAATGAAGTTTTTCAAAATTGTCTGGCCCTGTTCCGTATGAATCACTTCCGGGTGAAATTGAAGGCCGTAAATCGGCAACTGCTGGTGATGAATCACGGCAAAAGGGGAATTAGCGGTGCCGGCGATGCTTTCAAAGGGTTCCGGTAATTGTTCGACGCGATCGCCATGACTCATCCAGACCCGCGTTTGGGGTGAAACATCCTTAAATATTTGATCCGGATGGGAGATAATTAAATTGGCGTGGCCATATTCGCGGTGGGGAGCCCGCGCCACCTGGCCGCCGAATAAATGGACGATTAATTGTAATCCGTAGCAAATTCCCAGAACCGGAATATTTAGTTCAAAAATAGCAAGAGAAATTCGTGGCGCGGTGGCCGCATAAACCGAGGCCGGCCCACCGGATAAAATGAGACCGCGCGGCGCAAGGGTTTTGATTTGCTCAAGCGGAAAGTTATAAGGTCGAATTTCAGAAAATACCCCCAGTTCACGAATTCGGCGAGCAATCAATTGGGTGTACTGGGAGCCAAAATCCAGGATTAAGATCGATTCTTTATTGGTCGCGCTACTCATGCTTACTAACAGACCCTTAAAATAAATTCTGAAGTGGCCAATTTTTCAGTTCATTAATCATCGAATACTCGGTCAGGTCGTAGTGAATCGGCGTGATCGAGATTTTTTTATTGATTATCGCCTGATCATCAATATCGTCCGTTTCTTCGATTTTCACTTTGGCACCGGTTAACCAGTAATAAATTTTTTCCTGCGGATCAACGCGTTTATCAAATTCTTCCCGATACAAGGCTTTGCCTTGCCGGGTGATGGCGACTCCCTGAATTTCTTTGAGGGGGACGGGAGGGACGTTAATATTCAAGGAAACCCCCTGGGGTAATCTTTGCCGAACCAGGACTGAGGCAAATTGACGGGCGAAAATAGCGGCCGGTTTAAAATCAGGATTTTTAAAAGTCGTTAATGAAATCGCAAAGGAAGGGATGCCTAACATGGCGCCTTCAGTCGCGGCTGACACGGTTCCTGAATAAATAATATTAATGCCGGTATTTGAACCCAGGTTAATCCCCGAAATCAGGAGGTCGGGTTTTTCTTCCTTTAAAATTGCCCAATAAGCGATTTTTACGCAGTCGGCAGGGGTTCCTTTGACCGCGTAGCCGAAGAAGTGACCATTTTTACTGAACTCAACCACCCGTAACGGATCTGAAAGCGTAATCGCATGTCCCACCGCGCTTTTCTCACTGTCAGGGGCCACAACAACGACATCCCCTATTTTTTTGATTTCATTGTAAAGGGCATACAAGCCGGGGGCATTGATTCCATCATCATTTGTAATCAGTATTTTCAAGGAGTCTTCCTAAAATAGTTTTGGTAAACGTATTTAATCAAGAGGATCATTAATTGCATTTAATTATTGACCATCCTGAAATGTAACACAGGCTTCCAGCTTGTGAAAAAAAGGCGTTAGCTTCAATGTTTTAACTGCATCCGTTGGTTAACGGATGCGTTACAAAATCCAATATTTCCGGATGGGCAATAATTATGTAGTGAAAAATTCCAGGATCTGTCCGATTTTCTCTTTCATTTCCTTGCGATGAAAAATGGCATCGGCAAAACCGTGCTTGAGAATGAATTCGGAGCGTTGAAATCCCTTCGGTAAATCCTGACCGATGGTTTGCTTAATCACGCGTGGGCCGGCAAAGCCAATTAAAGCGCCCGGTTCGGCAAGAATAATGTCGCCTAGCATCGCGTAGCTGGCGGTAACCCCACCGGTGGTGGGATGTGTCAGAATGGAGATATAAGGAATACCGGCCTGACCTAACCTTGCCAGTCGGGAGGCGGTTTTGGCCATTTGCATCAGTGACAGGACCCCTTCCATCATTCTGGCACCACCCGAACTCGAGACAATGATGAGCGGAATTGCCCGGTTCAGGGCTACATCAGTTGCCCGGGCAATTTTTTCACCAACGACTGAACCCATACTACCGCCGATAAAATCAAATTCCATCACACAAAAAACAACCTCCTGTCCATAAATCCGGCCTGTTCCGGTGAGTACGGCTGAATTTCTATTCGTTTTTTTCACGGCAGATTTAATACGATCTGTATATTTCTTGGAATCTTTGAATTTCAATGGATCGGTATTGCGAATATTTTCATTAAAAACATCCAATTCAGCATTGTCGAGCAGCAATGAAATATAATCTTTGGCCGAGATTCGAAAATGAAAATTACACGCCGAACAAACAAAGAATGTTTTTTCTAATTCCTTTTTATAAATAATTTCAGCGCACGATTCGCATTTTAGCCAGAGTCCATCTGGTAAATTCTTTTTTTCTTGAGTTTCAATACTTGTTTTATTCCGTTTAAACCAGGCCATACGTTTTCTCCAAATTCATTAAGTCGCAAGCATTTTTAAATTTATTTTCCATATTTTTTCAAGCGTTAACCAAACTCTTAACAATCAACTATTTTTTGATCTGAAAATCCTGAATATAAAATGGCTCCAGGGTTAAAAGTTCATTCCGGGGATCACTTTGAAATTTTTGCCATCCCAGAATAGCCGTGGAAACCGCATTTGGTAACGAATAAAAATTGGTGAGGATAAAAATCTCATCATTAAAAAGTTGATTTAATTCTTGTTGAAAATGAAAAGTTCCATTGCCCAACAGATAAGCGCCGGCGGGAACCCATTTTTTTAAATCCCTGATAGGAAGAACTTGATAATCCGTCAGGCGCACCGGTAGCGGATTGGTACTATTTTTTTCATAAAGCGTGGTGTAGACTTCGTTTTTGCGAGCTTTGATTAACGGACAAATCTTTCCGGTTTTGATCGCGGCTTGATAAGCTAACGCGTCCAGGCTGTTTACCGCAACTAAGGGACAATTCAGTGCGTGTGCCAGACCTTTGGCGCTGGCTGTACCAATTCTTAAACCGGTAAAAGAACCCGGACCACTGGCCACCGCAATTAAGCCAATATCAGAGAGCTGTAAATTAATATGTCGAGACAGATTTTGAATCAGTGGAATTAACTTTTCTGAATGGGCGCGATCGATTTTTAAACTGCACGCCCCAATTATTTGTTCATTCATGGTGAAGGCGAGACTGCAAATTTCAGTGGCCGTATCGATTGCTAAGGTAATCAATATTTCTCATCCTTTCCAGCGTGGACAGGCAAGTAATGATTCTGTTGATAAATATGCTTGCGTCGAGAGATTCTTCGGCAAAAACCGCCTCAGAATGACATTTTAGGGATTTTTCGTTCAGTCACTATTTACATAAAACTTCTAAACCTCAATACCGACTTGTTTCGTCGACGAACGGGGTTGCCATTTGAGCTGCTGATTGATTGCAGGGTGCTTTATTTCAATCGCACGGACATTTTCTTGAGCTGGTTTAAAAATACTGCTTAATGTGATTTCAATTCGAAAGTCAGGCAATAAGGGCAGTCCTTTTTCCGCCCATTCGATGATACAGATACCATTACGATAAAAATATTCATCCACCCCCAGGTCCCAGATTTCTTCGATTGAATCCAGACGATAAAAGTCAAAATGGTAAATCGAGTAACGTCCGAGATATTCATTGATTAACACAAATGTGGGACTGGTAACGGGTTGTTTGACGTCCAGGCCGACACAAATTCCGCGTGTCAAACAGGTTTTTCCGCTGCCCAGATGCCCCATTAAGGCAATTACATCGCCGGGCTGGAGCAATTTTGCGAACTCGATGCCAAATAAAATGGTTTCTTCTTCAGAGTGGGTAATGTATTTCATAAAAATCCTATTTCGGTTCCAGAGTAATCACGGGTAGAATCATTTCCTCCATTGAAACACCACCGTGCTGTAAGCTATCTCGATAGTAATTCAGGTAGTGGTGGTATTCCGTTGGATAGACAAAATAATAATCTTCTTTTGCAATCAAATAGTTCGTGTTTAAGCGTCGTGCCGGCAGGCGATAAAGCTTTGGTTCGGGGATCTGGATGGCATATTTGGGATCACATTTCAGACTCCGTCCGTATTTATAGCGTAAATTGGTGGAGGTCTCTTTGTCGCCAATCACTTTAGCGCCCCGCATACTGCGAATACTGCCATGATCCGAGGTAATAATAACGGTATTTTTCAGGCGCGATAATTTTTTTAATATTCGATAAATATGAGAATGTTCAAACCAGGAACGCGTGAGTGACCGATAAGCGGATTCATCCGGTGTAATTTCTTTTAAGACCTCGGAATCACTTCGACTGTGGGCTAAAAAATCAACAAAATTTATGACAATAGAAAGCAGTCTGAGCTTGGAAAGTGAACTGATATTTTTTTCGACGTTTCTGGCTTCATTTGAGTCAAGTATTTTAATATATTTGGGTTCGGGTCGCAAGCGAAAATTGACCCGTTCCAATTGCTTTTCGAGCAATTGCCGTTCGTAACGGTTGCGACTGGTATCATCATCGGTACCTTTTTCCCAGATTTCCGGATATTTTTCCTCAATTTCGCTGGGAAACAGACCACTGAAAATAGCATTTCGGGAGTAGGGAGTAGCGGTGGGTAAAATCGAAAAGTAATAATTTTTTGAAATGGTAAAGTAAGGATAAAGTAGATTTTCAATCGCTAACCACTGGTCCAACCGTAAATTATCCATTACCAGAAAGACAACGGATTTTCCGCGGTCCAACAGCGGCATGACAGCCGCGGAAAAGAGACTGGTGGAGAGAATGGGTGAATCACTACCCGCAACCCAGTTCTGGTAATTCCGTTCAATGAATTTACCGAATTCATTATTACAATCTCGTTTTTGGGCTAACAACGTTTGCCTTAATCCCAAATCCGGGTATTGATCCAATTCAACCTCCCATTCAGCCAGTTTTAAGTAGAGGGAGATCCAATCCGACCATTCCATTGGGGTCATCAATTTATTGGCGACTTCATTGAAGCGTTGCACATATTCAATCGAGCGTTTTTCCGATTCAATTTTTTTAGCTTCAAGTATTTTTTTACAGGTTAAGAGAATCTGGCTGGGATTAACGGGTTTGGTTAAATAATCATCAATCTTACTCCCGATTGCATCTTCCATGAGCGTTTCTTCTTCACTTTTGGTAACCATGATTACCGGCAGCGAGGGATTGATTTCTTTGATTTCGGATAAAGCGGTGAGACCGTCCATTCCATTTAGCATTTCATCTAATAAAACCAGATCAAATTTTTTTTCTCTGATTAGGGTAATGCCATCTTCCGCATTAGCGACCGGCGTGATTTGGTAGCCACGTTGTTCTAAAAACATCACATGCGGCCGTAATAGTTCAATTTCATCATCTACCCATAAAATTGAGCCTTTTGTACTAATCATTTATATCTCCAATTTTCTCAAATGACGTTCAAGTCTGCAAAAATTATCAAATAAAATACTAATTTTTTATGTGATTGTCAATAAGTTTTTGGTTGAGGTTGCCTTTTGCCCGGGTTACGCGAATGCGAATCAAGATCAGCCCGGCTCACAAAAGGGTAATAATAAAACTCTAGTGGGTTTCTTTCGTTCCGATAAAACCGATATTATTGCTGGCAGCGATAATATCGATGACGCGCTTCCATTTTCCGAACCTTTTTACTTGATTATTTAATTCTGGTTGATTATATTTTTTCAACTTTCGAAACAACAGGTTGTACCACAAGAGTCTGTGTATTATGCTTTAATTGAGGAGTCAGAATGGCTTTTAATATAAAGCGTCGCCGAAGATTGACAGGCGGATTATTATTGATTTTACTGGGATTATTTTTTCAGAATTGTACGGATAAACATTCACCCACCGCTACCCCGCCAATTGTGCTTGAGCGTTCAAGTTGTGAGCACTGTCATTTAAATCCGGCGCTACTCAAACAAACCGCAACTCCTGCCGAGACGCATTCTGACCAGATTCAGGAATATTTAACCGAATTAATCCCTGTTTTAGAACCCTGGGAAAAGGTCCGCGTTAAAGACGATTTTCTCAATACTCCGCACGGTCGTATTGAATGTGTAGCCTGTCACCACGGGGAGCCAACGGTTCAGGATAAAGCAGGGGCGCATGTTAATCTTGTCAGCGTACCCAGTGACAGTCCGCAGGTCTATTGTCGTCCTTGTCACCAAAAACAGGTCGTCAATCACGAGAATAGTCTGCACTCACAGCTGACAGGCTTTTTGAATGGGATTGAAACCCGTTTGGGCAATCCGATCACCACTGATGCCAATTTAATGGCGAATTTTCAGACCGATTGCGGGAAATGCCACGCCACTTGTGGCCAATGTCACCTGCAACGCCCTTTAGCCATTCAGGGTGGATTTATCGACGGTCACGAATTTATCCGCAGACCCTTGCAACAGGAAAACTGTATTGCCTGTCATCAAAGTCGAATTGGGATAGAATATCTGGGTGAAGTCGGTGGTTATTCACCGGACGTTCACTGGCAGAAACACGGTTTTTCCTGTGGAATTTGCCACAGTCCGGAGGAAATGCACGGGTCGGAGCAGCCTTATGAGCATCGCCTGGCCGATCCAAATTTACCCCGCTGCGTGGACTGTCATTCAGATCTTCAGGAAGCCAATCACTTTCACCTGGTCCACGTGGCCAGTCCCTGGCGGTCGAAGTTGGCTTGTCAGGTTTGTCACGCTCAGGACTACGTTAATTGTAATGGTTGTCACACGGGAGCAAGCGAAAATCCGGAGCGAATTTACCGGGATTTTAAAATTGCCAGGAATTATTTGAAATCATCAACAAGGGCTTATGACTATGTTTGTGTGCGGCATGTTCCGGTAACGCCGGCCACCTTTGCTAGTTGGGGGATTGCCACGCTCCCGAATTTTGCCGTGGCGCCTACCTGGAAATATGCCACGCCGCACAATATTCAGCGCTGGACCACTCGTACCGATACAACCGGTACTCGAAATTGTTTTGATAAATGCCATAAAACGGATTATTATTTAACACTGCGTGACCTGGCGGACTACGAGCGTGAAGCGAATCAGGCGCTGATTATTGAGACAAATTAAAAAATCACCTTAAAATAATGACCAAAGCCAGGCGATAAGATGAAATATATTTCTGCGCTTATAATTCTGATCTTTTTATTTGGTATTTCCCTGCCGCTTTTTGCCCGGGACTGGTACTTTCACGGGCGGGTTTCGAATTCAATTTATGCTTTTGAAAGCACCGGCTCGACGCAAACTCGAATTTACCAGTCCGTCCGGACATCGCTCCGTAATCAGAAATGGCACAATTTAGAGTTCAATTCGTCCTTTCGAATTCTGTCTGATCTGAATCAACAGCTTCATGCTGATGAGCGCTACCAGTTTTACTTGTTTAATTTAAAGTGTCCGGATTTGTTCGATAATCGACTGGATTTACAAATGGGTCGACTCTTTCTGCATCCCGGGACGATTTTAGGAGGTCTGGACGGGCTTCATTCAACCCTACGCCTGGCGTCAAATTTGTCATTAGAATTTTATGGCGGGGTGGAATCTCATTTTTTGCGCAGCGCTAAAATTTACAAATTGGAAGATGCGCTGGTAGCCGGTGGGCTGTTTCAGTGGCGGAACCTGGGTAAAAATCAGTTGCAGATTTTTTACTTACAGAAAGATACGAAAGCCGCGACTTACTGGAAATTAAGTGGGTTCAATCTGGAAAGTCTGGTTCTACCCCATTTACGTGGGCGCGTTCAATGTCATTATGATCTCATCAATTCGCGTTTTCATCGGGTTTCAGCCAATGT
>Ga0180438_10004436_pt1 | contig 20215 bp, 18 predicted proteins | sample SS_ome_12_FD_132455 | JGI IMG/M metagenome (GOLD analysis project Ga0180438, IMG submission 132455) | Hypersaline lake sediment archaeal communities from the Salton Sea, California, USA - SS_3_D_2 metaG | ecosystem: Environmental > Aquatic > Non-marine Saline and Alkaline > Hypersaline >... | reverse complement strand
TGCATCAGAAGGCTGTTGGCCGCTTCGGTCTTGATCTTGCCCTCGGCAAAGGGAGCCCAGAAACTGGGCCATCCGGTCCCAGAGTCGAACTTGGTCTCGGAGCGGAACAGCTCGTTTCCGCAGCAGACACAGGTGTACGTGCCCACGCCCCTGTGATTCCAGTACTCGCCGCTAAAGGCGCGTTCCGTGCCTTTCTGGCGCGTGACCCGGTACTGACCGGGCGTCAACAACCCGCGCCACTCTTCATCGCTCTTGACGACTCGATCTTCCATGGTGATGACCTCGTTGCCCTCGGCTGTGGTCTCCATGCCAGCAGCGACTTGTGGCTCGGAGTAGTCAGCCGACAGTGAGGTGGAATCTGGATGACTGCCTTGGCAGCCGGCCAGGCCCACCATCAAAATGAGTAACCCCAATGTGAATCTCTCTTTCAATGTACCTCGACGTGTAATGCTGATCCTTGCGCACACAAGGCGTGTCATCAGCCCGGTACAGGCTGCAGATGCGCCCTCGCGCGCGAAGAGCAGGGCACGGACACGCCGTCCCCGCTGCACACGGTGCCCATAGAAGCTAGCCCCTGCACGGCTCTCGCAGATCGCTAGGTCTCAAAGATATAGATGCGACGCTCGCCCTTGGTCTTACCTGCTCACACCGAACGCGCAGGCTACGGCCACCACAGCTGCTTCATCAGCACCGGCAAGAAGATCCGCGGCCCCGGACCGCCGGTGGCGGTTGCCGTTGGTGTCGCAGTGCGCGTCGCGGTCAGCGTCGCTGTTGGTGTGGCTGTCCGCGTGGGCGTCGAGGTCCGCGTCGCGGTCGGCGTTGCTGTCGGCGAGACGGTTGCTCCCGGCGTCACCTCGCCGACGCCCGGCCAGAAGCCACTGTGCAGCCCGTAGCTCCCGCTGCTGGCCGGGCCCGCGACGCCCTGGCCGATGGTGCCGCCCAGGCCGTATGAGCCGCTTTGGCTTCGGCCGCCGCCACCGGCGATCACGTTCCAGCGGATAGCGTACAGCACTGCCGACGCGTTAGCCACGACTGCGCCAGCCAGCAACAACAGGCACAGCAGAGCGATCAGCCAAACTCCCTTTCGTTTGCTCATCGCTCTCCTCCTACTGCAGGGTGACCAAGACGTCAATCACACCTTTGCCTGATTCGAGCTCACCAAGTGCCTTGCCAAGGATGGTGCCTGGCTTGATCTCAGTGGCCTTCATCGCGTGTCCAGGCAGCGAGGAGGTCACCAGCAGATCCCCGGGCAAGATGGCGCCGTTCTCGGCGCACACCTTCACCGGCACTACACCCATGATCGCCAGTGGTGCCTTGCCGCTCAGATCCACGTCATCGCCCGACCCGCCCAGCATGCCCGGCTTGGTCGAATGCACACCGGCCACACTGGTCGCGTATGGCGCGCCGCTCAGCGCCAGCTCCCCGTCCGGGCCAATGACCAGTACATCGCCTGGCTCCAACCCGGCCGCGGCGGGCAACAGCTCTGCAAAGTCGGCGCCGCCCGGGTGGAAGGTACCATCAGCGTACACGTCACCATCTATCTCCACACGGAAGCGCTGGTTGCTGGGACCTGTCTGGAAGGCGCGGATAAAGTCGCCAGAGCCGGCGTTCTGCTCCAGGACCATCGTGCTGTCGCTGCCGACGGCTCTGCCCCAGATGGCGATGCCGCCGCTCACGTTGGTATTGACGGCATACAGTGCCGCACCGTTGCCGCCTGGCGCCATGGCGTGCGCATACACCCCATGGCCCTGCGTCGTGGACTGCGCCAAGCCGCGAACGCCTGTGCCGGAGGTTGTGAGACCGTACACGCCGAAGCCACCTTTGGTGGCATAGCCCCACACACCCTGCCCATTGACTGAATCCGAGCGCCCGTACACGCCGACGTTGGTGCCGCTGTCCGCAGAGGCCCAGCCCAAGACACCCCAGCCGGTTTCGGCGGCGCTGTTGCCGGCGATGGCCGTGTTCTGCGAGCTGTAGGCAGCCAGTGCCTGCCCGTCGCCAAAGTTGGCCACCGTCAGCGTCGATGAGTAGGTCTCGGTCTTGTTGATCGTGCCCCTGATGACCGCACCCGGCACGAGGCTGAAGGCATAGGGAGCGCCCAACAGCTGCTGTCGCGGCGTCAGCGTCTCCCCGGCCACGACTGTCTCCAGCCACAGCGTCTGGTGGAAGTTGGCCTCGTCTAGTGCCGTGTTCGCACCCAATACCACATTGAACAGCCCGTTCGTGACTTGCACGTTGTTATGTGCCTCTTCCCAGATGGCGCTGCCCCCTGTCTCTGCTGTATAGAGGCGAAAGACCATGTTGCGGGGGCCATTGACCGGATTGCCGCCACCGTCTGTAAGCCGCCCCTGGTAGGTCATCTGCTTCGTCAGTTCGGCTCCGCATGCGGTGACCAGCATGACCAGCAAGAGGCCTGCAAACACGCCTGCCCACACCATCCAATTCCGCTTGCCCATCATTGATCTCCTTTCTTACTCGCATCCTTACCCTGAGTTGGACCTTGTGCGGTCTCTTGGCGCAAAGCATCTTCGGGCTTTCGCACGGGCTGTCCGAATCGTCCTATCCTCCTGGCCTCCTTTCCGCTTGACGTGGAGTCGAGGTTGTGTCCTATGCGCCCGTCAGGCATGGCCTGCTGGCAATCGACGCCACCGCGTAGCGCCAGTTGCCGTGGCGCAACTCTGTCGCAGCTCCTCATGTGACGGCGCGGTGCCAGAGCTCAACACGGGATGGCTGCTTGTCCGATCTCAGAGGCAGCCACAACTGAGCCGTAGGGACGGGCACGGTAGCTTATGCGTTTGTGGAGAAAGAAGGTGGATCGAAGAGAAAGATGAGAGCCCCGTGACTAGCGCGCCGGCGAGCTGGTGGTGGGCGTTCCGTTGGATGCAAGTGTCAACGTGCTCGTTGCAGTCCCGGTTGCAGTGGGTGTCCAGGTCATGTCCAGCGTCCACGTGGCGGTCCATGTAGGGGTATCGGTCAGCGTCGCCGTGGGCGTCAAGGTGTGAGTTGGCGTGAGCGTCAACGTAGGTGTCACGGTTGTGCTGATCGTCGGCGTGAACGTAGGCGTGGGCGTGCCCGCGATCCGCGTGTACTGCACCGCAGTGGCGCTGCCCTGATCGCAGCTCATCGACGCTTCATTCACCGCGGTGCGTCCACCGCAGATGCTGTACGTATTGAGGAAGAAGAGCCTGCACTCCCGGTCGCCGGGATAGACAGTGCCCAGCTCCCAGCGCAGCTCTTCGGGGTTTCCGGGCAGATAGTACAGACACTCTCGGGGTGACCATCTGTCGGTAAGCGTGACGTTGGTCAGTGCGACTTGGCCTTCGTTCACAACGCATACCACATAGTGGATGCGGTAGGAAGCAGGCACCGGATCGGGGTTGTCATCGTTGGTCAGCCGGAACTTTGGTGCCGGCGTGTCAGTGGGTTCCGACGTGCGGGTTGGGGTCGGCGGAGCGCTCGTGTCGGTCGCGGTTGGCACCACCGGGCTGGCCGTGGCACTCGCAGTGTGCGTTGGCTCTGGGCTCCATGTTACAGACGGCTTGACCCCTGGCGTCGCTGGTTTACTGGGCGTCCTGCTGGGCGTACCTGAAGGCCTGGCGGTGGGCAGCTCCGTGGCTGGCAGCGCTGTGTCCGTTGTCGTCGCCACGGCGCGTGGTGTGTCGCTGGGTAGCGGCGTCGGGCTGTCTTCCGCTGCCACAGCAGGCTTACTGAGCGTGGGTGAAAGTGCAGGTGCTGGTGTGTCTGAAGGTTCAGACGTCGGTGTCGCTGTCGGTGGAGCAAGCTTCTGCAGCGCGTCTTGCGCCTGCTGAGCGGTCTGCGCCGCGGTTGCCACACCAGCCTGAAGCGCGGCTTGGGCTTCGGGGGGCGCAGTGTCAAGCGCCCGGCGCAGCGTCTCCTGCTGCGTGTTGGTGGTCTCGATCACCTCGGCCAGCAGCTGGCGCTGCTGCTCTGCTTTAGCTGAACCAGCGGACTGCAGCGCCCCGTTCAGCTGTCGCTCCAGGCGAGTCACTACCGCTGGACTGACGCTGTGTCCTGCGGCTGTCAGGCGCAGCATCTCGTTGGTGCGTTCGTTGGCAAAGTGCAGGTACAGTGAGGCCCGCGCCGGCTGGCTGGACGTCAAGGTCAGCCGCGCGTCCTCGACCGTCAGCTTCAGAGGATAGAGTGGTGAACCCGGCAGGCTGCCAACTGCAGCGCTGACCGCGCCGCTGCCGAGGATAAGCAACAGCGCCACGGAGACCAGAACGCCCGCCAGTCCCCTTCGCAGTTGCGCCGGAATGCGCCACCCAGGCTGTTTAACGGGCTTCTGGCCACCTTCTCTGAGTTCGACAGCTCGGCCCAGAAAGCGCGCCCGGTTCGCGGCGCGCGCCGTGGCGGCGGGAATGTTGGCCTCGCGCAGCGGAAGGAGTCGTGCCGACAGCTCAAGCAGATCGCGCAGCTCCTGTCGCTCCTCAGGAGAGAGAGCGCGCGCGTCCACGTGCTCCATATACTGTTCGATTGTCTGCCCTTGGGCCAGGCTTTCGATGCCCCTGCTTAGCACCGCGGATAGATGGTTGCCCATCGTACTACCCCCCGCGGGCAAAGCGGCCTGCCAGCACCGTCTCTGTGGACGGTCTCAGCAGGGCGAGCAGCCGCCTGAGCATCGCTCGGCTGATCATCGATGTGCTGTTGCCTCGCTCTCTGTCGGGTTGCGCGTTGCTGCCCTCATCCCCAGCTGGCGCGCCCAACGCTCCGCTGCCAAAGTCATCGAGCGTTTTGCGCAGCGCTCGAAGCGCGCGGTGCTGCAGCGCGTCCACCGCGCCGCTGCTCTTGCCCATCACCGCTGCGATCTCCTGGCTGTCCATGCCCATGTAGAACTTGAGCAGGACCACTTGCTGCTGCGCTTCGGTCAGGTACCTCAGCGCTACCCGGACGCGTTCCAGCTGAATTGTCTGCTCCACCGTCTGGGCCGGGCTGGGCTCATCGCTTTCCAGCCACTCGGCCAGCTCAAGCTCCTCTGGCGGCATGCGGCGGAACTTGTCCACCACCAGATTGTGCGCCACGCGGTAGAGCCAAGCAGAGAGGTTCGTGCGAGGACTCTTGTTGCCTTGCACAGCGTTCAGCAGCCGGAAGAACACGTTTGCCGTCAGGTCTTCGGCCGCATCTGCCTGACCAAGGTAACCGTAGATATAGCGATAAATGCGGTCATGGTAATGGTCGTAGACCTGTGCAAGTGCCTCGCTATCGAATTGTTGGACCCGCTCCAGCAGCGTGGCTTCGTCCTGCAACAAGACTCCTCACTCTGCCAATGATAATGACGAACGAAAAGCGCTAAGCATACGTGTGCTTGGCGCGTCGACTGGCTAATCCTAATGCAGGACAGGCCATTTGTCAAAGATATTTGCGCCTGGCCTGGCGTGAAACAAAAAGACCCGTCTTCATGGAGAAGACGGGTCTCTAGCTGCAGGATCCTGATGATCTCCCGGGGCCTCCGGCTTGCCGGTATGCAGCGTCTCTGGCGCTACTCCTTGGTCAGTACATAGTTCACGTTCTGGCCGTTCAGGTAGTTGTACACCTGTACCAAATACGTACCTGTCTTTTCAAGGTCAAAGGTGACCTCGTGTGAACCATTCGCTGCCAGCACACCGCCTTCTGGCGCGTAGACATTCATGCCAAAGGCCTGCGAGACCAGGTGGTTGTCCGGTTCGTGGTACAGATGCAATGTCATGGCGGAACCGTTGCCGTTTGACTCCACCTCGTAGTAGTGGTAGTTGCCGCCCGGGTCACCCACCAGACCGTTGCCAACCATGGAGAAGCCCATTGCCTCGGCCGGCGACATCACCGGCGCTCGTGTGGGCTGTGGCCCCGGCAGGCCGCTGATCTTCAGATGGAAGGCCACTGGCACATTGTCCAGGTAGTTGTAGACTTGGATGAGCCATGGCGCGGGGCTGTAGTCCGACCACTTGAACTCCTTGCGGTCGGCCTTGTCGGGCGATCTCATGCCGGAGCCGATGAAATAGCCTTGGGGGCCATAGACGTTGAATCCCGCGCCCATCATGGCCACGGGATCGCCGGGTGCCAGGTCAAGCTGCAAGGTGATGACCCGCCCATCGCCCGGATTGTCGATGCTGTAGTAGGCAAAAGCGCCGGCATGGTTCCCACCTACGGTAAAGTCCAGCTCCTGGTCGTAGGGGATGGAAATCGGCGCTGCAGCATCGTGGCTGATGTCCGCACGGATGGTGCCCATCACAACCAGTACGACTGCCAACAGGGCAACCGCGATCAACACAGATTTGCCGCGCATCTGAACACTCCTTTCGCGGCGTGGCGGTCATGCTGATCAGCACTGCACCGCCCTCGCTCGCCGCCTGTTACCATGCAGTAGACAGCGGAGCAACACCTGGCGTTTCTCCCGCCGCGTGCCACTCCTCACTTCTTTAGACGGAACAGTGTGCCCTACAGATACGCATATGACACAGGCCACTCGTTTGGCGCGTGTGTCCAATTCGCCTGCGTGGCACGACGACAAAAGAGGGGATGGAGCGTGCTCCATCCCCTGCTGTGTCGGACCCTACTCCGTCACATAGTCGCGCAACTGGCGACTGCGGCTGGGATGTCGCAAACGGTTGAGTGCTTCGCGTTCGATCTGGCGTATGCGCTCTCGCGTGAGGCCGAACTTTTCGCCTACTTCCTTCAGCGTGTAGGCGCGACCATCCTGCATGCCAAAGCGCAGGCGCAGAATGCGCGCCTCGCGCGGGCTCAGGGTGGAGAGCACCTGGTCCATTCTCTCCGCCAGCAGGCTGCGCGTCACGCTGTCGGTCGGCGTCGGGCTCTCTTCATCCTCGATGAACTCGCCCAGTTCGCTGTCCTCTTCCTCTCCTACGGGCTTTTCCAGGGACAGCGGCCGACGCGATACCTTGATCAGCCAGCGGATCTTGGACGGGTCCAGGCCCATGCGGTCGCCGATCTCTCCTGGTGTGGGTCGCTCACCGCTGCTTTGCTCCAACTGCTGAGCGGTGCGGTACATCTTGCGGATGCGGTCGCCCACGTGGGATGGCAGGCGGATGATGCGCCCCTGCTCGGCCAGCGCGCGGGTGATGCTCTGGCGGATCCACCAGGTGGCATAGGTGCTGAACTTGCACCCACGCCGGTAGTCGAACTTTTCCACCGCCTTCATCAGGCCCAGGTTGCCTTCCTGGATCAAGTCCAGGAACGGCACGCCCTGGCCCATGTACCGCTTGGCGATGCTGACCACCAGCCGCGTGTTGGCCTTGATCAGGTGCGCGCGTGCCGCATTGCCCAGATCGATCGCACGCAGGTATTCCTCACGCTTCGCCGGGCTGTGCCCGTTCGTATCCAGCTTACGCCTAGCTATCCTGCCGCGCTCCAGTTGCTTGGCAAGTTGTACCTCTTCCTCAGGCTTCAATAATGGCACGCTGGCCATTTCCTTTAGATAGAGGCTGATGCTGTCGTCACTGCTGATTCCACTCAAGTCAAAAACCTGCTCCTCGACCTCAAGCTCCTGCTCTTCTTCTGCTGGGATAGCCTTGGCTTCTTCATCCTCTGCCTCTTCGGCTTCTTCCGGCATGATCTCGATGCCTTCCGTGTACAGCTGCATCAGGAGATCCTCCAGTTGCGGCAGATTCTTCTCCGCCTCTGGGAAGAATTCCAGAACGTCCTCGACGGTTAGGTAGCCCTGCTCTTCGGCCTTTTCAGCTAGCTCCTTGACTGGATCCAATGTCTTGACCTTCGTCTTAGCCTGTGCTTCGTCCATTTTTCTTGGTGTATCACTCACGTTCAGTGGGGTATAAGGTGAACAAGCCATGGGGTGTCCGGCGAATGCCGGGGAAGCCATCGCGACCTTGCGCTCCCGTGAACCATAGTCGATCAGCAGCCTGCGCAGTGGCACAGCGCCTCGCTCTTGGCCATGTGCAGGCCCAAGACTCTGGTCGCCCGAGGGCCCCCTTGCACCCGTGGCGCGAGGAGAGCAAGGAAGCGTTCACCGCATGGGATGTTCTTCACATACGTCTATAGACAGTTGACGCGAAGAACGGGCACAACGTTCCGCACCTCTTCGCGCAATGCCATTATACCAGCTTCACTAGCCTATGTCAATGGGTTTTGGGGCAATGCACTGCCAAACTGACGGCCGGCTGAAGCGGCCGTGGGTCCGATTGACTGCTCGCGTCTCGCCAAGGGCCGGGCAATCCGACCATGGCCCGCAAGGCTCTCACGTCCCGCCGCCGATACAGCAGCCACGCGTATGACGCGGGTAACGGCCAATTCCTTACTTTCGACCCCGCTGGCCAAAAAAAGACCCGTCTGCTTTGTGCGGCAGACGGGTCTAGCCAAAGTTGGGACCTCACTTCTTTGCTTGCACTTTGATGGTCTTTGGCTTGGCCTCTTCCGACTTGGGGATGCTCAGCGTCAGCACACCCTTGTCGAACGTGGCCTCGGCCTTGTCCGCAACCAACGACCCGGGAAGGCGAACCGAACGGCTGAAGGAACCATAGCGTCGTTCTTGACGGATGTAATTCTCCTTCTCCAGCTTCTCCTCGGCCTTGGTCTCGCCCTTGATGGTCAGAACGTCGCCGCTGATGGTGATGTCTATGTCCTCGGGGGCGATGCCCGGAACGCTGGTCTTGACCACAACGCTGTCAGCTGTCTCGTACATGTCCAGGGCCAGCGCCTCCGCACCAAAGGGCGTCGGGAGACCGCGCATGCGAACAAAGCTCTCCTCAAACAGACGGTCCATCGCATCGCGCAACGAAACAAGGTCGCCAATTGGTTCCCACTTGATCAAGCTAGACATACTTCACCTCCATCTCAAACTACTTGGATCTTGCACTCTATAGTGTAGCTGCACTACATTAGAACTGCGCAAGAGCGGCGTTAGAGTTTCGTTAGAGTTGGCCCGGCAGGCAGGGGCGATCACATGCGAATGGTCCTCACCTGGCAGGCGCTGCCTTGGGGTGAAGGCTAGTCACGCCGCCGTGAGAAACCGCTCAGCAGAAACACATAGTACAGCAGTGTCGAGAGCACCTGCACCAGTGCCGCCACATACGTCCAGGACGCGGCATCCAGCACCGCTTGGGCGCCCGAATCTTCTTGACCCTGCACCACCAGTCCATTGCTGCGCAGCATCTGCAGCGCACGCACGCTGGCGTTCTTCTCCACTGGAACGGTCAGTAGTGCGAACACGGCGCTTGCCGAGAACAGAATCAAGCCCAGCCAGGCCACGCTCGTGGACTGGAGTAGCAGCCCGCCGAAGAATATCAGCGGCCCAATGAAGGCGCTGACCTGCACCATGGGCACAATGCCCGACCGTAAACGCATGGGGCCGTAGTTGGTCTTGTCCTGCACGGCATGACCCACCTCGTGAGCCACAATGCCCAGCGCCGCCACCGAACGGCTGTTGGCGACATTCTGCGACAACCGCAATGTCTTGCTGCGCGGATCATAGTGGTCGGTCAGGTCACCCCGGGTACCCTCTATGCGTACGTTGTTCAGACCCTGCGATCGGACCAGTTGTTCGGCCGCCTGCAGGCCCGTGACCCCGCGCTGGTTCGGGACGCGCAGGTACTTGCTATATGCATTCCGCACGCGCATCTGCGCCCACATGGCCAGCAAGAGCGCTGGCAGGGCGAAGAGCCAATACGTGGGATTGTAGAACAACATTCAGATCTCCTTTCTCGAATTCACCCTTTCGCAGCAAGAGCGTCCGCGGAAGGGCAGGTGGCCAATTGGCCATGGCGTTTGTGAAGACGGTGTTCAACAGTTAGTGCACTCTCGTCGATCGTGTCGTCCATCTCCACCCCACTTTTGATGCGGGATGCCGTGCGAGCCTTTCACCTCCGGCTGCCCAGGCTGACGACTCTCATCTTCGTTGTGGGCACCGGGCAGTATGATCACCCGGCGAGTGCAAGACAAAGCTCGCACTTCCCCGAGCTGCGGCAGGTTCGAATAGTCACAACTACACGGTCCACCCATGGCACAACCCAAACAGCAGAAGGTCTCACCATCGACCACTGTCGGTCGCCATCGTATTCGAATGCCGCAGTTTGCGCAAGTGTTCTCCATCTCGAGCTGCGTCTAGCCTCTCTGTGTGCAGTGGAGCCCAGTTCCACTCCGAAATCGAACCACAGGCCGTCTCCCAGTCACCAACCACGTGCTGGAACACGTCCAGAATCGCTGAACCGAATTGTACTCCGTTTCTATTAGAGCCCTGCATGATTAGTGTTAGAGATGTGTTAGAAACCGGGGCCTGGAGATGGATCGCCACCTTGGACCGGCACGGTGAAGTGGAAGCTGGAACCCACGCCCAGCTCACTCTCAGCCCAGATGCGCCCACCGTGTGCCTCTACTAGGCTCTTGGCGATGGAAAGGCCCAGTCCGGATCCGTTGCCCCAGCGATCATCGCGTGCGCGAGACGTGTCGGATTTCCAAAAGCGGTCGAAAACGTGGCGCAGATCTTCTTCCGCTATGCCTTCTCCCGTGTCGACTACGGTAACTTCCACCTCCGCTTCCGACAGCCTCGCGCGGACACTCACGGACCCACCCGCAGCCGTATGCCGCAGCGAGTTCACCAGCAGGTTGCGCAATACCTGAGCGATGCGGTCCGGGTCCGCACGCACTGCCGGCAACTCGAGTACGAGCTCGAGCGTCAGCGTCACATCCTGTGCCGCCGCCGACGGCAGCAAGTTGTCCGTAGTTCGTTTCAGAACCTGGCTCAAGTCGGTCGCCTGGAAGTTCAGATGTAACTGGCCGGCATCAGCCAGCGCGAGTTCGTGGAGGTCGCTGATCAGGCGGCTCAACAGCCTCGTCTCGTCGTACAGCCGCGAGATCTCTTCCCGGTCCAGCGTATAGACGCCATCCAGGATGGCCTGCAGGTTGCCTTGCAGCACGCTGAGTGGGGTGCGCAATTCGTGGGCCACGTCAGCGATGAGGTTCTGGCGCAGCTCCTCTGCCTCTTCCAGTGCAGCCGCCATCTCGTTGAAGGCGCGTGACAGCTCGGCGACCTCAGTGCTACCGCTCACCTGCACACGACGTGTCAGATCGCCCGAGGCCAAGGCCCGCGTGGCCGCCGCGAGGCGCTGCAGGGGCGACGTCAGGCTGCGGCTGATGCCCAGCCCCAGCACGACAGCAATGCCTCCGGCTAGCAGCGCGCCCCACAAGAGCACACTGCGCAGGCGGTCGAGAAAGAGCTGCTCCCACGGTCCTACGGGCGTGATCTGCGGCGGCACGCTGACCACCACCTGGCCGACAACCTCACCGTCCACCACAATCGCTTCTGCGGCGGCCTGCTCTTCGCGGTCCAGCTGCCGTCCGACATCCCTTCCTGGCCGGGTGAAGACCACCTCACCCGAAGCGTTCGCCACGATGATGTTGATGCGGTTTATCTCGGGGGGAGCCAGGCCGCGTCTGCGCCAGAACATGGTCTCCGGCCCCGTGTGCCTGGCAAACGGGTCTTCGAGAACGAATGCCACATCCTGCCAGCTTCCGCTGACGCTGTAGTGCTCGGATAACAGGTCCACCAGTCCGCTGAAGCCTGCCGGATCGGGGTAGGACAGGTACTGCCGGAAGGCATCGCGACTGCGCATGACAGAGAGCCAGGCGATCGCGCTGACCGCGACCAAGATGACCAGCGCAAAGGCGAGTGTCAGACGTACCCACAGGCGGTTCATGCGCTTCCCCTCTTCCTGGCGGCGAGCGCAGAGCGCCAACGATAGCCAACGCCAAACTCCGTCTCGAGCCAGTCGGCGGACAAGCCAGCGTCGCCGAGCTTGCGGCGTAGGTTCTTGATGTGACTGTCCACTGTGCGGTCCAGGCCCTCGTACTGGTAGCCCAGTGCCAGCTCGATCAGTTCGGAACGTGTCAGCGCACGATCTGGATGCTCGGTGAATACCCGCAGCAGCTCAAACTCCGTTGGCGTCAGGTGCAGCGGTTGCCCATCCGCTTCCACCAGGTGTCTGTCCAGGTCGATCAGCAGCGGTCCGGCCTCGATCACGCGCGACCTCATGGGCTCAGCCTGCGTACGGCGCAGCACGGCGCGAACGCGGGCTACCACTTCGCGCGGGTTGAAGGGCTTGGTGACATAGTCATCAGCGCCAAGTTCCAGCCCGACCACCTTGTCCTGATCCTCGACGCGGGCGGTGAGCATGACGATCGGCACCTTGGCCAGGCTTTCGTCGCCGCGCACGATGCGTGTTACTTCCCAGCCGTCGCGCTTTGGCATCATCAGGTCCAGCACCAGCAGATCAGGGCGCTCACTGCGCAGCCTGTATAGGGCTTCGTCGCCATCGTAGGCTACCAGCACCTGATAGCCGGCCTGCTCCAGGTAGGCCCGCACCAGGCGCACGATTGCTCGATCGTCATCCACCACCAGAATACGTTCTGCCATCCCTTGCTTACTCCCTGAGCCTTCCCGCATGGCTGCTGTGTGCATTATACCACGCCTGAGGGCCGTGGCCCAGGCCCCGTCTCGCCCGCCATGTCCTTGCCTCGTATTGCACTCTGCGCGCCTACTGAGGGCGCTCTGCCAGCGTCAGTGTTACGATCCGCTCCTCGCCGTCCTGCAGGATGGTGACTTCCACTGTCTGCCCAACGGCCGTTTTGGTCTCCAGGTACACGGTCAGCTCTTCAGAATCGGCGATCGGCTGGCCATCGACAGCCGTGATAATGTCCCCACCGATGGGCACCGTATAGCGGCTGATGCGGACTACGCGATCGCCGCCGCGGATGCCAGCGTCATCAGCCGGTCCTCCGGCGACGGTCTCCAACACCAGCACCCCAGCCTCGACCGGCACATCCACACCGGCCTGTCCCAATAGGCTGACCAGGGAAGCGTTCAGGGATGCCAGCTGGGCACCCAGCCAAGGATGCGGGTAGTAGCCACGGCCGAGCAGCTCTGGCAAGACCCGGTGCATGGTATTGGCCGACACGGCAAAACCGATGCCAGCCGAGGCACCGCTCGGACTGATGATCTGCGAGTTGATACCGATCACGTTGCCCTCCAGGTCGAGAAGTGGCCCGCCAGAGTTGCCGGGGTTGATCGCTGCGTCCGTCTGGATTGCTTCCCCGATAAAGCCGGACTCCTCAGGGCTCTCGATCACCCGGCCCAGCGCGCTGATCACGCCTGTGGTCAAGGTCTGTTCGAGGCCAAAGGGATTGCCAACCGCCAGCACAAACTGGCCTACCTGCAACGCGTCTGAATCGCCCAACGAAAGCGGTTCGGGCAGGTTGGGACCGGCATCAATCTGGATTACGGCCAGGTCGCTGTTGGGATCCGTGCCGACGACCTCGGCTTCGTAGACCTCGCCGTCGGCGAGTGTCACCAGCAGTTCTTCGGCATTCTCGATCACGTGGTAGTTGGTCACAATGCGGCCGTCGCGGTCATACACAAAACCGGAGCCGGTACCCTCTTGCGGGATGGCCTGCATGCGCCAGGCGTAGACATAGAAGCGGCTGGTGATGTTGACCACCGCCTTCGACGTGGCCTTGTAGACCGCGATCAGCCGGTCCTCCAGCGCCCTCGCTGCGCTCACCTCGTTCAAGTCCGGAGCGGCAGTCTCCAGCCTGGGCGCTGCCGTGGCTGTCGGCGCTGCTGTTGCGGTCGGGGGTATGGTCGCTGTCGCGGTTGCAGGGGCTGCCTCCAGCGAGATGATGCTGGGCAAGTCGCAGCCCGACAACACTATCGCGATGGAAAGGGCTGCCACGACCAGCCCCGCCAACACTCTTGCTCTAGCCATTGCACCTCTCCTCACTCGATCGATGCCTGGGGTCACCCGCTCGCACACTGACCCTTGGGTGACTGCCCGCATCCTAATATCGTACCTCTGCGCTGCACGCTCTGCGCACGGCGAGCGGATGCGGGCCCGGAGTACCGCTATCTGCACTTCCACGTGGTGAGCTCTGCTAGCACGCCAACAGCCTCTAGCGCTGTACGGCTGCCACGCAGATACTGTGTCCCTCAGAGGTTGTGCGTAAGTGCTTCAGCCATCCATTCTAGGCGGCACTTGTGGAGAAATTGTGGAGATGGTGTGTCTGTTGTGCAACACGCACGAGCAGAATGACAGGATCGGTATGCGGCGACGCGGGCGGTAATAAGGTGGTTTGGGGCCGGCTGTGGCCAAGTGAGGCAAATCGGAGCGCTCAAGGTACTCTGGCCACAGCCGGGTGGCACGGCTTGCAGGGGAGTCTCCTGCAACGCGCGGGATGGGCGGCCTAGGTCTGTGCAGCAGGCAGCGGCAGCCAGTGCGTGACGCACCACAGGGCATAACGCACCGCCTCGCGGTCAATCCACAAGGGGCGCGACACGCTGGCTCCATTCCCGTCTAGCCTGGCCAACGTGCGGGCTCCACCCTGCAGCTTGACCAGGACCTCTTGGCCGAGCTCGGGTAGTCGTTCTTTGACCGAAATCCAGTCTGACATCATCGTTCCACCTCGGCAAGCACTAGCTGCAGCACCGGCCGCTCAATCTCGCGCCGGCCGCGTTGGTAGCCCAGCGCGTACAGCGATTCGGCCATGGTGCGTATCAGTTGCACTGCTTCGCTGGCCTGGTGGTCCTGCATCAGTCTCAGGACCGCGATTGTGCAGCCGACCAATGCCTGCGGGATGTTGTCCCAGTCCGCACAGTCCCTGCACAATGGCAGTCGTTCCTCCTCTGGCTGCAAAACCGCTTCCATCATCTCATAAGCTGTGTCGGGCGCCTCTCGCAGCCTTTCTTTGTTCAGCTTGCTCATACTTCCCCCCTTTTTCCTCTCCTCAGCTGCCGCATTGTGGCGGCCTCTGTCTAGTACCTGACGACCAGGCGACTGCCTTTGTTCCAATTCAGCTTCTGCCCGAGGTCGGCCGCTTTTTCAACTATGGTACATGCATAAGAGGAACGAGCAGCCCTTGCGAATACATCGAGTGCTGATCGGCCCTGCCGAAAAAGGTTCCGCAGCCCGGGCGCCGACTCAACCCAAGCACGCGCTGAGGGTTCAGACCGGGGCGCGATGCCCTGCTCTCCGCACTACGGCTCGCATGCGGAGTGACAGCTCGCGGCAGCTGCAGGGCCACGTGACATAGTCGTCGGCACCCGAGTCGAGAAAGTACAGCTTCATGGCCTCATCGCTTTCCCGGCTGAGTACGATCACTCCCACGTTGCTCTTCAGACGCAGCCGGCGCAGTAGCTGAAAACTGTCCATCTGTGGACAGACTGTGTCATCTGTGCTGCGCAGTGGGGGCACAAAGTCGATGAGCACGAGCGCTGGCGCCTGGCTGGAGAGACGCTCCAACGCCCCCTGCGCGTCGGTCACGGCGAGCACTTGAAAGCCGCTGGGCTCTAGATCGTCGCGAAGGCACTGCCTGGTACGTGTATTCTGACTGACTATCAGAACCAGTGTGTCTGCAGCCATTACCTATCACCCGTCTCCGTAGAATTCCGTGCTTCCCGTCGCGTGGCGTTTGCTGCCCTACGCGAGTCGAGGGGCGAGCCGCCTCATCGGCGCGCTCGCCCCTCGTCCCTGTGTCAAGTGAGGGCTAGAAGCCCCGGCCCATGAAGCCTGAGTCTCGTCCTCGCCCACCGGGCCCCATGAAGCCGCCCGGCAGACAGCCGCCGCACGCGGCCTCGAGCTGGCTGGCAACATGCTCTGCCATGTTCTCGAGCATCGCGTCGGCTTGCTTCTGGGTGATGTCGCCGTCCGTGACAGCCTCAGCCAACTTCTCCTGAACCTGTGCCAGATAGGCCTCGGCGATGGTCTGCGGGTCGACACCCTTCTCCGCAGCCACGTCGGCAACGCTCTTGCCTTCCTGCAGTTGGTCGATCAGATCGCTCTCTGACATGCCCAACTGCTCCGCGGCTATGACATGGAGCGACTCGCCGCGCAGGCCTGGCAAACGAGGCATCCCGAAAAAGCCCTTGCCGAAGCGGCCCTGGCCAGGAACCGCATCCCAGCGCTCCTGAAGCCTGTCAGCTTGCTCCTGCGTCAGCCACTCATCAGCCACGGCCTGCTCGAGGACCTGATCCTCAGCCGTCTCGATCGCCGCCTGATAGTCCTCGACGCTGATGCCGAGGATGCTGGCGATGGCTTCCTGCAGCTTCCCTCGAAAGTCCCACCCCGCACTGGCGGTGGTGCCTTCCTCTGCCAGGGCCACGGTGCCGAGGGCCCCCACGGCCAGAACCGCCACCAGCGTCGCGATCCCAGTGATCTTCCGAAACTTGCTCATACAAACCTCCCTTCTGATTCGGGCGAGTCTTCCCGCCCGCGTTACTGTCCCAAGGATAGCCGCTGCGTGTGGAGCAGCTGTGGAGATTTCTTGGCGACGGTGTAAAATCGCCGCCCCGCCCGCATGTACAGGCGCGTCGTCTGCCCGAGCGGGCCGTTGGTAGTGCGCAATTTTGCGTGCGACCAGAGGGAGTCCCCGAAGCGTAGCGGAGTGGGGCATCCCGCCTCAGTGCGGCGGGGCATTGCGCTGTAGCGATCACGGCGAAGGTACGCGCCGTCTACTGTTTGCCTTGCGAGCCGGGTGCGGCTAGAATGGCCGCAAAGCGCAGCCAGGGGATGTGCATAGGGTGCGAGACCCCTGGCTAGCCGGCGTCCCCAATCTTGCGGTTCCCCGACGAGATGAGAGCACCGAAGAGGGGGAGACAGTGGCCGAGAAGAAAGCCGCAAAGGTCAGCCGTCGTACCTTCTTGAAGCGCGCCACAATCTGGGCTGGTGCTCTGATCGCCGGAGGTGTCGGCTATCGACAGGTGCATCACCATCTGGGGAGGAACATCCAACCTGCCAGGGCCACAGCATACCTTGACAGCGTCCAGCCCAGTCGCCAGCCCCAGACGCTGCCCAACATCCTGATCATCCTTGTCGACGATATGGGCTACGGCGATCTGGAGTCGCCGGCAGTGGACACGCCCAACCTGGAGCGCATGGCCGCCCAGGGCACCCGCCTCACGAGCTTCTACGCCACAGCATCGGTGTGCACGCCGTCCCGGGCCGGACTATTGACCGGCCGGTACCCTGTTCGGACCCACATGTCCACGCCGCTGTGCTCAACCTACGATCCCATGGATGTGGTGATGGACGTCCTGGGTCGCTACTCCTACGGTGTGACGGGCATCCCCCACGACGAAGTGCTGCTCTCTGAGGTACTGCAGCGCAGGGGGTACCGAACAGGCCTGGTGGGGAAATGGCACCTGGGCGGCACGCCGGGATATGTCCCCAACGATAGAGGCTTTGACTCGTTCTATGGGGCACTGTGGAGCAACGATGACCAACCCTACGCCATCTACCGGGACCGCGAGATCGTGGTCCAAGCACCTGCGGATCAGAACGTCCTGACCCGCAACTTTGCGCGGGCAGCGCAAGACTTTGTCCGGTCTCACCGAGATGATCCCTTCTTCCTGTACCTGGCTCACGCCATGCCCCACGTGCCGATTCATGCGTCCGACGAGTTCCGAGGACGGTCAGCGGCGGGTCTGTATGGTGACGCCGTCGAAGAGCTGGACTGGAGCGTGGGCCAAATCCTGGATACCCTCGAGCAGTTGGGACTGGCACGCAAGACGCTGGTGATCTTCAGCAGTGACAACGGCCCCTGGTGGCAGGGCAACCCTGGCTTCGCCCGAGGCAGAAAGCTGCTGGTCTTTGAGGGCGGGTACCGCGTGCCATTCATCGCCACCTGGCCCGGTGTCATCCCACCTGGTACCAGCACCGGTGAGATGAGCATGAATTTTGACCTGTTCACAAGCTGTCTGCAGCTTGCCGGCGTCGTCCCGCCGCAGGATCGCATCATCGATGGCAAGGACATCATGCCTCTGCTGTCCGGCAAATCGGCCTCGCCGCATGACACGCTGTTCTTCTATGACACCAGAAACCTGGTGGCCGTCCGCTTCCAGCGTTGGAAGTACTATCGCCGATATAACACCGACAACGCCGCTTTTTGGCCCCTAAAGCACGGCCCATTCCTCTTCGATCTCGATATTGATCCCAATGAATCCTACAGCCTGGTCGAATCAGAGCCCGAGCTGGCTGCACAACTGTCGGCCAAGCTGGACGATTTCGACGCCAACATTGCGGCCAACCTGCGCGGCTGGCTGTAGTGGGCGCTCGGTCATGCGGGCACCCGCACTGAACGCCAAGCATACTGCTGCGGCCCCCGCCGGCGAGGAACCGTGTCGCTGATGGCAGGAGATGTGCCTCCAGCATTCCATCTTCTGGCCAAGCCCGCCGGCGCTGCCTGCAACCTGGCCTGCGAGTACTGCTTCTATCTAGACAAGGGACTGCTCTATCCGGGCAGCCACTTGCGCATGTCGGAGGAGGTGCTGCGGGCCTACATTGAGCAGTTGCTCGCCTCTCACCAAGCGCCAGAGGTCACCGTGGCCTGGCAGGGTGGCGAACCCACGCTTATGGGTCTGGATTTCTTCAGGAGGTCCGTCGAGCTGGCCGAAAGGTACAAGAGGCCAGGCCAGACGGTGGCCTATACCCTGCAGACCAACGGCACCAGGCTGGACAACGAGTGGTGCGCCTTTTTCAAGGAGCACCGCTTCCTCATTGGCCTCAGCGTGGACGGGCCGCGCGCGCTGCACGATGCCTACCGCGTAGACAAGGGCGGCCGGGGAAGTTTCGACCAGGTGATGCGCGGCTGGAACTTGCTCTGCAAGCACAACGTAGACACCAACATCCTGTGCGCGGTGCACGCTGCCAACGCCTGGCACCCGCTGGAGGTCCATCGCTTCCTGCGAGATGAGTTAGGGGCCAGGTTCATCCAGTACATCCCCATTGTGGAACGCCAATCGCCAAAGGCTCCCTCGCGGGCCAAGAGGGGAGGCGAGGGGCTGCCGGGCCGTAGGTGCTGTCTCGACGGGCTGACAGGCCCCATGGTCACCCACTGCTCTGTGAAAGCCGAGCAGTATGGCAGCTTTCTGGTCGACGTTTTCGAGGAGTGGGTGCGGCACGACGTGGGCAAGGTGTTCGTCCAGACGTTCGATGCCGCCCTGGCCAACTGGTACGGCGAGCCTGCGGGCGTGTGCATCTTCCAGGAGACGTGTGGCCTGGCGCTTGTCTTGGAGCACAATGGCGATCTCTACTCGTGTGATCACTTTGTCGAGCCAGCCTATCGCCTGGGCAACATCCTGGACGAACCGATGATCGATCTGCTGTCCTCGCCTCGCCAACGCCAATTCGGGTTGGCCAAACGTGATGGGTTGCCGAGGTACTGCCGAGAGTGCGACGTGCGCTTTGCCTGCCACGGCGAATGTCCGCGAAATCGCTTCCTGACAGCCCCCGGCGGCAGGGCCTCGGGCAGCAGCGAGACAGGGCTCAACTACCTGTGTGCGGGCTACAAGCTGTTCTTCCACCATGTGGATCGGCCCATGCGCATCATGGCCGAACTCTTGCGTCGGCATCGGTCCCCGGCGGAGATCATGCGGATGTGCGCTGCCGAGGATTCCAGACGTCTAGCCCGTGGTACCGCGACCGTTCGCAGCGAGCCATGACTCCGTAGCAGCAGAACCTTCAAACGTGGCACGGACGCGTCGACTCCCCCGCGGCCGCACCAATATCCCCAGCGTGTCAACTTGCCATAAGCCCGGGCTGTGGTCGCGGGCCCCAGTCGACACTTGCGGACCGCGCGCTGTGACGCCTGAGAGAGCTTGCGGTAAGGTCACCAATCCTTGGACAACCAGGGGCGGCCATGCCTGCTTCTGCAGGGTGGCCGCCCCTTTCCAGCCGGCGTCGGGACCGGCTATCGCAAGGATGGAAGTTCTGTTCTCTGCGTGCTGCCATCCATCACTGCCCACAGTCTAGCGCGAGATCATGGACATCTGGTGCACGTCTTGTGGAGATTGTGTAAACCATCCCGTTGTCTCCATGGCCTAGCTGAGCAGAGCAGGTGGCCAAAGGAGGGGATTGTCGGCGCTGGGACGTCGGCGTCCAGTCGGCTATCCGTCAGCCGCACTTCAGGACACAGCGGCGTTAGTGTGCTATGCTGTCCTTGAGGAAGGAGAGGAAGAAGACAATGGCATGGATGGTTCCGCTGCTGCATGCTGCCCGGAAGCGCCGTGAAGAGGGCGACGACCCCTGCCACGACGGTTGGCGGGCGCTCCCGCTGATTGTGGGGGCACTGGGCGTGCTGGCCCTCGCCGTCATCGTCCTGCTGGGGATCCGGTTGCCAGTTGTGACGGTGGCGTTGGGCATCGGCGCGCTCATCGTGGTGCTAGCGCTGGCCGTGCTGGTCATCAGCTTGCTGAGGTAGATCCACC